>Ga0210406_10000729_pt1 | contig 43301 bp, 41 predicted proteins | sample IncBWC30MmetaG_FD_155454 | JGI IMG/M metagenome (GOLD analysis project Ga0210406, IMG submission 155454) | Forest soil microbial communities from Barre Woods Harvard Forest LTER site, Petersham, Massachusetts, United States - Inc-BW-C-30-M | ecosystem: Environmental > Terrestrial > Soil >...
TATTACCGGGTATATTACAGGGCATACTTCAGGAGAAATCCATGAGCGATACAGCACAGAAGAGAGCGTTGCGAAATTATCGCTCCCGTCTGACGAAGCGGGGGATCGCCCGATTCGAGGTGCTCGGACTCGATACGGATCGTGACTTGATCCGCTCCGTCGCACGGCGCCTCGCGGAAGAAGGCCCAGATTCAGCGCGGATTCGAGCCGCCATCGGCCGGACGATCTCAGGCGATCCCCCGAAGAGAGGCGGAATTCTTCAGGCGCTGCTCCGGTCACCGCTTGTAGGCGCCGATCTTGAATTCGAGCGGTCCAGGGAAACCGGCCGCAAGGTTGACCTTTGACTCGCTACCTTCTAGACACCAACGTCATCAGCAATATAACGAAACCGGACCCGTCCGAATCGCTACTGGAATGGATGAGTGCCCAATCCGACAGCGATTTGTTCATCTCCTCTCTGACGATCGCTGAAATCCATCGCGGCATACTGGATAAACCAAAGGGCAAAAAGCGCGAACGATTGGAGGCGTGGTTTGCCGGATCCGAGGGTCCGCAGTCGCTATTCAAAGGGAGGATATTGCCGTTCGACGAGAAGGCGGCACTGGTCTGGGCTCGCCTCATGTCTGAAGGCCGCGCTGCAGGGAAACCCAGAAGCGACCTGGATATGATTGTCGCTGCCGTCGCCGAAACAAACGAGTGCGTGATTGTAACGGACAATGAAAAACACTTTTCGGGCCTCGATCTCCTCAATCCTTTGCGAAAACCACCGTGACTCCGTAAGTCGATTGGGCCCGCCTGCCTCCGTCCGAATCACGGGAACCGTTAGGTGGCAACCGACTGCTCCCTGAGAAAAACAGGAAGATCCGTGGTTGGAGGAAAAATGTTGAGGTGATACAGAATGTCCGCGGCATGGCCGCGGTGATATGTGGTGTGATTGACGACATGAAGCAAAATATCTCTGCGAGACATGGCTCCGCGACCGCCGCCAATGAACTCAAACTCAACGATTTCACCCAATTCACGATCCGAGATTGAATCGGCGTAATTCACGTACCAATTGTCCATTTCGCGTTGCGCCGTGGCCAGCTCTTGCATTTCTGGATGTTTCTCAGGATTTCGAGCGGTGAGCCCATGAGGCTTGCCAAGCAAATGAGATTGCCACACGAAGTCCATTGCATAGGAATGGTTGAGTGTTCGAATTAAGCTACCAAAAACAATGGGGCGCGGGGCCGTAAGCTCCAAGACCGGTACATCCGAAACTACGGCCAAGAACAAGTCGTCGGCCCAGGCCTTGTATCGCGTAAGAACTTGCACGTAGTTCATGGAACTCTCTATTGGCGCCTAACGATGAGATTGAGCGACGCGAGGTCGCGGCGACTCTGCGTGGTCAGCGCAACGAAAAGTTGCCGACGCATGTCATCGCAGCAGGGCTTATGAAGCATGGGCGTTAGCTTACCGCAGGCTGTGAACGGCCGCTTCGTGGCGGGGAGTCAGACGCGGTCAATGACGGGCCATGAGCCGACCGGCGACGATCGCGGTGGGTTCAATCTCCCATAGACTCGTCACGACCCCGTTGCGGTCGGTCGTGAATGACCGCTATGCGGCATCAAAGATTCGTACCGGGCCTATCTTTAAGAAATAAGCAATCATTGCTTCTGGATGAGCTTGTCAACTTGCGCCAACTTTTCTCTGGCGTTCGCCATCTCTTTACGATCGCTCCTTCGCAAGCCTGACGCCAAAAGTTCGTACCCTTCAACGCGTCCGTCGGAGAAGGTTTGAAATAACTGCAGAGCGGAAAGATTAGGTGAACCTGCGGCAAGGTGGATAACGGCGAATCGGTCGCTGGCCTCTCGCCAAAACGGCAAGACATCATGTTCCAATTGTTCAGCGAACCCCAACTGAGTCAGCGGACCCGCCGTGTTAAGGCCCAGCGCCGCATTGAAATGATCATTCGCCGCGCGTTCACCAGCCCGAAACCAATGGAACGTGTGCCAGTAGAGTCCCTCTCCGACAAGAGAAGTCGATGCGCGTTGCGCGCACCAGAGACCCCCGGTGAGGAACAAGACGGCTAGGGGTGCCATCTGTAAAAGACGTCGTAGATCCCTGCGCGTGTATGAGCCGTCGCCCGTAATCGGCCGCGCCATGACCAAACCAATTAGAAAACCGGCCGTTAGTCCACCTAGATGTGCCGCGACGTCAATTCCCGTCGTAGTAAATCCATTGAGCAATGCATAACCCACAAATACGAGCGTCGAAGTGCGAAGGGGTTGCAATACGCTGCTGGGCACGGTCTTCCGATTGCGCAGATGAGCGGCGAGCAGCGCTCCCAGGATACCGAATATGGCACCGGACGCACCGGCGCTGTTTACGTCAGGTCGCCAGGAAATGCTAGCGAGGCTCCCTGTGACTCCAGCGATTAAGTAAATCAGTAGATAGTTCACACTCCCATATAGGCGTTCAGTCAGCGGCCCGAATGTCGCGAGTGCCCACATGTTAAAGGCTAGATGGATGACGCCGAAATGGATAAACAGCGACGTTAGCAACCGCCACCACTCACCATCGGTTGTAAATGGACCGAAATTCGACCCCCATGCAACCTGCACGTTACCGCGCGGTACGATCCACTCCGCACCGCCAAACACCGTTACGAGGAATACCAGCGTGTTGATCGCTACCAGCCCGACAGTCACGGGCGTGTGCCGCGACTGTAAAATAAGATTTTGGTCGAATTCCACACGCGCCTGGAGCTGCGGATGAAACTCTGCCGTTCGCTCTTTCGGCAGCACCACGGCAAATCGCTTGGCAGTAGCCTGGTCAGAGAACCATAGGGTGATGGCTCCCTCGGTGGCAAGATACGCTCGATATGTGAAGTGAACTATGTTGCCATCCCACTCGACGTCCGAGATGCCCTTCCACGTGAGCTCCACGTTCTGCTTGAACACCGAGCCGAACAGACCCGCTCGCCGACCCGAGAGATGAACGTGAATCCCGTCGGCCGCCAACGTGCCGGAACCTACGAGGCCGAAGGCGTTATGCGCTGGTTCGAGCCAACCGAAGAGTCCGGTGGTCTGGCCGAAGGTTACTTTGCACTCAATTGGGCGATCCGATCCAATCAGTGCCTGAAGCTTGGCTGGCGATGGCGTCGCGGATCCAGGCAACAAAGTCCCGCCTTGAACGATGTAACCTCGCTCAACGAGCAGTTCTTTCAGGCGCGCGCAATTGATGGGAGCCGATCGGGGATCGATTCGGCCCCACACCTCAAGCAGCTCGGCTTCACTATATTTTGTGAAATCGATTTCGCCGTCCATGGGCGTTATTACCTATTCCAGTAACCGGAATCGTTCAAGATGAGGATACTTGGAAAGGCACACGTTTGGAACGCCTAATGTCAATCGCGGCTCTCTCACCCGCGAACGTCAGCTTAGAGGTAGCCGATTCGCGACCTTCATCGACAGGAGTTGGCCGGTCAGAGATTGTCGATCCCAACGCGCGCACCAACTGTCGCTTCGCGACCCCAACGTGTCAATGGCGACCGGCGGCTTTATGGCGACACGAATGCGCGGCCCGCGATTCGCTCCAGCCGATTGTTAGGCGCCATCTACCGCTGTTTATGATCTGGGTCAACAAAACAGAACTTATAGGAATCTTCGGTTGTTCCGGCATACACATCATCAGCTGGAATGCCCGCGCTCTGAGGATCAACCTTTGTACAGAGCATCCTTTTCTCATCCACGAGATCGAGCAACTTATAGTCAGCGTGCAGTCTCTTCCTTTCAGAGGCATCCGCAATATATTCGAGAGCAAACTGGTGAAGCCCGTGGAAATAGGAATGATTGTGTGTCGTGTGCTGCATGTGCACAGCATGAATTCGTCCCTTAACGGCTGGCCCCGACAAAGAGCGCTCAATGTCTAGAGTCCAGCGACTCCACCCATAAAGGCAGATGGCGTCGGGCGGACATACCTCGTCAGCAGATTGTTCAATACGAACGTCATCATCTTCAGAGATTGCTCTGCCAATCACAAATGATGTGCCCGCGTTCCCGGTTGCGCTGACGAGGAGCCCGAGAGCAACAAGAGTCGAAGCGAGCTTCATGGCATCTAACGGCTGAGCTGAGCGCCGCGTGCGCTGCAGTTTGGGCTTGGCATTTTATTTTTCACACGTGCGCGCCAGCGATTTGTTAGACCGCATCATCCACCCGCCTTCGCCAAAAGCGATGTGACGCCGAGATATAGAAGACCAATCGCTACCCCCACCAAAAGTGGCACTGCACCCAATCGAGCGCGACGGGACGCCAAAGCCGCAAATGCAGACAGCGCGACTCCCACACCAATCCACGTGAAGGTTGTCGGCCGGACCGACCCAATACCAATCCTGTCCAGGCCAATAAAGATAGTGCCCAGCAGGCAAAAGATCGTAGCTAGAATTTGCGCGCCTTGAACCAAGTGCGAACGATTGAAAAAGGCGGTGGCCCGATCCATGCGTCTAACGATGAGGTTGTGCGACACGCGTGTGCGCTAACAGAAAACTAAGCTGATTTATCCCGATCATCGAATCCCCTCCTTGGCTTACCGAAGACGATAACCCCGCGTTCGGTCAATTGTTAGGTGGCAGTTCGCCAGAAGCGGCGCAGACGCTTGCATGTATCGGACAGAGCGCCAGCCTCCAGGACGAGCCTCCCGGTGAAACTCCACCATTTATTCGACCCAATGTCGGGACTCCGGAGGTGGTAGACAAGAAATACATGCCCTAAAGAATCGAGAGACGCGGAAAACTTAAGTTCGCCCTCGAGAGTCTCCCATGATAGCTCTTTGCGGCCAACATCAGGTGTTCCCGCAAACGCCTCAAAAAAATCGGGTAACGATGGGCCGCGAGCAGCCTGTCAATGCGAGCTACGATATTTGACTACAGACGCAGAGTTAGGGCGACGCGTTAACCCAGCAGTGGTCGTCAGAAAGCAGCGCGGCAGTCATTAGTTCGGCCGGTGCGGGTGCGGCGGACTTTGCCTTTAGCCCGCGTCACCGGCGCGCCCGATGCAGGCTACGCCGTGGCGCTCGGTCGTCTCGATACTTGATCGTACCAGCGCTTGAGAGCCGCGTGCTCCTCGGGAACGGCGAAGTTGATCGCCTTGGCTGCAAAGTCAACCGTCACGATCGCGGTGATGTCAGCGATCGAGTAGCGCTCACCGGCGACAAACGGCACCTTTTGAAGCCGCGCATCGAGATCGGCGAAGAAGTTCTTCACCCGCTGTCTGCTGCGCTCGGCCAACGCCGGGATCTGATCGTAGTCGTGGGGACCGGCGATCGCGCGCCCCTTGAGTCCCGTCGCGGTATTGCGGATGGCTTCCATCACCGATGCGAATCCCTCCTGCTCTGCGCGTCGTTCCCACATGATCGTCAGCGCCCTTTCTTTGGCTGTCTCACCATGGAGCGGTGTCTGTGGATGGATTTCCTCGAGGTAGCGCAGGATGGCGGGTACTTCGCCGATCGCCGTGCCATCCTCGATCACCAGGGTGGGGACGACGCGACGTGGATTGATGGCGCGATAGGCCTCGCTATGCTGCTCGCCCTTGCCGAGATCAACAGGAATCAAAGGAATTTCGACGCCCTTCTCCGCGAGGAAGATGCGCACGCGCCGCGAATTGGGTGAACCCGAAGATTGATACAGTTTGAGGCTGTTGTCGTACATATGATTTCTCCAGATATGTGAAAAATAAATTCTCGGTGTTTCAGAGCTTCGAACCGCCGTCGACGCGCAGCGTGTCGCCGGTGATCCACTGAGCCTGATCGGATGCGAGGAAGGTGATCGCAGCGGCGATCTCTTCGGGTGTGGCCAGACGCTTGAGTGCCTGCATCCCCAAGGCGAATTCCCGTCCCGCGTCAGTCTTGGCGAAGCTCGACATCTCGGTCGGCACCACGCCCGGGGCTACCGCATTGACGCGGATGCCCCGTTCGCCGAGCGCGGACGCAAAATGCTTGACCAGCGTGTCGATAGCGCCCTTGGTAGCCGAGTACGCGGACAAATTGCCGACCGCGGCGTGTGCAGCGAGTGAGGAAAGCAGGATCACGCTGCTGCCCTTGCACATAACGGGCAACAGCTGTTGCACCAGAAAGTACGGGGCGCGCACGTTGACCGCGAATAACGCGTCGAAATCCTCGACGGTGGTCTCCGCGATAGAGGCCGCCTTGGCGATCCCCGCGTTGGCGACGAGAATGTCCAGGCGCCCACCAATGATGGCGCGCACGCGTTCGGCCAGGAGGTGAGGTCCATCCGCGGTCCGCAGATCGGCGGCCACTTTTTCCGCCTTGCCGCCGGCGTTACGGATGTCGGTAACGACGGCGGTCGCCTCCTTCTCGCCGCTGCTGTAGTGAACGATCACCTGAGCACCGGCCTGCGCGAGCGCCAGAGCGGTCGCGCGACCGATGCCCCGTGAGGCGCCGGTGACCAGCGCGGTCTTGCCGGAGAGATTGCTTTGAATGGTCATGTCGTAGCTCCTAATAGGTATGACTGGAGTGTATGGGCCGGTGCCCGAGGTCGCGGGCCGGGGAGCGCCTGGGTCGCCCTGGCACCACCTTTTGAAGGCAATTTAGGCGTAACTGGCGTTAGTTAAAAAGACTTTGTAAGCTGAGGAGGCATGCTCTGAAAGCATGGATCACGCACGGGAGGCTTCTTGGAGCTGCGGCATCTTCGATACTTTGTCGCGGTCGCCGAAATGGGCAGCCTGACGTTGGCGGCGGAGCAGCGACTGCACACCTCGCAGCCGTCCTTGAGCCGGCAGATTCGCGATTTGGAACGTCAGGTCGGCTGCGAGCTGTTCAGCCGGGGCGCGCGCGGCGTGGAGCTGACCGTTGCGGGCCACGCGTTTCTCGACCATGCACGTTTGGCATTGATCCAAGTGGACTCCGCCGTCGAGGCGGCCCGTCGCGCGGCGAAACCCATCAAGAAGCGCTTTGCACTCGGCTTCCTGACCGGGTTGGAGATCACCTGGCTGGCCGCTGCCATGCAAGTCTTGCGTGAGGAGTTGCCGTCCGTCGATGTCACGGTGTCCAGCGACTATTCACCGGACCTGGCGGAGGGACTGCAGCGCGGCCGACTCGATCTCGCGTTCATGCGTGCCGAGCCGAACTTCGATCTGGCATATACCTTCGTGGGCCGCGAACCGTTGGTGGTATTGATGTCGAGCGATCATCCGTTGACGTCGCATGACGTCATTCAGCCGCAACAACTGGTAGGCGAACCTTTCATCGGAATGGCGAACAAGGCCCAGTTCGCGCGGACGGTGATTGATGCCTATCTGGAGCGGTCGGGCGTGCAGATCACGCCCACTCAGGGAGCGGACAATCCGGCGATGGTCATGTCCTTGGTGGCGTCACTGCGCGGTGTGTCGCTGATCCCCGCATATCTGCAGGCGCTCATGCCATGGTCGGTGGTAAGCCGCCCACTCGCCGGCGACGTGCCGACGATCGATCTGGTGGTCGGTCACAGCAAGACGAACGAATCTCCTGTGTTGAAGGTGTTTCTCTCGCGCGTGCAGGAGTTGATCGGGCTCGCGTCGAGTCCTACGCAATCTCGCTTTCCAATTGCTCGATGATCGGGCAACTGGCCCCATGAGGTTGATCGCAGGCGGCGACCAAGCCTCGCAGCACATCGCGAAGTTTGGCCAAGTCGAGCAGCTTTTTTTCAACGAGGGCAAGTTTCGCGACCGCGAGGGAGCGATTTTCGGTGCATGCTCCTTTGGCATCGAGCTTCATGAGGCGCTGCACTTCCTTGAGTGACATGCCGAGGGCCTGCGCCCGCTTGATAAAACGCACCCGGCTCGCCGTCGCCGGCGTGTAATAGCGAAAACCGCGCGAGCGTTTCGGCGGCAGAGCCACCAGTCCGCGGCGCTGGTAGTAGCGCACGGTCTCGATATTCACGCCCGCGGAGCGGGCAATGCGACCAATTGTGAGCTTTGCCTCAGTCATATTTGACTCCGTACCTAGGTACACGGTGTAGGCTACACCCCATGCAAACCGCAACCAAGCAATTGTGGGCCGGCGCCTTGGCGGCGATCGTCGGTTCGCTTTGCTGCGTCGCGCCTTTGGTGTTGATAACCATCGGAATCAGCGGCGCATGGATCAGTCAACTGACCGCGCTCGAGCCCTATCGGCCGATTTTCATCGGGGTCATGGTGGTCTTTTTGGGTCTTGCATTTCGACAGCTGTATATCGTTCCCGCTCGTTGCGCACCGGGTGAGGTTTGTGCGAATCCGCGCCTTCAGCGCAGACAACGGCAAATCTTTTGGGTTGTTGTCGTGGGACTGGCTGCGCTCATCGCATTCCCTTGGTACGCCCCGTTACTCTTGAGCTAATAGGAAATTACCATGCACCGCTTCGTCCTCAGTTCTTTACCCGTGCTCGGCATCGTGCTCACCGCCGGCATGGCGTTCGCCGCTCCGCCGCAGACCGCCACCTTGGCGGTCGAGAATATGACCTGCGGCACCTGTCCCATCGTAGTCAAAAAGGCCCTTGAAAAAGTTCCTGGAGTGAGTGCCACCGCGGTGGATTTTGATAAAAAGACTGCCACCGTGATCTTCGATCCGGACAAGGCGACCACAGCGCGCTTGACACAGGCAACGACGGAAGCGGGGTTTCCATCTAAGCTCATCGCGAAGCCGTGAGCACCGTTGTCTTGGAGTCCGTGCTCACTTGCCCGAATTGCGGGCAGAAGCGCGAAGAAATCATGCCGACAGACGCGTGCCAATACTTTTACGAGTGCACGAGCTGTAAAACATTGCTTAAACCCAAGGCGGGCGACTGCTGCGTTTTTTGCTCTTACGGCTCGATGGCTTGCCCGCCCATCCAAGAGCAGCGCAGCTGCTGTCGTTAGTTCAGAGGTATTTTCTCCAGATCATCTCCGGCACAAACGACAACAAGGCGACGGCATACGCTGCCGGCATTTAGTACGAAAAACTAAGCGTTAGGAAATTTTCACCGATATTGGGCGTTTTGATATAAGCATTGGACCAATGTCGAGCGGCGATTTCGATCAGCGAACCCTTGGCGCCCAGATCGAATCGAGCCGCAAGCAAGTACGAAAAATTCCAACGTGTCGCATCCAATGTGTCGATCTCAGTTTTATAACTCCCGCCAATGCCGGCGTATAACCTGAGCCAGGAACGGTGCAGAAATTGCCAGCGTCGCATGGCTGAGAAGCCCCAGAAAGGGTTGGCGGAGGTGTAGTCGGGCGGTGGGTAGCCGAAACCTATCGCGACCTGTCTGGTAGCCACTCGGAACGCGCCGAGTTCCCAGCGGCTCTCGTCCAGTTCGAGGGTCACCGGCAGCACGAAGCCATCCGACCAACCCCAGAATTGGTACGTTGCACCCGCTCCTATCAGCAACCTACACTTCGGGCACAGCACGAACGGATTGAAATCGTTCTCATTGGCGGTTTGAGCCGTTACATTTTCGGCCCTCGCCGGGCTAGGGCCGAACATCCCGGATAGGACTAGCATTAGCCAGGCTATAGCCCCTACGACGCCGCGGACACAAGCCCAGCTTTCCTCGCGTCGAAACCGAGCGTACAGCACTGGTAACAACATAGGCGCCCTCTCGAATATTGGTTATTGGGCGAATGGGGTCTGGGCAGCATACCCAAGAATGCGGTCGGTGGCGCTTCTGACTGGTGGCGAATTCACCTCACCGCTTCGCTTCAATCTTCTTATAAACCTCGGCGAGCGAGGAAACTCGCTGCTGCAGAATGTTCATGCCGTCGTCCACCAGCTGCCGCTGCGATACGTCGCGGCCGAAGAAGCTGCGCAGCAGTTCCTCGGGCGGTGCATGGAATCCTTCGCGCAGCAGGGCGGCGTAGTGCTTCTGAAAGCTCGCCGGGTCTTGTTTGAGCATGTCGAACATCTTGGTGGCGAGCAGCCCTGCGTAAAGATAGTTCACCAGGTACAGCGGGTCCTGGACCAGCAGTTGTTTGGTCATCCAGGTGTGGCCCAATTGCGGCTCCAGCGCCGGCCAGACCTCGTACTTGCGCCAGATCGACAGTGTCAACGCATCAAGGTCAGCGGCATTCTTGATCTGACCTGAAATCACGCCGTCGTAAATCGATTGTTCGAGTGTGGCTTCTTGGGCCGAGCCAAAGAGTTGGAAGGTGATGTCGGAGATCAGCGCTTCCAAATAGAAGGCCCTCGCCTTGGGGTCGACGCTCTTCCGGTAGAGGTGGTCATACAGCAGGAATTCATTCAGCGTGGCAATGGCCTCGAACATCCAGTTCGGGCCGCGGGTATAAAACGGTGACACGCCACTTTCATTCATCAACTGGCCATGGATGGCGTGACCGCCCTCGTGAATGATGACCCGACTCTCGCCCAGAAATCCCTGGCCGTAGCTCTCGACGAATAAGCCGGCAGGAATGCCGGGGGCCCTGACGGAAAAACCGCCGTTGGTTCGCTTTCCCGTTTCCGCGGCAACGTCCATGCGCCGATTAGCCGGATCCAGCAGTTCACGGAAGTGCGCGACATAGTCCGGGCCGAGCGGTGACAGGGCGGACAAAGCGGTGGCGCGCGTCTGATCCAGAGTCATGCGGGGCGTGGTGAAACCTGGAGAAGGCAGGAACAGATCCCAGGGGCGCACTTCGACAATGCCGGTCATGGCCGCGATATGTTGCGCACGTAAGTGCTGATAGCTCTTGAACAGATCCGCATGAGTCTCGATCGCTGCCAAGGCATCGGTGACCTCCTTGCGATCCAGATTGCGGCTGAAATAAACCATGCTCGGCGCGTCCGGAAAATGCTGCAACCGCGCGACGCGGTCGTTCAGCCGGACGACACCCAAGAGAATGCCGGCGTAGATATCCTCTCGCGAGGCGTAGCCATCCCAGCGTCCTTGCCATGCGGCTTGCCGGATGGCTCGGTCCGGGTTCTCGGAGAGCACGCCCGAGTCCTTTCTGACATCAAGTTCACCGGCGGTGGTACTGACCTTCATGAATGGCGTGCTACGCAACGTTTGTTGGTAGAGGGTCCAAAGATTGGCTTGGGCAGGATCCGCCAGCTGATCGACGATGGCTTGTTGATCTTTGGGAAGTTGATGTGAAACTTCGCGCGCCGCAAGTGCGAGGAGGTAGGCGTAAGGCTTCAGCGCCGGAAGTATCGTCGCGTCCTGTGCAAAGGTAACGTCACCGAGCGTGCGCAAGGCCTTCTGCACGGTGCCCTGCAACTGAGGTATGGCATTACCGGCTTGGTCGCCCGCATCGGCGTCGGCCCGATCGTCTAGATCGCGGGACGCCCTCAAGTTCAGATACGCCTCGTGACGCTGCAGTTGCGCGAGCAGAGTTTCGGCGCGCTGCAGGTAGTCGAGCAGCTGCGCCGGTCCCTGCGGTGCCGCCGCAGGAAAAGACGACGCCTCTTCGATGCGCTGTTTGAGTTCTGCGCGCTCGATGTCGGGAGTCGCGAAGTAGCGCGTCTGGTCGATCGAATACGATTGTGCGCGCGCGACTGTCGGCGCGGCGCGGGCCGGCAGTCGCGTAGAAGTTGCCAACCACATCAAGCTGGACAGTACCAGCGCAATGGCGCGCGTCGTTTTCAACAATATCCTTAGGCGACAAAGCAATATGCTGGCTGAAATCGAGAAACCGCCGCCCCGGGGAATGGGAGCGGCGGTTCCGACACGAATAGCTCGACTGCGTCGGTTACGGAGTGGCGAGGCCGGTATCCGTCGATTTCCGCCCCAGGTGCTTAGCGGCGTTGATGAAGTGCATCCCGTTGGGAACGCCGAAGCCGGTGGCATTGTCCCAGCCCTCGGTCGCCTTCAGCGAAGAATCGGCACCGAAGCCAAGGACTTTATATGCCAAGAAGTGCGGCATCGCCTGCCCTGGTCTGCCGGCCAGGAGGAGGGTGCCGACAAACCCGCTGGGCTGGGTCTGCTCCAGGCCGAGGACCTGTGCCGGATCATAGGTGGTCAGCGTCTTTGCTTGGAAAAGAATCGACCCGTGGGTGCTAATCCTGTCCGCGTCAACCGGCACAATATCCTGAAATGCGACTGACGGCATGGCGGCGAGGGCCGGGGCGGCCTGACCGAGCGATTCTCCCGCTGCTTCATCTGCCAGCGCCCACATCGCGGCGAACATCGGCGCCGCGAGGCTGGTGCCCCCGACCACGAAGAATTCCGTACCAGTACCCGCTGGCGGAGGGACGGTCTGAACGACGATCGCGCCGGTCTGCGGATCGGCGAGGAACGACACGTCCGGCAACTGGCGACCGGATCCGGGAAGTTGGCGCTGAAAGAACGGCTTCGCCAGAACGGCGCTCTCGCCACCGCCACCGCCTTGCAGGAAGCCTGAGATCAAGGGCTTGGGGAAGGGGCTAAGAAGCGTGCCGAGATCGGTCACGTCGATGCCCCAGGCCGAGTCCACCGGGCCGTGATCGCTGGGCACGTTGATGCTGGTGCCGCCGACGCCGGTGGCGAAAGGCGAATCCGCCGGGATCGAAGCCGCGCCGACTGGCGTACCCAGGCGAAAATCGCCGCTGTCGCCGGTTGCGACATTGACCGAGATACCGGTCGCTGCCGCCAGTTCGAAAACGTTGCTGTATAGCTGTGCGAGGGCTAGCCCGACCGCCGGATCGTAGCCCGCTTCGGGAGAACCGAAGCTGTTCGAAATCACATTGCCGAGCCTGTTCACGACCGCAAAATTATCCGCAAACGAGAGGTCCGAATCTTGATTGGTCGGCGCCACGACAAGAACGATCTTGGCGCCCGGCGCCACCGCATGCGCCCATTCGACATCGAGCGAGGTTTCCGTCGCCCAGCCCAAATCCGTCGTGGTGGGCTGACCACCCGGGAAGACGATCTGGAAATTATTCTCGTCCAGCGCCGGCAGCCCCATGGCCTGGGAGAAGGCGTTGGCGTCGGCCTGGATCGTCGGCGAACCGAAGGCATCGACGATGACGATCGTCTGGCCCTTGCCGGTCAAGCCGCGAGCAAAGACTTGATCCAGCCCGTAATGGGCGGCGACCTGGCCGGCGGTATAGGCGCAGTTCGGGCGAGTCGTCGATGCGATGTTCAGATAGGTCGGCCCTTCGAAGTTGTCCTCGACTCCGCCGCCGATGCCGCCGCCGAGGGAACCGAAGCCGGACCACTTCGCGATGAACTTAGGTCCGAAACAGTCGGTCGTGAAAGCGGATAGCGGGTTTGTCGCGGCCTGCGCCGACACCCCCGGGGTCACCAGACCGGTCGACACATCGACCTGCCGGAGGACGAAGGGCTGCGCCCTGGTCTGGGTAAGACCCGAGACCGTGTTGATCAACTCGGGATGGGCGCCCTGATATCGCGGCGCCGTGACGCTGGCGAAGAAGGTCGCCCCGCCCGACTGGCGCGGCTGGCGCAGGTGGATGGCGGTACCGAACGCGGCCTGCATCGTATCGACCGTTCCGGACACCTTGATCGCGGTGCCGTTATTGGAAACCGTCTCGACCTTCAGTCCCAGCGCACGAAGAGAGGCTTGCGCCGTCGCCACGTCCTCAGGCTTCGGGCCGAAGCTCGCCGCCTCTGCGGGCGTCAGCCATTGGTGGTAGGCGGGTGAGGTTTGGTCGTAGCGCTGGGCGACCGCCTGGTCCAAACCGGACTGGTTCTGGCGCTTGAGCCAGACCACGGCCGTCATCGGCGTTGCCGCATCGATCGGCCCCAGATCCTGGACATCGATAAAGTTGTCTGCGAGCGGTTCGTTGGCAAGTGCCGGCATGGCGACGCCCGTCATCAACCAGGCGGCGAGCGACCAGGCAAGGCGTCGCCGTTTCCGCCCAACGGCTCGGAATAACGAGTCGGTCTTCAATGTAAAGGCTGCTGGAGCCGCCAGCAATGATTTCATCGCGTTCTTCGCGTTCTTCTGCAACATCATTTGAATTTCCCCTTGTTTCTGTAACGAGGGACAAGGCACACCCCGTCGCGTGTTGCGATGGTGACGGCCTCGTTCCCCAAAGTTTGAGTCTTTTGGTTCGATGCTCGATGCGGCGGGAGTCTAGTAGACGTTTTGCGCCGGAGCACTTGCTGATACGAGTAGCACGTGGGTTACCCTAAAGAGTAAGCAACCTGAGCAACGATGGGGTTAGCATCCCAAATCCTTTTGTCGAAAACCTGGGGTATCGGTCTCGTGCGACGTCCTCTTTGGCGCGGACAGTCAGCGTTGTGACTTGGCGATCGCTCAAGGTCACTTGCCTCGTACTGGTGTTCGCCGGATGCGCATCCATCGTCAACGCGCTTGATCGAGACTTCACGCTCGCGCAACTAGATCACAGAGCGTGGTCGACCCGCGATGGAGCCCCGGCAGAAGTCGGCGCGTTCGCGCAAACGGACGATGGCCTGTTGTGGCTGGGCAGCCCAACGGGTCTCGTTCGTTTCGATGGTCTTCAGTTTGAGCCGTTCCGACCGCCCGAGGGACAGGCCGGCCCTACAGGAAGCGTGTCGACGCTGTTTGCCCCTCCCGGCGGCTCTGGGCTCTGGATCGGCTATCGCTTCGGCGGGGTCGGATGGTGGCACGCGGGCCGCCTGCAACATTTCGGACCTGAAGATGGGCTCCCATCCGGTACCGTACTCGCGTTTGCTGCGAGTCATGACGGCACTATTTGGGCCGGTACTACGACGGGTCTTGCCAATTTTTACGGGGGGCGCTGGAACCAGGCGTCGGCAACGGGTTACCCGGCGGGCGCAACTTACGCTTTGCACGTGGATCGATTTGACACGTTGTGGGTGGTTGCCGAGGACGGGACATGGCGGCTGACCCATGGTTCCGGGCGATTTGAACGATCATCGAGGTCGAGGAGTGCAGGCTCATTGGCGGAGCGTGTTGACGGCCACGTCTGGGTCGCCAACGGAACGCAGGGTGTATGGGCACTTCCTGACTCGGATGCTCCACCGCCGCGGCAGCCGAAACTTCCCGGTCCCGGCCAGATCGGACCACTGCTGTTCGATCATGACGGATCACTTTGGATCGGCACGCGGGATGGAGTGCTTCGCGCCACCGATCCGGATCGACTGCCACCGCCGGATGCCGACGGAGCACCCAGCCTGTCAGCCGGGTCACGCTTCACCCGCGCCGATGGCCTGAGCGGGGATGCGGCCCTCGCCATATTTGAGGACAGGGAAGGCAACGTGTGGGTGAGCACCAGCGACGGCGTCGACCGATTCCGCGCCTACAAGCTTGTCCGAGTTCCCTTGCCGCATGGCTTGCTGTACCCATCTCTGGCGGGCGCTCCGGGCGGCGGAGTTTGGGTAGCCAGTACCGAAGTGGCGCCGGTTCGAGTGACCCAAAACTCGTTGCGGCTTCCCGCGGTCGGCCCGCGAATTACCAGCGTGTTACGTGATTCGCGCGACAATGTTTGGATGGCTGGGGCGCTGGGATTGTGGAGAATCACGGGCGATGAGGCGCAACGCGTGAACCTGCCACGCGAGTTGTCGGGTGCGCCGGTGCAGGCGATGGCCGAAATGAGCGGCGGCCGACTTCGTATGGCAATTCGTCGGCACGGTCAGTGGGAGCAGGATGAATCGCCACGCCGCGATTGGCACCCGGTGCCGGAGCCGCCAGGCGGGCCCGACGCCAATCCTCTCGCGATGGTGCGAGATGATCGAGGCCGACTGTGGCTTGGATACGCCTTCGATCGCCTCGTGAGAGTGGATGAAAGCGGCGAAACACGCACTTGGAGACGCAGCGAAGGCCTTAATGTCGGCAGTTTGCTGTGCCTGACACCCCAAGGCGAGCGACTATGGTTGGGTGGAGAGCTGGGTGTCGCGCTCATGATTCACGACCGCCCGCGCCAAGTGCTCTTCGCCGGGCTGTCTGCCGTGGTCGGCGTCTCGGGAATCGTGGCCGACCGCGCCGGAAATGTATGGTTGAATTCGGCTCGAGGCGTGGTGCGTCTACCCGCCGGGGAGATAACTGCAGCGCTGGCCGACGAGCACCATCCCATATCCGCAGAACGATTCGATTACTTGGACGGCATCGTAGGGGCGCCGGCACAGTTGAGGCCGGTGCCTACCGCAGTAGCCGACGATGACGGCTGGCTTTGGTTCGCCACCAACGCAGGTGTGGTGAGAATCGATCCGTTGCGAATTCGTCGGAACCGGGTTCCACCCATCGTGCAGTTGCTGTCTTTCAGTGCGGCCGGGCGCGTCTGGCCAATCTTCGCAGGAGTGCAGAAACCATCGATCGCTCTACCGTCTCACACGCGGGAGGTGGAGTTCCGCTACACGGCCGGTTCGCTGGCGCAGCCGGAGAAAGTGCGATTTCGAGTTCGATTGAACGGCGTTGACAAGGATTGGCAAGACGTCGGCGACCGGCGAAGCGCGCACTACACCAATCTCGCACCGGGCCCCTATTCGTTCGAGGTGCTCGCCGCCAATGAGGACGGCATGTGGAGCAAGGGTACCGCGGGGCTCGTGTTCGACGTTCCGCCAACATTCTATCAAACGTGGTGGTTTCCCATCGCTTGTGCTGTTCCCGTCCTCCTGATGGCATGGTTCTTGGTGCGGCGGCGCATGAGGCAGATCGATGAACAGTATGCGTCCCGTCATCGAGCCATCCTTTACGAGCGCGAACGTATCGCCCGTGATCTGCACGATACGCTGTTACAGGGGATTCAGGGATTGATACTCCACATCCAGTCGGCAGTCGACGGTTTGCCCGCGGACATGCCGTGCAAATCAAGTTTGGAGAAGTCACTCGACCGGGCAGAGCAGATGTTGGGAGAAGGTCGGAGCCGGCTCACCGGGCTGCGGAGTTTTGCCCATGGAGATGCGAGCGCGGCCGATCTGCTGCGCAAGAGCGGAGATGAACTTGCGCAAGCCTACGATATAGGGTTTGCTGCGAATGTGACGGGCGAAACGGTTCAACTTCCTGAGCACATGAGAGAAGAAATCGTGAGGATAGGCCGAGAGGCGTTACTCAACGCCTTTCGGCATGCCAGCGCTTCCGTTGTGCGCCTGGATATTGCACAGTCACCGGAGCGACTCGAGGTTGACGTCACGGATAACGGCCGGGGTTTGCCGGCATCGGCGGCAATTGGAGACGAAACGCCGGTTCGACCGGGCCATTGGGGGTTGATCGGCATGCGCGAACGCGCGATCTTGATCGCCGCCCGTTTGAGTATTACCAGTGAAAAAGATCGCGGCACCCGAGTGCGCCTGGTGGTGCCGCTTCCAGGCTCTCGTTGGCTCGCGGGCGTGCGATCGCTTACCCGACTCCGGCTCCGTGCTGCCGCCAGTGTGACGCGCGTATGGAGCAACTGACGCTTACCGACGGTCAAATGTCTACAACGAACACTGACATCGCGACACCGGCCGCCCATTGCGACAAGATTCGAATTCTCGCGGTTGACGATCATGCGGTGTTTCGGGAAGGAATATCGAGCCTGTTGCACACTCAACCGGACATGGAGCTCGTCGACGAAGCGTCCAACGGACGAGAGGCTATTGACGCCTGCTTGCGACACCGTCCCGACATCACGTTGATGGACATCCGGATGCCCGTGCTGAGCGGCATCGACGCCACCATTGCGATTCGGTCGGTATGGTCGGAAGCACGGATCGTCGTCCTGACGACATACGAAGGTGATGCGCTTGCTCGCAAGGCGTTGAGGGCGGGAGCCGTGGGATACCTTTTGAAGAACATGTTGCGTCGTGACCTGGTAGACACGATTCGAAGTGCGCACGTCGGCAAATTTCGTGTCCCAGTGGCGGTGGCCCTCGAACTCGCCGGCCATCTTGCCGAAAACGAGCTCTCGGCGCGTGAGCTCGACGTCCTGCGCCTGGTAGCGATAGGAAGCTCTAACAAACGTGTTGGGCAGCTTCTCAAAGTGACGGAAGATACGGTCAAAGCTCACATGAAGGCCATTTTGGCCAAGCTCGGCGCGAGCGATCGCACCCATGCCGTCACGCTCGCCATGCGGCGCGGGATCATTGATCCCTGACCAGGGCAAGCTGCTCCAGCTGTGCGCATGATTTAAAGTCCTTCCCTCGCGGCATGTTTAGGGAATCACCATGGTAAGCCGGTCGCCGGATTGGAAATTCGCCGCGTTGCTTGTCCTCGCAAGTGTCGCGGTGTCAGAAGTCGACGCGCATGGGATGTATACGAAGTTCGTATCGGAAATAGCGCCTTATTATGCCGCCTCCAACGAAGCGGGCCGACTGCGCGACATCGGACGTTCGCTCACTCTCGGCAAGTGTGGTGCGGTCTCCGTCGCGGTATTGCGCGGCAGCGGCACCCTTGAGTTCAACGCCGAACGCGTACCCTTGGCAAAGCTGGATCTGACGCGAGACCGACGCCACGATCTCCCCGGTGACACGTTTCAAATGCTCGCCGGCAACGTTGCCTACTTGAAACTCTCTTCTGTTGAAGCGGAACAAGCGAGCGCCTACATCGAGGCTGCAGCTAATGCCAAAGGTCTCATCATCGACATCCGCAATTATCCATCCGAGGTTGTCACCTACGCACTGGGATCACACTTCGTCAGCAACCCGACTGTATTTGCGAGCAATACATTCACCGATATCGTGAATCCGGGCGCGTTTCATTGGAGAATCGGATCGACGATCACCCCCGAATTACCGCACTATGCGGGGAAGATTGTGATCCTGGTGGACGAGAACTCCCAGAGCCAGTCAGAAACCACGGCGATGGCATTTCGCGCCGTGCCCGGTGCGATCGTCATCGGCGGCACGACGGCAGGCGCCGACGGAAACGTCTCCCGAATTCCGCTGCCCGGCAGATTGCAGTCGATGATCAGCGGAATTGGCGTGTTTCATCCAGATCACAAACCCACGCAACGAATAGGCATCGTCCCCGACATTGTCGTGCGGCCCACCATTGCCGGTATTCGCGCCGGCCGCGACGACGTCTTAGAAGCAGCCATCCATCATATTGTTACGCCGTGAAAGGCGGCTTTACGGCGGGTGACCTAGCTTCCCGTCTGTGAATTTGACGCCCGCAATGGGCAGTGCGGAGGCTGATCCCGGCGGGACGTTAGTTAGCTGGTGGCGAATTCGATCAAACTAATATAGTCGTGTCGATCGGCAGCGCACAGGGCTTCGATGTACTGCGTACGTCGCGGATCTTCATTGCCCAGCTGCCCACCGCCCCACGTGAGCCGATCCTTTTTGAAGTGATGGGTCAGAACGAGATCGGCGTAGAACCGTGCGAGCCGGCCGTTACCGTTGGGGAAAGGATGGATGAAGGCGAGCCGATGGTGCATGCGGACCGCATATTCGATCGGGAGATAGGTTCCGTGGTCGAGCCAGTAGCGCGCGTCGTCAAGGAGAATGCGCAGCTCGACACCGATCTTCGGAAAATCGACGCCAATGTTGGTATCGACAGTGCGCTGTTTACCCGCCCAGTTCCATACATCCCCGTACATGCGCCGATGTAGATCCTCCAGGAATTCACGGCTCAACATGCCGGGCATGACGATCGAGCGTGCCGTTCGCGCCCAGAGTCGCGCACGCACGATGTTCGCCTGTTCCGCACGGTTCAACTCCGCGTGGGTGGTGATGAATGGGTTACGAAGTCCCTTCAATTGATCGGCCGCCAGGGGCGTGGCGCCCGGCGCATGCGGATCAGTCAGCGCCATAGTTTCCGCGGGTTCGCAAGAAGTGAGGTTACGAGTTTCTCGTACTCCTCGCGCGTGGCTTCGCTTTCGACTTCCTGATCCTCGAGGCGCATCGTCTGGATGACTGCGCGCATTTCCTCGCGCGCAATGGACTCGGCGCGCGTGCGCAATGTGGCTGCCACCGACGTGCGAGGGACCAGAGCAACGATGAGTTCAGCGTCGAGGGCGTCGGCAACTCGACCGAGTGTTTCGAGGGTGATGGTGCCGCTTCTTTCGCCCTTCTCATAGTCAAGGATCGTTGAATGGGCGACCTTGAGTTTTTTGGCAAGCGCTGTACTGCTCATGCCAAGCGCCGTTCGGATCGCCGCGATCCATCCCCTTGACGGGCGCGAGCGGAGGGTAGTTGCTGCTGCCTGGAGAGCAGGGAGCTGGCGTTCGAGCAGTTCCGCAGTGGCAGATTGGGCGTTCGACACAAGATTACCTGTAGGTTATAGACGTTATTTTAATACAGTATTGTAGTCTATAAACTAACATATCGTAAATACATGCAGGCTATAGACTTCAATTATGTTTGTATATAGGGTCTATAACCTACAGTATTGCCGAGAAGCGGCCTAAAAAGGCGATTCCACCTCTGCAAGGCGTTTAAGCGGATGCGCACTGCTCTCGTTTCTGGACGTCGAGCAATCCGACTACGCGTACGCCATGCTTGGCGTTTACGAACAGCGCAGCGTCGCGCTCGCAGTTGAGCTTTTTGAGGCTGGCCCGCGTGAGTCACCATTTAGTCGGGCGGCAAGCCAGCGAGAGTCTCGCCACGAAGGCGCCTTTCACTTTCGGAACCGACGGCAAACGTGGTAATCACTGGTCGAGTAACGCCTGCGTCACTGGGCCTTGTGCAGGAGTTCCCGGCCATCCCAGCCTGTAAGGAATAGCCCGGCACGCTTCACGGCCCAGAGAAACACAAACAGTCCAATTGCCTGCGCCGGTAGCCCGAGCAAACTCCCCTCCGGCCCCGCGCCGCCTCCGCTCATCAGCACATCACCCCTCGTGTGGGTGATGAACAAATGACCCTGCATCATATGGCCGCTTTGCGGCGTGCCATAGAGATAGGATTGCGCCCAGTCCCAGGCCGCATGAAACCCTATCGCCAACCATAGCGAGCCGCTCAGCCGCAACAATAGGCAGTAGAACAGCGCGTGCACCATCACCCCGATGATGCCCGGGACGCTCTCTCCTGCATTGGGCAGATGTCCCGCGCCAAACAACAACGAAAGAAGGATTGCGGCCGGCCAAAACCCGATTCCGCGTGTCAAAGTCGTTTGCAGATAGCCGCGGAAAAGCGCCTCTTCTCGTATCCCGACCATCATGAAGTCCAGGAGCCAAAACAAGCCGTACCCAAGCGCTGGCAGCCCCTGCAAAGCCCTTCCATCAAACACGAGATAGCCGCCGGCATTCAGCGCCATCACCACCAGCGACAGGCAAACAAAGCCGCCGCCCAATCCAAACAGGAGCTTGGCAATCGGGCGACGCCCGGCCAACCCATAATAGGACCAAACATCCCGACCCTCGATCCATGCCGTGATCGCCATAGCCCCGAGGATTGCCACAAGCTGAACAGCCTCAAATATGAGCGAGTCGCCGAGTGCAATTTCGCCTTCGCGAAGCGACGGGAGGTGGCGCATCACGATATTGGCGATGAATACCGCGGGTGCTAGAAGCGCTGCGAAAATCAGAATGCTCCAGCCAGCCCGTAGCCCCTGGGATCCATGAAAAATCCAGCGCAATTTTTCTTTGTGGGTAGTGCTAAAGCTCGCCATCAATCGACTCCCTGCCTTTAAGCGCAAAGCATTCTAGCGTCAAACGAGTGTCAGCTTTCTGGCGGCGTTTCGCTCGCTAGAGATCCTTGACTTCATTTCGTACGCTCTTCACACTCCCCGTTTATGCGCTTCTATGTCACTACGCTCGGTACCCCGGAATGCCTGCCCCAAGCGGGACCGGAGGGTCGTGCCTAACGTTTGAGCGCCAGCCAAGGCTGCGAGAACACCAAAGCCCCCTCAGGTCCGCCGGAGGGGGCTTTTTTATTTCCGGAATAAAGATATTCAACTGTATGTGCATTGCTCTGATTAAACCTGCGAGATGTCCATGAATCGTATTGCGGTCGTTGTTGCATCCAGCGCGTTCTTCGAACGCGTCGGCGACGCCGCGCGCGCAAGCACAGCCGCGGCCCGCGAGGTTCGCGAGCCTTAAGAAAACCTGCCGCAACTCCGTGGCAGGTGGTCGCCAGTCCACCGGCCAGTGAAAGTGGACTCACGAAGGAGATTGCAAACATGTCAAAGCAGAAGTTTGAGCGCACCAAGCCGCACATGAACATTGGCACGATTGGCCATGTGGACCACGGCAAGTCAACGCTGACGGCGGCGCTCACCAAAGTAATGGCGGAGCTGCACGGCGGAAAGACTTTGGCCGTGAATGACCTCGACAAGACACCCGAAGAGCGGGCCCGCGGCATCACCATCACCTCGGCGCACGTCGAGTATGAGTCGGCCACCCGACATTACGCTCACGTTGACTGTCCGGGTCACGCTGATTATGTGAAAAACATGATCACCGGCGCGGCTCAGATGGATGGCGCGATCCTGGTCGTCTCGGCCGCTGAGGGCGCAATGCCTCAGACGCGGGAGCACATTCTGCTCGCGCGCCAAGTCGGCGTGCCGCACATGGTCGTGTTCATGAACAAGGCCGACCTGGTAACGGATGCGGAGCTGCTCGATTTGATCGAGATGGAGGTACGCGAACTGCTGACAAAGCACGGCTTCCCGGGCGATACGACGCCGGTCGTGAGAGGCAGCGCATTGCTGGCGCTCGAGGACAACCGCGGCGAGCTCGGCGTACCGTCGATCATCAGGCTGGTGACGGAGATGGACTGCTACATTCCGCTGCCAGAGCGCGTGATCCATGCGCCGTTCCTCCTGCGCATCGAGGATGTGTACTCGATCGCGGGTCGCGGCACCGTGGTCACCGGTCCCATCGAGCGTGGGGTCGTTCACGTCAACGATGAGGTCGAGGTCGTGGGCTTGCGCCCGACGATCAGGACCACGTGTACCTGCGTCGAGATCTTTCGTAAGCTCGTCGATGAAGGCCGAGCGGGCGAAAACGTCGGCATACTACTTCGAGGCGTCAAGCGTGAGGAAGTCGAGCGCGGTCAGGTTTTGGCAAGTCCCGGCAGCATTACGCCTCACACTCGGTTCGAGTGCGAGATGTATGTGCTGACGAAGAAGGAGGGCGGTCGGCATACCCCGTTTCTGAAAGGGTACCAGCCGCAGTTCTTCTTCCGCACCACGGACGTGACGGGCGTGCTGACGTTGCCTGACGGTGTTGACACGGTTATGCCGGGTGACACCACCGTGGTGTCGGTCGAGTTGCAGAACCCCATCGCGATGGAGGCCGGTCAGCGCTTCGCCATTCGTGAGGGTGGCAAGACCGTCGGCGCCGGCGTGGTGCTGAAAATCTTGATGTAGACAGCGGGTGAAGGCGGAGGCCTTCACCCGCTATTCTTCATCGGCCATGCCTTCATTTCGGCGCACAGCTGCTGCGGTAATTCATCCAGCCGTCATTCGACGGTGAGGCTCTTCGCCAAATTCCGCGGCTGATCGACGTCGGTGCCTTTCAGTACCGCCACGTGATACGCGAGCAGCTGCATGGGAATCGCGAACACCACGGGCGCCTGCAACGGAGTCGCGTGCACCGGCATTTCGATGACCGTGATGCCGTCTTCACTGCGCATTCCGGCTTTCGGATCCGCGAATACGTAGAGCTTGCCGCCGCGGGCGCGCACTTCGTGCAGATTGGATTTGAGCTTTTCCAACAGGTCGTTGCTCGGCGCAACGGCGACCACCGGCATGTCCTCATCGACCAGAGCCAAGGGTCCGTGCTTGAGTTCCGCAGCCGGGTAACCCTCGGCGTGGATGTAGGAAATCTCTTTGAGTTTCAGCGCTCCTTCCATGGCGATGGCTTGCAGGGGTCCGCGGCCGAGAAACAGGGCGTGGCGCTTTTCGGCGAACTGTTCAGCCAGCGCCTGGATGGCCTCATCGAGCTTGAGTGTCTTTTCAACGAGACCTGGCAGCTGCAGGAGCTGAGCAACCAAGGCGCTCTCTTGCGCGGCGGCGGGACCGTTCTTCGCCAGCGCAATGGTGAGCATGATGAGCGCGGTCAGCTGGGTGGTGAAGGCCTTGGTCGATGCAACGCCGATCTCAGGGCCGGCCCGCGTCAGCAGCACCAAATTCGATTCTCTGACCATCGAGCTTTCGGCGACATTGCAAATGGTGAGCGTCGACAGATACTGCGCGCGCTTCGCGTTGCGCAACGCCGCCAAGGTATCGGCGGTCTCGCCTGACTGCGAAATCGTGACGAACAGCGTGTCAGGCGTGATTACGGGATCGCGATAGCGGTACTCGCTGGCGACCTCGACGCGGGCCGGTATCCGGCAGATCTGTTCGACGAGGTAGCTGGCAACCAGTCCGGCGTGGAAGCTGGTGCCGCAGGCGGCAATGTGGACGGCTTTGACGCGCTTGAAAATCTCGGACGCGCCGGGTCCAAAGGCGGCATCCAGTAATTTTCCTCCCGCCACGCGTTCTTCCAAGGTCTGTGCAATCGCTCGTGACTGCTCGTGGATTTCCTTGAGCATGAAGTGCCGATACTGCCCGCGCTCCACCGCGTCGGGCGGCAGGTCGCTCTCGCGAATGGCGCGAACGACAGGCTGGCGGGTCGCATCCAGAATCTTTACCGATCGGCGGCGAATTTCGGCGACATCGCCTTCTTCCAGGAACATGAACCGGCGCGTGACCGGCAGCAGTGCAGCCACGTCGGAAGCCGCGAAATTCTCATCGATCCCCAGCCCGATGACGGCCGGGCAGCCTTCGCGCGCCATTACGATGCATTCGGGATCCGCTTCGCTCAACACGGCCAGCGCATAGGCACCGCGCAGTTCGGCCACCGTCTTGGCTACCGCGGTCAGTAAATCGGCGGACCCGGCCAGATGATGATGAATGCGGTGCGCGATGACCTCGGTGTCGGTTTCCGAGGTGAAGGCGTAGCCCAAGCTCTTGAGTTCGGTGCGCAGCAGCTCGTGGTTTTCGATGATGCCGTTGTGGACGATCGCGATCTTGCCGCGCGAGATGTGGGGATGGGCGTTTTCCGTCGTGGGTACGCCGTGGGTCGCCCAACGCGTATGCGCGATGCCGACCGAACCGGTAATGGGTTTCGCGTCGAGCGCGTCCTGGAGGACCTTGACCTTGCCGACGGTGCGAACCCGGGCCAATTGACCGTGATCCAGAACGGCCAGTCCGGCAGAGTCGTAGCCGCGATACTCCAGGCGGCGCAGGCCCTCCATCAAGATGGGAACTGCGCTGCGCTCGGCCACCACGCCCACGATGCCGCACATATGCTTAGGGTCCTGGAACGGAAGGGTGCCTAGTGTGCCCGAGGCACCCAGAAAATCCAGCGCTTCCCAGCACCGCTCCTGCTTATCTATTAATACTGTTTGCTAGATAGTATTAGTAAGTATATAGTATTAGCCAATGGATGATAGCAACGGTCGCAAGTTTCAAAAAGAGCTCAATGGAGGCCTGGTGGGCCTGGTTTTGCTCGCCGTGCTCGCTGAATCGGACGAGGACCTGTACGGCTACGAAATCGCCAAGCGATTGGCGAGCGCCAACGACGGCACGTCCATTTTCAAGGAAGGCACCATTTACCCGGTGCTCCGCGCGTTGTCGGCCGGAGAGTTGTTGACCAGCCGTATCGTTCCTTCCTACGCCGGTCCACCGCGCCGCTACTACCGCATCACCGAACAGGGGCGCGGCGTGCTCGCGGAATGGACGCTCATCTGGCGAGGTACACGCGACTTCGTTGACCGATTTATCGAGGCAAAGGCATTGGCAAAAGGACACTCCTCATGAACCGCAGCGCGCCACGTTCCATCGATCAGTACTTGAGGCAACTACGCGAAGAACTCGCTGGCGCCGATGCGGCGCTCATTCAAGACGCGCTCTACGACGCGGAGGAATATTTGCGCGCGGAAGTCGCGTCGCATGCGAACAAATCCGAATCCGATGTGCTCGAGCTCATTGCCTCGACCTACGGCGCACCGGACGAGGTGGCGGCGGCCTATCGCGACACCGAGGTCAAGGTCAAAGCGGCCATGGCATCGCCGCGTGTGGTGCCGGACTCTAAGGTCGGTGCGTTCTTCGGCGTGTTCTTGGATCCGCGCGCCTATACCTCTTTGTTCTTCATGCTGCTGTGTCTTGCCACCGGCATTATTTACTTCGTGTTCGCGGTGACCGGTTTGTCGCTATCCGCAGGTTTGGCCATCTTGATCATCGGCGTGCCTTTCTTTCTCATGTTCATGGCGGTGGGCCGGGCATTGTCTCTGGCCGAAGGGCGCCTGATCGAAGCCATGACGGGCGTACGCATGCCGCGGCGTCCGGTGTACCACGGCACCGCCTTGAGCTTCTGGGCGCGGATCGGCGAAATGCTGAAGGACCGGCGCACCTGGAGCACGATCGCCTACTTCGTGCTCATGCTGCCAATCGGCATTGTCTACTTTGTCATCGCCGTGACGGGACTGGCCGTGAGCCTGACATTCATCGCGCTGCCGATCGTCGCGGTCTTCAGCAAAGCCGGTTGGTTCGGTTTGAGCGGGATCGAGGTGTTCTCGCATGCGCAGCCCGAGTGGCTCTTGGACTCCGGGGTCGCTATTCCGCTCTTTGGCGTGGCCGGCGTGTTATTGCTGACCTCGCTCATGCATCTGGCGCGAGGCATCGGACGGCTGCATGCCCTGTTCGCCAAGGCCATGCTGGTGGCGCGGATCGCGCCCGATACGTCGCAGGCCGCCGAATCCGCGGTGGCGCTCTCTACCCTTTAACCCCGCACGCATTAATTAACTCCGGCCGCGCGGCCCAGCCGTCGGAGACCCTTGCGATGGCGGCTCGGACGCAAAGAACTTCGCGATGCGTTGGGCGGCATCCGGCGCGAGCCCTTCGTTCTTGAACATCTCCAGTGCGTGGGAGTCGTGCAAGCTCAAGCCGTCCACTTCCAACAGCGCGCGTTTGTTTACCTGGTTGGCGTACCAGGAGTTGCTCAGGATTTCGGCGGACAGCGCGGCCAACTCCGCCTCGAATCGCTCGTCGGGAAAACAATAATTGGCCAGGTGCATGGCTGCCGCCTGCGCACCCGAATAGTTTCGGCAGGTGAACATCATTTCGCTGGCTTTGGCCCTGCCGATGCGGTGCGGCAGCCGCAAACTCAAGCCCCAGACCGGCGTCAGACCCCAGCGCGCATATACATCGGAGAAATTCGCTGATTCGGAGGCGACGATCAGGTCCGCGGCCAATGCGAGTTCCAGTGCACCGGTGGAACAGTGCCCCTGTACCGCGGAGATCACCGGCTGCGGAAGGTTCGCCACTTTTTGGATGACTTCCGAGTGAAAATGCGGTTTGGCGTGGGCTCTTACCTGCTCCAGAACCTCGTCCATATCGTAGCCCGCGGAGAAATTGGCGCCGGCGCCGCGCAGTATGACCAGGCCGATTTTCTTTGATTCGCGTGCAATCGCGTCCACATGTTTTGCCAGCGCTTCGAACATGTCCTTGGACAACGCGTTCAATTTTGCGGGGCGATTGAGCGTCAGCGTCGCCACGCCGCCGCTATTCTCCCGTTGGACTAGATCGCTCATAGCGCGGCTCCTCGGTTCGGTTCCACCATCCGCCGCCGAGCGCCTGAAACAGGCCGGCCGTATCGGAATAGCGGTTGGCTTGGGCCTGAACCAATGCCAACTCGGCTTGTCTGTACGCCTGTTCCGCGATCAGCACCGCGACCCAGGTGATGGTCCCCAGTTCGCGCTGATGCTGCGCGAGATCAAAGGTTTTCTTGGCCGCGCGCCGCGCATCGGCACTGGCATTCACGGCATCCGCGTCCGCCTGCAGCGCGCGCAGGCTGTCCGCGACATTCTGGCAGGCGAGAATGACGGCGCTGCGATACTGTGCCGCCGCTTGATCCAGCGCTGCATCCGCGGCCCGTTTCTTATGCAGCAGCGCTCCGGCATCGAACAGCGTCTGGGTGAGCGAGCCGCCTATGCTCCAAAAACCCGTGTCGGGACCAAACAGTTGCTGCACGGCCAGCCCCGTCGTACCGATGTTGCCGCTGATGGCAAGGTTCGGCAACATATTGGCGATCGAAACGCCCACGGCGGCGGATGCGGCATGCAGATTCTCTTCGGCCTGGCGAACGTCCGGCCGCTGCTCGATCAGTTTCGCCGGCACGCTCACGGGAAGATCTGCGGGCAGCGTCAGGTCATCCAGTTTGAAAGTTTCGGCCGGTTCGTCGGAAGGCAGCCGGCCGAGCAATGCGGTCATCGCGTCCCGGGTCTGACCCAGTTGTTTTTGCAGGGGAGGGAGGGTCTGCGCGGTCTGCGCCTCCAGAGACTGCTGCGCAAGAACGTCCAGATCATTGGCCGAGCCGATCATGCGCTGGTGCTGAACCTTGTCGGTCAATTGGTGCTGCAGATCGAGAAGCCGCATCGTGGCCGCGATCTGACCGCGCAGCGATGCTTCCAGCACGGCGGTCACGACGACGTTGCTGCTCAAGGTCAGGTACGTGGCCTCGAGCTGGAAGCGGGTACTGTCCGCCTGCGCCTTCGCCATTTCGACCGCGCGCCGCACACCGCCGAAAACATCCGGCAGATAGCTGATGGTGAGCTGGGCCGTGTATAGGTTGTAGTAGGGATTTACCTGCGGCAGGCTTGTGGGGTTGGCAATGGTGCCGACTGCGTTCTTGGCTCGAGTACCGCTGAAATTCCCCTCGGCGACCGGAAAAAAGGCCGTGCGCTGCGCCAGGTACAACTCGTGCGCTTGCCGCAATGCCGCCTGCGCGGCGCCCACATCTGGATTGCCGGTCAGGGCTTGATCGACCAGATGATTGAGCGCAGGTGAACGAAACAGCGTCCACCACTGGCTCGGAATCTCCTCCCCGGCGACGAAGTGCTGCGCGCTCCCATCCGGGCCAGGCGCAGCTATCTCCCCCGTCATGGGCGCGTCGCCGTAGCCCGCGGCCTTGGGTGGCGTCGGGCGCTTGAAATTCGGACCCACTGCGCAGGCCGCGAGGCTTGCGATCAGCACGACGGCCGGCAGGCGCGCGGCCATCAACGTCCCCACCGCGGTTCGCCATGGCGTTGCTCGGCCCAATGTTCGATGACGTGGTACATCGAGGGCAGCACGAACAGCGTCAGCACCGTGGAAATCGCGAGACCGCCGACCACCACGGTGGCAATTCCGCGCTGCACGTCGCTTCCAACGCCCGTGTGAATGGCGGCCGGCAGCATGCCCAGCGTTGCCACCGTCGCGGTCATCAACACCGGCCTCAAACGCTCGGTGGCGCCTTGCATAATCGCCTCATGCAGTTCCAATCCTGATTTTCGCATGCGATTGAGATTGGACACCATGATGATGCCGTTTTGCACGGCGACGCCGAACAGCGCGATGAAACCCACGCCGCTGGCCACATTGAGATTTTGTCCCGTCAGGTGCAGCGAGATCAGGCCGCCCAGCATCGCCAGGGGTACCACGCCCAAGATGAGCAGCGCCTGGCGGAAGGATTTGAGGCCGACGGTGAGAAAGATCAGCATCATGCCCATCACCAACGCCAGGATCACCAGCAGCCGCGCTTCGGCGCGCCGCTGATTCTCGAACTGCCCGCCCCATTCCAGCCGGATCTTGTTCTTGTCGAAGTGGACCTGGGCCGCGATCTTCTTTTGTGCCTCCTCCAGATACGAGGTCAAATCCCGGTCGCGATTATCGATCCGTATGGTGAGATTGCGCTGGCCGTTTTCGCGGGTGACGGTGCTCTCTCCCGTGCGCGCCCGGACGGCGGCCAGCTGGGACAGGGGCACCTGCATGCCGCCCGAAGTCTTTACCAGCAGATTCGACAGCGCGTCGGTCGAGTCGCGGGCATCCTGCGTGAATCGTACCGTCAGCGGATAGGTCCGTTCGCCGACGTATACCGTCGACACCGGCGCCTGGCCGACCCCGGTCTGGATGACATTTTGCACATCGGTCATATTTACGCCGTAGCGGGCGGCCTTTTCACGATCGAGAACGATCTCCATTTGCGGGATCGGCGGCTCCTGGAAAAGAGAGGCGCTGGAAGTACCCTGGATGGAGTACAGCACGCCGACAATCTGGCCGCCGATGTCGCGCAGCTCGTTCAAGTCATCGCCGAATATTTTGATCACCAGCGGGCTGTGCGCGCCGCCGATCATGTCGTTGACGCCGTCGATGATGGGTTGACTGATGCCGATCGAATAGCCGGGCAGATCCTTGGCCAGACCCGCGGACAGCTTGTTGAGGAACTGTTTTTTCGACTCGTGCTCCGGCCAGCTGTCATAGCTGGTGAGGCCGACCGGCGCTTCGATGTGGGACATGGTCCAAGAATCGGTGCCGTCGTCGTTGCGGCCGGTTTGCGTGACCACGTACGACACTTCAGGATACTTCAGGATGGCGCGGCGCAGATCGCTCGCCATGTCGCTCGCCTTGTTCAAGGCAAGTCCCGTGGGCATTTGCACCTGCAGCCACAGCGCGCCTTCGTCCAGATCGGGCAGGAAATCGCGCCCCACGGTGCCGCCCAGACCAATGACCGCCAGCAGCGCGAAAATGGCGACGCCATAGATGATCCGCGGCTGCTCCAGACACTCGCTCAAGAGCCGGTGATACCACACCGTCAGCCGTTCCAGCCAACGGTTGTGATAGACCCGGCCGGGCTTGCGAAACGCCATGTACGCCAGTCCCGGCACCAGGGCCAGCGCCGTCAGCAAGGCGCCGAACAAGGCATAGCCCATGGTATAGGCCATGGGCGTGAACAGCTTGGCTTCCGCACGCTCAAAGGAAAACATCGGCAGGTACGCCGTGATGATGATCAGGCTGGCGAAGAAAATCGGCCGCGTGACCTGCAGCGTGGCGGCCTTCGCTTCGTCTTCGCTCAAGGTTTCGTTGGGCAGTGCCTCCCGCCGCCGCAGGACCGATTCGGTCACGACGATGGCCCCGTCAACCAGGATGCCGAAGTCGATCGCGCCCAGCGACAGCAGATTCGCCGACACGTGCGTGAGATTGAGCAGTGAGAATACGGCCACCAGCGCCAGCGGAATCGTGACCGCGACGACCAGCGCGCTGCGCGGGCTGCCGAGGAACAGAATCAGAATCAAAAACACCAGGGCGATCCCTTCCAAAATCGTTTGGCCGACCTTGTGCACCGTCGCCCGGACCAGATTGTCGCGGTCGATGTACGCTACGATCTTCACGCCGTCGGTCGCCATTGTCCGGTTGAGTTCAGCCACCTTGGCGTGGATGCCGCGCAAGGTCTGTGACGGATTCTGATACTTGAGCATCAACACGATGCCCTCGATCGTGTCCGGATTGTTGTCCTTGCCTAAGATGCCTTCCCGTTCCTGATGCTCAAGCGTGGTGCGGCCGAGGTCGCGGACCAACACCGGTGTGCCGTTGAATTGGGTCACCACGATGCTGCCGACCTGTTCCAGATTGTGAATCAGGCCGACCCCGCGGATCACGTAGCTCTGATCGCCGCGCGAGACACGTCCGCCGCCGGCATTCGTGTTGTTGCTGTTGATGGCGCTGATGACATCGCCGATGCCCAGCCCATAGTGCTCGAGCTGCTTGGGCTCGAGATCGAGCTGATACTCGGTGGTAAAACCGCCAAAATTGATGTCATCGACGACGCCAGGGACCGATTTCAGGGCCGGAATCACCTTCCATCGCTGAATCTCGGACAGCTCCTGGAGATTCTTGCCGTCCGATTCGAGCGTGTAGCGATAGATCTCGCCGCCGGGGCCCGACACCGGGTCGGTCGAGGGCAGCGCGCCGGTGGGCAGCACGGCCTGGCTGATGCGCTCATTCAGGCGCTGTCGAACCCAATAGTCGTCGTAGCCGTCGCGAAACAGCACCGTGATCAGCGATAGGCCGAAGGTGCTCTGGGAGCGCATCAGGATCATGCCGGGCGTCCCGTTGATCGCCCGCTCCAGCGGAACGGTGATCAGCTGCTCGACTTCTTCGGCGGCCAACCCGGGCATTTGCGTGGTCACCTGCGCGGCGACGTCGCCAAGCTCTGGATAAGCCTCGACAGACAGCGTTTCCCAGGCATAGATGCCGAAGCCGCCGAACAGCACCGCCAGGATGATGACGGCGATTCGGCGGTGAAGGCAAAAAGTGACGAATTGGTCAATCATTGAGCAGGATCGCGCCCTTCACCACGACTTGATCGCCGGCCTTGAGGCCCGAACGGATGGCGACCGACGTCCCCTCTTGCAGTTCCGGATCAACGGTGCGCCGCTCGAAGGTCCACGGCGCCACGGCCACGAACACACTGGTTCGGTCGTTGTTCATGAGCAGCGCGGAACTCGGTAGGACAATGCGCTCGCCCGCGGTTCCAGCCAGCGTGACCGTCGCGAACATGTTCGGCTTGAGGGCGCGATCCGCGTTCACGAATACAATGCGCAGCTTGTCGCGCCGCGAATCGGGTTCGATGACATCGGATATGAACAGCACTTTGCCGTGCAATATCCGCTCCGGATACGCGACCAGGCTCACCTCGGCGTCTTGGTCCTTGGAAACTGCGGCGACGTCCTTTTCCGGAAGCATGGCCGTGACCCAGATGACACTGAGATCGGCAATCGTCATGATCGGCTGACCGGTGTCGTTGATGATCGTGCCGGGTGTGATGGCCAGCGTCGTCACGCTGCCGCTCAGCGGCGCGGTCACGGTCAGCAGCCGGGTCGAGGGCTTGGCATCGACGGCGACACCGAGGGTCTTCAGGCGCGCCTCCGTTCTCAAGTGTTCGGCGGCGGCCTGCGCTGCGTTGCTCTTGGCTTGGTCCAGATCCTGGTCCGAGGCGGTCCCGAGCTTGGACTGTTCCTGCTGGCGCGCCAGGATTTTTTCGGTCAACCTCAGGGCGTCCGAGGCCTTGTCGTTGTCGTCGTAGGCTTGCGCGAGATCCGGCGAATCGATGAGCGCCAGCGTCTGGCCGCGGACCACGCGTTCGCCCAACGCCACCTTCAGTTCGCGCACACGGCCGCCGAGCGGCGGGAAGATGGCGGCGGTGCGCGCGGGATCGGATTCGACGACCGCGGGCAGCACCAGCTTCGGTGTCACCGGCTCCACCGGCGCCTGCATCACGCTCAATCGACCACGCAATGCCGAACCCTCAGGGACAAAGATCCGGTTGCCCTGGCGGGTCATCAAGTCCGGCGCTTCGTTTTTGACGGATTGGTGCAGGAGTCCGAATCCGTGGGTAAAGAGCGCTGCGGCGAACAGCACTCCCAGCCCGATGCCGCCCCAAAGAAAGGCGCGGCCGCGCGACGAAGCCTGATGATCGTGTATCGGCATGGCTTATCCCGTAACAGCTCGTCGGCAGACATTAAGACAATTTGGTTACACGTCAGTGTCTGCGGCGGGCGCTCGATCCCTTCGAGGCGGCTCCCAGACCTTCAGCGTGCGCGCATGCTATGCCCCTTCACTTATCCTGTCTAGGGGGATAGGATAGGCACGTGAGATGTACCCGTGCATAAGTATCCTGCGATAGCCTCACGCCTGAAGCGGGCGGAAGGCCACCTGGCGGCGGTGATCGAGATGCTGGAGTCCGGCCGCCCCTGCATGGACTTGGCGCAGCAACTGCACGCCGTCGAAAAAGCGATCGGCAATGCCAAGAAAGAGCTGATCAAGGATCATATCCACCATTGCATGGAAGAGACCTCCCAGGCGCTGCCGCGGGAGTTCAGGGATCTCATCAAGGAATTTCAGGGCGTCACGAAGTATCTGTGACGCGATAGTTGCTATTAATTTCGTCGATCGCTAGACCAAATGCAATTGGGCCGATTGTGCTTCTTCCTCTAAGGTCAAAAACGGGTCCCGAATATGACGATCAACCTTGGATTGCTCATATAGACCAGAGAGAGATTTGCTGGCGATGTAATAACGGCCTCGTTTTTCTCCCTTAGCCTCCAAAAGACCATTTGTTACCAGGATCTTTAGATCCCGTTTCGCAATTTGCGCGGATACGTCTGATTCTCGGCGATAGACTGGATTTCGGACGCGGCGCCCGGTGGCTGCATCCATTAATGCTCCTATAGTTCTGCTCGGAATTTTCAGTTCTTTAGTCAGTTGCTCAAGCCTTTCCCAAAGCGATCCGACTTCGCCAATTCGTTTCAGTAATGTCTGCGCTTGAAAATGGTGAGCGGTCAAACAGAATTTAATCCAAGGCAACGCATCATTTTCAGGATGCCATTCGCCTTTACCTACTTCTGCCAGCACCGCGTAATAGTCTGCAGAATTTCTTCCAACGTACTCTTCTATGCTGGAAAAGCGCGGATCTAGTATTCCTTCGCGCGCCAGAACGAATGTTTGTAGAGCACGAGCCATTCGCCCGTTTCCATCTCGGAATGGATGGATCATTGTGAGATTTAAGTGAGCCATCGCCGCTCTAACCAAAACCGGCTGCGAATTTTTCTGTTTCAGGCTCTCGACAAGCTCACGCACAAGAGCGGGCACCAATTCGGCGTTCGGCGCTTCATAGACAGTTCGACCGGTAATCATGTTGGTTACGTGAACTGGGCCTGGCCGGTAACGACCAGGGTTCTTGGCAAGTTCGTGCTTCATCATCATGAAATGCAAACTCAGCAGAGTGCCTTCGTTATGGTCGAACGACGGTTCTTTTGAGAGCTGGATGATGTAGTCCATCGCATCGCGATGCCCAGTCAAGGCCAACCAATTTTCATCCTGTGGATTCGACGGAATATCGCCATCCACTGCGGCCAGGGCATCGTCGAGAGTCGCATTTACGCCTTCCATCGTATTTGACCCGAGGATAGCCCGGGCATAAGCCATCCTTGCAAGGAAGCCGTTCCAGCGATTCAGGTTATCGCTAATTGAGAAACGCAGCTTATTCCGACAATCTTCAATATTTTCAATAACTTGAACGTATGTCGACGGCAAAGCGGGTGTTTGATAAATCATGATCGTAATACCGTTTAAATCGATAGATTTGACCGATAATAACGATCATAGTGATCCTTGTAAAGGGTCTTATGGTCAAACTCGGCGAACCGAGCTCCATGCTACGGCCGACCGGCAGGCCGATCAGTACGAATGAGGAGAGAGCAGCGTCCACGCAGCAACGACTAATCCGTCGCGAGACATCGCCTAGCCTTTTGGCTTTTCCATGGCGCTCGCGATGACATCGGCTTTTTCTTTGTCGTCCAGTTTGGCGGGCCGCGTCCAAGCATCGATGGTGACCTGCTTCGAGCGCTCCAATGTCAGCTTGTTGTCGGACGTACTGCTGGTGATCGTGGACCCGGCGCCGATGGTCGCGCCTACGCCAATCCGCACGGGCGCGACCAGCATGCTGCCGGAACCGATGGAAGCGCCATCTTCGATGAGGGTGGGCCACTTGTTCGCGCCGTCGTAATTGCAGGTGATGCTGCCGGCGCCGACATTCACTTCCTTGCCAACCCGCGAGTCTCCCAGGTAAGTCAGATGATTCGCTTTGCTTCCCGCGCCGATTTCCGTGTTTTTTACTTCCACAAAATTGCCGATGTGCACCTCGCGGTGCATGACAGTGCCGGGTCTAAGCCTCGCGAAAGGGCCAATGCGGCAATGCTGGGCGACGATGGCATGATCGATCACGCTGTTGGCAAAGATCTCGGTGCCTTCGCCGATCCGTGAATGGGCAATGACGCAATTGGGACCCACCTTGACCCCTGCCGCAAGGTGGACGTTGCCGATCAAGACTGCGTTGACATCGATGAACACATCGCGGCCGACCTGCACGTCGCCGCGTATGTCGATGCGCCTGGGATCCGCCAGGGTCGCTCCCGCGAGCATCAATTCTTCGGCGCGCTCGCGCCTTAAAGCCGCTTCCACTTGCGCGAGCTGAATTTTGTCATTTACGCCCATGACCTCGGTGGGATTCGCGGCCAGAATCGCTTCGACCCGCGTGTTCGCCTGCACGGCGCTCGCGACCACATCGGTCAAAAAATATTCGCGCTGCGTATTGTCCCTTCCCAGCCCCAACAGCCATTCGCGCAAGACTCCCGCGTCAGCGGCCATGAGCCCGGAATTGACTTCGCGTGTTTGCAGCTGCGTGGGGGTGGCGTCCTTGTGCTCGATGATCGCGGTCACGCGGCCCTCCGCATCGCGGACGATGCGTCCGTAGCCTGCGGCATCCTCGAGATTGACGGTGAGAATCGCCAGCGTACCTTCGGCGGCGGCCGCCACGAGCTTTTGCAGCGTGCCGGGACGAATCAACGGCACATCGCCGTACAGCACCAGCACCGTGTGGTCATCGGGAATGACGCACATGGCCTGCATCACGGCATGGCCCGTGCCCAGCTGCTCCGCCTGCAGAATCCATTCGACGTTTTCTTTGCCTAAGGCCGCCTGCACCTGCGCGCCGCCATGGCCGTAGACCACGTAGATGTTTTCCGGATTCACGCCGCGCGCGGCGCTGATCACATGCTGCAACAGCGGCTGACCCGCCAGGGGCTGCAGGACTTTCGGTAAGTCGGAGTTCATCCGCTTGCCCTGGCCGGCGGCCAGAATGACGACCGAAAGATGCATGAAGACTCCGAAGTGGCGTGGGCCCCTTAGCGTTTCTTGCGCAGACGTTCTATGGCGCGCAATTGCGCCAAGGCACGAACCAGCTCGGCCTGGGCCTCGGCGATATCCACCTTATCACCTCGGTTGCGAACGGCATCTTCCGCGCGTGTTTTCGCCGCCAGCGCAGCCGCTTCATCCAAGTCACGCGCCCGCGCGGCGGTATCGGCGAGCACGGTCACCAAGTGCGGCTGAATTTCCATGGCGCCGCCGCCGACATAGAACGACTGTTCTTCCTGGCCCTCGGTCTGAACACGGACTTCACCCGCCGTCAACGTCGTCAGCAATGGCGCATGACGCGGGTAGATGCCAAGCTCGCCTTGCGAGCCCGGCGCGAACACCATCGTTGCCTCGCCGGAAAAGATCTGGCCTTCGGCGCTGACGATGTCGACGTGTATGGTGCTGGCCATGTTCGCTCTTAAGTCAGTGTCTTGGCTTTTTCGACGGCTTCTTCGATGGCGCCGATCATATAAAACGCCTGTTCCGGCAGATGATCATATTCGCCAGCGATGATGGCCTTGAAGCCGCGGATGGTGTCCTTCAGCGATACGATCTTGCCGTCCTGGCCTGTGAATACCTTGGCGACGTTGAAGGGCTGCGAGAAGAATCGCTGAACTTTTCGGGCGCGGTACACGGCGAGTTTGTCTTCTTCGGACAGCTCGTCCATGCCGAGAATTGCAATGATGTCCTGCAGCTCCTTCGCACGCTGCAATACGGCCTGCACTGCCCGCGCGGTGTCGTAATGTTCCTGGCCGACGACCAGAGGGTCCAGCTGGCGGCTGGTGGAATCGAGGGGATCCACAGCCGGATAGATTCCCAGTGAGGCGATCTGGCGCGACAGCACCACGGTCGCGTCCAAGTGCGCGAAGGTGGTCGCCGGTGAAGGATCGGTCAAGTCATCGGCCGGGACGTACACGGCCTGAATCGAGGTGATGGAACCGGTCTTGGTCGAGGTGATGCGTTCCTGCAGCACGCCCATTTCTTCGGCCAGCGTCGGCTGATAACCCACCGCGGAAGGCATGCGGCCGAGCAGCGCCGATACTTCGGTGCCGGCGAGGGTATAGCGATAAATGTTATCGACGAAGAACAGCACGTCGCGGCCCTTGCCCGAGGCCTGCTTCTCGTCGCGGAAATATTCCGCCATGGTCAGACCGGTGAGAGCCACACGCAGACGGTTGCCGGGCGGCTCATTCATCTGGCCATACACCATGGCCACTTTGGAATTGCCGAGGTTGTCTTTGTCGATGACGCCCGATTCGATCATCTCGTGATAGAAGTCGTTGCCTTCGCGAGTGCGCTCACCTACGCCTGCAAACACGGAAAGTCCGCTGTACTGCTTGGCAATATTGTTGATGAGCTCCAGCATGTTCACCGTCTTGCCCACACCGGCGCCACCGAACAGTCCCACTTTGCCGCCCTTTGCGAACGGCACCAGAAGATCGATGACCTTGATGCCGGTGACCAGAAGATCCTGGCCGCCCGCCTGCTCGTCATACGCCGGAGCGGGACGGTGAATCGGCAGGTACTCGGTAGCCTTTACCGGACCTTTCTCGTCCTGCGGTTTGCCGAGCACGTCCATGATGCGGCCGAGCGTGCCCGCACCAACGGGAACGGAAATCCCTTTACCTGTGCCTTTTACCGTGAGTCCGCGGCGCAAGCCTTCCGAAGGACCCATCGCGATCGCGCGCACGACGCCGTCGCCGAGCTGCTGCTGCACTTCGAGGGTCAGATCCACATCATCGAGCACGAGCGCGTCATAGATCTTGGGGATCTGATCGCGCGGAAACTCCACGTCGATGACCGCGCCGATGATTTGCACGATTTTACCGCTGCTGGACATACTAAATACCCTCTTACCTTAGACTGCTGCCGCGCCACCCACGATCTCCGAAAGTTCTTTCGTGATCGCGGCCTGGCGGGCCTTGTTGTAAATGAGTTGCAGCTCATCGATGAGCTCGCCGGCGTTGTCCGTCGCGCTCTTCATGGCCACCATGCGCGCCGCCATTTCACAGGCGACGTTTTCCACCGCGCCCTGAAATATCTGGGCTTCGATGTAGCGCATCAGAATACCGTCGAGAATGGCCGTCGAATCGGGCTCGTAAATATAGTCCCAGCGCTCCTGCAGCTCGTCCTTGTCGATGGTTTGAATCGGCAGCAGCTGCGAGACGATGCCCTTCTGCGTCATGGTGTTGACGAAAACATTGTGCGCCAGCAGCAGCTGATCCACCTTGGTGTCACGATAGAAATCCAGCATCACCTTGGTGGTGCCGATCAAATCGCTGATGTGCGGCCGGTCGCCCAGGTGCGTCACTGAGGCGGCAATTTCAATGCCCGACAGGCGGCGAAAGAACTGCAGCGCCTTCGAGCCGATGACGCACAGGTAAACCTTGTTGCCGCGTGCCTGGGCCTCGCGAATCGCGATCAGCGTGGCCTTGAACAAATTCAGATTGAGCGACCCGCACAAGCCGCGATCGGTGCTGATCACCACGATGCCCACGGAAGTCACCGGCCGCTCCAGCGTGAACGGGTGCTTGTAATCCAGATTTACCTGGCGCAGGTGGCCGATGATCTTGCGGACCTTTTCCGCATAGGGGCGCGCCGCGCGCATCCGCTCCTGCGCCTTGCGCATCTTGCTCGCCGCCACCATTTCCAGAGCCTTGGTGATCTTGCGGGTATTCTTGATACTCGCGATCTTGCCTCGGACTTCTTTTGCGCCTGCCATTGCGTTCTCTTTTCGCCTTACAGTGTTGCGAAGAAGTCGTCGCAGCACTTCTTCAGTGCCGCGTCGACTTCTTTCGACAGGTCCGGTTTGGAATTGATGCCGCTCAACATGTCTGCATGACTCGAGCGAGCAAAGGACTGCAGCCCGGCTTCCGTATCCGTGACCTTGATGCGAGGGACTTTGTCGAAGTAGCCGTTATTCGCGGCATACAGCGAAAGTGCCATCTCCGCCACCGACATGGGCGCGTATTGTTTCTGCTTCATGAGCTCGGTCACGCGCTGGCCGCGCTCCAGCTGCTTGCGGGTCGCTTCGTCCAGGTCCGAGGCGAATTGCGAGAACGCGGCAAGCTCCCGATATTGCGCCAGCGCCAGGCGCACGCCGCCGCCCAGTTTCTTGATGATGTTGGTTTGTGCGGCGCCGCCGACGCGCGACACGGAAATGCCGGCGTTGATGGCCGGACGCATACCGGCGTTGAATAGATCGGTTTCCAGGAAGATCTGACCGTCCGTGATTGAAATCACGTTGGTCGGCACGAACGCCGTGACGTCGCCCGCCTGGGTCTCGATGATGGGCAGCCCCGTCAGTGAACCTGTCTTGCCCTTGACCCTGCCCTTGGTGAATTTTTCCACGTATTCTTCGTTGACCCGCGCGGAACGCTCCAGCAGGCGAGAATGCAAATAGAACACGTCGCCGGGGTACGCCTCGCGTCCCGGGGGACGGCGCAGCAACAGCGAGATCTGGCGATAGGCGACAGCCTGCTTCGACAGATCGTCGTACACGATCAGCGCATCTTCACCGTTGTCCATGAAGTATTCGCCCATGGCGCAGCCGCCGTACGGCGCCAGGTATTGCATGGCCGCCGGCAATGACGCCGACGCTGCGACCACGATGGTGTGTCCCATGGCGCCGTGCTCTTCGAGCTTGCGCACCACGTTGGCGATCGAACTCTGCTTCTGTCCGATGGCGACGTAGATGCACTTAACGCCGGTACCCTTCTGATTGATGATGGTATCGATCGCCACCGCGGTCTTGCCGGTCTGGCGGTCGCCGATGATCAGTTCGCGCTGGCCGCGGCCGATCGGCACCATGGCGTCGATCGCCTTGAGGCCGGTCTGCACCGGCTGCGACACGCTCTTGCGGAAAATGACGCCGGGCGCCACGCGCTCCAAGGGAGATTTCAGCTTGGCATTGATCGGGCCTTTGCCGTCGATGGGTGTTCCCAAGGCATCGACCACGCGACCGAGAAGCTCAGGGCCCACCGGCACTTCCAGAATTCGACCGGTGGTTTTCACCTCCGAGCCTTCAGAGATATGTTTGTAGTCGCCCAGGACTACCGCGCCCACTGAGTCTTGCTCGAGATTCAAGGCAAGTCCAAATGTGTTGCCCGTGAACTCCAACATTTCACCGTAGCGCGCATCCGCGAGGCCATGTATACGCACGATGCCGTCGGTGACGCTGACCACCGTGCCGACGTTGCGCGCTTCGGACGCGGATTTGAATTTGTCGATGCGCGCCTTGATCAGGTCGCTGATTTCAGATGCCTTGATGGACATAAATAGTTCCTAGCTTCCCAATTCTGTGGCAAGTCGTTGCAAACGGCCCTTCAATGAGCCGTCGATGACCAAATCCCCGGCGCGCACCACCGCTCCGCCCAAGAGCGTGGCGTCGATGGAGTTCTGCATGCGCACCTTGCGCTTGAGCCGCTTGCTCAATGCGGCGGCGAGTTTGTCCTGTTGCACGTCGCTGAGCGCGATCGCGGAAATGACGTCGACGTCGACGGTGTTTTCGACATCCGCGCGAAACTCTTCATAGTGCGCGGAAATTTCCGGCAGCAGCAGAAGGCGGTGATTTTCCGCCAGCACACGCACGAAATTTTGCATGGCGGGATTGAGCGCCGTGCCGGCGACATCGGTAATGATGCTCACCAAATCAGCCGGACTCAATTGCGGGCTCCTGGTGAGCGCGGCAAGGCGCGAATCGGCGACGATCTCCGCCGCTGTCTTCAATCCTTGCGACCAGTCCGCAAAGCCGCCCGCGTCGCGCGCGTACTCGAACGCGGCTTTCGCATAGGGCCGGGCGATGGTGGCTCGCTCAGCCACCGGCAACCTCGGCGGCTAATTTGTCCAACAGGTCGGCGTGGGTCTTGGGATCGATCTCGCGCCCCAACAGGCGCGATGCGCCTTCGACCGCCAGTTTGCCGACTTCTTTGCTCAGTTGCTCGCGCGCACGAGCACTTTCCCGCGCAACTTCATCGTGAGCCTGTGCCACCAGACGCTGCGCTTCGCCGGCAGCCGTGCCCTTGGCCTCCTCGACCATTTCGTTGGAGCGCTTGCCCGCCATGTCGACGATCTGCGCCGCGCGGTCACGCGCCTCGCGGAGCATGTCCTTGGAGCGCGCCTCGGCCTGCGCGAGGTCTTGCTCGCTCTTGTTCGCGGCGGCCAACCCATCAGCGATTTTCTTCTGCCGCGTCTCGATGGCATTCATGATGGCCGGCCAAAAGAACTTCATGACCGCCCACGCGACCAGGAAGAAGACAACTCCTTGGATGACCAGCGTGATTGCTAAGTTCATTGCGTACTCCTTACCTTGGCGCCGATGAAAGGCGCCGTCGGCCTGCTTACTTGAGACCGAGCGACTCCAGGAAGGGATTGGCGTACAGCAACAAGAAGCCGACCGCCACGCCGATGATGGGCACGGCATCCAGCAAACCGGCGACGATGAACATCTTGGTCTGCAGCATGTTGGTGAGCTCCGGCTGGCGGGCAGAGCTCTCGAGGAATTTGCCGCCCAGAAGGCCGAAGCCGATGGCGGCTCCGCCGCCGCCTAGGCCGATCACCAAGCCTGCTGCAATCACGGTAGAGCTCATGAGTTGAGCGATTTGGGTCACATTTTCCATCGTAGTCTCCGGTCTTTAATGTCTTGAAGGAATCGAATCAGTGCTTCTCGGCGGCAATGCCCACATACACGATGGTCAGCACCATGAAGATGAACGCTTGCAGCGTGATGATGAGGTAGTGGAATCCTGTCCACACGACGCCGGCGCCGAATTGCGCGATGCCGAGGAAGTAGGTCGACACATGATTGAGAGCCGCGCCGAGCGTGAAGCACGCAATCAGCAAAAATATGAGTTCGCCCGCATACATGTTGCCGAACAATCGCATCGACAGCGACAACGGCCGCACCAGCTCTTCGATGATTCGAAATACGAAATTGACGGGTGCCAACACGATTTTGAGCACGGTGCCATGGGCATGAAACGGCGCGGTGAACCACTCGCCGGCAAAAGTGCCGATGCCCTTGTGCGTGATGCCCACCCATTGGATCAACAGGAACACGCCCAGGGCCATGCCCACCGTGGTGTTGAGATCGGCGGTCGCCACCGTGCGCAAATGCTCCACGCCGAACAATTTGGCGGCGGCCGGCAGCGCATCCACCGGCAGGATGTCCATGAAATTTTCCAGGAACACGATGCAGAAAATTGTGATGGCGAGAGGCGCAATGAATTTGTTCTTGCCGTGAAAGGTTTCTTTCACCATGTCATCGACGAATTCCACCAGAAGCTCGACTGCCGTCTGCAGTTTGCCGGGAACGCCGCTGGAGGCGCGGCGTGCGACCAGCGAAAGCAAGAAAATGAAGAAGAAAGAAATGAGAAGAGTGAAAAATATGCTGTCGATATGGAAAGCCCAAAATGGCCCGCGGCCCGTATCGACGGTCAGATGCGTAAGGTGGTGCTTGATGTAGCCCGTCACCCCGCCCGACACTTCTTCCTCGACCATCATTCCAGAGCGCATAAGTCCCCAATCGTCATTTGAGCCGGATCAGACCGACCCAATAACCCAATTGCGCCGCCACTACTCCAATCAATAGTGGTGCCGCGTCGAGTTTCAACAGCGCGATCGCGAAATACAGCGCGATCGCGAACCATAACCACTTCAGCAAAACACCGGCGTACATCGCCGTCGTGAGGGTGGCGCCGCCGGCAATCCCGGGCTTGAACATGCGCCAACCAAACACTGCGCTTCCCGCAGCCACGATCAATCCACCCACCAGCGCCGCGATCCCAGCGGACAAGCCTTTGAATACAAGAAACGCGGACGCGACTAATGCCGCGCAGCCTGCTTGCAGGAGCACGACCCGAACGACCATCCGCTTGCCGCGACTCTGAACTTCAGTCATCGCGAAGGGAACCGGACCGGCGGCGCTACCTTCGATTTGCACATTCTGTGAGCCGCCGCCAGTCAAAATTGCCGGCGCATTATAGAGACGACGACCTTGGTTCTCAAGGAGTTTCAGGGCGTATTT
>Ga0210406_10000733_pt1 | contig 43207 bp, 34 predicted proteins | sample IncBWC30MmetaG_FD_155454 | JGI IMG/M metagenome (GOLD analysis project Ga0210406, IMG submission 155454) | Forest soil microbial communities from Barre Woods Harvard Forest LTER site, Petersham, Massachusetts, United States - Inc-BW-C-30-M | ecosystem: Environmental > Terrestrial > Soil >...
TCGGCGTCGAGGTCTTCGGCAACATGCAGCATGGTCGCGCGGCTGAGTTTTGAGGAGCGTGGCAGTCCGGAACGTTCCAGTTCGACCACTCGACCTTCATGCGAGTACACCTGTTCCCTGGCGGCCGATAAGCGCTGGATGGTCAGCTCCTCCAGGCCTTCGCTGAGCCAATCCAAGCGGGGGGAGGCGCTGGCATTCTCAAAAGGAAAAACCAGATAGATTCCCTGCTGGGAACCGGCCGCCGAAGGAGCGCGGGGAGCGGAGAGAGATTGTTGCGCAGAAACCGGAATGGTTCCAAAAATCAGAAAGAGGAAGGGAGAGAATAGAATTCGCGGGCTGAGGAAAGGTCGCCCCATGTCTATTGCATTGTAGCAGACACAAGGACACCTTTCGCCGAGGACCTGTGGACTGAGTCTAAACTAGCAAATCGAACGAGCTTCAGGGTTGCGTGGCGTCGGGTGGCTTGGGGGCCAAAACCTCTTGGATCCCGGGATCCTTCAAGACCGCGGCGAACGCGGGATCGGTTTTGACTTCCGACAGTTCTTTGTAGCCTTCGTCTTTGGCTTTGCGCAGATAAATCAGGCAACGCTCCAGGTTACCGGCTTCCGCGAAGGACTTGGCGAGCAGAAAATAGAATCGCCCGCGGTCACCCACCGAGCGGTCCTGAAGAATCGAACCGCTTCTCGAGCTGCTGTGCTCGAACAGCTGCGGGTCAATTGCCAGCGCTTGCCGGAAAGAAGAGATAGCCTCAAGGTATTTCTTGTCACCGAAATAGGCGTAGGCAAGATTGCTGTACAGGACAGCCATGTCACCGCGAATGTTGATTGCTTTTTGATACGCCTTGATGGCCCGCCCGTACTTTTTCCGCTGATACCAGATTGTGCCGATATTGTTTTGCGCGTCGGCGTAAGTGGGATCAACCTTCGAAGCCCGCTCGTAATACTTCAGGGCTGCGCCGAGAGCTGCTTGCTGATGCAGCGCAATGCCAAGCTTGTTCAGATACACCGGGTTCTGAGGATTCTGATCGGCAAGGCGCTTGTAGGAAACGGCGGCCTCGCGGAACTCCTTGCGAGCCATGTAAAGGTCGGCGACCTGTTCCTCGCTCAGACCGGGCTTCACGACAATGACCGAGGATTCCGCAGGCGACTGTGCGGGAGCCTGGGCCGGCGATTGCACCGCACGCGGAACGACGGGAACCGCCGGGGTCTCCACAAAACTTTGACCTGCGGATGAAATTGAAAGTGTGAGGAGGAGAACAACCGCAGGAAACGCCAATCGAATTCGAGTCATGGCGAATCTCCCTTCTCCGGCGGAGGCTGTTGCTGCGGCTTAGCCTTGTCGGGGTCCTTCTTCTTACCCCCAAAGATACCAAATATCTTCTGTAAAGGATTCTTTTTTTTATCAGCGGAGTCCGTTGAGGAGGGATCTGCCGGGACCTGGCCTTGGCCCGTGGCGTTGGGTGGCCGATTGGGATCATAGGGCGCGATGGGCTGGCCATTGGCATCCACCTGGGGTGCCTTGGGCTCGCCTCCCCCAAAGACGCGGGAAAGGACGGAACCTGCGGAAGTATGTCCTCCGTGGACCTCGCAAAAGACCGTAGGGGCCGAGCCCGCAACGTAGACCTCGTCGCGGGTGGTGGGGCAGTTGGGAGTGGCAAGCTGAAGGGTATCCGGATCGATGAGCACGGATTGCACGCCATCCGGCATGGTGAAGTCTCTAACGTCGCGATATTGAGCGAGCGAGGTGGCGCGCGTCATGAAGTCTGCCCAGATGGGCGCCGCCACGGCGCCGCCGGTCATTCCTATATCGCGATTGTCATCGAAGCCGACCCAGATCACGCACAAAAGGTTGGAAGTGAAGCCGGAGAACCACCCGTCGCGGGAAGTTCCGGTCTTTCCAGCCGCGGGCAATGTAAACCCGCGCGCGCGGACGCCCGCGCCCGTGCCCTTGTTCAAGACATCTTTTAGCAAACTGACCACGAGAAATGCAACTCGGGGATCCAGAGCTGGGCGGGTCTGCGGCGTGAACTTTTCGAGCGGTGTGCCATCGGCGTTGACGACGCTGCGGAGAAACTGGGGCTCCGCGCGCGTGCCCATAGTGGCAAAGGTGGTGTATCCCGCGGCGACATCGATGGGGGTCATTTCATAAGCGCCCAGAGCTACCGCAGGCGTCGGCTGGATATTCGTGCCAAGGCCCATTTTGCGTGCGACTTGTACAACCCGACCGTAGCCGATAAGTTCAGCGACTTTGACGGTGGCCACGTTGAGAGAATTGGTGAGCGCGTCGCGCACAGTGACACGACCCATGAATTTTTCACCGTAGTTATTCGGCGTGTATTCCTTGCCATCGAATTCGAACGTCGTCGGCTCGTCGTCTATGGTGGTGGCAGGGGTGATGACGGGCTGGACGCCATCGACGGCATTGTCCAACGCCGCAGCATAGACGAACGGTTTGAATACTGAACCGGGCTGGCGACGCGCCAGGGCGTGATTGAGCTGGCTCTGGCCGTAATCACGCCCGCCGATCACCGCTTTGATCTCGCCGGTGCGCGGGTCCAGCGCGACCAACGCGACTTGCGCCTGCGGAATCGGCTCGCTGCTCCCCTTCTTGGCCAGCTCTTTCTTCCATTTGTCGTACTTCTTTTGCAAGAGCAGGTCTACATTCTTCATGCCGGCATCGACAGCGGCGGCGGCGGCACGCTGGAGGGCGGGGTCAAGCGTCGTATAGACGCGGAAATTTTCGCTCAGCAATTCGTTTTCGGAATATTTGTCGAGTAGGTGGTCTTTCACCATGTCGATGAAATAGGGCGCTTCACTCCCCGAAATCGAAGTGCGGATAATCTTCAGGGGCGCGCGCTTGGCATCCTGAAGGTCTTGCTCATTGATGTACTTGTTGTCGAGCATTTGCGTCAGCACGCGATCGCGTGACTGGACTCCGCGCTCCGGGTGGCGGTCGGCGGACGAATAGTAATTCGGCGCGCGGATGATGCCTGCGAGGTAAGCGCATTCACCGAGGGTGAGCTGGCGCAAATCTTTTCCGAAGTAGGCGACGCTGGCCTCGGAAAATCCGCGAATGCCAAAACTTCCGCGGTTGCCGAGGTAAACTTCATTGGCGTAGAGCTCGAAAATTTGCTGTTTATTGAAGCGTTGCTCGAGCTCGATGGAAATCATGGCTTCGGCCAGCTTGCGCCGCCAAGTGCGATCGGTGGAGAGGAAGAAGGTGCGCGCCACTTGCATGGTAATGGTGCTAGCGCCTTGATAGTGCGCGCTGGTGTGCCGTATGTCGGCCCACGCCGCCCCCACGATGCGGATGAAGTCAAAGCCGCCGTGTTCGAAGAAGCGCTTGTCCTCGGCGGAAAGAATAGCGTCCACCAGCATTACCGGCAAATCTTCATAGCGGACGGGACGGCGCTTCTCGCGAGCGCTGTCGAAAAGATTGGTGATGAGTTCCGGTTCGATCTCCGCGGTATCCAGCTCGGTTCCGCCGGCAAGGGGCTTGATGGAACGAATACTCTTCCCGCGGAATTGAACTGCCAGAGCATTGTTCCCGGCGAAATAGGAAAGTTTTGAAGGCCGGATATCGACGGTGTTGTCCCGCAAAGTGAACTGGCCGATGGCGCCGGCATCCTGAAGGGGGCGGTAACCCACGCGGGTGAGATAGGCAGTCAGATCTTCCGGTCCCCAAGCTTGGCCGGCCGAAATATGTTCCGGGGCGGAAAAGATCTGCGTGGTGTTCTGCAGGACGGCGCCGGAGAGGCGCACATCGATGATGTGCGAATACTTGATGTAGTAGTAGGTGAAGAGTCCGCCCGCAACCAGCAAGAGGGCGAAGATGCTGCCCAGGATCGTCAGGCCGATCTTTGAAGTAAAGAACCCTTTTTGAACGCGGATGCGCAAACGTTAGCTCCCGAGGGCTGAACTCTTATTGTCCCGCAAGACCGCCCTCTGGGAAAGACGGTGTTCCACCAAGCCGGGTTGCCAACGAAGGCTCGTATGCGGGCAGGTGCGGCAACGAAACCTCAGATGAGCGCCTTATTCTCGCTGGACGGGGCAAAATGAAGATCCAGGTGGTAGAAAAACAAGTCCACGGGAACCGTGTATTCCAGCGAAATTTTCACCACGGCATTGTTTGCGGACACCTTGATGGCGTCGCGCTTGGCCGGGACTTCCAAATCCTGGACGACCTTGAAAATATTGTCGCGAATCTGGTCTTCGGTATAGCGATTCACGACCGCAAAGCGCGCTTGCTCTTGCATTTTGTCGGAGAGCTGATAGTCCGTTACATAGGCGGGGACGATTTTGACCGCGGAATAAATAATGAGCAGCAAGATGGCGATGAAAACGACGGACTTGAGCTTGCCCGCCCCACGTTCGGAACGGCGCTGCAACCGCGCCCGGCAAACTCGGCTTTCTTCAAGATGCACTAGATTCATCTCCCCACGGCACGCCCGTGCCCCAAAGTTCTGGGAACGGCGAGGCATAATTCCCCCACTTCCTAACGCTAGCATCCGCGCGAACGAGTGTCGAGAAATTGGCGCGGTACATGTTCCCGGAGAGAAACGGGGCTAATAGGCCCGGGCGAAAATGGCGCGGGAGATGGCGGCCTGGGCGCAGTAGACACACTTTCCGGTCGCAGCTTCCTGCTCCAAGGGGATGCAGCGCATGGTGGCGCGGGTTTCTTCCTTGATTTTGGCTTCGCAGCCGGCGCTTCCGCACCAGAAAGAAAAGGCGAAGCCGTTCTCGACGGCTTTCTTCAGGTCGTCATAGGTTTTTGCATCGTGGGTGTTGCTTTTGCGGAAAGCCAGAGCCTTGTCGTGCAACGATTGCTGGATTTCCGCCAGCAACTTTTCGCTGGTAACGGGCAGATCGGCCAGGGAGGCGCTGACCTTCCCTTCCCGGCCAGGGCGGTCGCGGCGCGCAAGTACTGCGGCTTGTTTGGCGACATCTTTGGGGCCAAGTTCCACTCGCAGGGGCACTCCGCGCATCTCCCAATCGTTGAATTTCCAACCGGGACTCTGGCCTTCGCGTTCATCCAGAGTGACGCGGATGTTGGCTTTGACCAGGTCGGCCTTCAATTTGCGCGCGGTTTCGAGGACGGAGGCTTTTTCTTCGTCGGTCTTGAAGATGGGGACAATGACGACCTGATACGGCGCAAGTTTGGGGGGCAGGATCAGCCCCTGATCGTCGCCGTGGACCATGATGATGGCGCCGATCATGCGAGTGGAGAGCCCCCACGATGTGGTCCAACAATGCTGCTGTTGTCCGTTCTGGTCCAGATATTTGACCTCGAAGGCCTGGGCGAAATTCTGCCCCAGAAAGTGCGAGGTGCCTGATTGCAGCGCCTTGCCGTCGCCCATCATCGCTTCGATGGAATATGTGATATCGGCGCCGGCAAATTTCTCGGCTTCGGACTTCTTTCCGGGAATCACCGGAATTGCGGCGTCGTTGATGGCGAAGTCCGCATAGGTATTCAGCATCTGAAGCGTTTCTGCTTCGGCCTCTTCGCGAGTGGCGTGCGCGGTGTGGCCTTCCTGCCAATAAAATTCAAGTGTTCTCAGGAAAAGTTTTGTGCGCAATTCCCAACGCACCACGCTGTTCCATTGGTTCATCAGCACCGGCAGGTCCCGGTAGGATTGGATCCACTTGGACCACATGTAGCCGATGATGGTCTCCGAAGTAGGGCGGAGGACGAGAGGCTCGGCGAGCTCTTCCCCGCCGCCAATGGTGACAACGGCGAGTTCGGGCGAAAACCCTTCCACATGGTGCTTTTCCTTGTCGATGAAACTGCGTGGAATGAGCAGCGGGAACGCGACGTTTTGATGGCCGGTGGCTTTAAACCGGCGATCCAGCGCCTGTTGGATGTTTTCCCACAGCGCCCATCCGTAGGGCCGCACGATCATGCAGCCGCGCACCGGCGCGTAATCCGCAAGTTGCGCCTTCAGGACCAGCTGGTTGTACCACTCGGAAAAATCTTGTGCGCGGGTAGGAAGCTTTTCTTCGGCCATGCGGCGGTTTGTCCGTTCCTCTCAGAAGCGATAATTCATGCCAGGTAAACTTAAAAGCGTATCGGACGCCTGCATGTGTGTCAACGCGTGCGCGGTAAAGTGGCGCTCCGCCTTGCAGGCCGTGTCGCGCGGCATTACAATGCCACTCGTTCCGAACGAGTACTCTCTCGTTTGAACCCGGCCGACGAGTCCTCTGAGGGAGAAACCACGCCATGAAACGCATCATGCTCATTTGTCTTTTGATACTTTTTGCCGCACCGTTCGCTTCGGCCCAGGATTGGGCCAAAGCGGCGCTCGCAAAATCTCCGCGCCACCGCGAGTGGGTGACCATCAAGCATGACGGCCGCTCGGTCGAAACGTTTGTGGTCTACCCGGAATCGAAGGGCAAGACCCCTGTGGTGCTGATCATCCATGAAATTTTCGGGATGTCGGACTGGGTACAGGAGCTTGCAGATGAAGTTGCGGCCGCGGGCTACATCGCGGTTGCGCCTGATCTTCTCTCGGGCATGGCCCCGAACGGCGGCCGCAGCAGCGATTTTGCGGAGGGGAAAACGATGGAAGCGGTGAGCCATCTGAATCCGGACCAGGTGACGGCGGATTTGAATGCGGCGGCAGACTATGCGATGAAGATTCCCGCATCGAACGGCAAGCTGTTCGTCGGCGGCTTTTGCTGGGGCGGAGGGCAGACTTTCCGGTTTGCCACCAATCGCGGCGACCTGGCGGCTGCGTTCGTTTTTTACGGGCCACCACCGGACAAGGATGCGATGGCGCGGATCAAGGCTCCCGTCTATGGGTTTTTTGCGGGAAACGACGCGCGCATTGGCGCGATGATTCCCGATGCCATCGCGCAGATGAAGGCCGCGGGCAAGACGTTTGACCCTGTCACCTACGATGGCGCGGGACACGGGTTCATGCGTGCCGGCGAAGCGCCGGATGCAAAAGATGCCGACAAGAAGGCGCGCACCGACGCTTGGGTGCGCTGGAAGAGTCTGCTTGGAAAATAGTTAGGCCTGTTTCTTTTCAAGTTCGGCCCAGCGGGCGTAGAGTGCGTCCACTGATTTCTGGGCTTCGTCCAATTGGCTGAGCGCGTTCTGAAGGCTCATCCGCTCTCTGGTGATAGCAGTATCTTCGAGTGCGAGACGTCTGGCTTGCAGAACCCGCTCTGCTTCATGGATGCGATCCTCGATCGTTGCGAATTCCCGGGCTTCGGTATAAGTGAGTTTCTTTTTTGCGGCGGAAGCGCGGGAAACTTCGTCACCACCGGAGCGAGGGCGCCGATTTCCATCCGCGGATTTGGAAGCGGCTGCCAACTGCTCGCGTTGCCAGGATTCCCATTGTGAGTAATCGGCAAAACTCTCCGCCGCGCCAAACCCATCCAGCCCAACAACGACGGTCGAAACGCGATCCAGCATAAAGCGGTCGTGCGTGACCAGCACCAGGGCTCCGGGATATTCGAGCAAGCTTTCTTCCAGGATTTCGAGCGTAGGGATATCGAGATCGTTGGTAGGCTCGTCCAACAGCAAAACATCCGCGGGCTGCAGCATGAGTTGAGCGATCAAGACGCGCGCGCGTTCTCCGCCGGAAAGCCGGCCGACACGCTGGTTCAAGTTTTCAGCGGAGAACAGAAATCGTTCCGCCCACGAGGCGACATGAATTACCTGCTCGCGATAAATCACCGCGTCGCTGTCCGGCGCTAGCGCTCGGCGCAGGGTAATGTCCGGATCGAGTTCGCGATTCTGATCGAAGTAAACGATTCGCAGGCCCTCGGCGCGACGAATTTTGCCGGATTCAGGTTTGAGATCTCCACGCATCAAGCGAAGCAGCGTGGTTTTGCCGCTGCCGTTCGGTCCCACCAGCCCTACTCGCATGCCTGAGGTGACACTGAAATGAGTGTTTTTGAAGAGCGTGCGGGTGCCAACGCCGAAGGAAACTCCGTCGAGGGTGATGAGTTGCTTGCTTTTGCGGTTGGTCGCGGAGAAATCGATCTCGGCGCTGGCGGTGCGGCTACGGGCATTCATTTCCGCGAGCTCACCGATCATTTCGTGGGCCTTGTCAATACGCGCTTTGGCCTTTGTGGCGCGGGCTTTGGGGCCGCGGCGCAACCATTCGAGTTCTGTATGAACGCGGTTTTCCAGCGACTCCTGGCGCTTTTTCTGTGCGTGTAGGTACTCTTCTTTCGCTTCGAGGAACGCACTGTAGTTTCCATTGACGCGCAATGCGCCGTCCTCATAGGCGCGATTGAGTTCCACCATTTCATTGATCACGTTCTCCAGGAAATAGCGATCATGGCTGACCACCACGCAAGCGAACGGCGCATTCCGCAGAATGGATTCGAGCCATTGAATCCCCGCGAGGTCCAGATGGTTCGTGGGTTCGTCCAGCAGCAAGATGTCCGGCGCCTGCACCAGCGCTTCCGCGATCGCAAGCCTTTTTCGCCAGCCGCCCGAAAGCGTCGCGGCTTGCACATCGAGATCCGAGAAACCGGCGCGGCCCAGCGTCTCTGCAAACCGCGAGGCATGATCCGATTCGGGAACTGCCGAACGATGCAGAGCGCTTTCAATCACCGAACGAACGGTTACGCCCTGCGCATACTCCGAAATCTGCGCCACATAGCTGAGCCGCGTTCCCTTGCGAATGGCCACATCGCCGCTGTCGGGCCTGACGCGGCCGATGAGCATCTCCAGTAGAGTCGACTTGCCCGAACCGTTCGGTCCAATCACGCCGATGCGATCCCGTTCGGAGACAGTGAATGAAATGTTCTGAAAGAGCGGCGCGACGCCGTATCTCTTCGATAGTCCTTGCGCACTGATAATCGGAGGCAATTTTCTCGGCGTTCTCCTCTACATAGTTTAACCTTGAGAGCGATGAGTGCGGAAACTCAGCGAACGGCGAATTCCAGCGACAGCGAGATTCATCCTTGAGTCACAACTTTGACGCTCTGGTTCTTGGCGGCGGCGCAGCGGGACTCATGTGCGCGATCGAGGCCGGTAAACGCGGACGGCGCGTTGCCGTGCTCGAACATTCCGATCGCATTGGGAAGAAAATCCTGATCTCCGGCGGCGGGCGCTGCAATTTCACCAATATTCATTGCTCGTCAGAAAATTTCATCTCCGCGAACGAGCATTTTGCGAAATCCGCACTCGCCCGTTACACGCCCGCGGACTTCATCGCGCTAGTTGAAAAGCATCGCATCCCCTATCACGAGAAAACACTCGGGCAACTCTTCTGCGACCACTCCGCGCAGGACATCATCGACTTGCTGGAATCGGAATGCCGTGAGGCCGGAGTGCAAACTTTCCTGCAGGGCCGCGTCCAACGGGTGCGGCGAACCACAGAGTTCGTCGTAGGCACCGCCTCCGGCGAATTTCGAGCCCCCGCGCTCGCGGTCGCGACCGGAGGACTTTCCATCCCCAAAATGGGTGCGACGGCGTTCGGGTACGAATTGGCGCGCCAGTTCGGATTGAAAATCGTAGCGACCAAACCCGGACTCGTGCCTTTTGTCTTATCCAGCGAAGATCGCAGCCGCTATTGCGATTTGGCGGGTGTTTCGGCAGAAGTAGTCGCAAAAGCCAATCATCATGCCTTCCGGGAAAAAATGCTGATCACCCATCGTGGCTTGAGCGGACCGGCGATACTGCAAATTTCTTCGTATTGGGAAAAAGGGCACCCTATTCAAATCAATCTGGCTCCGGAGCGCGAAATTGTGCCCGAGATTCGCGCCGCCAAATTTCGCAACCTCACCGCCGCGCGCAATGCGTTTCAAGGAATTGTGCCGAGGCGTTTTGCCGAACGCTGGCTGGAGAACCATCCGCCAGAAGCGTGGAACGATGAAGCCCTTGCAAAATGGGAAAAGCAGATTCACAAATGGGTGATCGAGCCTGCCGACACGGAAGGCTACGAGAAGGCAGAAGTGACGGCCGGCGGCGTGGATACCGCCGAACTTTCCAGCAAAACGATGGAATGCTTGAAGGTGAAGGGATTGTTTTTTATTGGTGAAGTCGTCGACGTCACCGGCCAACTCGGCGGTTTCAATTTTCAATGGGCGTGGGCTTCCGGCGCGGCCGCGGGCCGCGCTTTATGAAGGAACCGAGGCGCGACGAGCGCCGGCGCGTGCTGGGGCGGCCGGGGCTTGCGCCGCTTTTGCCTCTTCGGCGGCGGCGAACTCTTCGTACGTTCCCTTGAAGTCCTCGATCTTTCCACCATGAAAATGCCAGATACGCGTGGCCACTTCGTCGATGACGTCGTGGTCGTGCGTAACGAGCAGCACCGTCCCATCATACCGCTGCAAGGAAATGTTCAGCGCGTTGATGGATTCCAGGTCGAGGTGGTTCGTCGGCTCGTCAAGCACCAGGAAGTTCGGCTTTTGCAGCATCAGCCGGCAAAAAATCAGCCGCGCGGACTCGCCGCCAGAGAGCGCTCGCGTCGGCTTCAGCGCATCTTCACCGCTGAACAGCATTTGTCCCATCAATCCGCGCAGTTCCTGTTGCGAAGCAGAGGGATCGAATTGCCAAAGCCAATCGATCGCCGTCATGCCTTTGGTGATCGATTCGCCGTGATCCTGCGCGAAGTAGCCCACCGTGACTTCATGGCCCCATCGCACCTCGCCGCCATCGATCGGAAACTTCAAGTCCTTGTCCTCGATGAATCCCGGCGCGTTGCGGACCAGTGACTTGAGCATCGTGGTCTTGCCAACGCCGTTGCGGCCCATCAGCGCGATTTTCTCGCCGCGCACCACGCTGGCTGAGAATTTCGGAATCACCTTCAAATCTTCGTACGATTTCTCGACGCTACGAATTTCCAGCGGGTGCTTTCCCGAATTCCGCTTCATATCAAACTTGATGTACGGCCGCTGGATGTTGCTTCTCGCCAGCTCCGTTGTTTGCAAGCGCTCGACTTCCTTCTTGCGCGAAGTGGCCTGCGCGGAGCGCGTGCCTGCGGAAAACCGCGCGATAAAGTCCTGCAACTGCGCGATCTTTTTCTCGCGATTGGCGTTGTCCGCCTCGATGCGCCCGCGAATCTGCGTCTTGGCCACTACCATGTCGTCGTACCCGCCGCCGTACATGATGATCGTTTCGTAATCGATGTCCGCGGTGTAGGTGCAAACGCTGTTCAGAAAGTGGCGGTCGTGCGAGATGACGATCAGCACGCCTTCGTAGTCACAGAGATATCTCTGCAGCCAGTGAACGGAATCAAGGTCCAGGTTGTTGGTCGGTTCGTCGAGAAGCAGGGCCGTGGGATTTCCAAAGAGCGCCTGCGCGAGAAGCACGCGGACCTTCTGACCGCCTTGCAGTTCGCCCATTTTGCGTTCGTGCAGCGAATCTTCGATGCCCAGGCCGTCGAGCAGCACAGCAGCATCTGCTTCCGCCGTATAGCCGCCTTCCTCGCCGACGATACCTTCGAGTTCCCCGAGGCGCATGCCGTCGGCATCGGTCAATTGCTCGTGTGGCTTGGCATAGAGCGCGTCACGCTCTTCGAGAGCTTTCCAGAGCGCGCCGTTGCCCATGATGACAGTGTCAATCACGCGGTACTGGTCAAAAGCAAACTGGTCCTGGCGCAGAACGCCCATCTTTTTCGGGCGCGTGATCGAGCCACTGGTGGAATCAAGCTCGCCAGTCAGGATCTTCATAAATGTGGATTTACCGGCGCCATTGGGCCCGGTGACGGCGTAGCGGCGGCCAGCCATGAAAGTGCAGGTCACATTCTCAAAGAGGACCCGCGGGCCGAACCGCATAGTGATGTTGTTGACAGAGAGCATAACCCTCTAATTGTAGCGCGAATTTGACGTTCGCGCTTGCTCTCGCGTTTCGTTTGTCTTAAGCTCCATGATTCTGTCACCCCATGGGACCGAAGATATTCACGTTGCTACAACAAGCACAGAGCGTTTGGCGCCGCGGTACCGAAATCCGACCGCGGCTTGGGTGAAAGGGAACTCAACTAGACAATATCTTGACGTCTAAGAGAATCAGCGCGTCGTGGGAAAAATGTGTTTCTGATCTCAGGGCAAGGCGAATGCAAAGAGTGCCGAACCCGCCGCGACCGCGACATATTGCTTGCCGTCGACGGCAAAGGACATCGGCGCCGCAAAAACCGATGAGCCACACTGGAAATGCCAGAGTACTTTTCCAGATGCCGCGTCAAGCGCGATGACGTTTCCCTCGGCGTCGCCCGTAAACACCAGGCCGCCCGCAGTCGACAGCACGCCGGCCCAGCTTGGCGAATTGTGCTTCCATTCCCACTTGAGCTTGCCGGTGGCGGGATCGAGAGCCCGCAAGGCGCCCCAGAAGGGCTGGGCCTCGTCATTCGGAAAATAAGCGGAGCCATAGTAGGCATGGCCGGCATCGTAAGACTGTGGCGCGGTCGAAAAGATATCGCACTGCTCGCGGGCGGTCACGTAAAAGAGTCTGGTCTGCGGGTCGTACGTCGGTGACATCCAGTTCGTAGCTCCAAAGGCTCCCGGGCAGACTTTGTTCCCTTCCGGCGTCGGCGACGCGCCCTTGTCAGGCACAGGACGCCCTATCGCGTCCTTCGTACTGCTCCAGGAAACTTTGGCGTAGCTCGTGGCAGAAAGAAGTTTTCCGTTGGTGCGATCGATAACGTAGAAAAAACCATTGCGGTTTGCCTGCGCGATGAGTTTGCGATCTCCGTCGTCGATCATTACAGGAACTTGCGTCGCATCATAGTCGTGCTCATCGTGCTGCGTAAATTGGAAATGCCACTTTAGCTTGCCGGTGTCTGGATCGAGTGCGAGGAGGGAGTTGCTGTAAAGATTGTCGCCGGCGCGCCCCTCGCCGCGATTCGAAGGCGCGGGGTTGCCGGTAGTCCAGAATGTAGTATTGGTTACCGGGTCGTAAGTCCCCGTGATCCAGGCGGGCGCGCCACCGGTCTTCCAGGAATCGCCTTCCCACGTTTCGTGCCCCGGCTCGCCCGGACCAGGGATGTTATGAAACCGCCATTTCCGCTCACCCGTCGCGGCGTCATAGGCGTCAATGAATCCGCGTATACCGTATTCGCCGCCGGATATTCCGACGAGCACGAGATTCTTGATCACCAGCGGAGCTAGCGTGAAGCTGTAGCCCTTGGAATGCTCGGCCGCATTCACGTCCCAAACCACACTGCCGGTCTTGCTGTCCAGCGCGACGACGTGCGCATCAAGCGTTGCCACGAAAACTTTGTCGCCTAGAATCGCAACTCCGCGGTTCACTCGCCCGCAGCACGGCCTGATATCGGGCGGAAGAGTTTGCTGGTACGTCCAGATGGGGCGCCCCGATCGCGCATCCAGCGCAAAGACGCGGTCGTCTTGCCCGGTGCCATATAAAACTCCGTCTACAACCAGCGGCGTCGTTTCGAATTTTCCGCCCGCCATCGTCTGATAAGCCCACTTGGGAACGAGTTTCGCCGCATTCGAAGTGTTGACTTGGTCTAACGCACTGAATCGCCGCCCCGCGTAGTCGCCGGAGTACATCAGCCAGTTCTGTGGCTCTTTCCCCGATTCCAACAGCCGCTGCGCCGTCACCTGCGCGTGAGCCGATGGCCCCGAGCAAATAACAATCGCCAATAAGATAAAGGCAGCGCTTCTGGGCATCGTTGGCCGCTTCATTGGGCACCTACCGCAAGCAAGTACGCGATCAAATCCTGCAGATCTTTGTCGCTCAACATTTTCTGATCGTAAGCGGGCATCAACGATTCCCGGCTCTTCTCATACGATCTCAGTTTGTCCTTCTGCAACAGCCGCAATTGCTCGCGCGTGTCCATCATTTGCAGCGTGAAATTGTCTTCATTCAGCACCACGCCAATCAACTTCGTTCCATCTGCCGTAACCACCGTCACGGTCTCGTATTCCTGCGAAAAATCTTTCAGCGGTTCGGAGATTCCCTGTGCCAGCCGCTTGCTCGGATTTCGCATGGATTCCACAAGATATTCAAAAGATCTGGAACCTCCCACGGAACTGAGATCCGGCCCCAGACGCCCTCCCTTACCACTCATCATATGGCACGTGCCGCAAGCCGCTGTTCCGTAAAAGAGTTCCTTGCCGTGAGCGGCGTTTCCTGCTGTCTCCGCGGAGGCCTTCTTCTCCACGCTTCGCAGATAGGCAATCACCTGCCAGATTTCTCCGTCCGACATGCCTACGCCGATTCCTCCGTTTGTTGCCGCTGGCATTGCCGCGCCCGCGATCCCGTCGTGAATATTGTGGAAGATTTCCGAGTCAGTACTGCCGTGTCGCTTCTGCGCGCGTGTTAAATCCGGTCCCCGGCCTCCGCCGCGTGCTCCCAACCCGTGGCAAAACGCGCAGTTCGCCCGAAATTGTGACTCACCCAGCTTCGCCGCGTTCGCATCTCCGGCGAACGGATTCTTCTCTTGCGCGCGCAGTCTCAGCCCTGTGGCGCAAAGAATCGCTATCACGATAAATCCGGCAGCAAGTGCCGTCCGCCCTTGCCGGCAAGACAAAAACCTCGAATAAATCCCGCGTGTCGTTTCATTCATGTTATCCGTGAGGCTCCTTGCTGAAAAGGTTCGCAACGCGCGACGCCTTACTCTTGTGAACGTGCGAAATCTCGGTTTCAGAAAATATACCATCCGCCGCCAAAAGCAACCGTTGTACTCGGCCTCAATCTCAAGGCTCACTCCATGGGCGAAGTGAAATTCCCCGTGACGGCTCGGAACCCCGCATCTTTCTTGGGGTCATACCGGAGACTAGCCCGGTCCAGAATCTTGCCATTCAGCATCACCATGTCGATTTTGCGGGAATCGCTGATTCTTACCGCGGGATTACCTGAGACGATCACGAGGTTGGCGAGTCGTCCCGCCTGCAAACTTCCCCATTCCTGCTCTGCGTGCACTATCTGCGCCCCGTTATAGGTCGCCATTCGAATCGCTTGCAGAGGCGTCATTCCCGCTTCCACCAGCAATTCCAGTTCGTGATGGATAGCCTCCCCTTGAAACACTCCTGGATATGGGGCATCCGTGCCCGCCGCCACCAGGACGCTCGCGTCCATCAGCTTCTTCACGTTGCGTTTCATCTCGTCAAAGCCCGCGGCGGATTGTTCGGCGCCTTTCTTCTCGTTCTCACTGAGCGTCCGCGTTGCTTCCGAGCGCAATTCCGTCAAAAACCACGGCGGGGTCGTCTCCGCAATCAACGGTTCATCAAGAAACCGCAAATCAGCCAGCCTCTGTCTTCCGGAATATTCCTCCACCACCAGAGTAGTAATGACGAACATCCCTCGATCATGGATTAGCTGAATGTCATCGGCCGGCATTTTCCGCGTGGGCGCATGAGCGAATCCGTCGATTCCAGTTCGCACCAGATCCGGCGACCCGTTGCGCTCCCACTGGTCAATGACCACTCGAATCTTTTCCTTGTGTGCCTCTTCGACCAGTTTCCCGAGCATGCGATCCGAGAGATTCGCGTAGCCTTTAATCAAATCGACTTTCGCACGTTTGTCTCGCTGCACAAATTCCGGAATCTGCGCGCGTGAAGTCAATGCGTATGCAAGATCAGGCCAAGCCGGATCGCTCGCGTCAATCATCGCGCCAGTGCAATAAATGCGAGGCCCAAGCAATCGTCCACTGGCGGCCTCCTGGCGCAACTGGAGTATCCACGGCTGATAATTGCCCGTGTCCATCAGCGTCGTAACTCCGGAATACAGCATGGAATTGAGATACCGTTGGTAGCCCAGCAGGTCCACGCTAATTCCGTCCCATCCGCCTTGCAGGTGGACGTGCATGTCCGCGAGGCCCGGCAGGACGCTCTTCCCTTTTGCCTCAATAATCTGCGCGTCGCGCGGAACGGCTGACGCGGCATACGCTCCCGCATATTCGATTTTGTTGCCTCGTAGAATTATCGTGCCATCCTCCGTAGGCGGCCCACCGATTCCATCGATAATCCTCGCGTGAATGATTGCGATTGGCTTCTCTTGAGCTGCCAGCCCCTGAAACGAAAAAATCACGCCGGCCACAAACGCGAGCAACGCACTGCGCCGATTTATCATGCTGACTCCTCAACAATTCGAATGAAGTGTGTTTCCTTCCGAGCCCGGTGCAACTGCGGCCCTCATCATATACAATCCCCGCGGAGAAACCGATGACTGACACTCCGAAAAAGCCGCGCATCGCCATTGGTTCCGATCACGCCGGATTCCCTGTCAAGGAAACCATTCGAAAATATCTCGAGGCCGCAGGGTATGCCGTCGACGACCAGGGCACCTCCTCGGAAGAGTCCGTGGACTATCCCGATTACGGAAGGGCCGTGGGTGAACGCGTGGCTTCAAAACAAACCGATCTCGGCATCGCTGTCTGTGGCTCGGGCATAGGGATCTCCATCGCCGCCAACAAAGTTTCCGGCATCCGCGCCGCACTGGCCCACGATGTGAACACCGCGCGCCTCGCCCGCGAACACAACGACGCCAACGTCCTCGCCCTCGGCAGCCGTATCGTCACCCCTGAAGCCGCCCTAGAAATGGTGCAAACTTTCCTGAACACCGCCTATCTTGGCGGCCGCCACCAGCGCCGCGTCGACAAAATCACCCAAATTGAGCGAGATACCCGTTCGTAAGGATGACATTTATTGTGCCCTTCTTCTCTGCGAATGGCGTTTACCCCGACCGGGTCGGGGTGTTCTCAGCGGACTCTGCGTTAATTCCTTCTTTGATCTGCGACTGTCAGTTTTCAACTATCGACCTATTCAGGGCGCCGCCTCAAATTGGCTTTCGCACCAACCATCCGATAAAATCGCTCCACTGCCCGCATGCTTCTGTCAGATCGCCAGGGCAATCGAGGAATTACTATGAGCAAGACCACAGACTCCAACGACCGCATGAATCGCCCGCTTGACGCTGTCGATCCGCAAGTCGCGGACCTCCTTCGCGACGAGGCCAGGCGCCAAGCCACCGGGTTGGAACTGATCCCTTCGGAGAACCTCGTTTCCGAAGCGGTCCTCGAAGCCATGGGCTCCATCTTCACGAATAAATACGCTGAGGGCTACCCGGGCAAGCGCTACTACGGCGGCTGCGAGTACGCCGACAAAGTCGAGCAACTGACGATCGATCGCGCCAAGGAACTCTTCGGCGCTGAGCACGCCAACGTGCAGGCACATTCTGGCACCTCTGCCAACGTGGCGGTCTATATGTCCACGCTGCAAAAGGACGACGTAGTCCTTGGCATGAATCTTTCTCATGGCGGCCATCTGACGCACGGGCATCCCCTGAATTTCTCCGGCCGCATGTATAAATTTGTTGCCTATGGCGTGAAAAAGGAAGACGAGCGCATTGACTACGACGAAATTGAACGACTCGCCGCTGAGCACAAACCAAAAATGATCGTCGCGGGCGCCAGCGCGTATTCCCGGATCATCGATTTTGAGCGTATCGGCAAAGCCGCCAAGTCCGTTGGCGCTCTCTTTTTTGTGGACATGGCGCATATCGCAGGTCTGGTCGCCGCTGGCGTTCATCCCAGCCCCGTCCCGCACGCCGATATCGTTTCCACAACAACGCATAAAACGCTGCGCGGCCCGCGCGGAGGAATGGTGCTTTGCAAAGCCGCCTTCGCCAAGGAACTCGACAAGCTGACCTTCCCCGGCACCCAAGGCGGCCCGCTCGTGCATACAATAGCCGCGAAAGCCGTTTGCCTGAAGGAAGCCATGGAGCCGTCCTTCAAGGAATACCAGAGGCAAGTGGTAGCCAACACAAAAGCCATGGCCGCCGCCGTCGCCAAGCACGGATTCCGCATCGTCACCGGCGGCACGGACAACCACCTCTTCCTGATCGAAGTGCATCCGCGCGGCATCACCGGAACAGACGCCGAAAAAGCCCTCGACCGCGCCGGCATCACCGTAAACAAGAATTCCATTCCGTTCGATCCCCTCCCGCCCATGAAGGGAGGCGGAATCCGCCTGGGCAGCCCTTCGGTCACCACACGCGGCATGCGCGAACCCGAGATGGAGCACATCGGCAACTGGATCGCGGAGATTCTCTCCAACATTGGCAACGCCGAAGTCGAGCAGCGCGTCCGCAAACAAGTTGCGGAACTCGCCGCAAAATTCCCCATTTACGAAGCCCGGCTCCGCGGCGGCTCGGCCCGAATCGAGCACGCCCACGTTTAACCCAACCGCAGTCCCAAAGAGCTACTCATGAATATTTTCAAAGCCACCGCAGATTTCGAGCGCTGGCTGGGTGGCCAGCTACCGATCATTCGCCAGGATCTTGCTCTGAAGCATCAGCACATGGCGGAAGCGGCGTTTCCCTTTTTCCGCGCCACCTTCTACCGTTGGCTGCAACTCTGGCCTGAGGTTTGCGCTTCTTTGGTGAGAGCCCCGGCGGTTTTAGGTGTGGGTGATCTGCACATCGAAAACTTTGGGACGTGGCGGGATGAAGAGGGACGTCTCATCTGGGGAGTCAACGATCTCGACGAAGCATGGCCCGCGCCCTACGCGCTGGATCTGGTGCGGTTGACTACCAGCGTCTATGTCGCGATCCAGGCAGAGCACCTGTGCATTGCGAAGCGCGCCGCTTCCGAAGCCATTGAAGAGGGTTATCGAGACGCCCTGGCAGCCGGCGGCAAAGCCTTCATACTTGCAGAAGACCATCGCTGGCTGCGCTTGTTAGCACTGGGGAAACTTCGCGACCCGGTGCAATTCTGGGACAAGCTGGCGCACTTACCCCCGTACACGGCTAAGCCACCAGGAGATGCACGCAGATTGCTGGAGAGTTCGCTTCCCTCGGCTCGGGAAGGATATCTTTTGAAAAGAAGAATCGCGGGGCTGGGCAGCCTTGGGCACCCCAGGATTCTTGCCTTGTCCCGGTGGCGGGGAGCGTTCATTGCTCGCGAAGCAAAAGCCATCCGGCCCTCGGCTTGGGTTTGGGCCAAGAAGGCGCCGTCCACAAAGATTTATTGCGACAAGCTCATAGAGCTCTCCATTCGCGTCCCCGACCCCTGTGTCCGTTTTCATGGGCGGTGGGTCGTGCGGCGTCTTGCTCCGGACTGCTCTCGCATTGAGCTTGCATCCCTCTCGGAGGATCGCGATGAAGCGCGGTTGCTTTATTCGATGGGCTGGGAAACGGCCAACATGCATTTCTCTACACCTCAGGCGATCGCGAAGGTGAAGCACGACCTGGCAGCGCGACGGGGCCGCTGGCTGCATAAGTCAGCAAAAGCCATGTTGGCGGCTACCCTTAAAGACTGGGAAAAATGGCGCCGCGATTGGAAGCGTTCTGCACCGCGCTAGACTCCGCCGACGGACCTGTCCTCATCCCCGGCACCCCAACTGGAGTTCCGCTGAACTAAGACTGTCCTCCGGGTCAGTAGATTCCAGGCAAAACTGCGCGTAGCTTTACAAATGACTGGGATGGGAAGCCTACTCGCAACCGTGCTGTTCGCTGTTCCGCTCTTTACCTGGCTGAGCGGGATAATTCTTCTGACTGATTCGCAATGGAAGCTGGCGCGATCCTCCAATGCGCCGCGCGGTGGCTCCCCAATGTCCCGGAAATCCTATTCTCCTGCAATCGCCTCGCGCCGCGCATTCGAAGCGGGCCGCCGGGCGGTGGATGAGGTGAGCCGATGATGGATACCGAAGCCTTCCGTGAATTCAAGACCGGATTAACACTACTGCGAGACAATTACGCCATAAAAGCCCTGCCCCACATGCGCCGCGCCGTGGACCTCGACAAAAACAATCCCTACTACATGTCCTATCTGGGCGTGGTGCTGGCGCGCTCCGAGGGGAAATGGGGCGAAGCCGAAAGGCTCTGCGATTCCGCCGTTCGAATGAAACGCAATCAAGCTCAGCTCTATTTGAATCTCGCCGAAGTGTATGCCACGGCCGGCCGTCGCGACGACGCCGTTGACGCCTTGCAGACCGGGCTCAAATATGCCCGCCGCGATATCCGCCTCACCATTGCGATGAACAAACTAACGGCGCGCCGGCCGCCCGTGCTCAGCTTCCTCGGCCGCAGGCATCCAATAAACAGGCAGCTGGGAGTCTTGAGGCACCGAGCCATGCGGCTGTTCTCGCAGTCTGCTTAAACCGATCTCTCCACCCCCAAACACAAGAACGGGCGCCCCAGTGGACCGGGGCGCCCGTTCTTGCTTTTATCGATCGGTTTAGCGGAATTGAATTGCTCAGAACCCTGCGTGAACTAACGCGAGGAGTTGCTGCTGGCGCCAAAGTTATAGCTGTGCTGGATCCCCATTTCCATCAGGATTTTGATCCCGATGCCGAACATGCCGGTCGGGAGGACATCCCGTCGAACAACTTCCGCGAGGTATTCGCGGGCCATGGATGCGGGATCATGTGAATACGGCATGGTCACAAACAGCCGCATGCCGACTTCATAAGTGGATTCACTGGACTGAAAAAAGACACCGGAGCGGGACACGCTGACCGAGCCGCGCATGTCTTCAAAGTGGTCTTTGTTGGGGTCCGAGGGACGGATGCGCATCAGCTGGGTGATGCGGCAGCGGCGGCTGCCACGGCGCTCCGTGTTTGAAAACGGCTGCTTTGGGGTACTTCCAATTGAGCTTTTCTTCGTCATCAATTCGTGCTGGGTCGCCAAGGGTAAACCATCTTTCCGGACAAACTCTGCGGACTATCCGAAAACAGTATATGCCGCTGGCAACAACCAAACCTATAGTGAAAACGTACCCGTCAGAAAGTTGTACGCTCCGTGAAAATGGTAGTACGGAAGTACTAGAAAAGGAAGAGAAGAGGTGTGGAAAAGGGGCGTTAAATTACTGATAGAGAAGAAGAAAGGGAGTAGTCCCAAATTGAGGCTGGGAACGGGTTGGCACCAATCCGTGGCCGGGGGAAAAGGTTATCCACAGCCCAGGTAAAGGGTTGCGAGATTTTGGGTGCCCCAGGTTTGGTTTCTAAACCTGGGTCTTAGGTTCTCTCTGTAATCATTTCCCCCGCGTCGATTTGGCCAGGTGGCCCGGGATGACGAATCCCCAATCTGTCAAACCCTTCGACCGAACACGGGAGCTCTTGCACACTCGCAGACCAAAACAACGTGGAGGGTGGCAGGTGGCCCGGGGTTAAAAGTTGGGGGTGGGAGATTTTGGGTGCCCCAGGTTTGGTTTCTAAACCTGGGTCTTGGGTTATCTTTCTAATCATTTCCCAGCGTCGATTTGCACCAACACTTTTGTCGCTCCCGCGTAGAATCCCCAATTACTCCACGGCCACTCTTTCGGATGCGTCACCAGCTTGCGCTTCATCGGATTCTCGTGCATGTAGTTCAACTTCTCGATCCTCTTCACCTCGCTATACACGTTGAAATCGTAGAATCTCGCCAGCCAGAACGCCCGCACCGGCTCTGCACTTTCCTCGAACGGCAGACGCATCTGTCTCGCGTGCGCGCTTCTTCGCCGCTTCCGCAGTTTCCGGGACACTCGCGGTTTCAACTTATGCAGCACCGTCGAAGGTGTTCCCTTTCGCGGCTCGCCCACCAGCAAATGTACGTGCTCCGGCATCACCACGTACCCCACCAGTCGAAATTCCAGTTCGTCGCGAAGCTTCGCCAGTTCCCGCACAACACATCTCTCGCCCTCGCGCCCTTGAGCTACGGCAACCGCCGGTAACAACTGAACGTGATGAAATGTAACTCGCCCTTCCCGTAGTAGCGTCGCAGTCCCGTCGGCATCGCCAACTCCGCGGAGCAAAAAATCCACCCCAAGACCCAGGTTTAAAAACCAAACCTGGGGCACCCACCAACGTGCGCATTTTAACGCCATAGTGAACTATAGAGGTGGTATTCTCTTCGCCACGCTGGGCGTTCAAATCCAAGAAACTTTCCCGGACAGTTACCCGGGCCACCCGCCTATACATCGCGAAGCACGAACCAATAGGAGATTCCAATATGTCTGCGCCGCAGAGATACCTAGTCGTGGCAGGCGTCACCGTGCTGGTAGCCTTTGTCGCGACCACTCAAATGCTCAGTCGTTCTCCGTTTGATAGCGGAGTTCGCGGCGCAGCCCGTGGAGCAGTCATGGCAGCAGGGTTCCTGGAGATCATCTGGGTCATAGTTGCAGCCACCTTCACAGCCACGCGCTGGCGTACCACCAGCGTGCCGCTTCGCGTAATCCTGGCGTTGAACTCCGTCATCGCCGTTCTGCTAGTCGTCGAATTCTTTCGTTGAACATGGCGGGTGGCCCGGACGATAAATCTTGAGACGAATCGGGTGCCCCATCACGCCGGGTTTGCGTGTGGGGCTTTTCTCTTTGCTTTTTTCTCGTTCGTCTCACATCCACGGAAACCATTCACCCGCCCTAATAGCCGTTCAACCCTCATTTTCGACCATTCGCTGCAAAGTACTTAACATCTTCATTAAGGTGTGCTATTCTCTCCCGTGTTTGTCGAAGCCAATCCGCGCCCGTTTACCCTGCCCCCTGATCGAAGATCCCATCGGGGCCGGAAGCGGCTCCGCTCTCTGCCATTCTCTCCTTCTGTCTTTCTCCTCACTGACCACTGCCAACTGACCACTGTCCACTCCTCTGCGGTGCTTCCATCTCCCTCACTAGCCTCAGGCCCTCAAGTATTACTCTCATCTAAACTCAAAGCCCCGATAAACCACGCAGAATCAACACTTCTACAAGTGTTGATTCTAAAACAACTTAAAGTCCCTTTAGAATCTATCACTTTTGAAAAACAGGGGAGGGGGTGGTGACTATGGTTAACCATTTGTTAGAAACAAGCCACCCTCTTTCTTCCTCCGCTCTGCGCCTCCGCGCCTCTGCGCGCCATCCTGTCTTCATTTCCTCCTTACATCATTACCTCCTTACTTCCCCTTTTCCTTGCACTTCCAAGCTCTGCATCCAGCCAGGTGCCAAATTGAGGCTGGCAACCGGTTTGGTACCAATTCGATACCAAGCCGGGAAGGAGCTATCCATAGCGCAAACCTCAAAGGGTTCTCCCGTTGGGGTTTATGGGGTACTGCGGCGGTGGGAGGGGATCGGAGGGCGGCTGCCAAATTGCAGTACTTACCGGCGCGCGTGGGGTTCCTACAAATCGCTAATCATGACGCTTGGCATGGGCATGACGGCGGAGATTGACGGAGGATGTCCTACCATGAGTCTAGGAACGCGCCAGGCCTTGCAGGTCGCAGAGCAAGCCCGAAAGCAGATCAACTTAGATGCGGACCACCGGGCAAATATCGCGTTGTTGGAAAACGCCACAAGGGTAAACGGAGGCGCCAGCGCGAAACGTAAACCACGCGTCTTCGTTGTGGCAGAAAATCGATTGTTGCGAGAGGCGCTCTCCCGGATGCTGCTCAAGAACGGTGAGATTGAAGTGGTCGGAATGGAACTGGCGGAGCCATTTCAAACAGAAGACTTACTCAAGCAAGAAACGGACATTCTGTTGATGTCCTCTCGCGGAAACCGAGATGATGATTTGACCGCGGTTCGGGCGGTACGGACAGCGGCTCCCAAGGTGCAAATTCTTCTGATCGGAGTGACTGGAGAAGAAGCAGAGTTCCTGCAATGCGTGCGTGCCGGAGTTCGCGGCTATCTCCTGAAAGACGCTTCGGCGGAGGACGTCGTGGAAGGCATTCGATCCCTTCAAGACGGCAAAGCGATTTGCCCCGGGACGCTTTGCGCATCGCTGTTCCGCTATATGGAACGCGAGGCGACCTCCTTCCCTTCCGCGAGCGTTCACCAACAACTGGGATTGACGAGGCGCGAACAACAACTAATCCCACTGATCGCCGAGGGCCTCACCAACAAAGAAATCGCCAATCGCTTCTGTCTGTCCGAGCAAACGGTGAAAAACCACCTCTATCGCATGAAGCACAAAGTCGGAGCGGGAGATCGCCTGGGCATTGTGCAGGTCTGCCGCACGCAAGGCTTCATGCCGTAGTCTGCGGGTAGGCGACGCTGCGGGAATCACCACGTGTGGCAGCGGAAATCAAAAAAATCGAGCGTGGTCAAAACCTGGCAGACCGCATCATATACTTCCGGTGCGGCACCGGGAGACAAAAACATGGCTAAATATGTGATTCAAAGCAAGCGCGGTGCTCCCCCTCAAGGAGCGTACTCTCAGGGATGGCGGGCTGGAGATTTCATCTTCGTGACCGGAACGGGTCCCATCGATCCTGTCACCGGAAACTTGGTGGGAGATACCATCGAGCAGCAGACCGGGCAGACCATCGACAATCTGTCCGCAATCCTGGAGGCCGATGGCGCTTCGCTGAGCGACGTGGTCAAAGTCACCGTCCACCTCAGCGATACAGGTCTCTTTGCCCGATACAACTCAGTCTACGCACAGCGCTTTTCACAGCCCTATCCCGTGCGCACTACGGTTGGCAGTGATTTGGGCCACACTCCCGGGATGCTGATCGAAATCGACTGCATCGCGTACAGTGCGAAAACGACGAGCAAGAAACGACCGCGTGCTGCAAAAAAGAAGGCGGCGCGTCGGAGAAAGTAGAATGCCACCCAGCACGGAATGAGCGAACTCATTCCAAGAGCGATCGGTCGGCCAAGAATCAACTATGGGAATTTGGGAGCGGATTCTTAACCCGTAACATGAAGTGTCTTGTCGGCGGCCTGCAGCAACGGCGTTTCGCGCCCCCGTGCCGAAACTTTTTCAACGGACTTGACCTCGCCATTCTGCACCAGCAGCGCACAATCGAAATTGTTTACCGTGGGGCAAACGTGGCGCGGAAGCAGGTAGAGCGCTTCCCCAACTTGCGGACTGACGGCACCTCCCTGCACTACCATGGGCAGATGCTCTTCGCTGGGCGACAACGGAGTCAACTCCGAATGCCCGACGACGACGCACGTAGGAACACCGGCGTCGGCGGAAACAGCTTTGTGCCCAGCATCGCAGGTGACGATTCCCGGACGCGGCTGGCTGACAACACGGGTCAATACCATCACGGCAGGTCGATAGCCGTACTGGCCCGGAAGTTGCGCCATAGTCGTGGCATCGCAATAGACCACGGTTCCCGGCGAGACGCGATGGAGAAAACTTCCACTTCGGAAGCCTTCAAACGAAAGCGAGCAGGGAAAAGTCGGAGTTCCCGCGGTGATCACCTCAGGCACAACCACGGCGCGCCGCTCGATTTCGCTAACAACTTTCAGCAACCGTTCATAGCCGGCATGGGCAGCTGCGGTCCGTTTGCCCTCTTCCAAGCCGCCATAGTGGCCGTCGTAATAATGCAATCCGCGGAACTCCAAGCCAAGGCGGCCAATCACATGCACAAGCTCGACAACTTTGTCGCTGTGGCTTTGCTCGATGCCCGTTCGATCCATGCCGGGATTCATGTCGAGAAAAATCCCGACGCGGCTGCCGCGCCACTGCTCAACTTGCGGTTCGTTCTCTGCCAGAACAGAAACGCGCACCTGCGGGAACTGCTCCGCGATTTCCCGGACGCGCCGCGCATTCGCGCCCACCGCTGGATGCGCAAAAAGGACGTCTCGCGCGCCACATTGGCAAGCCACCAAAAGTTCCAGAGTGGTCGCGCACTTAAAATTATCTACGCCACGCTTGACCAGCATTCGAAGCGTGTACTCCAGCTTCGCGGTTTTGATGTGCACGCGCCAGCGATTCGCGTCGCCGCCCAGCAAGTCCAAAGTGCGTTCTATGTTTGAGGCCACGATTTCCGGATACAGAAGCAACGCAGGCGTAAGAACCTCTTCGAGCGCGCCCAAGCGGTAGCGCGGGTCCCAGGCGAATTCACTTATCATGGATTTTTGTGTAGCCATTTCGCCCTCGATGATAACGCGGAAATGCCGCTCCAAGCCACCTGTCGCTCAAATCCGCTCGGCACTCTTCCTGCGAACGGACAAACCGAATTGACCATCCGCATCCTTGAGAGTAGTCTCTCTCAACCTTCGTGGGCGCAACGAGTCTCAATCTGAGCGGGCAATCGAAACCACCGGACCTGATTCGGGCCCTTGGTTTGTGGTCAGCTACCGCCATCGTGATTGGCGACACCATTGGCACCGGCATTTTTCTCGTCACCAGCGACATGGCACGCGCCGTCGGCACAGCCGCCCTCGTTTTTGCCGCCTGGATCATCGGTGGGCTGATTGTGCTGTGCGGCGCCTTCTGCTATGCCGAACTGGGCGCGGCATTCCCGCAAGCCGGCGGCCCTTACGTCTACCTGAGCCGCGGGCTTGGTCCGCTGTGGGGATTTCTTTTCGGGTGGATGAGCTCGTTTCTCGAGCGGCCTGTGGCAATGGCAACCTTGGCAGCCGGATTCCTACGCTTCATTGGATTTCTCTTCCCGGTCGTGGCCGTCCCTATGTTCGCATTCCATTTGGGAAGCTATGATTTCACCTTTACCGCGGCCCAGCCACTCGCGGCGCTTGTGGTGTTGGCGGTCACCGCAATCAACTATTTGAGTGTGCGCCTGGGTGGCGCCATCCAGGTGGTGTTGACATCGCTGAAGATGGGCACGATCGCGATGATCGTGGTCGCGGGCGTCTTGTACGGAAAGCACGCTGCCATCGCCGCCGCGCCCCAAGTCACACATCTAGGTTTAGGAACGATCAGTGGCTTGTTGACCGCCCTTGTACCCGCAATGTGGGCCTACAACGGCTTCAACGACCTCGGCGATGTGGGTGAAGAGATTTCGCACCCGCAGAGGAACATACCGCGAGCCATTCTCCTGGGGCTGCTTACCGTCGCCGGCCTGTACCTGCTTGCAAATGTCGTCTACTTCCGTACTTTGCCATTCGCAAGTTTGATGCAATCGCAGCACGTCGCCTCCGACGTGGTCCAGTCATTCGCCGGATCTCGCGGCGCCGTCTGGTTGACGGTCGCCATGGCCATCTCCGCGCTCGGAGCGCTTCACGTGGTAGTCCTGACTGGCGCCCGCATTCCTTACGCCATGGCCCGCGATGGCGTGTTCTTTCCCTTTGCCCGGCGCATTCATCCGACGTTTCGCACGCCCGGCGGCGCGCTAATCTTCCTGGGCACGGTCGCTGCGTTGCTGGCCCTTAGCGGGACTTACGAAGAACTCTACTCACTGTTCGTCTTCGCCGTCTGGATCTTCTTCGCCCTAACCGCCATCGCCCTGTTTCGCTTGCGTCGAAAGGAACCTGAGTTGCCTCGGCCGTACCACGCCTTAGGACACCCTTGGACGACGCTCCTCTTTTTGGCCGCCGCCGTGGCTCTGACCGTCAACTTGTGGATGGTCCGCCCAGTGCGCTCCTCACTCGGCCTGGCCGTGATCCTGGCTGGCGTCCCCTTTTTCTACCACTGGCGAAAGCAGAAGGGACGATTCCTCGAAACCGAGCAACAAAATTAGCCCTTCCTGACTGAGTGGCGGAAGATGACTTCCCGCCTCCGTTTGTGCGATTCTTTCTGCTCACAGGAACATGGGGTCGAGGTCCATGCTGAAAAAATTCAAAGACTTGTCGGAAAAAGAAATTCTGGCGATCGCCATCGGCGCCGAAGAAGAAGACGGCCGGATCTATGGCGAGTTCGCCGACGCGTTGCGCGACGAGTATCCCTCGACGGCGGATATGTTCGAGGAGATGCGCCTGGAAGAGGTGGGCCACCGCGATCGCTTGTTTGCGATGTTCCGCCAGCGCTTCGGCGACCATATTCCGCTGATCCGCCGGGAAAACGTAAAGGGATTCTTGACCCGCAAACCGGTCTGGCTGGTCCGGCCGCTGGGCGTGAAAGTCGCCCGCAAGCAAGCGGAATTGATGGAGCTGGAAGCGAGCCGCTTCTACGCGCGTGCCGCGACCAGGACAACGGATATTTCGACCCGCGAATTACTGAACAAACTCGCGGATGAAGAGAGAAAACACGAGCGCACGGCAGGCGAGCTGGAAGAAAAACATTTAACAGCGAGCGCGAAAGCTCAAGAGGACGAATCACACCGCAAGCTATTTTTGCTGCAAGTGGTCCAGCCCGGTTTGGCCGGATTAATGGATGGCTCGGTCTCGACACTGGCGCCCATTTTTGCCGCAGCGTTTGCTTCCCAAAAAAGCTGGGAAGCCTTCCTGGTCGGCCTCGCCGCTTCCATCGGCGCGGGCATCTCCATGGCTTTTTCCGAGGGACTTTCCGATGATGGCTCGCTGACTGGCCGCGGCTCGCCGTGGCTGCGGGGCGCAGTCACCGGGTTGATGACCACCGCCGGCGGAATCGGGCATACTTTGCCATTCCTGATCAACAATTTCCGCATCGCGATGCTGGTGGCCATGATCGTCGTAGCGGTGGAGCTTGGCGCGATCAGCTACATCCGGCACCGCTACATGGATACGCCATTCTTGCAGGCAGCCTTCCAGGTGATTGTCGGCGGCGTCCTGGTTTTCCTGACAGGATGGTTAATCGGCAGCGCCTAGAAAATAATTTTAAACTTCTTAATCCGTCTGTGGCGCAGGAACTGGCTCCGGACGGTGGGAGAAAGCTTGCCGGAGCCAGGTTTGCAGCCTGTCCATATAAATGTAAACGACCGGTGTGGTGAACAGCGTCAGCATCTGGCTGAGGATGAGCCCTCCGACGATGGTGATGCCCAGCGGACGGCGCAACTCGGAACCAACACCAGACCCAAGCGCGAGCGGCATGGCGCCGAGAAGCGCAGCCATCGTGGTCATTAAAATCGGGCGGAAGCGCAGCAGGCAAGCCTTGTAGATCGCTTCAACGGGCGACAATCCCTCTTCCCTTTCCACTTGAACCGCAAAATCAATCATCAGGATGGCGTTTTTCTTGACGATACCAATCAAGAGAATGATGCCGATGTAGGCGATGATATTCAGATCAGACTTGATGAACTGGATGGCAAGGAGCGCTCCGATTCCAGCAGAAGGAATCGTGGACAGAATGGTGATGGGATGAATGAAACTCTCATACAGGATGCCAAGGATTAGGTAAACGGCAAGCACCGCCGTCCCAACGAGAAAAAACATGCCCGCGATTGAATCCTGAAACGCCTGCAACGTGCCTTGAAAGGTAGCATGTACGGTGGAAGGAACTTTCAGCTCGAGGCGGGCCTGCTCGATATGCTCGACAGCGGGGCCGAGAGAAGCACCTGGAGCAAGATTGAAGGAAAGGGTGATGGCCGGAAAGATGCCCTGGTGGTTGACGGAGAGCGCCGTGCTGGAGGGCTCAAAATGGGCAAAGGCGCTCATAGGAACAAGTTTCCCGGAACTGGAAGGTACATAGATTGTCTTGAGCGCTTCCGGACCTGGCTGGAATTCCGGGGCGACCTCCAACACGACGTGATACTGGTTCAGACCTTTGTAAATGTTGGAGACTTGTCGCTGGCCGAAGGCGTCGCCCAGGGTGTTGTCAATATCCAGAACATCGACGCCGAGACGGCCGGCCGTGTCGCGGTCAATGACCACGGAACTTTGCAGGCCATGCATTTGCTGGTCGGAGTTGACGTCGCGAAGCTCGGGGATTTTGGCCAGGCGCTGCTGAAGAATGGGCGCCCAATGTGTGAGATCGCTGAGATTGTCCGCCTGTAGGGTGTACTGATATTGCGCAGCGCCGTAGCGGCCGCCGACGCTGAGGTCCTGAACGGATTGCAAATACAAAGCGGCTCCGGGAATTCCGGCTGTCTTCGAGCGGAGTCGCGCGATGACTTGGTCAGCACTAAGCTTTCGCACGTTGAGCGGTTTGAGCTGAGCGAACATGCGCGCCGTGCCGCTCCCGGCAAAAGAGGTGACGGTATCAACGGCAGGATCCTGCGCAACAATGTCGGTAAAAGCACGCATCTTTATCGAGGTGGCAGCAAAGGAGAGATCCTGGTCGCCTAGAATCGCTCCGTTAAGGCGGCCGGTGTCTTGTTGCGGGAAGAAACCTTTGGGCGTCTTGTAGAAAAGATAGCCATTCAAGCAGACCGTGCCGATGGTAACCAGCAGGATGAGGAACTGATGGCGAAGAACCCAGCGCAAAGAAAAATCATAGGTTCGCAGAAGCCTGTTAAAGGCGCCTTCAGAAAAACGATAAAGCCTGTTGTGTTTGCCCGATTCATGGCGAAGAAAGCGGGCGCACATCATGGGCGTGGCCGTAAGAGAAACGAAAAGAGAGACCCCGATGGCCACGCTGAGAACTACGGCAAACTCGCGGAATAGACGGCCAACGATACCGCCCATCATCAAAATGGGGATAAAGACGGCAACGAGCGACGTACTCATGGAGAGAACGGTGAAACCGATTTCGCTCGCGCCTTTCATGGCCGCGGCGAAAGGTTTCATGCCCGCTTCGATGTGGCGCGCGATGTTCTCGATGACCACGATAGCATCGTCAACCACGAAGCCGGTGGAGATGGTGAGCGCCATGAGAGAAAGATTGTCCAAGCTGTAGTGGCAGAGATACATGACGCCGAAAGTTCCAATGAGGGAAAGCGGCACGGCGACGCTGGGAATAATGGTGGCCCAAGTATTCCGCAGAAACGCGAAGACCACGAAAATCACGAGGATGATGGAGATAACGAGCGCGACTTCCACGTCGTGGACCGAAGCGCGGATGGTGGTGGTGCTGTCCATGGCGACGCTCAGGTTGATGGAGGGAGAGATGGAAGCGCGGAGGAGCGGAAGAAGGGCGTTAACGCGGTCTACCGTCTCGATCATGTTAGCGCCTGGCTGCCGAAAGATGCCGAGGAGCACGGACGGCTTCCCGCCTGAAAGTCCCAGATTCCGGCTGTCTTGGACCGAATCCATGACTTCGGCTACATCGCGCAGGCGCACCGGAGCGCCCACGTGCCCGGCGACGATGAGTGGTTGATATTCGTAAGCCTTGAAGAGCTGGTCGGTATCGGTCACGGCCCACGTCTGCTTGGAGTCAGAGAAGGCGCCCTTCGCGAGGTTGGTGTTGGCGGCCTGCAAAGATTTGCGAACTGTCTCCAAACTGATTCCGTAGCTATTGAGCTGATTGGGGTTCGCTTCGACGCGCACGGCGGGGGGGGAGCTCCCGAACACGCGCACCTGACCGACGCCTTCGACCTGCGCGAGCTTCTGCGCAAGTATGGAATCAGCCGCGTCATAGATCTCCGCACGAGGGATATTTTCTGAGGTCAGGGCCAGCAACAAGATGGGAGCATCGGCGGGATTGACCTTTCTGTAGGTGGGCTGGCCGGGAAGATCGGCGGGAAGTTGGCTGCGAGCGGCATTGATGGAGGCCTGGACGTCGCGGGCAGCGGCGTTGATGTCGCGATTGAGATCGAACTGAAGAGTAACGTTGGTGGACCCGAGAGAACTGTTAGAAGTCATCTGCGTGACGCCTGCGATGCGGCTAAACTGGCGCTCGAGCGGCGTGGCGACAGCAGAAGCCATCGTTTCCGGACTGGCGCCCGGCAGATTGGCGCTGGCGTTGATCGTCGGAAAGTCTACGCGCGGGAGCGGCGCAACCGGCAAGAATCGGAATGCCACCAGACCAGAGAGAAGGATCGCGATGGTGATCAGCGACGTGGCCACCGGCCGTCGGATGAAAGGCGCCGAAAAATTGGAAGAGAAATTCACGGCTCAATCCCCTGGCGCGGTTCCATGGGCAGGCTCCTCGATAGGATTGCCGACGCGGAAAGAGAAACGGTGGGCTAGCCAGTCAAACGCCAAATAAACCACCGGCGTGGTGTATAGCGTCAGCAACTGGCTGAGGATCAGCCCGCCGACGATGGTAATGCCTAGGGGGCGACGCAATTCGGAGCCCACGCCGGTGCCCAGCGCGAGTGGCAAACCTCCCAGCAGCGCTGCCATCGTGGTCATCATGATAGGGCGAAAACGCAGCAAGCAGGCTTCGTAGATGGCGTCGAGCGGGGCCTTCCCTTCCTTGCGCTCCGCCTCGAGCGCGAAGTCGATCATCATGATGGCGTTTTTCTTGACGATGCCGATGAGCAGAATCATTCCGATCAAGGCGATAACGCTGAAATCCGTGCGGCAAATCAGTAGTGCGAGGATGGCCCCGACACCTGCGGACGGAAGCGTGGAAATAATGGTGATGGGATGAATGTAACTCTCGTACAAAATGCCAAGAACGATGTAAACGGTGATCACTGCCGCGAGGATCAGGATCGGCTCATTCGCAAGCGAGTTAAGAAACGCCGCCGCCGTGCCCTGAAATGTGGCCTGGATGCTGGGCGGCATTTTCAAATCCTGCTTCACGCCATTGATGGCGTTGACCGCGTCTCCCAGCGAGATATTGGGAGCCAGATTGAACGACAGTGTGACCACCGGAAACTGGCCCTGATGATTCAGCGCCAGCGCGGCCGCGGCCGGCTCGAAACGCGTGAACGCGCTGAGCGGAACCTGCGAGCCGTTCGAGGATTTCACATAAATGTACTTCAGCGAATCGGGATTCTGCTGGAACTGCGGATCCACTTCCAGTACGACGTGATATTGATTCAGTTGCGTAAAAATTGTCGAGACCAGCCGCTGGCCAAACGCGTCGTAAAGCGTGTTGTCAATATCTGCCGGAAGAATTCCTAGTCGTGACGCGGAGTCGCGGTCGATGGTGAGTGCCGCAACGAGGCCCTGGTTCATCTGGTCGCTGGCCACATCGCGCAGTTCAGGCAGCGCTTTCAATTTATCGATGAAGCGGGAAGTCCAGATGGCGAGTTCCCTGGGATCAACATCTTCCAGACTGTACTGAAATTGCGTGCGGCTCACGCGGTCTTCCACCGTCAAGTCTTGAACCGGCTGCAGAAACAGCGACACGCCATCCACCTTGTTGAGTTCCGGCTGCAACCGGCGGATCACGTCGGTCGCGCTGATTTTGCGCTGCGCGAGCGGCTTGAGATTGATCTGGATGCGGCCGCTGTTAAGCGTAGTGTTTGTGCCGTCGATGCCGATAAACGAGGAGAGGCTTTCGACCGCAGAATCCTTCAGGATGACTCCGGCCAGCTCCCTCTGTCGCTGGGCCATGGCGGCGAACGAAATGTCTTGCGCGCCTTCGGAAACGCCGAGGATCACGCCGGTGTCCTGCACTGGAAAAAATCCTTTGGGAACGTAAATATAGAGAAGGATCGTGCCAACAAGAGTACCGATGGTAATAAGCAGCGTGGTGGCGCGGAAACGCAGCACAAACTGCAAGGTCCGCCCATAAAAAGCGATGACCGCGTTAAAAGCATTTTCCGATTTGCGATAGAACCAGCCTTCTTCTTCCTTCTTGTGATGACGGAGCAGCTTGGCGCACATCATCGGAGTCAGCGTCAGCGAAACGAAAGCGGAAACAAGAATCGTAACCGCCAACGTGACGGCGAATTCCCGGAAGAGGCGGCCGACGATGTCGCCCATGAAAAGCAGGGGGATGAGCACCGCGATCAGCGAAATCGTCAGCGAAACGATCGTGAACCCGATCTGCTCGGCACCCTTCAGCGCGGCCTCTAGCGGCGATTCGCCTTCTTCGATATACCGGCTGATGTTTTCGATCATGACGATGGCGTCGTCGACGACGAACCCGGTCGAAATAGTTAACGCCATCAAAGAAAGGTTGTTAAGGCTGTAGCCGAGTAGATACATCACCGCGAAAGTGCCGATCAAAGAGAGGGGAACGGCCACGCTGGGAATAATGGTGGCGCGAATGCTGCGGAGAAAAAGAAAAATCACCATCACCACGAGCGCAACCGTAAGCACCAGCGTGAACTGCACGTCTTCGACGGAAGCGCGAATGGTGGTGGTGCGGTCGGTGAGTATATCTACCTTGACCGAGGCGGGCAGCGCCCCTTTCAGCTGCGGCAGAAGTTTCGTCACCCGATCCACGACAGCGATGATGTTCGCGCCGGGCTGCCGCTGAATATTCAGAATGACGGCGGGATCCAGATTCGCCCAGGCGGCTTGCTTGGCATTTTCCACGCCGTCAACCACAGTCGCGACATCCGTCAGCCGCACCGGCGCTCCATTGCGATACGCTACGATTACCGGGCGGTAGCTGTCGCTGGAGATGAGCTGGTCGTTCGCGCCAATGGTGTACGCCTGATGCAAGCCGTCGAACGTACCTTTTGCTTGGTCCACATTCGCCTGGCCAAGTGCGGTGCGCAAATCCTCCAGGCTCATCCCGTACGAAGCCAAGGCCGTGGGGTTTGCCTGAATTCGAACCGCCGGGCGCTGGCCGCCGCTGATGCTGACGAGTCCGACTCCCGAGAGCTGAGAAATTTTTTGCGCGAGCGTGGTGTCGGCGAGATCCTCGACTTTGGAGAGCGGCAGAGCCGAGGAGCTTAGCGCGAGCGTCATGATCGGCGCATCAGCGGGATTGACCTTGCTGTAGATCGGGGGGTTCGGAAGCCCCTGCGGAAGGAGATTCGAAGCGCCATTGATGGCCGCCTGAACTCCCTGCTCCGCAACGTCAATGCTCAAGTCCAATCCGAACTGGAGAGTGATAAGCGAGCTGCCAAACGAACTCGTCGAAGTCATCTGGTTCAGGCCGGGAATCTGGCCGAACTGCCGCTCGAGCGGCGCCGTCACCGAAGAAGCCATCACTTCCGGGCTGGCCCCCGGATAAAACGTTTGTACCTGGATTGTCGGGTAATCGACCTGCGGGAGCGCGGAGATGGGCAATTGCCGGAATGCCACCCAGCCGATGAGGAGGACGCCAACCATCAGAAGAGTGGTGGCGACCGGCCGCAGAATAAACGGCCGTGACGGACTCATCGCGGAGATCCTCCGGCATGGCCCTTCGAGGGGCTCCCGGCTTGCGGCGCGCCTTGGGCAGGAGCCGGCGAAACGGGACCGCGGGCCGGGCCATTCGAACTGCCCGCCTGACTCGGATTGATCTTGGTCCCATCCTGCAATTTATCCTGGCCGTCGATGACCACCAGGTCGCCGGGATTCAAACCCGCGCTCAAGCCAACGCTATTGCCGGTCGTCTGCGCAATGGTGACGGGATAAATTTTTGCGGAGGTCTCCTTGGAGGCCGGATCTTTCGCAGCCGCATAAACGTAAGTGCCCTGGGGGCCGCGCTGAATCGCCGCGGTGGGAATGATGGTGAGGTTGTGCAGCGTGTCCACGAGCAGATGGACATTCACAAATTGGTTCGGAAAAAGAGAATTGTCCGCGTTGGCAAACATGGACTTGAGCTTGTACGTCCCGGTGGTCAAATCAATCTGGTTGTCGATCGTCTGCAGTTTTCCGCTGGCAAGTTTGGCGGTGTCGTCGCGGTCGTACGCATCCACGGTGAGTTGCAGGCCGGCATGGAGTTTGGCGTTTACCTGCGGCAGCTGATCCTGCGGCAGGCTGAAAATCACCGATATTGGCTGGAGTTGAGTAATGACCAGAAGCCCGGTGGAGTCCGTGGCATGGACGATGTTCCCGACGTCCACCAGCCGCAAGCCGATGCGTCCGCTGATCGGCGCGGTTATTCGTGAATATGTGAGTTGCAACTTCGCGTTGTTGATCTGGCTTTGATCCGACTCAATCGCGCCATCAAATTGGCCAACCAGTGCTCCCTGAGTGTCGAGTTGTTGCTGGGGGATGACACCCTCATTGAAAAGAAGTTTGTAGCGCTCGAAATTGACTTCGGCATCTTTGCGCTGAGCCACGTCCTTGGCGAGTTGCCCCTGTGCCTGCTCCAATTGGACCTGGAAAGGACGCGGGTCAATCTGTGCGAGAAGTTCTCCTTCGTGAACGAACTGACCTTCCTTAAACGCGATGCTGACGAGCTGGCCATCCACGCGGCTGCGAACGGTGACCGTATTGAAAGCCGTCACGGTGCCTAGGCCATTGAAATAAACCGGCAAATCTCCACGCTGCGCGGTGGCAACCACAACCGGTACCACCATGCCGCCTGCGCCCGGTCCTCCCTTGCCCTTGCCGGGTGTGCCGGGGGTGGCAGCATCCGCTGAAGACTTTGCGCTTTTCGCGCTGAAGTAATACCAGCCACCGACCGCAAGTACCGCAATGACGACGAGCCATGGCCACCAGAGCGTCTTAGACGGCGCAGCACCGGAAGAGGCCTTGGCACCTCGTGCGCCGGATTCGGGAAGGTCTATGGAGTTGAGTTGACCCATTCTTTCGCTCCTGTCATGTACCACGGCTGTGCGAGCGAGTCTGTCTAAGACAGGACATTCGCATCTTTAGTACTGGAGGCAACTCCAGATGATACCGAGAGTCCGCCGACAACGATAGACTACGCTCAAATAAGACGGCTCTTGGGGGTGAATGGTTACGAAGGGCCTTGACTGTCCCCTGTCAGCCGGACGGGGGCCTCGAGCCCATCACGCCCAGGCGGACTTCGAACAATTGCGGCAATTGGGGGGTACGGAAATGGCCAGGAGACGGTAAACTGTGGCCGGTTATTGCCCGGTGTAGAAAGCGTACCAAAAATCGGCTGCATTTAGAGGATTGGGGAGAAAAAAACGACATGCTCAAGGGCTTGATCCTGGGGATTTTGCTGGGAATGTTGCTGATTGCGGGAGGCGTTTACTATTACTTCTCTTCGGGGCGTGCCCCCGTAGCCACTTCGGCGGCCCCAATCCCGTTTGAGAGGACGTTTGCGCGGATCGGACTGCATGCCTATTTGGATAAGCTGCCGCATCCGAAGCCCCAAGTTCCCGCCGATGAAGTTAATCTTGTGGCTGGAGCAAAGGTTTATAAGGAACAGTGCGCGGTTTGCCATGGACTTCCAAGTGAACCGAAGGGGGCGATCCAGGCAGGGATGTTTCCTGTGCCACCGCAACTCTTTCACGGCACGGGCGTGACGGATGACGACGAATGGGAGTCTTACTGGAAGGTGGAAAACGGGATTCGCATGACCGGGATGCCGGGGTTCAAGGGGCAGTTGACGGAAACGCAGATCTGGCAGGTGACCGTGCTGGTGAAAAACGCGGACAAGATTTCAGAGTCGGTGAAGAAAGAGCTCGCGGCAGGCGCCTCCACTCCGATGGATATGGCGATGCCGCAGAGCAAACCGGCAGCAGCAAAAAAATAGAGCGCACTGTGTTTTTAACACTAGTCAGTTCGAGAGATAAGCTAACGAGTCCAAGCCGAAGGCAGGATCAACTGGAACACGCGCTCGGTTCCAACCGAGCCAGTAGCAAGACGGCAAAAGTGTTTCCCCAGGAACCAAAACTCGTAAGTGTTGAAGCATAAAGTAAGTGCCCAATGGCGGGCCCATTATGCACCGCGGATAGTCCACCGAGCATCAAAGTTGGTATGAAGTTCAAGAGGGTCGAACCGGAACAATTTGATTGTAGCCGAACAACCCTGCGCCCCTTCGGCTGCATGGAGTTGTGGGCCGGCAATGAAAAAGCGCACCGCTCGCTGGAGCTGGCGGGATTGGAAAGCGACGTTATCGCTGTCCCTTCCGGCAGCGATAGCGGAGGCGATCTTTCCGCGGTGTTCTCCTGCAGCGACAATCTGGCACGAGTGGTGCTTGCAGATTGCGTCGGGCACGGATATACCGCGAGCGGCGTGGCTCGTCATGTTCACCACCTGTTGCACAAATTTCAAGATATTCGAGACACGGCCGGATTGTTGGCGGCGCTGAATGACGCTTTTACGCTTTCGAATGAGGGATCGAGTGAGCCGCTGCGGCTGACAACGGTCGTTACTGGAACTTTTGACGGCACGACCGGCGAATTTAATTTTGCTTATGCGGCGCATCCACGGATGTTGCTTTGGCGCGAGCGCGAGAGGCGATTCCTGGAACTCGGAGAAGGGCTGGAAGGCTTGCCGTTGGGATACATCACCGGCGAGACTTACAACCAGCAAAGCGTGCGTCTGAATCACGGCGACATGATTCTGGCGTTTTCCGATGGCGCCACGGAAGCTCGCTCGCCGATGGGCGAGCAACTCGCTTCAACGGGCTTCCTGCGGCTGGCCGAAAAAACTCTGCACAATTTGCCTGCCCCGGTGGTGCTGCAAGATTTTTCACGCGCGCTGATTGAAGGCGTCTATCATTACCGCGGGCAGGAAGGCGAATTGGACGACGACCTTACGTTGCTGACGCTGCGGCGTGTGGCCCAATAGCATCAAGCTAGATACCGCCCCCCAATTTGTGGACCGTCTCTCTCTATTTAATGGGGTGGGAAGCGAAATACCGGTCCAGGCTGTCCACAACTTCCTTGACTCCGTGCTGAACGTTCCTATCCAAAGCCGCAACGATGGCAGGTACATCTTTTCCGCTGGCCGGTTCGTCATGGGTGTAGTAATGATTCCAAACGGTCGCGCCCGACTTTAGATCCCGCATTTCAAATTCCATCGTGACTCTCGTGGACAACGCGCCGCCTTCGAGTTCTTTAAAATCATACAGTCGCCCTCGAATCGCGAAGTCTCCGGTCACATTGCTGCGGCGCACATGGACGGCGCGGTAGTGGCCAGTAGCGCGCAATTCCCGCAGCAGTATTTCCTGAATCATCTCGGCGGGAGGTTCAGCCCAACGTTGATATTCATAGGTGCCCAACTGCTCGGGACCATTGCCATAGACAATGCGATCCTCCCGATACAAATGGGAAGTCACCAGTCCCCCCAAGAGCAAGCGAACGGGAACCGCACCCGCCTTTTCTATATCGCCGGCATCGGTGGGGACGGTGAGCTGATAATACTTCACGGGGCGGACCGCGCCACAGCCGGCGAGCGATCCAACCATCAGCGCAAGGACGGCGAGGCAGCCGAGCCGCGCCGATGGGCGTGGATTAAGGCGGATCACTCGCACCTTGTTCAAAGTGCAAATGTTCATGTTCTGAGGCACTGGGCTCATTGTTTCTCTCCGGGTTTGTGCTCGGGGGGAGCGGCCGAGCGAATGAGCGTGTACGGCCTGGTCTTGATGGTGGTCGTAAATTCCTTGAGATTCTGACTCACGTGGCGAAGGTTTTCGAGCAGCTCATCGATGTTATCGGAGTTCACGTCCAGCGTCTGGTCCAGTCGCCCCGTCAAATCGTTTACCGTCGCGAGCGACTCTCGCAGATCCTTGACGGCCTGGCGGACGTCGGCGCGATTTTCCCCAATGAGTGAATCCACATGGTCCAATGTCTGGTTTGCTTGCGCGGAAGTCTTTCGCAGATCTTCGAGCAGCGGCTCGAGCTTTTGGGTGGCGGAGTTCAGGTTCTGCAAGGTGGACTTCACCGTACCGCGGTTTTCTGCAATAAGCCCGCGGGTATCGGCGAGCGTTGCCGCCAGGTTCGCACGGTTCGAATCGCTCAACAGGTCGTTGACACGCGCGATGGTCACTTTCAGCTCGACCGTGCGGTCATTGAGGGACGCAAGAAGTTGCTGCGCCTGGGGCGCGATTTCGTTGAACTTTGCCGTGAGCGCATTGAAGTCCACGTAGGGTTCGGATTGCAGGATCGTGCCCGTCGGGGCGAGGGCGGCCTTGTCACTCCCCGGAACGATTTCAAGATGGTTGTCCCCCAGCGGGCTCAAGCTCATGATTTTCACATGGCTATCCGTTTTAACCGGCAAGCCGGACTTTATGCTGAACGTAATTTCGATACGCGAAGAGTCCTTCGGGTCCAACTGCAATTTTTCGACGCGGCCGACTTTCGGCCCGCCCGCGTAGCGCACGCTCGCTCCGGGTTCCAGCCCGCCGGCAAATGGAAAGTAGGCGCGGTACGTCGCGGCCGCGCCTGCAAACGCGCCAGTGAGGGCAAAAACCGTGGCCACCAGCACCGCTCCGGCGATCAGTACGAACAACCCCACCATGGCTTGCTCGCGCTTTGCTTCCATCACACACCTCTCCTCACTGCCATCTAACGGCCCGGATGGCGGTGTTCTTCCGTCAGCATTTGCAAATAATCCAATTCTTCGGAAACTGCCGGCTCGGCGATGCGGTCGAGAAACTGCCGCACTCGCGGATGCATGCTCGAGCGCATTTCTTCCTTCGAGCCAATGGCCACCACATTGCCTTTGTCGATCAACACCATGCGGTCGGCGATCAGGAAAGCGCTGGCCAGTTCGTGCGTAACTACGATGATGGTCATATGGAATGCCTGCTTGAGCTCCAGGATCAGCTGATCCACTCCGGCGGCAATAATAGGATCCAGCCCCGCGGACGGCTCATCGAAAAAAAGAATCTCAGGATCCATCGCCAGCGCGCGAGCCACCGCGGCGCGTTTCTTCATGCCGCCGCTTAACTGTGACGGCATGTAATTTTCGTATCCGGACAAGCCCACTTGATCCAGCTTCAATCGTAAAATGATTTCAATGGTCGATTCTTCCAGTTTGGTATGTTCGCGCAGCGGCAACGCCACATTTTCGCCGACAGTCATGGAGCCAAACAATGCTCCGCCTTGAAACGACATCCCGATTTTCTTGCGAATTTCATCCATCTCTTTCGTTGAAATCGCCGCGATATTTTTTCCTTTGAGCCAGATTTCGCCCGAAGTCGGCTTTTCTAGTCCTACCAATGTTCGCAGCAGCGTGCTCTTGCCCGAACCGGATCCGCCCAGGATCACCATGGTCTCGCCGCGCATCACGTCAAAATTGATGCCGTGCAGAATCTCGCGGTCACCATAGCTGACGCGGAGATTCCTGAGCGAGATCATTACTTCCGGCTCAATGGCTTCGCTATTAGTCTGCTCCATGGCGATATTCAAAGTCCTACCCTTGGCTCAAGAAGAAAAAGAGCGCCGTAAACACCAGATCGACAAGAACCACCAAAAATATGGAAACCACCACGGCGCGCGTCGTCGAGCGGCCGACCTGCTCCGCGCCTGCCCCGGTAGAAAGCCCTTCATGGCATCCCACTGCCGTAATCGTCATGCCAAACATTACGCTCTTGATCAAGCCCGTCACGATGTCGCGCAGAAAGAGCGCGTCCAGGGAAGCCTGAATATAACGGAACCACGTGAAATCCGCCTGCGCCACGCCAAAAAGAGCCCCGCCAAGAATTCCCATGGTGTTCGCCCAGATCGTCAGGCACGGCAGCATCACCATCATGGCGATGAATTTCGGCGTCACCAGGAAGTGGATTGGATCGATCGCCATGGTTTCCAGCGCATCGATTTCTTCCGTGACCTTCATCGTGCCGATTTCCGCTGCGAATGCCGAACCGGACCGTCCGATCACCACGATCGCCGTAATCAGCGGTCCAAGTTCCCGCGTCATGGAAATCGCCACGGCGCTGGCAACGAAGTTCAGCGCGCCGAACTTGCGCAGCTCGTAGGCGCTCTGCAGCGCCAGAATCAAGCCGATGAAAAACGTAATCAGCGAAAGTATGGGGAGCGCCCCGACTCCGGTCTGCATCGCCTGTGAAACAGCGCGCTGCAAGCGGAGTTGCTTGCCCTGAAAAGGCGCGACGAATGTGAAATACGCAGCCCGGCCGCCCAGCTTGGTCAGCGCACCCAGGTACGCAAGCGCATCGGTGACCGATTCCCCAATTTGTGTCGTCAGTTCCACAAGGCTCTCGCTGGGCTTCCTTACTATGTGGATTTGGCAGACTTAGGGCGCTACGGACTGCTCTTCGTTTTCGTAAATCTCAAAGATTCTCACCAATTTGGAAAGTTGTAGAACTTCCCGCACCGTTTTATTTAATCCGAATAAGACCAAGCGCGAGCCGACATCGCGCGACGCTTTGAGGCCTTCCACCAGCGAGGCCACACCGGAGCTGTCGATATACCGTACGGCCCCGAGGTTGAGCACCACCCGCGGCATTTTCAGTTCGCGAAGCTCGCGCAACAGTGCCTTCCGCAGTTCCGGGGAAGTCGCGAGATCAATGTCTCCCGAAATGTCGAAGATAGTGATTTTGTCCAAATGGCGCGCGGCAATCTTCAAGTTGAGTTCTCCTCAAGAACCTTTCGGGGGCCCCTGCGAATGCAATATCTTCACCAGGCGCAGCTGATTCTTGCCGTTGCTGCGGCTAAATTCTACTGTATCCATGGACTCGCGGATGAAATGTAGCCCAAGGCCCCCAGGCCGCACGTCTTCGAGCGCGCGCCCACACATTTTCTCTGGCGCTGTCGCTCCACTATCTTCCAATACAATTTCGAGAGCATCTCCGGACTTGCCTTCTCCCGACACGTGAATCCGGCGAAAGGAAGCCTCGATGGGCTGCTCTAGATCTCCGAGGTAAGCATGGCGGATAATATTGGTCAGCGCTTCGTCAACGGCCAGAACCACCGCGCGGCATTCGGCCTCGGGAAAGCCCAACTTCGCCGTGAGCTCGCTCAGAGCGTTGCGCACCACGCAGAGCATCTCAGGATCGCTCCGCAATTCCATTTTGAATAGCAAACTGCCCCTGCTCACGTGAGCTTTCTCCTCGGCCTTTGGATGCTGGATATCCCGTTTAGGTGCGGAAATTGCGCCGCTCGGGGACTTCCTGACGCAACGTCTGCCCCGATGATACACGGAATCCTGCTGGCAGCAACTTGCAAGCCGCCGCGCCAACCCCGTGCAATTCCGGGACCTCAGGAATTATTCGAATTGATCTTACTGCTCGTGAAACTGCTATGGACGCTCTCGCAGGTTTGCATTGAAGCCAAGAAAAATGGCGGACGGGCCTGTAAGCCGGAATCTTCGGGCCCATTCGTGTTTTCAACAAGTTGCGTAGAATCAACAAACTCATCTTGTCAGTGAAGTCAGTTTTGGCACTGAAAACAGGTTTTGTGGCACAGTTATGGCACAGTTTTTCGTCGTCTCCATTTTGAAGAAACGCCTTCGGCTCGGCCTAACCGGTTCCGCAAATACTCCTCCTTATTGCAGGGCTCAGTTTTGCCATTCGGCGACGACGCGAAACCGGGCTTGCACCTTGCAGCGGTTTGCTAATTCACCCTGACCTGTTCGCAGGGACCGATTTTCAATTGTTTTGCCAGCGTACAAGCCTCTCAGTTGCACCACAAGCGCTCATTTGCAGCTTATTGTTCAGCAAGTGTTCAGCAAGAATCCCTGTGGTTCCTCGCCTAATTCCGCGTCAAACCACCCCTGATTGCCAGAACCATGCGGTAAATTCCCATCAGATTTCAATCAACACTAGCGCGTTTCTCATTACCTATCTGGTGAGACTTCCCACAAGGGGGCTTCTCGGGCGCCTGTAAGCGCCAGTAACACCGGTTCCCTAGGCCGCTCCCGACGCAGAGTCACAGCCTATCGGACGTGCGCAATGAGCGAAACAACACAGCACTGCACAAGGCGGAGATCGCTGTCCCAAGCCACAAAACCGCTGAGATGGAGTAACGTATGATGACCGCGCCCAACGCCGCACCCAGAAACATCGCAACGACCGACGCAACCCTTCTCGCCAATCTCGGGTTGTTGCCGTTCGCGATCGAAGAGTCTGCGGCAATGCCTGTGATCGTTAGCGTCAAGACCGTTGTAGTCAGATCGGGGATTGCGAGCTTTCGGACAGCGGCGCTCCGCGTGCCCATCGCGAGCGCCATCAAGGCAATCAGCGCAAAC
>Ga0210406_10000734_pt1 | contig 43202 bp, 31 predicted proteins | sample IncBWC30MmetaG_FD_155454 | JGI IMG/M metagenome (GOLD analysis project Ga0210406, IMG submission 155454) | Forest soil microbial communities from Barre Woods Harvard Forest LTER site, Petersham, Massachusetts, United States - Inc-BW-C-30-M | ecosystem: Environmental > Terrestrial > Soil >...
GCACCACAGTCTTGCCTTGGCCGGTCAGGTCATATGCAAAACCGATACGGGGTCCGAAATTCGCCCAATGATTGTTGACTAATCCCTTGGGAATCCCATTGACCCCTCCCCTGCCGATGCCATTCAAATAGAAATTGACCCCAGCCAATACCGGATTGGGGCTGGTACCAAAGGCTGCGGCCGGGGTGACCGCCGTGCAACCGGCGACGATCGCGGTGCAGATGCTGCCGTTCTGCTGGTTCATCACGGCGGCATTGGCCGGATTGTAGAGATTGGGGAAGAAGTTTGTAGACTGATTATTCGCTTCGTAGGTGTGCGGCACGCCGTCCCACCTTAAGCCCAGGTTCAAAGTGAGGCGGTGGGTTGCGCGCCAATTGTCCTGGATGTAGGCGGCATAGGAGACGTTATTCCACTGCCCGGTAATCTTAGCCGCGTCTTCGGTGTACTGCTGGGCATAGCCGAGCAGGAAATCGGCAAAGTCCGATCCGCAGGTTACAGTCGGCGAGGCGACGCACGCGTTGGTTCCAGTTTTTGGCGGAGCGGTGAACGACCCGTTGAAATTGAAGTTTCCTTCGGTATTGGCAAAAGCATCCTGGCCCTTTTTATAAAGCGCCCAACTAGCCCCGAACTTCAGCTGGTGAGCTCCCTTGGTCAGGGAAATATCATCGCGAATCTGGTAATCGTCCGCCTTGTTGTTCCACGGCGTCCAGTTAGCGGTGTACTCGGCTCCAGTAATGCCATTCAGATTGATCGACGGGATGCGGGTGTCGACGTTCGGTCCGGTAAACAACCGGTTGAAGCCAAACCCCGAGGGAGCGGTTACCAGTCCCGTAGGAAGGATCGCGATGCGGTTGCCGTTGTAATTGAACGAAGCCTCGTTGAGCAGCGTCGGGCTGATGACGTAGGTCGTGTGGATCACCGCGCTGTAGGACGGGTTGCCAAAAGTATCGGCGATCGTGGGCACATTATCGCCGCTCCACTGTGTGGTCCCATAGGTTTGCGAGGTCTGTTCGGAAATCCAATGCCCAAAGACCGAGAATTTGCTGCTGAAGGTATGGTCTACACGGGCAATTTCTTCCCTAAGAGTTGTGGGAGAATTATTGCCGCCGACAAAATTCGCGCCACTCGTGGGCTTGGGGAAGATGCCGCCGTACTTGCCGCCGGCATTCAGTAACGCAGTGGCATTGCTGTTGATCAGACAATCAGGAATAGTGTTATTGGGGAACGGCTGACCCGGGACCAGCGTGGCCAGAGTGGCTGCGGAACAACCCGCTCCGAAGTTCGCGATCCCCTTAGGTACGGCGATAGGATTGGTTTTACCGTTGAAGGTGGTCGGAATCACGGCGCCGGTTCCGGCTCCGTTGGCGTCGGGGTATTCACTTGCCAGTGGCACGGCGAGGTTCAGAAGGCCGCCGTCAACCTCGCTGCGCCACTCCATGTTGTAGAAAAAGAATGTCGGATGCTCCTTAAACAGAGGAACCTGGCCGCCGGCATTGAAGCCGTAGACGTTGTAGCGCAACTCGGCAACCTTGGCTGGGGCGGGGTTGAAATAGTTGCGGGCATTGAGATAGTTGTTGCGGAAGTATTCCCAGGCCGAAGCATGAAACTGCTTGGTCCCCTGCTTGATCACCGTGCTGATGGTGGCGGCGGAGGACAGGCCATATTCGGCGCTGTAGTTCGAAGTCATGTTCTGGAACTCGGCGATCGAGTCAATGGAAGGGGCGACGCTGCCGCTGCTGCCACCGCGGTCAAGGTTCTCGCCGCCGTCTATGAGCTGAAGATTGTGACCGGCTCGCTGGCCATTGATACTCACGCTGTCGTCCGCACTCACCGGCGTGAATGGAATACGGTCGGTCTGGATACTGGATGCGCCCGGCGTGAGGGCAAACAGGGAGTAAAGGGTGCGACCGTTGACCCCGAGGTTAGACACCTGTTGCCCGTTAATTACGGTGCTGACTTCGCCGGTGTCGGTTTGCACTGCGACCGCATTGGCCTCAACCGTTACCTGCTCCTGCACGCTGCCTACGACCAGCTTGAAATCAAGACGCGTGCGGTCACCGACGGCCAGCGTCAGATTCTTCTGCTCGGCGGCCTTAAAACCGGTCGCGGTCACGCGCACGGTGTAATGCCCAATGTGCAGATCCGGCGCCACGTACTGGCCATCGCTGTTGCTGGTCAGATTACGTGTCACGCCAGTTTCGGCTTCGGTGATGACGATGGCCGCGTTCGGAACCGACGCGCCGGTAGGATCGGTCACTGTACCGAGAACGGTCGCTTCCTGCGCCAAGGCGGAAGCGGCGAAAATTACAAATAAGGTGGGGAGAAGAACTGCGAGGCGGGAGCCTTTGCGCCTCAAAGCCAAAGCAAAACTCCCGGCAAACAGGGGCGAGAGGGATTTCATTTAGAACCTCCAAATCGATTGGTCGCGCTTCATGCTTGGGTTCACAGATCGCGCTCACTAGAACGGGGACTACTCTCACTGGAATCGTTTACGGTGTTACATCCATCCCACCAACGTTGTCAAGAAGAAAATCGATATCCTACTGGGTTTCCATCGTTTTTACTGATCGTTGTTGGCACCCTCAGGGGGAGGAACTAGCGGTATACTTTCGCGGTACGAACGGGCTATCTCCGCAAGGCAAATAAGGTTCCCGCGATGCGGCTGCCCTGGAAAATGAGGGTCCCCAATGCGCACACGGTCGAGGGTAGTAACATTGTTGGTTCTCAGTGCTGCTTGTTCCGCCATCTTGTGCGGCCAACAGCCGCCTGCCCCCTCCGCCCCATCCGGCGTACGCGAGTTTCCCGTGACCCTGGAACAAAGCGTGGTTGCCGGCAAGACGCCGGTCGGGACCAAGATTCAGGCGAAGCTCGAAGTCGCCACTTTGGTAGATGGCACCGTAATTCCGCGGAACGCCATCTTCTCGGGAGAAGTCCTCGAATCCGTTGCCAAGACCAGGACCGACCCGTCCCGCCTCGCCATTCGTATGGATTCGGTGCAGTGGAAGAATGGCTCGGCGTCGCTCAAGGTTTACTCGACCGCTTGGTATTACCCGGCTAAAGATGCGTCCGGTCAGAACCTGCAGTACGGCCCAACGCAACCCGCCAACCGGACCTGGAACGGAGAAGGGCAGTACCCCGATCCGAATTCAAAGATCTACAAGCCGTTTCCCGGCAGCGGCTCGAATGATAAAAGTTCGTCCGTCCCGGACACGCCGTCCGCCATCATTTCGAACCACCGCGCGCTGATGAAAGATGTGCAGACTGCGAGCGGGAATGACGGAGAAATTGCGCTGGTCTCGAAGCATTCCAACATCAAACTGGATAAGCTGACGACTTACGTCCTGGCCAGTCGGGACCTCGTTCCCGCAAAGTAAATCGACCTCCAGTCCTGTTGCCCGCCGCCAATCTCCTGAGAGAGATTCAAGCGCTGCCGTCTTCTGTCGCTGCCGTCTTCTGTCGCTGCCGTCTTCTTGACCGCGCGTTTCCTCTGTGCTACAAGCGACGGTCGACCGTAATCGTTAACGCAATAGCATCTATCCATCCACCAGCGCTTCCGCGCCGGCTCGTTGACCGCGCGGGTTACGAAGGAGAATTTCCATGGAATCACACAGGCGAACCACGGTGCGGGCGGTTTCCTTTCTTGCTCTCACTCTCGCCTTCCTCATTTGCGGGCGGGCTGCCGCACAGACGACTGGCGACGCCGTTTATCTGGATCCTTCTCAGCCCCTCGACGCTCGCGTCGACGATCTGATAAAGCAGATGACTCTCGAGGAGAAGGCTTCGCAATTAGTGAACCAGGCGCGAGCCATACCGAGACTGAAAGTGCCGGCCTACGACTGGTGGAGTGAGGCTTTGCATGGCGTCGCCAACGCCGGAACGGCAACGGTTTTTCCCGAGCCGATTGGGCTGGCGGCCACCTTTGACGACCCGCTCATCCACGAGATGGCGATCGTCATCGGTACGGAGGCACGCGCCAAACATAACCTGGCCGTAAAAGCCGGTCGGCGCGACATTATGGAAGGTTTGGATTTCTGGTCGCCGAATATTAATATTTTCCGCGATCCCCGCTGGGGCCGCGGCCAGGAGACCTACGGCGAGGATCCCTTTCTTACCGGACGCATGGGCGTGGCGTTCGTAACCGGACTGCAGGGGGATGATCCGAAGTATTTCCGGGTCATTTCCACGCCGAAACATTTCGCCGTGCACAGCGGGCCCGAGCCGTCCCGGCACACCATCGACGTCCAGGTGTCGAAGCACGATATGGAAGACATGTACCTGCCTGCCTTCCGGGCTGCGGTTACGGAAGGCAAAGCGGAATCGATCATGTGCGCCTATAACCGCGTCAATGGCGAGCCCGCCTGCGCGAATACTTTCCTGTTACAAGATGAGCTGCGCGGCGCCTGGAAGTTCAAGGGCTACGTCGTATCCGACTGCGACGCGGTGGTTGACATTTATCAAGGGCATCAGTTCGTTAAGAGCCAGGCCGAGGCCGCCGCCGTCTCGTTGAAGAAAGGGATGGACAATGAGTGCGCAGACTTTTTCACTCTAGCAAAAGACAGTCACGATTATCAGCCGTATGTGGATGCGGTGAAGCAGGGACTGCTCAGCGAAGCCGAACTCGATGTCTCGCTGAAACGCCTGTTTGCAGCGCGCATGCGCCTTGGAATGTTTGATCCTGCGGAGAAAGTCCCCTACGCGCAGACACCGGAAACCGAGATTGACAGCGCCGCGCATCGAGAGCTGGCACTGAAAATGGCGCGTGAGTCGATGGTCCTTTTGAAGAACGATGGAGTACTGCCCTTGGCAGCCGACGTGAAAAGAGTTCTCGTCGTAGGGCCGCTGGCCGACTCTGTCGAAGTGCTGCACGGCAATTACAGTGGCACGGCTTCGCACGCCGTCACAGCGCTGGAAGGCATTGGCAAACAGTTTTCATCGGCCCAGGTGAGGTACGTAGCCGGAACCAATTTCTTGCGCCAGGAAACTGTGATTCCAACTTCCGTACTTTCCACCGACGATGGCAAGCCCGGACTCAAGGGCGAATACTTTCCCGGCAGCGATTTCAGCGGCACGCCGCAGCTGGTGCGCACCGACGCGGTGGTGGACCTCGAGCTGTTCCATCCGCGCCCACCGGCGATCACCGCGCCGCCCGGCATGAAAGACTTTTCCGCGCGGTGGACTGGCTATCTGACTCCCTCCGCATCCGGCAGCTACCAAATCGGGCTGATCGGTTCGATGAACCGCATGTGGCTGGATGGCAAATTAATCGTGGACGATGCGGCGCTGCATGATCCCAACTCGCAAGGATTGACTACCCCGCTGGAAAAAGGACATCGCTACGCCGTGAAGATCGAGTTCCTGCGAGGTGGATTTGGCACCAAGCTGGTGTGGTTGCCGGTGAGCGCCGATCCGAGTTTTGAAGCCGCATCCGCGGCGCGTCAGGCCGATGTCGTGGTTGCGGTCGTCGGCATCACGTCGAAACTTGAGGGCGAAGAGATGAAGGTCGACCTGCCCGGCTTCAAAGGTGGCGATCGCACCAACCTCAGCTTGCCGGCGGAAGAAGAGGCACTGCTCGGAGCTTTGAAAGGCGCGGGCAAGCCGTTGGTGGTGGTTCTGATGAATGGCAGCGCGCTGGCGGTGAATTGGGCAAACGACCATGCCAATGCGATTCTCGAGGCCTGGTACTCGGGAGAAGAAGGCGGAACTGCCATCGCCGAGACTCTAGCCGGCATCAACAATCCCGGCGGACGGCTGCCCGTGACATTCTATAAAGGAGTCGAACAGTTGCCGCCATTCGAAGATTATGCGGTGAAGAATCGCACCTATCGCTATTTTGAAGGACAGCCTCTCTATCCTTTCGGCTACGGGCTGACTTATTCGAAATTCGAATACAGCGATCTGAAATTGTCGCATCCAGAACTCGACGCCGGCAGTCCTCTGGGGATCGACGTCGATGTGAGGAACGCCAGTGGCAGACCGGGCGATGAGGTCGTGGAACTTTACATTCGTTTTCCCAAAGTACCGGGCGCACCTCTGCGTGCACTGCGCGGCTTTACTCGCATTCATCTCGCAGCGGGCGAACTGCGGCATGTGAAGCTGGCGCTCGAGCCGCGTGACTTGAGCTACGTGAACGAGTCGGGGGAGCGGATGATCGCGGCGGGAGATTACACGATTACCGCAGGTGGCGGACAACCAGGCACCGCCGCGCCGCAGGCCACGGCGCAACTTTCCATTCGCGGAGAACAAAAACTGCCGGAGTAAAATGACGACAGCCACGTGGGTGCCACTCCGGACATGAAGAGTTGTAAGGTTTCCTGCTCGCTAGGCGCAATCTTTCTGCTGGCGCTCTGGGCCGCGCCCGTAGCGGCTCGTTCCCAAGCATCGGTCGCTCCCGCAAGATCGGCTTCCACGGCCACCGCGCCTGCAGCTGACGGCCTTATCCGCTTCGCTTTCCAACCCATCGAATTCAAGTTGGACAGCAGCGAGACACCGGAGCGCCACGCGCCAGAAACCATGGCCGGAGGCGTGGCTGTCTTCGATTACAACAACGACGGCAAGCTCGACATCTTCTTCACCAACGGAGCGGACATCAAAACGCTCCAGAAAACCTCCGCGAAATATTCCAATCGCCTCTTCGAGAACGACGGTCACGGACACTTTACCGACGTAACCGAAAAGGCCGGACTGGCGGGAACAGGTTTCGATGTCGGAGTCGCCATCGGCGATTATGACAACGACGGATACGAAGACATTTTTGTCGCCGGCGTGGGTCGCAACACTCTGTATCACAACAACGGGAACGGAACCTTTACCGACGTAACCACGAAAGCCGGCCTGAATAAACCGGATCCGGAGTACGGGCCGCTTTGGTCTGTCGCGGCCGCCTGGGTTGACGTGAACAACGATGGCTGGCTCGATCTCATCGTCGTCAATTATCTGAAATGGGACTTCGATCACGAGCCTGTCTGTGAAGGTTACGGCCATCGCGACTACTGCCATCCCAAAATGTACAAACCCACTCCCAACCAATTGTTCCTCAACAACGGCGATGGAACTTTTCGCGATGCCTCGGTCGCGGCGGGCTTTCGTGCGCACCCGGGCAAGGGCATGGGAGTAGCGGCGGCAGACTTCGATCTGGCGGGGAAGATGGACCTGTTCATTCCCAATGACAAACTCATGAACTGGTTCTTTCGCAATAAAGGCGGCGGCCGATTCGACGAAATTGGTTTCGACGTGAATGTCGCGCTGCGCGAGGACGGTACATTTATTTCCGGCATGGGCGCTGACTTCCGCGATCTTGATAATGACGGCTATCCCGATATCTTTCTGGTCGCTCTCGATGGGGAAACATTTCCGCTCTATCGCAATACGGGAAAAGGCAGCTTCGTGGAAGTGACTCGCGAAAGCAACCTTACAAAGTTGACCCTGCCTATGGCCGGGTATTCTCCGACGATTGCGGATTTTGACAATGATGGCTGGAAAGACATTTTCGTTTCGCGCGGGCATGTTCAGTCTTTGCTGGCACAACCAAATCTGATGGTCGAACAACCCAACACCGTGTTTCGCAATCTGGGCGGCATGAAGTTCTCAGCGTTGACGGCGGAGGCTGGACTCACGTCGCAACCGCCTTCGCGCCACCGGGGCTCGGCCATCGGCGACTTGAACGGCGATGGCCGCCTCGACGTCGTAGTCAGCGCGCTCAACGCGCCGGCGGAGATATGGATCAATCAGAGTACAGACAACCATCATTGGCTGGAGTTCAAGCTGCATGGAACCAAGAGCAACCGCGACGGCATCGGCGCGAGAATTAAAGTGGTCACGAAATCCGGACCGCAGTATAACCACATGACCACGAGCGCAGGATATGCCTCGTCCAGCGCGGGGCCGGTGCATTTCGGATTGGGGGCGAATCGGTCGGCGGATCTGGTCGAGATTCGCTGGCCGTCGGGAATCGTGCAGCAGATGCGGGATGTTGCCGGCGATCGAGTCTTGGTGGTGACCGAGCCAGCCCAGTAGGGATGTGGACGCGCGGCGGGCGAGACGCCTGCCGGGCGCCAGCGCGGCTCGAGCTAGTCTAACGCCTGATGCAGAGCGGGGTAGATCTTGCGATAGGTGCGATAGGAGTTCTCTAGGGTTTTCGAGGCTGCTTGATCCGGAGCGATGCGCGACGCCACGCGAACTACTCGGTCGCAAGCTTCATCGACCGAACTCCAGGCACCGACTCCGACCCCTGCGAGAATTGCCGCTCCGTACGCGGCGCCTTCCTCCGCCGCCACGATTTCCACTTCGTGCCCGTAGACGTCGGCTTGAATCTGCCTCCACAGCGGCGATCTCGCGCCGCCGCCACCCAGTCGAATCGAGGCCACGGGAATGTGCATCGCCTCGAAAATCGTGAACGTATCTTTCAAACTGTAGGCCACGCCTTCCATGACGGCGCGAATTAAGTGCCCGCGGGTGTGGGAAGCCGTCAGTCCCACCAACGCCGCACGCGCGTTGGGATCAAGATGAGGCGTGCGCTCCCCCATAAGATACGGCACCCAGAAAGCGCCTTCCGAGCCAGCCGGCGCCGCACTGGCTTCCTCGGCGAGTAAGTCGTACGGATCGCGTCCGGCGTTTGTCAGTGCAGCGGTGGTAACGCCGAAACGATCTCGAAACCAGCGCAAAGACAATCCCGCGGCCTGGGTGACACCCATCACATGCCAGCGTCCCGGGATGGCATGGCAAAAAGTGTGCAGCCTGCCCTCGGGATCGAGTGCGGGACGATCCGTGGCAGCAAAGACGACGCCGGAAGTTCCAATCGTGGCGCTGACCGCGCCGGCGCGCGCGATGCCCATGCCCACCGCGCCGGCCGCCTGATCTCCCGCCCCGGCGACTACGGGAGTTCCCATTCGCAGGCCGGTCGCTTCCGCGCCTGCAGCCGACACCTTGCCGCACATTTGGGATGACTCGTAAAGCGGCGGAAGCAAAGCCGGATCGATGCCTGCCTTGCCGAGAACCTCGATCGACCATTTCCGATGGGCGACATCCAGCAGAAGTGTGCCCGACGCATCGGCCACATCGATGGCTCGTTCTCCCGTGAGGCGGAATCGCACATAATCTTTGGGCAGCATCACGTGCCTGACCCGGGCCCAGTTTTTCGGCTCGATCTCGCGCACCCAGAGCAGTTTGGTTAGGGTGAAATTTGTGAGCGGGGGATTCGAGGTAAGCCGAATCAAAGCCTCGCGGCCGAACAAATCGGAAAGCTCGTTGCTTTGCGCCTCGCTCCTCTGATCGCACCAGATGATTGCGTTGCGCACCACTTCGTCGCCGGAATCAAGTAAAACCGCGCCGTGCATTTGTCCCGAGAAGCCGACGCAGAGAATTTCCTGAGCGCTCAGAGCGGAAGAATGCAGCGCCTTGCGGACGGCTGATCCGCAGGCCCGCCACCAGTCCAGCGGATCCTGTTCTGCCCACCCGGGGCGCGGGCTGAGGAACGGCTGGTGGTCATCCGATCCGGATCCGACGACCTTTCCCGTCTGGTCCATGAGCAGCGCCCGCGTACCACCCGTGCCTACATCGATGCCGAGATAAGCGATGCTTCCTCCTTGATCTACAATCTTGATCTTCGCAGAGGCCGGGGCTAAGCGATTTCTCCTGCCAGGTCGCGCGTCGTTTCTCGCTGTTGCTCGATTTTTTCCTTGGCCGATTGCTGAGCCTCTCGGTGCAGAAAGAAATCCAGATTCCCGCGCATCACCAGGTGCGGCGCCAGCGCCACCTGATGCGATTGATTTGCGCCCTCCGCCAGGAACTCGTGCAGCATGCGAAATGCCATCTGGCCCTGAGCACGGGGACGCTGGTAGATGGTCGCCGCCACCGCCGATGATCGAATGTGCGGAACAAGATCGGGAAACAGGTCGGTCGTAATAATGGTCAGACGCTCGAGCACGTTCGCGTCCCGGGCCGCCTTCAGCACCGGAATCGAAGCCTCGGTCGTCACGTAGACCCCCGACAGATTTGGACATTTATCGAATAGTTTTCGGCACTTGCTGTAGGCTTCCGATTCGACTCCGTGATCTTCGAGGGGCTTCAACAGCCGCAGATTGGGATAAAAGGACTGCAACGTATTTTCAAACGCAGCGTACTTCTCGGCGTGCTCGGTGATCGCCCTATCAAACAACGTGATCGCAACCGCTCCCTCCTGCCCGCGCAAAAATCTTCCCATGAGATCGGCAGCGATGGACCCGCTGGCCAGAGTGTCGACGGCCACAATGCCCAATCGGCCGCTATGGGGAGCGTCTGTCGCCACACAAACCACCGGAATTTGGGCACGAGAAGCGCGGCGTATCCACGGCCGTAAGATTTGCGGACGACTGGGGAAGGTAATGATCCCATTCACCTGGTCGCGGATGGCCGATGCGAAAGCCTCTTCTTCGCCTTCCCCGAGACGCCGGTGGGTGCGAAACTCGATCTCGACATTTTCCAGAAGGATGGAGGCGGCTTCCTCGCGAATACCGGCGCGTACCTCGTCCCAAAACGATGTGTTTCCCTTGAGCGTATTCACTGATATCCGCCAGGTCTTTTTGGACGAAAGATAGCGGGCGGCAAGGTTGGGCCGGTATCCCATGGTTCTCGCCAGCTGCAGAACCCGGGCCTTGGTCATGGGGCTTACGCCTGGGCTGTCGTGCAATGCGCGATGCACGGAGCCGATCGAAGTGCCCAGAGCGTTGGCAATATCACGGAGAGTTGTGGGTGGTTTGCCCATGGTCTTCGAGCGTGCTTCTGCCGGCGACTTGGGGAGTGCGCCCGTCTGGGCGCGGCCTCCCGGTCCGCCGGAACCGTAAACGTTAACGGAAGACGGTCAAACGCGCAAGATATACAAAGGAACTACGGGTCACGACCGATCCATGGGCTCCTAGTGCGGTGCAACCCGGCCTTGGCGATCCCCAATACCCGACAATCGGTAAATCCAATTGCAGATGGTATCGCGCCATACAACTGCTTCCCCGGCCTGATATTGCAGGCGCGACAAAATGTCGCGGTAACGCTCGTCGTCGACGTGCCCCGCAAGCTTCATCCATTGCGAAACCAAGTCACGGGCCCGATCAGCGCCATCGTAATGCGAATCGTAAACATGCTGAATTACCGTCTTTCCCGAATGCAGCAGATGGGTATACGCCACGTGGTGGAAAAATAAGAGCAGGTTGTCGGGACAGCGGGCGGGAGATTCATACAAGGCTTGCACTTCGGGCGGATATTGGTCGATGAAGCCGGTACCCGTGGCCCGGGTGCGATCCATGCCGATTCCCTGACGATCTGCGCGATGCCATTGCCCCCAGCCATTTTCCTCAGAGGACTCGGGCCCCGGATCGTAATGATTTCCTAGAATGTTGGTGAGCGTTCCCGCGCCCAGCGGCCCGGTATAACTCTCATAAACGTGCCAGGAGCCAAGCTGCATTGCAGTGATGGCCTTGATCAGCAACGGATCACTGCCAAAACTGAGGCGCGTCCATTCATCGACAATTTTCGCGGCGCTGAGACTGGGGTCCCACGCCAGGCGCCCGAAACCGTAGAGATTGGCCATCGCTAACGGACTGCCTAGCCAGTTCGCGTCCATCCCCACGTTCGCCACGCCAACCAAGCCGCCGGTGAGTCGATGAAAAATTCTGCCTGCCACAAGATCCTTCACTGACGCTGGGCGGCCATCGACGCGCATATCAAAATCCAGCACTTCTTTCCACATGGGGACGAGAAAGCAGAGCTGCCGCTGCTGTCCGGTATATTCCTGGGTGATCTGCAGTTCGATGGCTTCACTCGTGCGGCGCAGGCCGGCAAACAGCGGCGAAGCCGGTTCGCGTACCTGGAAATCGATGGGACCATTCTTGATCTGAATGATGACGTTGTCGTCGAAGGCGCCGTCGAGCGGGTGGAAGTTATCGTAAGCGGCCTTGGCGCGATCGTTTTTTAGGTTGTGCCAATCCAGATGGTGGTTGTACACGAAGGCGCGATAAAAGACGACACCCCGGTGCGGCTTCAGCGCACGCGCGATCACATTGGCCGCGTCGGCAGGCGTTCTGCCATAGGCGGAGGGCCCGAGTCGACCTTCGGAGTCCGCTTTCACAACCAAGCCGCCAAAATCTGGAATGTTCCGGTAGATTTCGTCGACCTTCTTCCGCCACCACTCTCGAACCCGCGGATCGAGAGGGTCAAACGTATCCAGACCGCCCATGACTTTGGGACTGCTCAGATCGACGGACAGGGAGAGCTGTACCCCCCAGGGACGGAACACATCCGCGATGCGGCTGACCTGCGCGACGAAACTATCCTCGAGAATGCCGGGCGCAGCGTTCACGTTATTGATGGTGCAGCCGTTGATGCCGACTGACGCCAGCAGGCGGGCGTACTGACCGGCGCGGGTCAAGTCGCCGCGAACCTCTCCCTGGGCGAAGAATATCGAAGGTCCGCCGTATCCACGTTCGATTCGACCGTCGAGGTTGTCCCACTCATTCACCCAGCGGATCGGCGCATACGGCTGCTGCACTTCATCGATGAAGGGAACCCGTTGCCCGCGAGCGATCTTGCTCAGTAACGCAAAAACGCCGTAGAGCACGCCGCGGTCGGTGGAAGCGGTGATCACTAAACACTCATGACCGTGAATATTTGCACTCTTCAACCAATAGCCGTCGGCGCGTAGTTCCTGGGGCGGTAGCAAGGCCGGGGCCAAGGCGTGCAGTTCCCTCAACGTTCCTAAGACGACAGCGTTCTCGCGAGGCCAACCGGTCCCCCCGCGCATGGTCGAGCCTGCGATTTGGTCTATGCCCCGAACTAGCTCCTGCTGCGCGGTTTTGAGCACCAGCGAATCGCCCAGCACCACCGCCCCTGGAAATCGCTCGTATGCCTTTGCCGTGGGCAGGTCGATTGCAGCGTATCGCAGCCAAGCCTCGGCTCCGGTCTCAGCGGCCAGAAATGGAAGCAACGCTGACGCGCAAAAGAAAACAGTCGCGATCAACGCGCACCGCAGCGCCCCGTCGAGAAGCCGGGCTGACGTCATTACGATGGGGTTCATCACGATGGGGTTCATTCGACCTCAGTATAAAAGCAGGTGGTCGGGGCCGCGCCGGCTGAGGGGTGCGAGCTGAGCCACAGATCGAGTCACAATGAGATTGCTTTTCGTCCGCCGGAAGCCTACCATTCGCGCATGGAGGGCCCAAGATGACTGCCTCCGTCCCGATCCACAGCCAACTCCTGAAAGTTGCGGCAATCGCCTTTCTCGCCACTTCGGCCCTGGCCCAAGCGGCGCCCAAATACGACACCACCACGGAAGGCAAGTTCAAGGGAATCGTCGCCGAGCTTAAGTTCGTTCCTCCATCCGGCGCAAAGCCGGTTGCCTATTTAGTGATGAAGAGCGGTTCGGATGCCATGGAGATTTTTCTTTGTCCCAAGAAATTTCTCGATGAAATGGGCGTCGTATTCAAAGCGGACGACGAGATTGAAGTCACGGGCTCCAAGATTAAGCAGGACGGCGCGGACCTGACTCTGGCCCGCGAAGTGGTCAAAGGTGGAGACACTCTGACCCTACGCTTCAAAGACGGCAAACCCGCCTGGTAGAGGCCCGCTTTCTAACCGCATCGAATCACGCCTGCAGATGCCGCCACCCATGGAGCGACAGCCCGGGGGCTCTGCCGCGATGGCGAAGCCAAGCGGTCCCGAACCCGCATCGGGAATCGAACCGGCCAAAACGTTCTGCTAGCCGCATGGCTGTTCCTGATAATCTCAAGACAGATCCTCAGGAGCCACCACATCGTTGCCGCCGCTGATTAATGTACGCAGCATCTCAAAAGCCTTTGGAGCCGATCCCCTTTTTCAGAACGTCTCCTTCACGGTTTCCCAAGGAGATCGCATCGGGCTGATCGGTCCAAATGGCTCGGGTAAGTCGACTCTTCTGCGAATTCTCGCAGGTACTGAAGATACCGATGACGGCGAGATCGCCTTCCGCAAACGACTCCGGCTGAGTTATGTAGAGCAGGAATCAGAATTTTCGCCCGGGGAAACAGTACGGTCGGTGGTCGAGGCTGCCCTGAAAAGCTCGGCCGTACCCGAGTCGGAGCGGGGAACGCGTTTTGCCGAGACGCTCGGCCGCGCAGGTTTCCTGGACCTGGATGCGGAAGCGGCCGCGCTTTCCGGCGGTTGGCAAAAGCGTCTCGCCATTGTGCAGGCGCTGGTGAAAGCTCCGGACATTCTTCTGCTGGACGAACCCACGAATCATCTCGACCTGGCGGGCATCGAGTGGCTCGAAGAAGTGCTGGAGCAGGTCGGCTTCGCCTGCGTGGTCATCAGTCACGATCGCTACTTTCTCGAAAACGTCGCGACCGAGATGGCGGAACTCAGCCGCATCTATCCCGACGGATTGCTGCGGGTAAAGGGTCGCTACAGCACGTTCCTGGAGAAGAAGGAAGAATTCCTGCACGCGCAATCGAAGCGGCAGGAAGCTCTGGAAAATCTGGTTCATTCCGAGATCGAATGGCTGCGCCGCGGAGCAAAAGCGCGCACCCGAAAATCCAAAGCAAGAATCGACAAAGCCGGTGAGTTGATGGAAGAACTTGCGGACCTGAACCTCCGAACCCGCAGCGGAACGGCGCAGATCGATTTCTCCGCCACCGATCGCAAGACCAAGCGCCTGATCGAACTCGAGAATGTCGCCTACGAAATTGGAGGTCGCCGGCTGTTTCAGGGATTGCACTTCATCATCACCGCCGGGCTAAGAGTGGGCTTGGTCGGTCCGAACGGGAGCGGCAAAACGACTCTGCTACGCCTGTTGCGTGGCCAGGTTGCCGCCACGGAAGGGGAAATCCGTCGAGCGGAGAAGTTGCGCATCGTGTATTTCGACCAGCGCCGGGAACTCGACCCCAGGGTAACTCTGCGACGGGCGCTGGCTCCAGAGGGCGATTCGGTCATTTATCAGGATCGGGTAACCCACGTAGCATCGTGGGCGGCGAAATTCCTCTTCAAGAGCGAACAGCTCAACCAGCCGGTCGAGCGATTGTCCGGCGGCGAACGGGCCCGGGTTTTGATCGCGCAACTGATGCTGCAGCCGGCTGACGTTCTTTTGCTGGATGAGCCCACCAACGATCTCGACATCCCCACTCTCGAAATTCTGGAGGAAAGTCTGCTCGAGTTTCGAGGCTCGCTGGTGCTGGTAACGCATGATCGTTACATGCTCGATCGCGTGTCGACCATCGTTCTCGGATTAGATGGGCGGGGCGGCGCAGAACGTTTTGCCGACTACTCGCAGTGGGAGACCTGGCAGTCAGAAAGCCAACAAGCAGCGCAGGCAACTGCGCGCGTCAACGCCCGGGCCACGCAATCCACGGAATCAGCGGCAGGGTCGAAGAGGAAGCTCTCGTATCTGGAGGCTCGCGAATACGCCAGTATTGAGCAGCGCGTCGCGGCTGCCGAACACGAGTTGGAGGCAAAGCGCGTAGCCGCCGAAGACCCCGCAATTGCCAGCGACAGCCCTCGTCTTCTGGCCGCTCACACCGAACTGGAACGGGCGCAGCAAGCCGTGGATGATCTTTACGCGCGCTGGGCAGAACTTGAAAAGAAGCAGTCCTGATTGGAATCAGGATGCCAGGCAAAAGGCAATGATCGTATTTCCGCGGGTCTCTGTATTGGTTTCGAGTTCCTCGAGCAAACGCGATTCCAGGTCGTCGGGATCCGGCTTCATCTCGCAGGCCGCGATTTCTTGCTCCGACGCGCCGTGAAAACAGAGTTCGCAAACACCCAACCCGTCTTCCGACCGCACCGGAGGCCCGAAAACTCGGCAGGTCATGGGGCGCGATTCGTACAGTTCACAATGTCCGGTCACTGGATCAAGCGCCGGACAAGGCTCTTCGTTGGCGAAGCCGGCAAAGCGTCGCGCAGCCTCTTCTCCTTCGTCTAACACGCCGCTGATGGGATCTCCCGGAAACTCGGGTGACAGACGGGCAACGGATTCACGAGCTCGCCGTCGTACTCGCGTGGCACGCTCGGGAGCGGTCCTTTCTAAATCCGCGAAGCCTCGCCGCAAGCGGAACGCATCGAGCCGATTGATAGAGAACACGCCCATACAGCAGTGCGTGCATCCCGGACGACAGGCCAGCCATTCGCCGCTTCTGCGGGTCACATCGGCTAGCGCCGAGTCTACGATCTGAATGAGTTTCTGATCGCCGGCAAAGGGAAAGCGCGTCTCCATAGCATGAGGATAACGCATCCCGCCTAACCCTGGTCAATGCTGCTCGAATAGTTCATTGCGGTCAACGCGCTCGCCCTTAAGGACGACCAGAGAAATACGTTCCGTAGCCGTGATATCGTCAAGCGGATTTCCGTCCACTACGAGCAGGTCGGCGTCGTTTCCCGCTTGTAGGGAACCGATTCGCTTCTCGGCGCGCAACAGACGGGCGGCGTTAAAGGTAGCGGCCTCGAGCGCCACAGCCGGCGGGATTCCGGCTTGCACCCAGAGTTGCAACTCGTGTTGCACGGTGGGACCGTGAATCACCAGATAGTTTCCCGCGTCACTGCCGGTGACGAGCAACACTCCGTGCTGCAGCGCGCGCTTCAGGTTATCGATGGCAACCCGCATGTCGATGGGGTAGAGGGCGAGCGCGGCGCGCATCGACTCGGTCTCCTTGGAAGCGAGAGCGTCTTCGGTCCCCTGCAGGAGATCTGGCGGTCCTACTTGTTGCACTAAGGATCGCTTCAGCAGAGCGATCCTTCCCGCCGAAAAATCTTTGAACGCCTCTGCCACGCTCAAGGTCGGATCGTAGAACGTTCCCTGCTCGGCCATCTGTTCGAACAGCGCATCTGGAATCGCTTCGCGAAACGATCCGTGTTCAATGGAGTTGGCCCGAGCGTGGACCGCGTCGGCAACGTCGCGAGCATCTCCGGTATGAACTGAAAGGGGAAGCTCATCGGCCTGGGCCTGGTGCGCTATGGCATCAAAGAATCCGGTATCCAGTCGGTGAAAGACTCGGCCGCCCGCCCCCGCTTCGAGAACCGCTTTTATACAGTCGACGCCCTGCTTTTTTAACTCGTCCACTTGCTGCCCCGCCTGTTTGGCGGAAGCCGGCTGGCGAGTGAATTGCTTTTCAAGATTCGCCCGAATGTTGGGCGGAAGGTCTTTGAAGTATTCGGTGCCGTGTCCTCCCGGTGCAGTGAATAGCGGGCCGCAGGCGAATAACTCCGCGCCCAGCGCCTCCCCGCCATTGACCGTGGACCGCACTTTGAGGGCGCTGTCCAGTCCGTCGCCAACGCTTCGCACCGTAGTCACGCCGCTGTAGAGATAAGCAGCCAGCTCGCGCCGCATGCTTTTCTGCGGATCGTACTTGCTCATGTCAGGATAAAACCCACCGGGCGCACCGAGATGAACGTGAACGTCAATCAGTCCGGGAAGAATCGTTTTGCCGACAGCTTCGACCACTTCTGCTCGTACCGACTTCGGATCCGGTCCAGCTCCGTCATAAACTTCGGCAATTTTTCCGCTTCGGACCAGCACAGTTCCATTTTCAATGATCTGGCCGTTGCCGACGAAGATGCGCGCTCCTCGAATCAGATAAGTGTCGCCGCGAGCGAGTTGCCGGTTCAAAACTTTCGTCTTCGCGATGCCGCTGCGGGTATGCATTTGCCACGCCCCCAGCAACAGAAATGGAGCCAGCACCGCCAATAGCCACAGCTTCGCGGATGCGCGGATCTTTTCTTCTTTCTCCCAGCGGAATAATTTGTAAGCGATGAAAAGGCCGACGCACGCAGTGAGCAGCAGAGCAAGCAGGGGCTCGCGATTCGCCCAGAGGTCTTCCTGCCGCAGCAGCATCCCCTGAATTCCGGTCACCATGTAACTCGCGGGAACGAACTGCGTCACCACCAGCAGCCAGGGAGGAAACATGGAAAGCGGAAACGTCGCGCCGCTCAGAAAAAGCATGGGCAGGTAGATCAACTGCACGATCAGCTGGCTTTCCTGCATCGAATTCACCACCGAGGCCAGAATCAATCCGATGGCGCGAAACCCGGCGATGGCCACGCTGATGAAAATGAGAATCGAGATCATGGACGGCGGCCAGGGCATTCCGTAAAGAAAATGCGCGAGCGTAAGAATAAGAATCACGTTCGGCATATACAGAATCCAGCCCGTCACCACGGAGGCAATGAGCAAGGGGGCGGGCGTTATTGGCGTAACTTTGTAGCGGCGCAGGATGTTGGCTTCGCGTTCCTGCACCGCCCGGATGCCCGCGCCCATCAATCCATTGCCGAGGATGCCAATGATGAGCACCATGGCGATGACCATGGTGATGGCCGCGCCGCGCTCAGCGTGCATCGCCTGGCCGAAGATAAAGAAAAACATCAGGGGGAAAAGATAATTGAAGAAAATGACAGACCGGTTGCGCAGAGCCAGCTTCAGGTCGATGGCAATCAGAGCCTGGTAGCTTTTCATTGGCGCAGGCTCTTTCCGGTCATCTCGATAAACACGTCTTCGAGACTCGGCTGCCGGAGGCGAACATCGGTCAGTTCGAGCCCTCGCTGGTCAATCCACTTCACCAGATCGACTAAGGTGGCCGCCGGGCGACGGGAACGCACGGTCAGCGTGTGGCCAGTGGAATCGAGCGTGCTCTCGGCCGCTTCGACCCACGCGGGACGCGGCTCCGGAAACGGCGTGGCACACGTGACGACGATGCTGGACGCATTGCGACTCTGTTGCTGCAAGCCTCTGGGCGTGTCCAGCGCAATGATTCGGCCTTCATCAACGATGGCGACGCGGTCGCACAGCCGCTCGGCCTCTTCAATGTAGTGCGTAGTGAGCAGAATCGTGCGCTGTTCCCGCTTCAACTCTTCGAGCAAGGTATGAATTTCCGCCCGCACCTGTGGATCGAGCCCAGTCGTAGGCTCGTCGAGGAAGATGAGTTGCGGATCGTTCACCAGGGCCAGGGCCAGAGCGAGCCTCTGCTTTTGACCACCGGACAGGGTTTCGTAAAACGCATTCCGCTTCTCCTCCAGCTGCAACCGCTTCAGCAGTTGGTCAAGATTCACGTTGCGGCTATAGAAGGATGCGAACACGTCCATCGCTTCATGAACGCGGATTTTCCCCGGCAGATTCGTCGCCTGCAGGCACACACCGATGCGGTCCTTAAGGCGCTGGCGCTGCCGGTCGGGATCGATGCCGAGAACGGTGACTTGACCGCCACTGCGAGCCCGCAAGCCTTCAAGAATCTCGACCGTCGTTGTCTTGCCCGCCCCGTTCGGACCGAGCAGCCCGAACACTTCCCCCGACTGGATTTCGAAGTCAATTCCCTTCACGGCTTCCACTTCGCCGTAGGACTTCTTCAGTCCGTGCACGGAAATTGCTGGCGAAGTCATACTCATAGGGAGAGCGATAGGCTACCGGAGAATGGAGAGGGAGTCAAAACGGATTGGAGATGGGGATGAGGTTCGATTTCTTCGGAGGCGTCATCCCCAGCCTGGCACAGTTCGGCTCAGACAGGGGTGGCGTGGACCTTGGGTACGCACTCGACTCGGTGCGAGATCCTTCGCTCCGCCTGGAAAGCGGCTGCGCCCGGCGTCCGAATCGGAGGATTGTCGAGCCGCACCGCTGCTAAATTCCCCAGCAGATTATTTTGCAGCTTGGTGTAAACCCTGCTCGCGTGCCCAGAGATCGAGCGGAGCGGAGGACAGTTCGTCGACGATGGGATCGGCGCGTCCCTTTTTCGTAAGGTCGACGCTTTTGATGTAAGTCTTCGAGGCCTCGCAGCACTCCACGCGAAAGTAGTCGAACTCGCTGGCCGTAAGGGCGGGAAGCATCTTGCCATCCCGCATGGTACAAACAGGTCACCGGACCCGATCCGGCGGAGGCCTGCGAGCAAGCCTGCCGGCGCGGCCAGATCGTAAGAAAATAGAAGCTCGCCAAGAATCCCTTCTCCCACCCTCGCGACACTGATCTTCGATCTTCGCGATGGATTTTTTGAGTTGGACTATCTGGCCCACTCGGCCGCAAAGTGGCTATACCTATTCTGCAACGTCGCAGAAGGCTTTCCAGACTTTCGGGATTTGGTTTCCCCACGAAGGGGTTTCCCGTTGTGCAGTTGACTTCGTCTTAAGCTAAGAACTGCGCCAGGTGAGCAGGTTTGAGAGTCCTGAATCGATGGGATGAGGGGGAAGTGTGTCGGACAAAACAGCTGTGGCCAGCCTGCGAACTGTGGCCGAACGAGTGGGACTGGCCAGGTGTACGGTCTCTGCAATTTTAAACCGGACACCTGCGTCGAAGGCGATCCCCGAGCGGACCAAAGATCGAGTCTTCCGTGCGGTCACCGAGCTGAACTATCGACCGAATTTGTGGGCGCGGTCCTTGCGAACGAAGCGGACCTGGCTGGTTGCGGCCGTCACCTCTGATATCGGCCTGGCGCCTGTGGCCCGAGTGCTGGCCGGCGTCGAAAGCCTGTTGCATCGCAGAGGATATTTGCTCGCTCTCGGATCGTGGGATTGCAGGGCGGAGTGGCACAGTGTTTCTGTCCAGCTTCAGCAACGAGGGATCGAAGGCGTAATCGCGATCGATGCACCCCTGCCGCCGGACCTCGCTCTTCCAGTCGCTTCCGTAGATCTCAACTGCATGGCTCTGCTGGAGCCGTTGGCCGATGATACGCGGACAGGGCTAAAGCTAAAGGAATTGGGCGAATCTGCGGCAGAAACTCTCCTCCGGCAGATAGAGAAGAAGGACCCAGTCTCGCGCGCGATCGGGAGCAAGACTGTTCCCAGATTCCCGCCCGCATATTTCGATCGGGCCGATGCAACCGTGGCCGTTGAGAAGGACTCGGGAAGGTGCGTGAAAGGCTTATCGTAGGCTTCCGTTCCGGAGAATTGCCCCCTGTACCGCGCGAAGTCGAGCATTCCGCGGCACTGAGGTTATCGGTATCGGGCTGGCCGCTGAAATTCCGGCGATTCGTGTTGCCGGGATCCTAAGCTCTGGGTTACGCCACAGAGGCGCCCGCGCGGAATTTGGACCCGCCACCCTCGGCAACATCCAGTCGCACCTCGGACAGCTCCCCAATCAGAGTTCCCGCCCAGCGATAGACGTTATGTTCACGCACCAGCTTTCGCATTCGCTGCATACGCATCTGCTTCTCTTCGGGTTGCATTTCGAGCGCCGCCCGAATCGCCTCCGCAGTCTGATCGATGTCGTAAGGATTGATCTGAAGAGCATCGCGCAATTCACGCGCCGCGCCGGTAAAACAACTCAGGATAAGCACCCCGCGCTCGTCCTCTCTGGTAGCAACGAATTCCTTAGCCACCAGATTCATGCCATCGTGTAAAGAGGTCACCAGGCACAAGTCAGCAGCACGATAGTAAGGCTGGATCTCTTTGTGACTGTGCTGCCGGTTCAGCAGGACGATGGGCTTCCACTGGTTCGCCTGAAATCGCCAGTTGATGCGGTCGGCTTCCGCCTCCAGTTCGGCCTGCAAATCGTGATAGCGTTTGATGTGGGTGCGACTGGGAGCGCCAATCTGCACAAAAGTAAAGACACCCTGGTAGCGCGGATACTTTTCCAGAAAGCGCTCCACGGCTAAAAATCTTTCCAAAATCCCCTTCGTATAGTCCATTCGGTCGACGCCTACACCCATGAGCGCGGCTTCCACGCCCAGCGTCTTCAGAATCGCCCCCCGCTCTTCATAGGAGGATTCGCGTGAGACTGATTCCCGCGACCGGTTTGCGGTGGCATCCGCGAATTCCACACTAATGGGGAACGGCCGCACCGTCGTCCGATGGTCCAGGCGCTGCACCGAGAAATGTTCCCAGTCGATGCGAGACTCAACGATCCGGTCGACCGTTTGCAGAAAATTAGTGCAATGGGCTTGAATGTGGAACCCGACCAGGTCGGCGCCCAGCAACCCGTCTACCAGTTCGCGCTGCCATGGACAAATTCCGAAGGCCTCCGGATTCGGCCACGGGATATGCCAGAAAATGGCCACGCGCGCATCGGGCCTGCGCTGTTTGATCATGCGGGGCAACAGCGCGAAATGGTAGTCCTGCACCAGCACCACCGGCCGGTGGATATTCTCCATTTCTTCCAGCAGCGCGTCGGCGAACTTTCGGTTCACTTCCTGATAATGCTGCCAGTCATTGGCGCGGAACAGCGGACGTGTATGGGCAATATGGCAGAGAGGCCAAAGTCCCTCGTTGGCAAACCCGTAGTAATACCCCTCCTCTTCCTCTTTGGTAAGCCAGATTCGCCGCAGAACATATCGCGGATCATCGGGCGGCACCAGCAACCGGTCATGCGCGTCCACCGTTTCCAGGTCGGCGTCGCCCGACCCGTGCGCTACCCAGGTGCCGTCGCAGGCGCGAAGCACAGGTTCCATCGCTGTGACCAGGCCACTCGCCGGCTGGTTGACTTCGATTGATTTGCCGCGGCGCACGTGCATGTAAGGTTCGCGGTTCGAGACCACAAACAGCCTGCCCTCTTCCAAGCGCGCGCGAACGTGCACCGCCAGCCGATCCGCCGTCCATATGGATTCGCCGGTTTCACGCAATCGAGCTTCCAACGCGGCAGCCGACCGGGCTACGTTCAGGCTCTCGGCAAAGGTCGCCACCTCCCGCGCCAGCGGACGAAACATTTCCAGATCCGGCACTTTGATTCGCACCACGCCGCGCCCCGTGCGCAATGCCTTCATCCAGTTGGCGGTCCGCGCGATTGGTCCGGTGATGCTCCAGCGGACGATCAGCAACGTAATCAGGACGATCAGAAAAACATGGGCTAACGCGCTGAGGAAGGTCTCGCGCCAGATGCGAAGACTCTCTCCCTTGATGTACCCCGAGTCGTGAACGATCGCCAGGCCGCCGATCAGTTCGTCTCCCCGATGCAATGGCAAAGCATAGATGTGGATCGAAGCGATACCCATGCGCAGGAAGGCGTCGGTGTCGTGATTTTCCTGAAGAGACTGCAGTACGATTGCCGGCGCCGTCGAGATCAGGGGCTGAAGGTTGGTCGTAACCGCAACGGGATGTCCTTGCCGATCGTAGACTGCGAGTCCGGCCAGATGTTCACGGTTGGCGAATTGCTGGACGGTGCGCTGCAGCGTACGTTGTGCGTCCCGCTGCAGATCGCGTTCCACACTGCTTGCCAGACTCTCACCCAAAACCTCGGCACGCCGCCGCAGATCCCTCTTTAGGGTACGGTTCAACACCAGAACCTGATAATACGAGGAACAAAGCGACACCAGCGTGACGCCAAGAATCAGCGAGATGATCAGTCGAGCGCTCAGCAATCGCATCTGAAACGTCCTCCGAAGCCCGCAACCGAAACGGGCGGTCCCACCTCAACAACTTCAGGAGCAAGATGCTGCTCTAGGATTCCGACTGACCGGGCAAGGGCCTGCAGACATTCTGCCGCTCGGACTCGAATATCAGGAGCAAAAATCAGGAGCAAAAATCACAGCCGAAAGACCGCGCCTGAGACGATGGCACAAGCAGGGTCGATTCAAAAGGACACGAACGAACGCGTCCGTCGCTTCGCCAGCCAAGCAACCAGCATTCTTCTGAGGACAGGAACCGCAAAAAGGTTGCACAAACCGTTCCAAACCTAAGCACTTTAATTTCATGCAGTTGGCACGCTAGCCCGACAAACCTCCGTGTAATTCTTTCTGCCGCGCAAGCAGGCTGTAATCCCGGCCACCCCGGGGAGGCGGTATGACTGTCAATTCCACAACAGCGTGGTGACGGAATCGGGGGCCAAGGCCAGTTCAGCGCTCCGGTTTTCCTGTCTCAGACTCACCGTTCCCGCGGGCCCGGGGTTCGTGACCACCAGAACTTTCTGCCCATCAGGATTTTCGAAAGCGACTTGCTCAATGCCCGCCAATTGGCAAGCCGATTCGAACCTTTTAGCCCCGCGCCTCACATTGCGGGAGAAATGCGTGAACGCCCAATACTGACCACTACGCGTAATCTCCTTCGTCTGGGAATGAATCGTGACCATCCCGCCGCAGGGAAACGGCCCTATGTTCGGCCGACCTTTCTCATCGAGCGCCAGATTCCATCCACTGAGCGCCCGGCACCAGTGACGAGTCGCCTGCGTGAACGTCTTCCCCCAATTCGACCAGTCGGTGGCATAGTCCGGAGCCGAGTAGTCAGGGCCGCCTTCTGTCCAATAAAACTGCGCATCCGGATGCGCCTCATGCACTTTGTCCATCATTTCCGGCGTGCCCACATATCCATGAAACGCGATCGCGTTGCAATATTTGCGCAGTCCCTCATCGTCGAGTTCGCAGATCGCCCGGCCCCATAAATTATAGTTATGGTCGAGAATCCAGATTTTTGTCGAGAGTCCATTCTTCTGCAGCATCGGGCCAAGATGGCCCCTGACGAATCCGATTTCGTATTCCTGCGGAAACAGGCAGGCGGGCATTCTGCCATCCTGATCCGTGTCCACTTCGTTTTGCACCGTAACCGCCTGTATGGGCACGCCCTTCGCGGCATAGGCCTGCAGGAACTTCACAAAATACTGCGCATACGCCCCGAAATAGTGCTGCCGCATCGAACCACCCAGCAACGACCCTCCCGCTTTCATCCATCCCGGAGGGCTCCAGGGCGATGAAAACAGAAACAAGTCTGGATTTGCCTTCCGCGCCAAGCGCAGCATTGGCAGAACATACGCTTCGTCATGCGCGATCGAAAAGCGCTGCATGTCGGGGTCGGGCTCACCCTCGTCGTAGCTGAAGACTTCGGTGGAGTAGTCGCTCGAACCAATGCAAGTGCGGCAAACGTTGAAACCCATTTCCGAGGGATGAAAGAGCTCGTGAAACAACTCATCGCGGGCCGGTGCAGGAAGCTGGTTGAACGTGTAGCAAGCGGCGTCGGTAAAAGCAGCGCCGAACCCGAGCATTTCCTGGTACTTCTTGGTGGGGTCCAGCACAATCGCATTCTCCGCCGTCGCACCCGCGCCACGCCAGGTCAAACTCTGGGTCGAAGCGTAGCGGAGTTTGCCACTGGTCACGCGAACCTTAATTTCTCCGGTTGGCGCTGACGCTGCCGAAGAAGTTAGAGCCGATGTCAATTCGGCGGTTGCCGTCGCAGTCAATCCGGCTGCAGATAGTTTCAGGAAGGTTCGTCTCGTCTGTGCGTTCGACACGGGTTCTCCTGGCAAGAATCGCTTGGTTGTGAGTATAGTGCGTGAGTGCCGTTCGTGTGTAGGTTCGAAGGCTGAACAATTTCACGGGAGCATCGATGACATTCAACTGGCAGCGCCCTCGTTGGTTCCGAACGATGATGTTGATTGGCGCATGTGGTATGGGCCCCTCGCTAGCTGCACAGACCGCGCCACCCTCTCCTCCATCATGGAAGCTGGTCTGGAGCGACGAGTTTAACGGCCGCAACGGGGCGCGGGTCGACTCCTCGAAATGGGTGGCCGAAACCGGAGGAGGCGGCTGGGGCAACAACGAACTGGAGTACTACACCAGCCGTCCGCAAAACGTCTCGCAAGAGAACGGCAAGTTAGTCATCAAGGCGCTCCAGGAAAAATATAGCGGTGCGGGCGGCGTCACCAGAAATTACACGTCCGCACGCCTGAAGACTCTGGGCAAGTTTTCTCAGACCTACGGACGCTTCGAAGCGCGCATCAAGATTCCTGGCGGCCAGGGAATCTGGCCCGCCTTCTGGATGCTGGGCAACGATATCGAGAAACCCGGGTGGCCGGGCTGCGGCGAAATCGACATCATGGAAAACATCGGCAAAGAGCCCGCGCTGGTTCACGGCACAATTCACGGCCCGGGATATTCCGGAGCCAACGGTATCGGCGCCGCTTACGCGCTTCCCGGCGTTCAGCGCTTTGCCGACGATTTTCACCTCTTCGCCGTCGAGTGGGAGCCGAACGCGATCCGTTTCTACGTCGACGACCATCTCTACGCGACTCGCATCCCCACCGACTTGCCCCAGGGAACGAAGTGGGTCTACGATCACCCATTCTACCTCCTGCTGAATGTTGCGGTTGGAGGTGGCTGGCCGGGAAATCCGGACGCCACCACTGTTTTCCCGCAAACCATGTTGGTGGACTACGTGCGCGTCTACCAGCGCACAATTTCGCCGGCTCCCAGCCCGGCGCTACCTTAACAATTCCTGGCTTCTGCTAAGCGGGTTGACTCCCGCATCGCCCCCTCAGATAAAATCGGCCTTTGAGGAGGGGTCACGCATGAGCAAAGTCCGGGTTCTAGCCGGCACGCGTAAGGGCGCATTCATTCTGACGGCAGACGGCAAGCGCCAAAACTGGGAGGTCAGCGGCCCGCACTTTGCCGGTTGGGAGCTCTATCACCTCAAGGGTTCACCAGCCGATCCCAATCGCATTTACGCCTCGCAGACCAGCGGCTGGTTCGGACAAATCATTCAACGTTCCGACGACGGTGGCAGAACTTGGCACCAGCCCGGTACTCCTGCGGGCCAACAGCCCGCTCCCGGCCCTCCCAAAGCCGAGAGCAACAAATTCGTTTACGACACGTCCCCGGAAACTGGCCACCCTTTGACCACTCACCAGTGGTATGACGGCACGCAGCATCCCTGGGAATTCAAGCGCGTCTGGCATCTCGAACCATCGCTTACTGAGCCTGACACCGTGTATGCCGGAGTCGAGGACGCCGCGCTATTTCGTTCCACCGATGGCGGCGAGAACTGGAAGGAACTCCCCGGCCTGCGCGGACACGGCACCGGCCCCAAGTGGCAGCCCGGCGCCGGAGGCATGTGCCTGCACACCATCATTCTTGATCCCAGCAACCCCGACCGCATTTATATCGCAATCTCCGCCGCGGGCGCGTTCCGCACCGACGACGGCGGCCAGAGCTGGAAACCCATCAATAAAGGCCTGTACTCGAAGTACCTCCCCAACCCGACGGCCGAGATCGGCCACTGCGTTCACCATGTCGCCATGAACCCATCCCGTCCGGGAGTGCTGTTCATGCAGAAGCACTGGGACGTGATGCGCTCCGACGACGCCGGCGATCAGTGGAAAAAAATCAGCGGTAACCTGCCGACCGATTTCGGCTTCGTCATCGATATTCATGCGCACGAGCCGGAAACGATTTACGTTGTCCCCATCAAGAGCGACAGCGAACACTATGTCCACGAGGGCAAGCTGCGCGTCTTCCGCAGCCGCAGCGGCGGCAACGAGTGGGAAGCACTCACCCAAGGACTCCCGCAAAAAGACTGTTACGTCAACGTGTTGCGCGACGGCATGGCCGTGGACACGCTCGACAAGTGCGGCATCTATTTCGGCACGACGGGCGGCCAGGTTTATTGCTCCGCCGACGCAGGAGACAGTTGGAATCCGATCGTCCGCGATCTTCCCGCCGTATTGTCGGTAGAAGTGCAAACGCTCCAGTGAACGTACAAGTCAAGATATGGGAAGAGAAACGCCGGGTGCCCCGCTATTTCGCGCCCTTCGCAAGAGGGTGGGACTTTTGACTTTGCTGCTTTTGCGGAGGCCAGCGTAGGACAAGTTTCGACAGGAGAAAGATGAAAATAATTGTGATGGCAGTTGCGTGTTGGTTATTGCTGACAACCGTCGCAGCAGCTCAGGAAAAACCGGCTGCCAACGCCACCGCGAGCGCCTCGGCTCTCGAAGCGAAAGTGCGGAAGGTTTGGCAAGACTTCAAAAACAAAAACAAAGAGTCGCTCGGAGCCGCACTCGACGACGGCTTCCGCGTGGTTGAAGAGGGTACCAACGGGTTCGGTGACAAGAAGACCGACATCTCCACGGTGGACGAGTTAGAGCTCATCAGTTACACACTCACCGATTTCACCGTGAAACCGCTCGGACCCCGCGCCGCGCTGGTCACCTATGTGGCGCACTATGAAAGTAAATCGGGCGGCCAGACGGCAAAAGCAAACAGTGTCTTCGGCGAAGTCTGGACTCGCGAGGGCAATGACTGGAAGGCGCTCTACGTCCAGGAAACCTACATCCAGCAACCCACGGCGAAGTGAACGAAGTTGGCGGGGCGATGCGGCGGCAATCCTCGCCGGCATTGCATCGAATAATTGCCATGATTCGAATCGAACTGCCGCAACACCTGCGAACGCTGGCTCATGTCGACCGCGAAGTAACCCTCGAAATCGACGGCCCGGTCACGCAGCGCTCCGTCCTCGACGCACTCGAGGCCCGCTATCCCATGCTGCGCGGAACGATCCGCGACCACGGCACGCATCAGCGGCGCGCCTTCCTGCGCTTCTTCGCATGCGAAGAGGATTTGTCGCACGAACCGCCGGACTCCCCGCTGCCCGAGGCCGTTGCGACGGGCAAAGAACCTTTCCTGATTATCGGAGCCATCGCCGGCGGCTAACCCGCAAATCGCGTAAGACCGGACTGACTCGCGCTGCTGGCTCTCGGCATCGCCCTCACTCACGCCCCATCGGCAAGCGCACAGGACTATTGCGAAATTTCACCGTTGCCAGAGCAAGTCCGTCGTAGACCGCATGCTGCCCACCAACCAGGCCGAGCACGAGACGCTGGAAATTACGCAGGGCAGCAACGACTGGGTCGAAGTTGATCAGAGATCAGCAACCGCACTTTTTTCCGGCGCTCGACATTGATTTCGCCCCGGAGTGGGATTTCAACTTCGGCGTGGGCGTCGGCACAACAGGTTGCACGGATCACATCATCGTGAAATGCATCCTAGGACGAAGATTCTCCTGGCCCAGCGAAAGACCGCGAGGCTGAATCCGGCTCAACCTTGAGGCGAAACGGAGCATTCGGCGCACTCAGCCAGCAGGTTCCGGAACGAACGATGTCGGAGACGCTTCTTCGAACGGGGGTGGAGGATACAGCACCAAACTCAACGGCCGATACCGTGCCGCGAAAAAATAAATCGCATACGCGGGGAAAAACACGATCGCCGGAACCGCGATCAGCGAGACTAAATACAAAAAAGCGGCCAGCAAAATGCAACCCACTACCACAGCAAGAGTAATCGTAAAGGCGTTCCAAGTAAGGCCGGCCGTTTTCCCCGTCAGCACGGCAATGATCCCCAAGCCCGCGGCGGGAATGGCGACGATCAAACCAAGAATCAGCGACGCGATGCCGATGACGATGCCGGCGCCAATCGCCAACACGATTTTCATGCCCACATACACAGCATAACCGCCTTGTTCGGCTTGAATCATCGGCCACAATCGCCGCCAACCCTCGACCGCGCCAATCTCTTCCAGCGCCATTTGCGGCACGACAAAATCCTTGGTCAGCACGTGAACCACCGCCGCAATCAGGAGAAAAAGGAACACTAGGAAGATCACTACGACCCCGCTCAGTACCAGCGCCAGGACGTGTTCGCCAGGCGCATTAAACCATCCCCTGGCAAAAGCGAAAGCGGCGGGGATGCCCAGCAGCACCGCCATTCCTGCGAAAGTCGCCAGCATCAATCCCAACTGCCAGCAGAAATATTTCCACGCCGGGCCTTGCCTGCGATTCCACCCCTGCCGGATGTGGCATTCTTTCGCGAGCACGCTGTCGAACAGAATGAACCGCATCACGCTGCTCACATACATCATCACAATAAAAAAGACGAAACCCGCCACCACGAGAATCGCGATGAGTCCGCCGAGAATTGCGGGATCGATTTTCGGCCAGGCCTGCTGTAAGAAATGGCGCGACGATCCCGTCGGATGCGGAAAGCTCGTAGGAAAGTTAGCACCTCCGCCTGAGCCGGTCTCTCCGGCCAGCAGGCCGACCACCGCTAATCGAGTCCACTGCCAGAAGCGAAACGGTTGCAACAGTTGCCGTTTGGTGTGCTGGAAAGCGAGTGTAATGGTGTCCACAGCAGAGATCGGCAAGCGTCACCTCGGCAAAATCCTTCAAGCAGCAAGGTACTGCGAACCGGGTTGCGGAGCAAATCAATTCTTGGCAGGAGCACTGTGAAAGTCAAACTGGCCTGGCTGCGCTTGACCTGACAGGCGAGGCGGCGCTGGCTACCTGATTTGTTATTCGTAACGCAGGGCTTCGACGGGATCGAGCTTCGAGGCCCGCATTGCCGGGACCAAGCCGCTGATCACACCCACCACGAGCAGGACTGCGGTGGAAAGGATTACGGTCATCATCGAGATGCGCAGATGAATATCTCCCTGACCGGAATCGTCTTCAAACAAAGGCCCCATCATGGGCAGCGTCCCGACCGACCATGCGATGAGATACGACAACAACACGCCAATAGCGCCGCCGATCAGCATGATGAGTAGCGTCTCAGCCAGAAATTGCAGTTTGATGTGCCGCTTGCGCGCTCCCAACGCACGCCGCAGGCCGATCTCGCGAATGCGCTCGTCCACCGACACCAGCATGATATTCATCACGCCCACGCCGCCGATTCCAAGGGTCAAGGTTCCAATGAAGGTCAGAAGGACCTGCAATCCAATCGTCAGTGCGTCAATCACGGGACGAAATTCGTCGCGACCAAACATCTGGAAGGCCTTGGGATCGGTAGGTGAAAAATTCTGCCGCGTGGCCACCGCGGCCAGCACCTGCGCCATCGCCTTCTTTTCAAATTGCGGAGCGAGGGGCTCAAACACCATCACGGCGGCATAGCGCGTATTCCACAAATCGCCAGCCGCCGAATACGGAATCCACGACGACTCATCGTCGCTCGAGAAGTAATTGCTGAGCTGAATCTTCCGCGCCATCACGCCAATCACGGTGAAGCGTAGGCCCGAGACTTCAACTGTCTCGCCCACCGCCGGGCGTCCGCTGAACAACTTTTCCTTGAGACGGCCGCCCAGGAAAATCACACGCCGCCGCTCCAGTTCGTCCTCGGCATTGATCCAGCGGCCTTGCGACGGAACTTCATTGCGCATCTCGCCATATTCAGGACAGACTCCGCGCACCGGCGCTGTCCCCACCATGCGGTCGCCGTACGCAATACCCGGGCGCCGGACGGTCTCGAGGCATACGTGCTTGACCAGCGGAGCTGTAGCCTTCACCAGGTCAAGATCAGCCTGCTCAAGGACTACTTTTTTCCCGGCGCGCTGGCCGCCCGGCTGCTGGCTGGTTTGCTGGGGCCAGCAAATCACCACGCTCTTGCCGAACGCGTCAAACCCATGCACCAGAACGCTACGAAAGCTGCTGCCGTACGCGATTAACAGAGTTACGGTCGCGATGCCCCAGACAATTCCCAGCATGGTCAGGAGGCTGCGAGTCAGGTTGCGCTGCAGCGCGATCCAAGCTTCGAGAATAATTTCAATCAGCATTTTGAATTTATCTAGGAAGTGTTTGCTGCAAGCTTCGTGTGGGGACCGCGTCTGGAGACCCGGTCGCGCAAGCGCGAATGTCGGAGTCAAAGAGCCGGACCCACCCAGAACCTACCCGCCAGCTTCATAACGCAATGCCTCGATCGGATCAATCGACGCCGCTCTCTGCGCTGGATATAGCGCTGCGCCCACTGCGATCGCTCCCAGCAGTGCGGCCGCAATCAATCCGGAACTCCAACTGGGAATCAGGCCAGCAAAGAAATCGGGCATGGGCAACATGTTCACCAGCGCGCAGAGTCCAAACGCCACTCCCAGACCAATTCCTCCGCTCAGCCAAGCGATGATCAGGGCTTCGATAAAAAATTGCCTCAGGATTGTTCCTGCCGGAGCCCCAATCGCCTTGCGCACGCCTATCTCACGAGTTCGCTCCCGCACCGCGACCAGCATTACATTCATTACGCCAATGCCACCCAGCACCAGAGTCACAATCCCCACTGCTCCCAGGAAAAATTTCATGCCGTCGGTCATGGTCTTGAAGGCTTGCGCTTCCTGCACCGTGTCCCAGATCGGACAAGCTTCCTTGTCGTTCGGATCGTAACGATGCATTCGGGCCAGCGCTACCCGTACTTCGCGCTTACAGGCCGCGTGCTGGTCAACCGATTTCGGCGTTACCAGCAGCTGATCGAAGGTCTCATTGGTCCCGGGAGGTTTGTCGGGAAAGTCGCGGCGCATCGCCGCAAAGGGCACGAACACTTTGTTCACATCCCAGCCGTCATAGCTGGAGTCCTGCTTCTTTTTCTCCATCACGCCAATCACGGTGTAGGGAAAGTCATTCAAATAAATCGTATCGCCCACGGGATTGCGTCCGGGAAACAATTGCTTGGCCGCGTCGGAGCCGAGAAACGCGACACGTCGGGCCTCGCGCATGTCATCCCAGTCGTAGAAGCGTCCCGCGCCCACGTCGAGGCTGCGAATGTAGCCAAACTGAGGATACGATCCGGTCACCGTGAAGGCGGCATTATTGAAGTTGGAGTGCGTTCGTACCGTGTCCTGCTCGAGCTCCGGAATCGCATATTCGCAATCCGGCGAATCGGCCTGGACCGCCGCGACATCCGGGTTCTCCCAGTGGACAACGCGTCCGGCGTGCGTGCCGCCCGCCTGCAGACTGGTACGGCCATGAAAGACGATCATCACATCTTTGCCGAGATTGCGCGCCTGAGTTTCCTGCCCCTTGCGCAAGCCCTCGCCAGCCGCAACCATAAGAACAATCGAGACGATGCCCCAGGCGATCCCGAACATGGTGAGGAAGGCGCGAAGCTTGTGCGACCACAATGTTCGCAAAACGTCGAAAATAAGATCGTGCAGCGTCATGACACTGAGTTGGACGCATCCGGAAGGTGAAAGTCACCCCGGCTGGCTTACCGTTAGATACGCATCCGGAAGGGATTTTGTTGCAGGAAACAATGCGTGGGGACAGCCATCCTTTCGACCTCGCTCGAGGCAGCCGAGTGCACGACAGCTGGTCATTTACTGGAGAATATCCTTCTCCATGGTAAATAGCGGAGTTCCAAACAGTTCATGCGGCCCCTCATCGGTCCTGCGGAACCCAGATCTGTGATAAAGCTGAATCGCCGCATGCAGAAATGGCGTCGTGCCGAGAAGTATGCGGCGGCATCCGCGGTCCGAAGCCCAATACTCGACCTGCATAAGCAATCGAGCTCCAACTCCTGATCCCCTCGCCCTGGGCAGAACCGCCATCCCGCGCACGTAAGCCGACTCTCCCCTCAACACCGCGGCCACTGTCCCTAACACTTCGGCTTCGCGGGCTGCAAGCCAAACCGGTCCTTCCCGCATGCGAGTCAGGATCTGATCCGCGTTTGGTGTCGTCGCGGCAAAGGCTTCCTGAGTGTAGAGAGCTGCGTATTCCACGAAGGACTCATGGAGGATCTCGGCAAGGGCGGGCGCATCCGGAGGCGTCGCCGGTCGAATCTGAAGGGGCGGTAGCGCCTGCATTCCTGTCCTCAATGGCACCCGCGCACTAAGCGATACTCGCCTTCACGGCCATTGCGCCGACGCCGCTCAACCAGGCGTCGAACTTTTGGAGTGCCAAATCACACTGGGCGCGATGCCGCTCCTTGCGATCGCGAATCTTTTTCTCCAGAGGCGGTAGCAGATCAAAGGTTATATTCGCCGGCTGAAAGTTCTTGGCGGCCGCGTGCGTGACATAGTGCGTCAACGATCCGAAGGCCGACTCCCGCGGAGCAGGAGCCATTTCGCTTCCAGAGACCAGCGCGGCCGCGTGCATTCCGGCCAACAGGCCGGTTGCAATCGATTCCACATAACCTTCCACGCCACAAATCTGTCCCGCAAAGAAAACCCGGGGGTGCGTCTTCATCTGCAAAGTCTCGCACAACAGAGTCGGCGCATTAATGTAGGTATTGCGATGAATTTGTCCGTAGCGCAGAAATCGCGCATTCTCCAGACCCGGAATCAGCCGCAGCACACGCGCCTGCTCGCCAAACTTCAAATGATTCTGGAAGCCGACCAGGTTGTAAGAATCTGCCCGCAGGTTCTCTTGCCGCAACTGCACCACCGCGTACGGCATCTTGCCGGTGCGCGGATCGATGAGTCCCACCGGCTTCATCGGACCGAAGCGAAGCGTGTCCGGTCCGCGCCGGGCAATCTCCTCAATCGGCAAACAACTTTCAAAGTAGTTCAACTTTTCCCAGTCACGCTCCTCCACCGAGTGAGCGGCGAGGAGAGCTTCGTAAAAGCGGCCGTACTCCTCCAGCGTCATCGGACAATTGATGTAATCGGCCGATCCTTTGTCATAACGTGCAGCCCGGTAGACGCGCCCCATGTCGATCGAATCCGCCTCGACAATCGGGCTGATCGAATCGTAGAAATACAAATGTGGACCATGTGGAGCGGGCGCGCCCGCCCGCTGGGACGCTGAGTTCTGTGCACCCTTGCTCAACCGGGCAATCTCTGAAGCCAGTCCGTCCGAGGTGAGCGGGCCTGTGGCGATGATGGTGACTTGTCGCGATTCGTCGACCGCCGTCACCTCCTCGCGCCTTACCTCAATGCGCGACTCTCGTGAGATCGCTTCGGTTACTCGCGCCGCGAATGTAACCCGGTCCACAGCCAAGGCGTGTCCAGCCGGGACTGCGCATTCCCGGGCGATCTCCAGGAGCAACGAACCCGCCCGCCGCATCTCTTCCTTCAGCAGCCACGGAGCCGTATTTTCACTGTCGGATTTCAACGAGTTCGAGCAAACGAGCTCGGCAAAATCCGCCGTCTGGTGGGCTGGCGTCGAGCGCACCGGACGCATTTCGAAGAGTTCCACCTTCACCCCTCGCCGCGCACACTGCCAAGCCGCTTCAGCTCCCGCCAGTCCCGCTCCGATAATTTTGATGATTGCCATTCTCGGTCGATTGCAATGTCCTATTTTGATTGCCGGCGCGATGTCCGCGGTTGGTGAATCATCTCGTTTCTTTCCAGCATCTCGACAAACTCGCGGATCTTACGGGCTCGCGTCTCGGCCAGCTTTACCGTTTGAATGCGAAACAGCACAGCGTAGCGGTTCGCGCGGTCGAGAGACGCAAAGAATTCCCGAGCCCGCGGACTCGCATCCAACCTTGTTTGAAAATCCTGCGGGACCGCCGCGGATCTGGGCGAGTCATAGGCAGCGTCCCACATTCCGCATTGCTTAGCCGCCTCTACCGCTTTGAGCCCGGCAGCCTTCATTTGGCCGGTCGCGATCAGAGCGGTTGCCTTGTCGCGGTTAATCTTCGACCAGATGCTCTTGGCCGAACGCGCAAGGAATCGTTGCAGCCACGCCTGCTCGCTTTCGCCCCGCTTCTGGCCGTCGATCCATCCATAACAGAGAGCCGCTTCCAGCGCCTCGCTATAGGTTACTGTTCGCAGTCCCGACCCTTTCTTCGCCAGCCTCAGCCACAGGCCCTGCGAATTGTGATGATTTTTTTCCAACCATAAAGCCCAGTCAGCTTGAGTTACAAACAAACGGATTCGATCCTTGTCGTTCTTGTTTTTTGTCGTCTTCTTCTTCGTTTTCAAAGGGCCTTGGCGATTCGGAGCAGCGCTATATCATAGCTCTACAGCACCGGAAGTTGCTGGATGATTGTGAAACATGGCAGGAGAACTCCTTTCCCAAAACTCAACGGCGACAGCTTCAGTTTGGACTTTTTCGGCATGGGGTTCACTGTAAGACCGTTTTGTCGTGTTGAGGTGAGCTTCGAACTTGCTTCTTGACTCTGGAGGAAGGAGCTAGAGGGCTTCGACTGGCGTTGTGCCTTTCGAGTTATTTCCTGGGGGATACTCTTCCTACTCCGAGCCTTTTCTTCGTGGTTTGGGGTTCATTCCATTCGGTCACGCCTGGCTATGCAGACCGGCGTACCCGGGGCGAAGCATTTGCCGATCAGATGCTGCCTCATACAGCCGGCTCTATTTGGCAAACGCAGCAAAGGTCGAACGGTCCAGTTCCAGAAGCAACCAGTAGGAAGCGTGCGGCGGCGGCGGGAACGGAGTTTCCTTTTTGAGGAACGACAGATAGAGGCTTTGCATCACGCAATTAGCAAAAGGGTTTTGATGCTGTTCGGACTGCGCAAGTTCCGCATTGCCCTTTTCTCCGACGCTCAGTTCCATTTCATACTTGGTCTGATCGCCATTGGAATCTTGCAGGCAAGGCTGCTCGAAAGCAGCCAATTTTTGTTCAACGGCCTTCATGTACGCTTGCCCTTCAGGAGTTTGCATGTTGGCCAGGGCTTCCTTGCGAGTCGCGCGGATGCGAATGAGGATCGGAGCTACCTGAGCGGCTGAATCTCTCTTTTGTTTGTACCAGGCCTCGGTGCTCCACGTGGTTTTGCTCCAATTATCGCCAATGCGCTTGAATGCAGCGTCCGCGACGACCCAGTCCTGGGAATTGGTGGCCATGAGGGCGAAAGAATTCAGGAGGGCCAAGGAAACCCCGTATTGCTTCTCGAGGGCGGCGAAACCGCTTTGCAAGCGGGGCCAGGAGAAATGGGTAAACTCGGGATTCTCGCAACCACAAGAAGCAACTTTGTCAGCGATCAGGAAGTAGAGAGCATCGCCGGCTTCTCCGCCGATTCGATTGGCGGACTGTTCCGAAAAGCGCGCGGCATCGCCTTCTTCGCCACTCCACTGCGGTAAGAGAATGTTCGCATAAGCCCGGTAATAGTACTGATACGCCGGCTCGAAGGCCACCGCCTGCGCGAACAGTGCGGTCGTCTGGTCGAGATCCCAGCTCTGGCCCTGGGCCACGCCTTGCATCGCGGCATACCACTCGGGACATTTTTTAGCGGACGCTGAAGCATCGACGAGAATAGTTTTGGCTTTGGCCATGTTCTCGGCGAAGAGCTTCCATCCGCTGTCGCTGACGGTATCGGCAGTGCCGTCACCGCGTGCGTCCCACGCGTAGGCTATGTAGGAGTCGGCAAGAGCGATCGGGGCGGTAATGGATTCAGGATTTGTGCGAGTCCATCGTTCGATCAGTTCCAGATGCTGCTGCCAATCTTCATGCGTAGGACGACCGGGCCTGGGCGACTGAAGTCCAAGGTAGATGTTGTCCAATTTCCATGAGCCTCCGGAAAATCTGGTTTTGCCGGCGCGCGCGGCGTCAGCGAGACAATCTAAGTCTGCGAACTTCTCCGGCTTGAGTAGCTGCGCAATGGCGTCACGGTAATCGTCCAAGGCGTGAACATTGGTGGCCGGATCGAATTCGGCGTCAGAGAACGCACACGGCCGGGAAGCAGCTTGTCCTTTTGCGTCACTTGCACTCGCACTAGCTGTTTGGGACAGCACGAGCAAAAGTATGGCTGCGGTTAGGACACCTATGGTGACGTTAAAGGTGCGGAGCGCGCTTTGAAGGCGAATCAGCGAGCAGGGGTGATAATTCATAATGAGATCGAATGCGAAGCATGACTTTTGGAACAAAGCTAAGGGAGAGGCTTGATGCTACTACCGGCGAAGGTGAAGTCCACGTTACGTTGGTGCGACGTGGAAGTCGGAATCAGGCATTGAAAACGCGTCGCATTGTCAGTTGGGAGTTCACGCCTTAAGCCAACCAAAATGAACCCTATCCGCTAGCTGCACGCAAAGCGCTGGCTTGCACTTTTTCGACCTGCTCCAGGGCAATAAGTTTCGCTTCGGGATCGGCATCATAAGTCGGCTGCGCATAGCCCACGCGTACTCCCACACAAGCCAGTAACACCATCAGGGGCAAGGTGTATCCGGCTGCACAAAGTCATGCGATCTGCGATGATGGAGACGGCACACTTTCACTCGCAACCTTGGAGAATTCGATGGCGCGTATCAGCCTGATCAGTCCTGAGTCGGCGAACGCCGAAGTCAAGGAAATCTACGAAAAGACGCTGCGCGGCAAGCCCGGCAACGCGCAGAAGGCGCTGGCCCATCGCCCGGAGCTGCTCAAGAACTTCCTGCCTTTCTACGCCAGTGTGGGCCGCTCCCTCGACCGCAAACTCTACGAACTCATTTACCTTCGTGTGTCGCTGCTTAACGGATGCCACTACTGCACCCAGCATCACGTCGCGTCGTCAAAGCGGGTGGGGCTGACCGGGGAAGACTGGTCGGCGCTCCGGGGAGCAGATTACTCCCGCTACAGCGAAAAAGAACGCGCCGCGCTGATCTACGTAGAAAAATTGACTCGCACACCGCACGACATCACCGAGGGCGACTTCGCGCCGCTGCGCCAGCATTTCTCCGAACCTGAAATCGTCGACATTCACCTGCTCACGGGCCTCGCCAACCTTACCAACCGCTTCACCGACCCTCTCGGACTGGAAGTGGAGTTCCCGGAGGAAAAGATCTGAACGGATCGAGGGATCGAGCAACTGGGAAATTTAAGAGCCGGAGGCCGGGCGCTGAGGTTTCAAATTACCCAATGACTCAACGACTAAATCGGCTAGAGAATTTCCCGCGCATCGCCCACACGACGTGTCACGTGCTCCCGGTCCAAATATTCGAGCAGGGGAATGGCATACTTTCGGCTGACTCCCGTCAGTTCTTTGAACTTCGCCACGTCCATCTGCGAAGACTTGCTTTTCTGCGCTGTCATTAAGCGACGTAGCGCGTCCAGTGCACTTCGGTGAAATACCAGTTCGTCGGAAAGCTTGACTAGCACTTTGTCCCGCAGCAGCAGCGTGACCAGCTTCTGCGCGCGCGTCTTATCCACCCTCAGTCCCGCGATCACCTGCTGGAGCGCCGGGACTTTCAATCCTGCGGAGGCAAAGGCATCCTCGATCTTCTTCTTCGATTCGGCCTCCTCGTCCTTCATGACAACGCCATGGCCGGGCAGTCGCACCATATCGCCGACAGTCTCGATATTTTTTTCACGGACGAGCAGATCGAGGGAGGTCGTGAACACTTCCGACGACGCCTTCACCTGCTCGCGCAGCGCTTCCCGGGCGATCCCGCCCACCAGCGGGTTCTTCTTGTGAAACGCCGCAACGGTCGTCACGATGAATTGCTGGAGACCAATCATTGCGGGTGCGGGCACCAACAGGTCCCCGATACGCACCACCTGCGCGTCCTTCAATGTGGGATCGAGTCGAACCTCTAAAAGACCTTTGCTCCATCCTGTTTCGGCAATAAGCCGCGACATCGAAATTCCCTTGTGACCACGCCTCGCGATCCGGGCCTTCAGCATGTTCGCGGGATTCCCCCCCGCCAGGATTTGCAGAAACAGTTCATGCTCCGGCATACGCGGAAGCGGAGCAGGATCGAGCACAATGCCGCCGCCGATCGTCACCACGGGGGAAAACTGGCGGATGATGAACCGGTCTCCGGGCAACAAGAGTGCCGGCCCGGGAAGTTTCAGCCGCGCGAACGCTTCCGCCCCCGGAGCAAGTTGCTTCGCGCCATAAAGCGCAATTTCCGCCACCGTCTCCATGGTTTGGCAATGGAAATGAACTCGTGTCCTGGATCTCAGCGAACGCGGCGCAGAGGATAAAAGGCGCAACCGCACATCGACGCGGTGCGTGGCGGAAAATGTTGCCGGCGGGGCCGCGGTCATGCCCCGCGACAAATCCTCCGTGCTCGCTCCCGCCAGGTTCAGAGCAGTGCGCTGCCCAGCCACGGCCGCGTCGGCTGCTTGTCCGTGCACCTGCACTCCCCGCACGCGAACCCTTCGCCCGGTGGGAAAAACTTCCATTTCCTCCTCGCGTTGAATCGTGCCCGCCAGTAGCGTTCCGGTCACCACCGTGCCAAATCCCTTCATGGTGAATACACGATCAATCGGCAAGCGGGTCAGCGCATGGGAATCGCGGGGCTCGATGTCCGCGGCCGCCGCGATGATCGCTCGCTTCAGGTCGTCGAGCCCAGCACCGGTCAGCGAACTCACCGGAACAATAGACTGTGAGTTATCCAAGAATGTCCCGCGCAGAAATTCCTCGACCTCCAACCGCACCACCTCGAGCGTCTCCGCCTCCACCGCATCTGATTTGGTGAGCACCGTGATGCCGCGCTGCACGCCGAGCAATTGCAGAATGTCGAAGTGTTCGCGCGTCTGCGGCTTGATCGACTCGTCGGCCGCAATGACCAGCAGCACCAGATCGATGCCGCCCACCCCGGCCAGCATGTTGCGCACAAACCGCTCGTGGCCGGGGACGTCCACAAAACCAATATGCAGAATCTCGCCCTTCGCGCCCGTCAAGTCCATGTGGGCAAAGCCGAGATCAATAGTGATGCCGCGGCGCTTCTCTTCCTGCAGCCGGTCCGCATCGATCCCAGTCAGTGCCTTGACCAGAGCCGTCTTCCCGTGGTCGATGTGTCCCGCGGTGCCTACGATCATGGATTTCATGTTCCCTGAAATCTTAACGGAACTGGTGAGGCAAAGATAACTTCAAAAAAATGAGCACGCTTTTGTTCAGGCGCATGCGCCTTGTGCACACTGCGCCCACGCCTTACTCTTGTTGACGGCAACGGCGAGGCGACTTCCATGATGGTATCTGTCTTCATCGGGACCAGCGTTGACGGCTTCATTGCTCGGTCGAACGGCGATCTCGACTTTCTTCCGAAGGGAGGCGGTGAACCTCACGGCTATGACGAATTCATCGCAAGTGTAGATGCGCTGGTGATTGGCCGCAAAACCTTCGAGACGGTTTTGGCCTTTCCGGCATGGCCCTACGGCAAAAAGCGCGTCGTGGTTCTCAGCAGCCAGCCCGTCGACTTATCCATCGTACGAGAAGGACGTGTGGAACACATGGACGGGCCTCCCGCCGAGATCGTCGCGAAGCTCGCCGCCAGCGGCGCCCATCATCTTTACGTCGACGGAGGCAACACGATTCAAAGATTCCTGCGCGCAGGCCTGGTTCAGCGTCTCACTATCACCCGAGTGCCTGTGCTCATCGGCGAGGGCATCCCTCTTTTCGGCGCCCTGCCACGCGATCTGCGGCTTCTTCACCTGACCACGCAGCAATATTCGAGCGGCCTGGTAAAGAGCGAGTACCAGGTTGCCCCCTGATCAACGATTCGCTTTTTTAGTGATCAGAGCGCAGCCGCGGGGGCGTTTAAGCCCTTTCGCGAGAAATAATACTCAGCGCAAAATGATCGCTAATCGTCCTACCCTCCTGCGCCCCAAAATGCGACAATAGAAGCTCTTTCCATGGCCACCTCTTTAACCCCTGTTTTTTCTCCGCAGATCCTCCGGCAGCACGGCCTCACGCCCGATGAGTACGAGAAGATCAAGCAACTTCTCGGCCATCGCGAGCCCACGCTCACCGAACTCGGCATCTTCAGCGTGATGTGGAGCGAGCACTGTTCTTACAAGTCATCGCGGGTGCATCTGAAACGCCTTCCCACGCGCAGCAAACTCGTGCTGCAGGGACCGGGCGAGAATGCCGGCATCATCGATATTGGCGACGGCTGGGCCTGCGCCTTCAAAATCGAATCCCACAATCATCCCTCGTTCATCGAACCTTTTCAGGGCGCGACCACCGGGGTGGGCGGAATCCTTCGCGACATCTTCACTATGGGAGCAAGGCCGGTGGCAGTGATGGATTCGCTGCGCTTCGGGCCGATCACAAATCAGGGAGGGGCAGCCGCCTCGGCTGCCCCTCCACAAACAAACCCTAGGCAAAACGAGATTCACAGGAATCACTCCATTCTCGAGGGCGTGGTCGGCGGCGTCGCCTCTTACGGCAACTGTTTCGGGGTGCCTAATTTGGGAGGCGAGACAAAATTCGAATCCTGCTACTCCGGAAATCCGCTGGTGAACGCCTTTGCTTTGGGTCTGGTCAGGAAGAATGAAATCTTCTACGCGCGCGCCGCCGGCGAAGGGAATCCAGTCATCTACGTAGGCGCGAAGACGGGACGCGACGGCATTCACGGCGCGACCATGGCCAGCGAAGAATTCAGCGAAGCCTCGGAAGCGAAGCGTCCCAATGTGCAGGTCGGGGACCCGTTCCTGGAGAAGCTGCTCCTCGAAGCCTGCCTTGAAGCCATGCGGACAGGCGCCATCGTCGGCATTCAAGATATGGGCGCGGCCGGACTGACGTGTTCAACCTGCGAGATGGGCGGGCGCGGCGGCGTCGGAATCGAAATCGAACTCGACCGCGTGCCGCAGCGTGAAACTGGCATGACTCCTTACGAGATCATGCTCAGCGAGTCGCAAGAGCGCATGCTGCTGGTGGCGCAAAAAGGCCGCGAGCATGACGTCTTCCGCGTTTTCGAAAAATGGGGACTGGACGCCGTCGAGGTCGGCTGCGTCACGACGGACAACAAGCTGCGCGTTCTGGAGCACGGCAAAGTGGTAGCGGAGATTCCGAATCCGGCGCTGACGGACGAGGCCCCCGTATACAGGCGTCCGCTGGCGCGATGGGAACCCCCAGTACCGCGCGAGATGCCCGAGCATATCAAATTCGGCCCAGCCAGCGAGCTCACAGCTACACTCAAGCAGTTGCTGGCCAGCCCGAACATCTGCGGCAAGCGCTGGGTGTGGCAGCAATATGACCACATGGTGCAGACCAACACGGTCGCAGGGCCGGGGGCGGGCGATGGCGGCGTGATCCGCATTAAAGGCTCGCAGCGCGGGCTGGCGATGGCACTGGATGGCAACGGGCGGTGGTGCTATCTGGATCCGCGCCTGGGCGCGATGCACGCGGTCGCCGAGGCGGCGCGCAAGGTGGCGTGCTCGGGGGCCACTCCCGTGGGTGCGACCAATTGCTTGAACTTTGGCAATCCCGAGAAGCCCCACATCATGTGGCAATTTTCGCAGACCATTGATGGACTCACGAAAGCCTGCGAAGAGTTGGAAATTCCCATCACCGGCGGCAACGTCAGCTTCTACAACGAGACACTCGGCGAAGGCATCTATCCCACGCCTGTGCTTGGAGTCGTCGGAATTCTGGACGACGTGCACAAGGCCGCGAAAATGCATTTTGCGGCGCCCGGACGCACCATCGTGCTATTGCGCGCGGGAGTGACCGGCGATATCACCGATGCGGAGAGTGAGTTCGGATCTTCGGAATACGCCAAAGAAGTTCTAGGCACGATGTGGGGATATCCGCCGGAGCTTGACTTGGAGAAGGAAGCCGGGCTGCAGAAGGCTGTCCGAGAAATGATTCAGCAGGGGTTGGTGGATTCGACGCATGATTGCGCCGATGGCGGCATCGCCGTCGCGCTGGCGGAAAAAGCATTCCCGAAGAGTGTAGGCGCGCGCGTGAACCTGGCCTCGGGCGGCCTTTTCGCGGAATTTACGCTCTTCGGGGAAGATGCCAGCCGGATCGTGATCTCTTGCCTCCCGGAGCAGGTGGCGCGAATCAAAGAGGTAGCGGGGAATCACGGCGTGGATGCAGACCTGATCGGAGAGACGATTGCGGACAAGTTGGAAATCTCGCTGGATGGCAAAGTCGTTATTTCGGCGGCGATTTCGACATTGGGCACGGCGTATGAAGGGGCGTTGGAGTCGGCGTTGCGAACAGATCCGGAATTGGTGGCGGCCAATTAAT
>Ga0210406_10000735_pt1 | contig 43182 bp, 30 predicted proteins | sample IncBWC30MmetaG_FD_155454 | JGI IMG/M metagenome (GOLD analysis project Ga0210406, IMG submission 155454) | Forest soil microbial communities from Barre Woods Harvard Forest LTER site, Petersham, Massachusetts, United States - Inc-BW-C-30-M | ecosystem: Environmental > Terrestrial > Soil >...
GATCGTGCACAATGACGCCCACGGAAAGCCCGAGGAAGGTGTAGAGCTTGCCCATCCACTCCGAGTCGCGCTTGGCCAGGTAGTCGTTGACGGTGACCACATGGACGCCACGTCCGCTGAGCGCATTGAGATAAACCGGAAGGGTCGCGACCAGCGTTTTGCCTTCGCCGGTCTTCATCTCAGAGATTCTGCCCGAGTGCAGCACCATGCCGCCGATCAACTGCACATCGAAGTGCCGCATGTTCAACACGCGCCAGCTGGCCTCGCGGCAAACGGCAAAGGCTTCCACCAGCAGCTCGTCGAGAACTTCCTTCAGGATGAGGCCCCGTTCGGCTTCGATGGCCTTCTGGCGGTCGGGATCGGCATCGGGCTCGTCGGCGATCTTCGCCAGCCGTTCCTGGATCCGTTGCCGGAACTCGTCGGTCTTGGCGCGCAGCTCGGTATCCGACAGCTTCTTCATCGCCGGCTCGAGCGCATTGATGGCCTCAACCTGCGGCAGCAGGCGCTTCACTTCACGCTCGTTCTTGGTCCCGAAGACCTTGGCTACTAAGGTGTTAATCAAGTCTGGGTTCCTTCAGAGGGGGGACACGTACCCCACAGTATAAAGCCATTCAAGCGTAGCATATTGGATGCGGCAGAACAGCCTTGGGTCCGAACAAGCAACTGGGCAGGCATTTCCGAATTCGTCGATGGAGCGGCGGGCGTCCCCGCCCGCCGGAACCGGGCGAGACGTCCGTCTCTCCATTGTTAATAACAACCGCCCAATCAAACCGCCACTGATTTCAGGTATATTTTCCCCGCCCCTCATGCCCACTTTTTACGACCAGTTCGTCGAAGCCGAGCAGCGCGGCCCCCAGAACATTGCCCTTGAAATCCAGCGCAAGGACCAAGTCGAGAGCTACACCTACGCTGAGACCCGCAAGATGTCCGAATCGGTCGGGCGCTGGCTGACCGAGAAGAAGCTCCCCGCAGGCGCGCGGGTTGCGCTGTTTGCCGACAACCACCCCCGCTGGGTCGCCGCGTACCTGGGCGCCATCGCCGCCGGCTACACGGCCGTTCCCCTCGACACCGCATTCCACGCCGATCAAGTCACCAAGCTGCTAAAAGACAGTGGCGCTTCCCTGCTGGTTACCGACGTCAGGCACCTCGCGACCGCCCGCCAAGCTGTCGATGGGCTCAAGGTGCAACTGGTGCTTACCGATCCCACATCCTTGAAATCCGGCACCGGCGAAGAAGACAAGCAACCGCAAGCCACCTGGATCGGCGACCTCGACGCGATCTTCGCCGCCGGACCAGCCAACTTTCGCGCCGTCGAAGCCCCGGCCGACACGGTCGCAGCCTTGCTCTACACCTCCGGCACCACCGCCGACCCCAAGGGCGTACAACTCACGCACGCCAACATGCTGGGCGAGGTCAACGCCGTCTTCGGTCTCCTGCAGATCGGCTCCACCGACGCCGTACTCGGCATCCTGCCCATGTTCCACGTGCTGGCGCAGATGGCGAACCTGATGCTGCCGCTGGTCAAAGGCGCTCGCGTCGTCTACCTCGAAACGCTCAACACCACCGAACTCTTGCGCGCTCTCCAGGAGCGGCAGATCACCGTATTCGCCGTCGTTCCGCAATTCTTCTACCTGATTCACGAACGCGTCTTCAAAGAGATCGCCAAGCGCGGCCGCATCGCCGAATCGATTCTGCGCTCGCTCATGAAGGTGAACCGCTTCCTGCGCCGCCTGAAGCTCAACGCCGGCAAACTGCTGTTCGGAAAGATCCACGAAACCTTCGGCACCCGAATGCGCTATCTGATCACCGGCGGCTCGCGCTTCGATCCCGTGATCGCCCGCGACTTCCACGATTTCGGTATCGACCTGCTGAACGCCTACGGCCTGACCGAGACTTCCGCCGCCGCTTTTCTCAACCCGCCAGGGCACGTCGTCATCGGCTCGGTTGGCCCGCCTCTGCCAACCATTGAGTCGAAAATTCTCGATCCCCAATCCTCTGAAGAAGGCGGCCCGACCACCGGCGAAATCCTGATTCGTGGCGCGATCGTCATGAAGGGCTACTGGAATCGTCCCGACGCAACCGCCGAAGCAATCAAGGACGGATGGCTGCATACCGGCGATCTCGGCTACTTCGATTCCGGCGGCAATCTTTTCATCACCGGCCGCCGCAAGGAACTGATCGTTCTCGCCAATGGCAAGAACATCTACCCCGAGGAAATCGAAACCCACTATCTCAAGTCGCCCTACATCAAGGAAATTTGCGTGATGGGTTTGGAAGCCAAAGCCGGCGACCCCAATTCCGAGCGCTTGTACGCAGTCGTTGTCCCGAATTTCGACGTGCTCAAGGAACGCAAGGTCGTCAACGCAAAAGAAGTCATTCGCTTCGACATCGAAGGCCTCTCGCAGCAACTCGCCTCCACTAAGCGCATTGGCAACTACGAAATATGGCAGGATGACCTTCCTCGGACCACCACCCGTAAACTCAAGCGCTTCGAGATCGAGAAGCGCGTGCGTGCGAACCAGGCCAAAGGCACTTCCGGCGAATCCGATGTCTCTGCGCAGAAGCCGCTCACGCCCGAAGACGAGGCCTGGCTCGAGAAGCCCGAAGTTCAGCGGGCGATCGGCATCATTAAGCAGAGCTCTCGCAATGCACCGGACCGAGTCCTGCCCACCGACAACCTTGAACTCGATCTCGGTTTCGACTCAATGCAGCGGGTTGAGCTGTTGGTCGAGATTGAAAAAGAACTCGGCGGCGACGTCGAGGAAAGTCAACTCGCCGAAATCTACACGGTGCGCGATCTCGTCAATGCCGTGTTCGAGAGCGCGGCCAGCGGTAAGACCGTCTCCAAGGCACAATTCGCCGGCTGGAGCGCCGTGCTGCGCGAGGATCCCACCGACGCCGACGTGCTCGAGCTCGCCCGCCCGCATCCCGTAGTCGAAGGCTTCTGGTATTTTGTAACGCGCGGGCTGCAGCTGATCGCGCGCGATCGCTTCCACCTCACCGTCTCAGGGCTCGAGAAGCTCCCAAAAGCCGGCACCTATATTCTTTCCTCGAACCATCAAAGTTATCTCGATCCGGTAGTCCTGGCCTCCGTCCTGCCGCGCGAAGTTTTCTCCAATTGCTTCGCTGTAGGCACCAGCGAAATCTTCGGCACGGGAATCATGCGCAAACTGGCAAAGGCCGTGCGAGTGGTGGTGGTCGATCCGGACGCCAACCTCATCCCGGCCATGCGCGCCGGCGCCTTCGGCCTCAGCCACGGCCGCAACCTTATCCTCTATCCCGAGGGCGAGCGCAGCATTGACGGCACGCCGCGCACCTTCAAAAAAGGCGCCGCCATCCTTTCCGTACACATGCAGGTGCCGATTGTGCCGATCGCGATCGAGGGCTTTCACGACGCTTGGCCGCGCGGCAAAAGCTTCCAGAAGTTTGCCCCATTGAAAATGACCATCGGCGATCCCATCTACCCTCCGCCGGAGTCGGCAGCTTCCGAAGGAGCCTACGCGGCCCTTATCGCCAAGGTGAAAGAGCGCGTAGTGGAGATGTGGAAAGAACTGCGGGGAGAAGAAGCGCAACCGGCGTCCCAAGCGAAAGCTGCCGACTGATTGTGTGGCGCGGGCGCCCTCGCCCGCGAAATACTCTTCACACAGAGGCAGAGAGAACGTGTAGCGCTACTCGTCGTACCTAAAGATCTGTTTTCACTTGAGCGATAGAAGCGAATTCCAAATTACTCAATTACCAAATTGCCCGATTGCAAATCTTTCTCCGTGCCTCTGTGTCTCTGTGGTGAATTGCCTTTATTTCGCCCTCGGATGCGTCTGGTCATACACCGCCAGCACGTGCTTCATCGAAAGCTGCGTGTAACGCTGCGTCGTCGCCAGCCGTTCATGCCCCAACAGTTCCTGGATCGCCCGCAGATCCGCGCCTTCTTCCAGCATGTGCGTGCCGAACGCATGTCGCAACGTATGCGGATGCACATCGGGCGATAGCCCCTTCGCCACCGCAATCCTCTTCACAATGCGGCCGACGCTTCTCACCGTCAGCCTCCCGCCGCGCTGGTTGAGCAGCAAAGCCGGCGACGTCTTCTTTGTATCCGCCAGCAATTTCATCCGCTCGGGAAGATAGGCACGCAGCGCCAAAGCCGCCGATCCTCCGAAGGGCACGTAGCGCTCCTTCTTTCCCTTCCCGCGAATCAGGATGGCTTCCGCGCTCACGCGGATATCGTCGAGATTGATGCCGATCAACTCCGAGTTCCGGATCCCGCACCCATACAGCAGTTCCAGCAGCAATCGGTCGCGCTCCGGAAAAGCCGCCACCTCGGGCATCGCTCCGTCGAGAACCGTGTTCATCTCCTCAATCGTCGGCACGCGCGGCAACTTCTTGGGAAGCTTTGGTGTCGCCACCAGCTTCGCCGGATTCTGTTCCACCACGCCTTCCTGCGCCAGCCACCGGTAGAGTGACCGCACCGCGGCCAACGAACGCGCCACCGAAGCCTTGCTCAATCCCTTTTCATACAGATGCGACAAGAATCCGCGCACCGCAACGTGGTCGATCTTCTTCCAGTCCCGCGTACCCACATAGTTCGCGAAGTTTTCCAAGTCCCCGGCGTACGCCTTGATGGTATGTGCAGAAGCATTCCGCTCCCGCAACACGCGCAGAAACTCGTCGGTAGCCTTCTCAACTCGGGTGCGCGTAGTCCTTGGGGAGTTCACCTCAGTTCACCCCGTTCTGGATCGAGACTTGGAAATCCCGGCAAAGGAAGAACAGGGTGTCGTTCTCACCATCACGGAATTCATAGATGACACCATCCCACTGTTGGCTAGAGACGTCTCTGACCTCGAGGAGAGGCTGTGCAATGCCAGACGCTGAGAATCGAAAGCTACGTACGTCTTCGAAATGGAGAATTAATTCACTCTCGTGGTCTTCGGCTGATGCCATGTGAATTGTCAGATGTGGGGCGTAACCCAGTTCGGGTGCCGTAGCCCATTCGAGCCTCTTTAGAATTCGAGCCGCCCCCGTTCCGAAGTACCGACGGTTAACGGAGTAATAGTCTTGGATTTTCTCGGAAGTGCCGCTCATCGTCCCTTCGCCCGCGGATGATGCTTCTGATACACCGTCTTCAACCGGTCCAGCGCCAAGTGCGTATAAACCTGCGTCGTGGAAATATCCGCATGCCCAAGAATCGTCTGCACTGTGCGCAAGTCGGCCCCGTTCTCCACCATGTGGCTGGCACAGGAATGCCGCAGCATGTGGGGTGAGGCTGATCGCCCGGAGGTCGCGGATGCCGCCTTCACCATCTGCCACACCCGCTGCCGGGTAAGTTTGTGGGCTCCGCGCGCCAGAAAAAGATAAGGCGAACTTCTCCCCGCCGAAAGCACCAGACGCCCTTCCCCGAGATAACTCGCGACCGACTGCTGCGCCGACTTCCCAAGAGGCACGATCCGCTCTTTGTCGCCTTTGCCCCGCACCAGCACGTATCCGGCCTCTAACTTCAAATCTTCAAGTTTTGCTTGAACTATTTCCGATACCCGCAGCGCCGCCGCGTAGAAAACCTCCAGCATCGCCCGATCCCGCGACGCGATCGCGTGCGCCAGTTTCGAATCCGAAGCCGCCTGCGGCGCCGTCAGCGTCTTGTCCATCTCATCGCGAGCCAGCGCCTTGGGAAGCACTTTCCACTGCTTCGGCGAATCGATGTTCAGCGTCGGATCGTGATCGATCCTCCCATCCACCAGCAGATGCCGGTACAGATGCCGCAACGCCGAGAGCTTCCGTCCCACCGAGCGCCCGTCAACCCCATTCGAAAATAATTGCTGGATAAAATCGCGCACATCATTGCGCCGCGCACTGGTCAGCGTGCGCTTATGCGCTTCGAGGAACTCAGCAAACTGGCAGATGTCGGTACTGTAAGCAGACACGGTCAGGGGCGCCAACCCCTTCTCAACCTTCAGGTAGTCGAGAAACGCCGACAAGACGCGCGCATTGGCTTCCGCAGACATGGCCCGTGTGGGGCGGACGCTCCTGTCCGCCAACCTTAAGACTATTGCCGAGCGCAGTCTCAGCAAAGTGTCTGCCCCGGTGCGCGCAAAGCGCAGGAAAAAGCTTCCCCAGGTTCAATGTCGAGTAGTACTTCTCTGCGATCTCTGCGGAACTTCTCTGCGCCCTCTGCGTTTCAAGCTTTTCTTTACGTGACGTTCGCGGTTAAGAGCTCTGGCCGTCGAAAGCCCCAAGCAACTCCCGCGCATAAATCGCTCCCTCAGGAGTTTCCTCATGCTTGAAGTAAGCGAACACATCGCGACCGGCCGAAAGATGCTGCTGAATGCGCTCCACCATCGCGGCCCGCTCGTCCGGGGGATAATTCGGCTTGCGAAACCGGTAATACACAAAATCGCCTGTGACCACCTCAGGTGTGGTCATCTCGTCAGTCTCAGCGACGCACAACCCAGCCCCACACTCCCGCAAGGCCGCATACACCTCGTCGTTGAACCACGAAGCATTCCGGAATTCGAAAGCCGACTGAACCCGGCGAGGCAGCGCAGCAAGAAAACCCTTCAATACCTCAAGATCCACTTTAAGGTTAGGCGGCAACTGAAACAGCACAGGACCAAGCTTCCGAGCGCTGGCCAGCGGCTCGATCGTCCCAAGGAAACGAGGCAGAAAGTCCTCCGTCCCCTTCAACCGCTTGATGTGAGTAATCACCTGATGGGCTTTAATCGTGAACCGAAAACCCTCCGGACTGTCGGCCATCCATTTGGCGAGTGTGGTCTCTTTCACCAGTTGGCGGAACGTGAAGTTCACCTCGACGGCATTCAGTTGCGTCGCATAATGGCTCAGGAATTTCCCCTGGGCCAGTTTCTGCGGATAGAAATCCGGCTTCCAGGTCGGATACGCCCATCCCGATGTGCCCGCAAACAGTTTCGCCATTGATGCTCGTGTGGGGCGGACACTCCAGTCCGCCTAAAGTGTGCCGGTATCCCTGGCGGCGCGCTCTGAGACCCGGCGGATTATACCGCCCGTCGTTTCTTTGCAGCCGTCTTCCCCGCCGACGTCTTCTTCCCGGCGGCAGTCCGCGTCGCGCCGTCTTTGTTCTTCGAACTGCTCGCCCGTCGAGACGGCGCATCCTCGGCCTGTGCCGCCAGATCCACGGTCGCCGGTTGCGGAGCGGCGACGCCCGCCCGCAGATCGGGCAGCTTCTGCTTCAGCTCCAGCACTGGCGCATGAAGATTTCCCAGCTTCTCGAAGCGCTCGACCACCTTCGGAGCCTCAAACACCAGCAGCCCCGCATCTTTTTTTTTGAGCGCTTTCTCCACTTCTTCCCACGAAACGGGCGTCGACACCGTAGGATGCTCCCGCGCGCGCAGCGAGTACACCGACACCGTCGTCTTGTGCTCGTCATTCTGGCTCCAGTCAACGAACACCTTGCCCGTGCGCACTTCTTTCTTCATATCGGAAACAACCAACTCGGAATGATCGTGCTCCAGCAAGCGCGCCAGCGCGTTGGCAAACGGCTTGGTGACCTCGTAGGTGGTTGGCGTATTCAGCGGCACATACACCTGCAATCCCTTCGACCCAGACGTCTTCGGAAAGCACTGCAATCCCCAGTGCTCGAAAATTTCCCGCAGCCACAACCCCACCTGGCAGCACTGCACGATATTCGCCGGCGGACCCGGATCGAGATCGAACACCATCATCGTCGGGCAGTTGATATCCTTCGCCAACGCCAGCGACGGATGAATCTCCAGCGACGCCAGATTCGCCAGCCAGGTCAGCGTAGGCAGATCCTCCACCAGCAGATAGTTAATGTGCCGCCGATTGTGCCGACTCCACACTGGCGCCGTCTGCACCCAGTCCGGCCGATGTTTGGGCGCATTCTTCTCGTAGAAGTATTCCGAGTCCACGCCATCCGGATACCGCTTCATCGTCACGGGCCGCCCCTGCAAATGCGGCAACAGCGCGGGAGCGATCCGAGCGTAGTAGTCGATCACCTGCCCCTTGGTGAACCCGCTTGCCGGATACAAAACCTTGTCGAGATTCGACAGGTTCAGGCGCTTCCCCTCAACCTCCACCACCGGCGAAATCGCCAAGCCGCCTCCCTTAGGCACGCACCCTCCTGTGCCGCCGCTAAGTATAACGACGGTCTCACTACGATGCGCACCACCACAACGCCGGAACTCAAATGTTTAGCCGACGACTGAAGACTAGGCGCTGCCAACGACCACCAGCCAACGACCAACGACGTTCTTAGCTGACGACCGACGACTAGCGACTGACGACTGGGGTTTGACATCCCCCTTCCCATCCACGTACTGTGGATTTCTTCCCGGTTTCTGGCCCGTCCAATCAAGGGATGCTGTTTCGTGAACCCATATCCACGTGCAGTGGAGGTCCGATGAAGCAAGTAGCCGTTCGCGTGTCCGTACTGATCTTCCTTCTTATTACCGTCGCCGCCGCTCAGGACGTCGCTTCCTTCGAGAAACGCACCACCGTCAAAACGCTCCCCAACGGCCTCACCGTCGTCATCCTCGAACGCCCTGAGGCCCCAGTCTTTTCTTTCTTCACGCACGTCGACGCCGGCTCCGTTCAGGACCCCATGGGCAAAACCGGCCTGGCCCACATGTTCGAGCACATGGCATTCAAAGGCACCGACAAGATCGGCACTACCGACTACCCGGCCGAGAAAGAAGCTCTCGCCAAAGTCGAGGTCGCGTACGCCGCATATATCGCCGAACGTGACAGGCGCATTGGCCGCGACGACAACAAGCTCAAGGAACTTGAAAAATCTTGGAAAGACGCGATCGCCGAAGCACAGAAATACGTCAAGCCGAATGAATTTGGCGAGATCGTCGAGCGCGAAGGCGGCGAGGGCATGAACGCCAACACCAGCGACGACGAGACCAACTACTTCTACTCCTTTCCCTCCAACCGACTCGAACTCTGGGCCTATCTCGAATCTGAGCGCTTCCTGCACCCCGTCATGCGCGAGTTCTACAAAGAACGCGACGTCGTCATCGAAGAGCGCCGCATGCGCACCGACAGCAATCCGGTCGGCCGCCTGGTTGAGCAATTCGTCAATGCATCTTTCCAGGCGCACCCGTACCATCGCCCGACTGTCGGTTGGATGTCGGACCTGAACTCTTTCTCGGCAACCGATGCGCAGAACTTTTTCGACCAGTACTACATTCCGTCAAACATGGTCATCGCGATCGCCGGCGACATCAAGGCCGCCGACGCCATGCCCATCATCGAGAAATATTTCGGCCGCCTGACCACCAAGCCCACGCCCGACGAGCGCACCACCACCGAGCCACCACAGAATTCCGAGCGCCGGGTCGTTCTCCGCCAAGCGGCGCAACCGTTCTACATCGAGGGCTATCACCGTCCTGATTATCGCAATCCCGACGACGCCGTCTACGACGCCATCTCCGATCTCATGTCGAACGGACGCACCTCGCGCCTCTACCGCGCACTGGTTCGCGACAAGAAGATCGCTGCCTTCGCTGCCGGATTCTCCGGCCTCCCGGGCAACAAATATCCGCACCTGTTCTCGTTCTACGCGGTTCCCGTCCCCGGCCACACACCGCAGGAACTGGGCGATGCTATTCACGCCGAGATCGACCGCATCAAGAAAGAAGACATCACCGACGACGAATTGAAGATGATCAAGACGCGCGCGAAAGCTGACCTGATCCGCGGCCTCGGCGACAATCAGGGACTCGCTCAGCAACTAGCAATCTACCAGTCGCGCTACGGCGACTGGCGCGAGTTGTTCAAGTCCGTCGACCGGATCGACAAAGTCACCAAGGCCGACATTCGCCGAGTAGCGAACCAGACTTTTTCGGAGAGCAATCGCACCGTGGGCATCAACGAAACCATAAAAACTGCGGGACCGACCGCGGGAGGTGCACAATGACAAAGACCTTCCGAATGAAGCGCCTGCTTCCTTATCTGCTCGCAGCCATCGCGCTTCTGGCGATCGTCTGCGTCGGATCCATCTCTTCTGGTCACGCGCAAACCAGTTGGCAGCAGATTCCCATCCCGCCGCTGCCCGCGTTCCACCCAGCCGAACCGAAGCGCATCACCTTGCCCAACGGCATGGTGATTTTCCTGCAGGAAGATCACGAACTTCCTCTGATCGACGGTTCCATCCGTATCCGCGGCGGTTCGCAGCAGGAGCCCGCCGCCAAAGTCGGCCTGGTCGATCTCTACGGCGAAGTCTGGCGGACCGGAGGAACCAAGACACAGACCGGCGATCAGATGGACGACTACCTCGAAGCCCACGCCGCGAAGGTCGAAACCAGTGGCGGCGGCGACTCCACCTCCATCGGCTGGTCGTGTCTGAAGGCCGACTACGACGACGTATTCAAAATCGTCCTCGATCTCCTTCACAATCCGGATTTTCGCGCCGATAAGCTGGAGCTCGCCCAAAGCCAGTTCGAAGAATCCATCGCCCGCCGCAACGACAACCCCGCGTCCATCGCAGGCCGCGAATCGATCAAGCTTGCCTACGGAGCCGACAGCCCCTACGCGCGCCAGCCCGAGTACGCCACCATTCTCGCCGTCAAGCGCGACGACCTTGTCACCTGGCACAAGCAATACGTTCAGCCCAACAACATGATCGTCGGCATCAGCGGCGACTTCGATTCCGCCGCCATGGAAGCCAAGCTGAAAGGCGCATTCGCATCCTGGCCGAAAGGTCAGGCTGCGCCGAAAACGAAAATCGAAATCCATCCCGCCAAGCCCGGCTATTACCTGGTCAGCAAGGAAGACGTCAACCAGTCCAACGTGCGCATGGTTGCGCCCGGCACCGACCGCCGCAATCCCGACTACTTCGCCATCGAAGTCTTCAACGAAGTCATGGGTGGAGGCTTCTCCTCCCGCCTCGTGCAGGACATCCGCACCCGGCTCGGCCTCGCTTACTCGGTGGGAGGCGGCATCGGCACCTCGTTCGATCACCCTGGCGTCACGCGCTTCGTGTTAGGTACCAAGAGTGAAAGCACCGTGCAGGCCGTTCAGGCCGTTTTCACGGACGTCGACGACCTCCAGAAAAAGCCCGTCACCGACGATGAAATCAAGCGCGCCAAAGATTCCATCCTCAATTCCTTCATCTTCAATTTCGACACGCCTGACAAAGTCTTGCACGAGCGCATGGCCTATGAGTTCTACGGTTACCCCTTGAACTTTCTCGAGCAGTACCGCGCCGGCATCGAGAAGGCCACGGTCACCGACGTGAACCGCGTAGCCCTCAAGTATCTACACAAGGATCAGCTCGCGGTGCTGGTGGTCGGCAACCCGAAAGACTTCGACAAGCCGCTCGCCGAACTCGGCCCCGTTACGAACATTGACATCACCATCCCGCCACCGCCTGGCGATCAACCCGCAGGCGGCGCTGCTGGAGATGCCAAGCCCGAAGCCGTCGCCCCATCCGCGCCCGCCGCTTCGAATCCCGAAGGCAAAGCCCTCGCCGCCAAAGTCGTCGAAAAAATGGGAGGCGCGGCCAAACTCAAGTCCGTGCACTCCATGCGCGCCAAGCTCGCCCAGCAATCCAAAGACGAGCCCACTTCACAGATGGATATCACCATCCTCTATCCCGATCGAATGCACCTCGCCATGGATTCACCCATGGGGCCGATGCAGGTCGTCTTCGCCCCGTCGGGCGCGTTCACGGCAGCACAGGGACAAGTACATCCGATCCCCTCCTCCGCGGCGAAGCAAAGCCTCGATCAAATCAAACGCGATCCCACTTACATCGCCGCCCACACCGACGATCCGAAATTCACCTTCACCGCTAACGGCTCGGAGAAAATCAGCAACATCGACGCGAAGATCGTCGACGTCAACGCCGACGGCACCACTGTCCGGTGGTATATCGACCCCGCTTCAGGGGCCCTGCTGCGCGAGTCCTACACCGCCGCCGGTAACTCCGGCGCCTTCCGCGGCGAGACTGATCTCTCCGAATGGAAGATATTCGACGGCGTCAACATTCCGACCAAACATGTCAACCGTCAGGATGGCAAGGATTCAAGCGTCGTAACTTTCAGCGACGTCCACATCAACCCCACCGTCGACCCGAAGCTGTTCGACAAACCACCCGCGGGAGACACACCAAAATAGATACACCCCGGAAGCCGGCCCTTCACCTTAACTAGTGTCTTCCTGAGCGGAGCGAGGCGTTAGCCGAGCGCAGTCGAAGGACCCCATAACTGTGGGCGCTGCCACCCCCGCTCCTAAGCCTTTTCAAAGAAGAGCTGCGCGTCCCTGCTTTCAAGAGGGCATGCGCTCCCTAACTTACCCATCGCGCTAAAGATCCCCAGCTTATATAAGCAATCCAGATGTACAATGCTCGGCTCTGGCCGGGCCTTCGCTTTCCCTCCGGTGCTCGGCTGGACGAATCGTTGGCTCCACTTAGAGGTGCGTTGTGTCGCTCGGACTGACACCGACGTCGGCTTTTGATCAATTCCCCGATCCTCCCCACAAAAGCGCCGGTCTTGCTTTTCTCCTCTCCCTGTTCATTCCGGGCCTCGGCCAACTCTACTGTGGTAAGGGGCCTCGCGCCTCGTTAACGTTCGTCTTCTTTGTCATTGGGAGTTTTTTGTGCTTCGCGCCTGGCGACAATACCCGCGGTCTCGGCATCGCCACGGTTTTCTGCCTTTGGGTTTTTTCATTTCTCGATGCCTACTTCACCGCGCAGGAAATCAACCAGGGCACCTCTGACCAGGTGGACGTCTCGAACCCGAGAGTTGCGGTTGTCCTGAATCTGCTTACAGCCGGACTCGGATACTTCTATCTTGGCGAACGCACCAAAGGAATTGTCCTATTCATACTCCTGAACATCTTGAAAGTGATCGTCCATTCGACCAGTCCCTTCTGGAGCGGGGTGGTCTCTCTCCTCATGATTTCCATTGGTTTGGTGATGGCCGCGGACGCATATCGTATCGCTCGTGCCCAGGTTCGCGAGTCGCTCGTCACCGGCCTGGTAGCGCCCGGCGCTCCCGCCATCAAACCTTCGCGTCTGCCAGCCTTCTTTCCAGTAAGTCTCGCCGTGCTCGCCTCCGTCGGTTTCTGCGCTCTGGTTGTCGTGGGTCTCGCCATGCGCGCTGCGCAGCTTACGACTCCATCCCTTGCTTTACGGTCTGCCTTGGCAGGACCAGCCCGCGCCAATCGTTTCTCGCCGCGCGGCCGTCCATCAAAGCATTCGACCGTCGAAGCCGAGTTCCTCCCCGCCATCCAGGACATCGAACGCATCCAGCGCGAAGGCAAGCGCGATGATGATGATTTACAGGGTCTCGACAACGACACAAACCGGATCTCGGCTGCGCTCGACAGTGGAGAGCTCGATGATTCCGACATCGAAGTCGCCTACTTCTATCGCGGCGTCGCCGCCAGCCTCTCCAACGCCATTCGCAGGAAGCAAGGCCTGCAGGTCGATGCTCCAGTTGCGCAAAACGCGCTGAATGATTTCAACCAGGTCATATCTCATCGGGGAAGCACTTACGACCCCGCCGTAACTCCCGCGAACGCTCAGTATTGGTCGGGAGTCATTCAGAGAAACGACCTGCATTCTGAAGCCGACGCTTACTCCAGCTGGAACCAATGCGCCCAGAAAGGTCATCCCGGCTGTCTCAACATCTTGGCCAACGCGCACATCACCGGGAAGGGCGGCCAGGCTGTCGATATTCCGGCCGCTCTTAACATGCATCTCACCGTATTTCATTCCGGCGTACGCTCCCGTTGTGCTGGCGCCTTCTCGGCAAGAAGCATAGCCAGAATCGCGCATTTCACGGGCGTCCACGCTCCCGACGGCGATGAACTCGTTTGGCTGCAGAAGGCCTACGATCTTATGGACAAAGTGCCGGCCATGGGCGGGAAGAAAAATGTTTGCGATCGCTCTTCAGCAGAGATCGAAGAATTTCTCTATCGCCTGGGCCGCGGGGAGCGCCGCGAGAACCTTCTGCCCGACGCGCGTGCCCGTCTCGACGACACTTCCCTCGCCCCCCGCGCCCTGATCGACTTGCTTTCGGGCAAGACCAGCAAGGCTAACTTTATTTCCGCCGTGGATTCCGATAGCTCAGAAGACCGGCGCTGCTCCGCCTACTTCGACGCCTTGTGGTACGCCAACCTCAGGAAAAATCGCACCGACACGCAGGACTATTTCCAGCGCATGACGCAGCTCGGCGACTTCTACTGCGGCAGCGACCTGGTCTTCGCTCGCAAGTTGGCCATGTAAGTTCAAAATAAGGCAGTTCGCTTCACTGAGGTTGGATGGCACAAACGGCCTTTCACGATAGTCCCTCCAAAGAACGCATGCAGTCATGGGTTCATGCCGCAGCCGCTATGCTGGTCGGCTCGGCATTCTTCGGACTCTGGTTCTGGCTTCTCCCCGGATGGCTTGGCTTTCAAGTAGAAGCGGCAGGCTCTGCGCATTGGCGCTGGCTGGCGGCGATCCCATCGATCCTCGGATTCGCAGTGGCTCTCCGCTGCGTGTGGGATTTCGGCTGGACCGGTCGCGGCACGCCCGCGCCCATGATCCCGCCCCAGCGTCTGGTAGTGGTGGGATTTTATCGTTACGTGCGTAACCCGATGTATGTTGGCTTTGCCCTCGGTTGGATCGGGCTCTGGATTGTTTTCGGCCACGCCAACCTACGCCAGATCGCCGCAGTCGCCGCCGTCGCGCTGGCTGTCCATCTCTTCGTCCTCTTCTACGAAGAACCCACGCTCCGAAAAAAGTTCGGCGCCGACTACGACGAGTACTGCCGAAACGTCCGCCGCTGGTGGCCGCGCCTCACCCCATGGACTCGGCCCTGAAACGATTTCGTCCTACTTCCGGCACTGTGCGTCGCTGCCCTACTCCATCCAAGCAGCTTTTTCATGTCCGATCCCCGCTTTAACATGTGTCTAGCTCTTTCAAGCAGAAAGCGTACATAAGAACGTTCGAAATCCTACAAGACGCCGTGCCCTCCATTTTCAGTACCAAAGGATCAACACTTCTTTCTCCAACCCCCAACACAGGACATCAAAGCACGTAGAAACGCAGAATTTGCAATAATTCGTGACCTTTAACGACTGACAGAACGGCGCTGACAAAAGTTCCCGGCACCCCGGCGATTTGACCTCGCTGCCCTCGTTGTGGATCATGGAGGTGGAATGGACGCTGAACAAACCATTGCCGACATCGAGTTGCTGGAACGCATCTTCGCGGTCCCAGACACCCGACCGCTCAGCCTGAGCGACCTCGCGGCAGCGAATCGCAGGCACGACGAAAAACTCGCGCAGAGTCCCTGGTTCCGCCTATGGCAAAGCTACGGAATCTGCTGCCGTCCTGAATCCTGAATCCCAAATCATCTTCATCGTCGGCTGCCCCACCCTTCGCGATTTTCGAAGCGTGGGAAGCGCAGACCTCAACACGGTATCGGAACGATGCCGCCTGCATCCGGAAGCATTTCAGTTCGCGGTGACAAACCTCACACATACAGGCGAAGGCACCTCCAGCACCTGTCCAGTAGGCGTCAAGCGCCCGCTGCTGGGATCAATACGAAAAACCACGACGTTATTGGACTCCTGGTTCGCCGCGAACAGATATCGCCCAGACGGATCGATGGCGAAATTCCTCGGCGTCTTGCCCTTGGTCGATATGTCCTCGACCAACGTCAGGCTACCTTTCGCCCCATCGATCGCGAACACAGCAATATTGTCGGGGCCCCGGTTGCTGGCATAAAGGAACTTCCCCGAGGGATGCACCTCGATCTCCGCTGAATCGTTCTTGCCTTTGAAATCCGTGGGCAGAGAGGAAACAGTTTTCAGGCTCTGCAAAGCACCCGTCTTGCCATTGAAGCTGAATTGCGTAATACTCCCGCCCATTTCATTGAGCGCATACACGAATTTTCCATTCGGATGAAAAACAAAGTGCCGCGGTCCTGCCCCGGGTGGAACCTCGCCGGAGGCCGTTTTCTTTTCCTTTAGACTACCCTTCGCAGCGTCGAACTCATATACCAACAACTTGTCCAGGCCCAGGTCGCTGGCGATGGCAAAACGATTGTCGCGAGACAATTCAATCTCGTGCGCATGCGGCCCTTCCTGTCGCTCCTTGTCCAGTCCATGCCCTTCGTGCTGCACAACCGAAGACGCTTCTCCCAGCCTCCCGTCCTGCAGAATCGAAAACACGGCCACGCTCCCACCATCGTAGTTAGCGACCAGCACGTAAGTTCCCGTCTTGTCCAGAGCAACGTAGCAAGGACCGGCGCCGTGCGATGCCACTTCGTTCAGAAACTTCAGCTTGCCCGACTCCTTATCGATCTCGAACGCGCTGACGCCCCCACTCTTCTGCCCCTGGTAATCGCCAATCTCGTTGACGGCATAGAGATGCTTCCCTGCAGCATCCACAGCCACAAACGACGGATTCGAAGTCTCTCCCACCAGATCCAGCGGTGTCGCCTTGCCTGAACTCTCCGTGAAACGAAAGGCATAAATCCCCTTACTCTGTGGACCGGTATAGGTTCCGACATAAACCAGGTACGAATCCATCCCTCGCGCTTTTTGTTCGCGCCCAAACAGCGCGTACGAACAAACGATTGCCAGGAAAACGATGAGAACAAAAGTGCATCTGCGCAACATGCTCATTCAGCCTTTCTGCGACTGAGATTGGGTTCAATCTGATGGTTGGCCCACGCAACTCGAGGGAGTAATCCGCTTCTTAACACTTCGAAAAGCGCGTTTGCCTAATGAACTTTGGTGGCAATCACCATATCCTGATAGCTTACAAAATTCTAGCGGCCACTCCAGGCACCAAGACCGCGTCTATCTCGAGTCCCGCCTCCTGGAACAGTGCTCGAACGTCATCCTCGGTGAACGCAACGGCGTACTCGGGAACGAGATCATCGTTCACTTTGCAGCCTGCTCGAGAAAACTCAAAGGTCAGCGCACTGAGACCTTCCCGAATGAGACGACGGGATTCATCGTTTAACAGGAAGAAGGTGATCAGGCACTTGCCTCCGATACGAAGACATGCGGAAGTCTGCGCAAGATAGTGCTTCATCTCGGCTGTCAACATGTGCGAGAACACCGACGTTAAAAACGCGAAATCGAAGGTGCCCTCCGCAAAGGGGAATTTATATTCAATGGACTGCAGGCGACCGTGTGGATTGTATGCAAGGTTGTGAATGTCGGCCAAGTGAAAATGAAAGTTGGGATATCGGACGGGGATATTGTCCTGACACCAGCGAATCGCCTTGGGAACGATATCAATTCCATGATAGTCGCCGCTGGTCAGGTATTTCGTGAGCGGGCGCGCCATGCGCCCAACGCCGCACCCAATTTCAGCACACCGTGGTGAGGTTTCAGCTCACCGAATTCCACGAAGTAGCGCAGGAACTCGGCGCCGGTGGCCTCGAAATTCCCATCGCCGACGAAGTTGAGATTGCCTCGGCGGAATCAGTTCTTTTCTGCGACGAAGCAGCAAATTCACTCCGTCCAAAGCGTAGTCCCGGGCAACTTCCAGGCGCCGCCGAACGCGGAGGCGCTGTCTCCACTGCGCCGGCATGAGCCCCGCAACCGTGTGGCGAATCACACTCGACCAGGTCCCCTTGTGGAACTCTCTTTGAGACGCGTACGATTCCCCGGCCGGCGATCTTCCGGTGATTGACATCGTGGTTCCTCTGCAGAAAGGCCCGTATGGGATGGCAGGATCGGATGCAACTCCTATGTGCCGGGGTTGGGTATTTCCGATGGCACATCCCGATTACCACATGGCCTTTCGACTCAAACGCCGCTGTACTACCAAGAGCCTGGCGTGGCCCCCACACAACTCGAGGGTGCCCCATTCAATCGCGCACGCACTTTGCGATTGAGTGGGATCACGATGCGGCCGACGACTCTCGCACTTCCTCCGGTGTTAGCGTGATCTTCATTTCCCGCTCCCGAGAGTTCACTCGTACGCCACTGCAGCAATCGATCCAGATGCTTGGCGCTATTTTTTAGCGCGCGGTGGTAGGCTACTCCGGGTGCGGGATCAGGTCTGTAACCGGCGAAACAGCAAACTGGAATCGCGGGCCGCATCGTCACCCCACTCAATCGCAAACAAACCGCGATTGAATAGGGCACCCTAAGATTGTGTGGGCCACCCGCCAACTACTTTTTTTGCGGTCGGCTTGCTCTGGTCTCGATCCGTATCACCGCGAGGCAGGCCCAGGGAACACCAAATCACGTTCCAGTTGCTGGCACTTGCAGGATTTCGGCTGCGGTCGCCAAAGTGAAATGAAAGGTTGCACCTCGTCCATCGTTGGCAGTTGCCCACAACCGGCCGCCATGCGACTCCACAATGGAACGGCTGATGGCTAATCCCATCCCGCTGCCCTGCGGCTTGGTGGTAAAGAACGCAGAAAACATCTGATCCACTCCCTCCGTGGGCAGCCCCCGGCCGGTGTCACTGACCGAGAACTGGAGTTGACCGTCCTGCAGTTCCGACTTCACCGCAAGCTCTCCGCCAGAGTCCTCCATGGCTTCGATGGCGTTGAGCATGAGGTTCATGAACACCTGCTGCAGCTGCACACGATCGGCCATGATTTTGGGCAGTTCGGCGACAAGGTCCGTGCGCATGGCAACCGAGTATCGATCGGCCTCACACTTCAGCAGCGTGAGTATTTCCTCGATAATTCCGTTCACGTCGATCAACTCACGTTGTGGAGGAGACTTCCTGTACAGGGACCGTAAGCGATTGATGATTTCGGCCGCGCGGTTCCCATATTTATCGATTCGGGTTGCGGCCGCACGCGCCCGATCCAGATTCGGGGGTTCGTGGGCCAGCCATTCGATGCAACTGTTGGCGCTAGTAATAGAGGCAGCGATTGGCTGTTTGATTTCGTGCGCCAATGAGGCGGCCATTTCCCCCAACATGCTCACGCGATTTACGTGGGCTAGGTCCGCCTCGAGCTGACGCAACTTCTCGTGCTCTTGCTCTGCACGTTTACGATCTTCGATATCGGTTGAAATACCGTACCACTTGACGATCTTGCCGCGTTCATCCCGCAGAGGAACGGCACGAGCCAGGAACCAACGATATTGCCCATCTGCTCGCCGGTACCGCACTTCATCTTGAAAGGGTTCGCCGCTTGCCAGAGAAGTGTGCCATTTCTCCAAGTGCAGCTTCAGGTCCGCGGGGTGAACCGCGGCTTGCCAGCCTGACCCAACTGACTCTGCGACGGACAAACCGGTGTATTCGTGCCAGTGCCGATTGACAAAGTCCCCGGTGCCGTCGGGCAAAATGGTCCAGGCAAATGTCGGCATGGTCTCGATCACGTCCCGGAGCTTCTTTTCTTGCCGCCACAGTCCCCGCACGCGCCAACGGTGAAGGCTGGCTCCGACCGCCACAGCGCCGAGAAGGCATGAAGCATAGAACCAATAGGTTTCATAGAAGTGGGGCCTGAAATACAATTCCGCTATCGTGCCAGTCTCGTTCCAGATGCCATCATTGTTGGCTGCTTTCAGACGAAAACGGTATTTGCCCGGCTTCATGTCCTGCACGTAGGCAGCGCGGCGATCACCGACTTCGATCCATTCTTTGTCGAATCCTTCCAGCATGGTCCGAAAGCGGACTTTTTCAGGAGCGGTAAAGCTAAGTGCGGCGTAATGGATTTCCAAGCGATGGTCGCCCGGAGGCACCGTAACCCGGAGGGGGAATTCAGCCGCCGAGGTTGCAAAGGCGGGGCGGCCAGCGACGGGTTGATCGTCCACCAATACTTGTTCAATGACCAAAGGGGGAGGTTGGGTGTTGAGGCGCAGACTCTTGGGATCGACCATCACGGCTCCCTTGAAGGTCGCAAACCACAGCCTGCCCCGAGGATCCTTCACGACGGTGGGCTGTGTTCCAAGCGAGCACTCCGCCACGCCCATTCCGTCGCTTTGGTTAAAGACCTGAAACTCGATCCTGTTCTTGTGTCCGCTAATTAACTCCTCCAACTCCTTTCGTCCGGCACGTAGAATGCCGCGATTGGAACCGAACCACAGATTTCCTACCTCATCATCGAGTATGGAAGCGATGCTATGCGCGGGCAAACCCTGCTGCTCAGAAATCCTGGTCACAAGTCCTTTGCGTACACAGGCGATGCCTGCGTCCTCGGTGCCGATCCACAGTGTGCCATCTGGATCGGTAAACAATGTTGAGATTCTGTCGTTTGCCAGCACCCCGGCTTCCGGTACAGGCACGAGGTTTTGGCCATCAAACCGATAGAGACCACCGGCTCGGTTGGCAACCCAAAGAATTTTCCTTGCTCCGTCCTCAGCGAGGCTGCTCGCGTTGCTGTGTTCCGGTCGAGGGCTGAAGACGTATTTGCGGAATTGTGTACCATCGAAGGCGAACACTCCGTCTTGGGTTCCCACCCAGATGGTCCCGTGATGATCCTCGAATATGGGCGCGAGTTGTGGGCTGTTGCTGTTGGCCGAAACGAAAAATCCGTGGCAAGTGTGGTTCTCGAACAAAAACAATCCGGAGGCATAGGTGCTGACCCAGAAACGGCCTTTATGATCGACCAGCGTGGACACGACTAGACCGTCAAACAAGTTGCGGCAGCTGCCGTCGGGTGACTGTAGATTCTCATGGGGCCCGAGAATGCGCGTGATCCGGAATCCGGCAAGTTGACCGACACCCTGGCCCCAGGTGCCAAAGTACATTCTGCCCTTGCCATCTACCGTAAGGGACTTAACCACGCGATCCGGCATACCCTGTTCCAGGCCCCAATTTATCAAGTAGCGGTGCTTGAAGCGCGCCAGTCCACCACCATTGGTGCCGACCCACAGATTGTGCTCACGATCCTCGAACACGAAGCGAACTGCGTCATAAGGTAATCCGTTATCGGTTGTGAAATGTTGCCATCCTTGTTCTGCGGAAAAGTGGTAGAGCCCCTCACGCCAAGAAGTGATCCAGACCCCGCCTGAGGAGTCCTCATACAAGCTCCATAGATTGTCCAGTGTCCAGGGCGCGCGAGTTTCAAACATCAAATGTTCGGAGTGATACTTGCGCAGATAATGTGTGGTGACGATCCATAGACCGCCGTCCCGGCTGCCCCCTGCCATTAGATTAGGGCGCAGAAATCGATACTTCTTAATCATGGGCGAGGGGGCAGGGATCAACTCCTGCCATTTTCCCCGAGCAAATTTCCCGATGAACTGTGGGTTGATCACCCAAAAATCATTGGTCCCGTCTACGTAGGGCTGAAATCCCAATTCCGGATTGGCTACCGGAGGGCGAACAATCTCGTGGAAGCGATCGCCGTCAAAGCGAAGTATCTTGTGGTCAAAGGTAGTGAGGTAAATATCGCCGGATGATGTTTCTGCAAACCGCCACACGTAATCTCCGGTCCAGCCGTCCTGTTGGTGAAAAACGCGCCAGCGACCATCTTTTACATAGGCGGTTCCGAGCAGCGTACTGACCCAAAGACGGTCGCTCCGGTCCAAATACAAGTTGACAATGCCCGGGCTAGGCAGGTCGGGTGTGTTGGAGCGGTCGAATACCGTGAATTTGACGCCGTCGAAGCGAACTAAGCCATTGAAAGTGCCAAACCACAGATAACCGTCAGGGGTTTGGACCATGGCCGTGGCTGAGTTTTCCGGCAATCCTTGATCGGTCTGCCAGACTTGGAAAATGTAATCGGACGAATAGTCTGATGGTGAGCCATACGCCAAGGGGGAATGGAGCAGCAGTGTGCAAACTAGAAGACGGAACCGAGCCCAAGCCAAGGTTTTCATATTGGTCGAGGACAGATTCGAGGGCAGCGCTATTGCAGTTGATTTTCGCACGCCGAAGATGTCGGAGTACAGTTACAGGCCAAACTGAAGGAAGAGGAATCAACGTTCCCCGATCAGGCAGCTTAACGATGCAGACCGGATTCGAGGAATTCTTCCGCAGATCCAAAACAACGTGCGTCGAGCCCAGCCGCTTCGATCAGATCTTGCAGTGAATCCTGCGTCGACTCATCGTCATCAATGATCGCAATCAGCTTGGACTTGTTCCCCGGCATGGTCCGAGGTTAGCGTGACTGCACCGAGCGGAGCAATCAAACTTTAGGCTGGCTGAACTAGACTTTAGGATATTTGAATATCCGAAGCGAACAAACCTCACATTTGGCTCTGAACCGCATAAACCTTCCTCCAAGGGGGAGGGAGCATTTTGCCGTCTCTGTATACTACCCAAGGTATCCTTGACCTTGACACCCTTTCCTCCCCCTCGCTACCATAAGGCGAACAAAAGGCGAATCAGATGCCCACCCACCCTCTCCTCCCCGACTCCGGCCGCCCCAAGCTCATTGGCATCGCCCGCCTGGCCGCCGAAGGAGAGTCCATTCGCGAGGGCCACGACATCGAGTACTTCACCCTGCCCACGCGTTCCCTGCTCAACCGCGTCGTAAGCAATCGCAATCTGCCTTTCACCTGGGCCATCAACCCCTACCGCGGATGCGAGTTTGCCTGCAAATATTGTTACGCCCGCTACACCCACGAGTTCATGGAGATGTCGGACGAAGACTTCGAGCACAAGATCTTCGTCAAGCAACACGCCGCCAACCTGCTGCGCCAGGAACTCAAGAAGGTCAAGCCCGGCGAAGAAATTGCCATCGGCACCGCGACCGACCCCTACCAGCCCGCCGAGCGCCGCTACGAAATCACGCGCACCATCCTTGAGGAGTTTGCCCGGCACCGCGGCTTCGAGATTGGCATCGTCACCAAATCGAATCTCGTCGTCCGCGACGCCGAACTTCTTCGCGAGATCGCACGCCACAACCGCGTCTTCGTCAACATCACCATCACCACCGTCAACACCGAACTCGCACGCATCCTCGAACCACGCGCCCCGCGGCCCGATCTGCGGCTCGAAGCCGTTCGCCAGCTGAATCTCGCCGGCGTTGCCGCCGGAGTCATCTGCGCCCCTGTGCTACCCGGCATCACCGACAATCCTCTCGACCTTGAGGCATTGGTCGAGGCCGCCGCCCACGCCGGTGCGAAGTATCTATTCGCCAATGCACTCTTCCTCAAGCCCTGCTCGGCTTCCATCTTTCTTCCCTTCCTCGAAAAACAATTCCCTCACCTGGTCGCGACTTACCGCGAGCGCTACCAGCAGCGCGCGTTCCTGCCTCCTGCGTTCGCAAAGCGGCTCTCGCAACTGATGGCGCGCCTGCGCGACAAGCACGGCATCACGAACGCCTACGAGCGCTACGCCCGCCGCGCTCACCCTCTGCCTGCGCGCGATGACGACCAGATGCAGCTTTTCAATCCGCCCAAATCCGCCTGAGCGCAGGCGGAAGGTGCGCCTCGAATGTAAAATCAAACTCCGGCGAGAACACCCCGCCGATTCATCAGACTGTGCCCGTCAAGCGCCCCATCTTCCGTTACTGCGTGCTCGCGTTTCTGTTTACGATCACCGTCGCCTACGAAGCTCCCTACCTGCACGACATTCTCTGGGAAACAACGCGCACCGTTCCCTTCTTCAGCATCCAGACCGCCACCGACCGTGTAGACGTGGTCACGACCGAAGCCGCGCAGGCGGGCATCCACCGCGGCGATGAGGTTTTAAGCATCGACGGCCGCCCTTACCGGGGCCTCGCCGACTGGGCCCGTCCTTTCGCCGATGCGCCCATCGGCAGCAGCATCGCCGTAGTCCTGCGCTCCTCCGACCCCACCCACCCCGGTGAGCGCACCGTCGCCCTGCCCGTGAAAGCCATTCCTGTGGATGTGTGGCGGCTTGTCGTCGGACTCGTGCTCTATTTCTTGCTGCCCGCAATCTGCATGCTGCTTGGTTTCTGGGTCGCCTTCCAGCGTCCGCGCGATCCCATGGCTTGGCTTCTGCTCGTCCTGATGCTGACCTTCCCTCACCTGTTCGAGAGCTATAAAGCCGAAGCCTGGCCGGCGGGATGGCGCGAAGCCGCCATGCTTTACCACGTGACGCTCGGCTCGCTGCTGCCGCTGCTGATGTTTCTCTTCGGCCGCTTCTTCCCGAACCATTTGAACCGCGCTCCTCCTTCGATCGAATCTGGCGAACCCTGCAGTGGGGTTTGGCTGTGCCCTTCACCGTCTTCGCCCTCATCGGCGCGGTTGAGTCTGTCATTGACCTCAGTAACTACCGCGCCGCTGCCGCCATTGAGCGCCGAACCCATCCGCTCGACAGCGTGATGCAGATCGTTCTCTATATCCTGATCAGCTCTTTCTTCGCGGCGATAGGGACGAAGTACGGCAAGAGCCGTTCACCCGACGCGCGTCGCCGCTTGCGAATCTTCTATTGGGGAGCCACCATTGCCTGGACTCCCGGGCTGATCATTACGGTCTACGCCCGCCTGCAGGGAAAATCGCTCGCCGACGTTTTCCCGCAGTGGGCGATTCTCGCCGCCCTCGCACCGCTCGTTCTATTTCCGCTGACGCTCGCTTACGTGATCGTCGTTCACAAGGCCATGGGCGTGGGCGTCGCCCTGCGCCAGGGACTGCAATATGCGTTCGCGAGAAATGGCGTGCGCGCCTTGCAGATACTTCTGGTCGTCGCCGTCGCCTTCGCGGCCGTCGAGATTCTCAGCGACCCGTCGCACGGACGTCTTCTGAAAGTCGGCGTGATTCTCGTCGGCATCATTCTCGTGCTGCGCATCCGCAAGTTCGCTGACCAGTTGCGCGCCTGGCTCGACCGCCGCTTCTTCCGCGAAGCCTACGATGCCGAACAGGTCCTCTCTGAACTGAGCGAGCAGGTGCGCACCATGGTCGAACCGAAGACGCTGCTCGAAACCGTAGCCGCGCGCATCTCGCAAACGCTGCACGTCCCGCAGGTCGCCGTGCTGCTTGGCAACGATGGTCTCTACCAACCGGCTTACGCCATGGGATATGGAGACCTCTCCGGCGTCGCCTTCCCTGCTTTGGCCGCCACCACTCGACTCTTGCAACAACAAAACGAACCGGCGCGCGTCTATCTCAACGACCGTGACTCATGGCTTTATCGCGACACCGACGTCACCGACGAAGAACGCGGCAAGTTGGCCCGCCTTCAGTCCGAACTGCTTTTGCCCCTGGCTGTGCGCGACAAACTTCTCGGATTCATCTCGCTCGGTCCGAAACAATCCGAGGAACCGTACACTGGCTCCGACGTGCGCCTGCTGAAGTCCGTCGCCGCACAGACCGGGCTCGCTCTCGAGAACGCGAACCTCATGCGCGAGATCGCCGACGAGGTCGCGCAGCGCGAGCGCCTGAATCGCGAAGTAGAAATCGCGCGTGAAGTGCAGGAGCGGTTGTTCCCGCAGACACTGCCGCCCATCGCCGGCCTCGACTACGCCGGATACTGCCGCCCCGCACTGGGCGTCGGCGGAGACTACTACGACTTCCTCGCACTGCCTCAGGGCCATCTCGGCGTCGCGATCGGCGACGTCTCGGGCAAAGGCATCGCGGCCGCGCTTATGATGGCGAGCTTGCAGGCATCTTTGCGCGGCGAAGCCACTCGCGCTCCCGAAAATCTGTCTGCGGCCATCGCCAACATAAACCGGCTCGTGTACGAGGCGTCGGCGGCGAATCGCTATGCCACTTTCTTTTACGGACAGTACGATCCCGTACGCCGCAATTTCGACTACGTAAACGCGGGCCACAACCCGCCCATGCTCTTCCACTGCTCCGCCGGCAAGTGGACCGTGACGCAACTCGACGTCGGAGGCACGGTCGTCGGCCTGCTCGAAAGCTTTCCCTACCAGCAGGCCGCGGTCACTCTCTCCGCAGGCGACATCCTGGTCGCCTTCACCGACGGCATCAGCGAAGCCATGAACGCCGCCGACGAGGAGTGGGGCGAGCATCGCCTCATGAAAACCATCGAGAGCTGCGACGGCCTGCCCGCGCAGGAAATCATGCACCGCGTCTTCACCGCCGCCGACGCCTTCGTAGCCGGCGCCAAGCAGCACGACGACATGACATTAGTCGTATTGAGAGTGGTGAGTTAGCAATGTTCAAAGTTTCAAGGTTACAGCGTTGGAAGGCTGATGAATTTCGTAGCGCCGGCATCTTGCCGGCAGTCGCGAGGGCGTCCCGCCCTCGCTCGCGGCGGGTAAGACGCTCGCCTGCTAGCCACTGAGACGGCGGCGTGAGAGTTTGAACTCTGAAACCTGAAACTCTGAAACTTCAAAACCTCTATCTCCGTATAATTCTTCTCAAGCATATGTCCTCCCGCTACCCACCCTCGGTTGCAACTCGTCCGGCGCCGCGGTTGACCTTTCGTGAAAAGTTAAATCGCTTCTGGCTACGCGTCAGCGAAGGACTCGAACTCAACCAGCTCTGGTCGCAGTTTGAAAAAGATGCGCGCGCGAGCTACCGGCTCTACTCGAAGGATTTCCACGATCCGCAGGAAGCGCAGCGCCCGGCACGGCGCGCCTTACACGTCGCGCAACAATTCTTCTGGGCGGTGCTGGAGAAGCTGTCGCCGGCCCGCCGCATTCTGTTGCTGGTTGCACTCATCCTGCTGGTGTTTAATCCGGAGTTCGGCTGGCACGATCAGTCGGGCAACCACATCTTCAGCCTCGACTTCCGCCTGTACGGCGGCCTGCTTCTGCTGCTCGTTCTCATTCTCGAGGTAGGGGACCGCGTCGTGATGAAGCGCGATCTGGAAATCGCGCGCGAAATTCAGAACTGGCTGCTGCCCAACCAGCCGCCGAAAATTCCGGGCATCGAGATCGCGTTTCAAACACGGCCCGCGAACACCGTGGCTGGCGACTACTACGACGTCTTCCTTCGGCCTGGCCAGACTGCCGAGCAGGATCGCGTGCTGCTCGCGGTCGCCGACGTAGCGGGCAAGAGCATTCCTGCTGCCATGCTCATGGCAACGTTTCAGGCGAGTTTGCGCTCGCTCTCGGTCACGCAGTCGTCGTTACTGGATCTGGTCGCCAGCGTGAATCGTTACGCGTGTACCAACAGCCAGGGCGGCCTGCGCTTCACCACTGCGTTTCTCGCGGAGTTTGATCCAGTCACGCGCTCGCTCAACTACATCAACGCCGGCCACAACCAGCCGATGCTGTGCCGCAAGTCAGGCGTGCTCGAACGGCTCGACGCGGGCGGCTTGCCGATCGGCATCAGCACCGACCTGCCCTATCAATCCGGCAGCGTCGTGCTCACGCCCGGCGACTGGCTCGTCATCTTCACCGATGGCGTGGTCGAGGCAGTCAACACTGCCAACGAAGAGTATGGAGAGCAGCGCTTGCTCGCAGTCGTGGCGGGCGCGGCCGAGTCGACGCCCGCCGACATGATGCAGCGAATCTTCACTGCCCTCGATGTGTTCGTGGGCAACACGCCGCAGCACGATGACGTCACCTGCCTGCTGGTGAAGGTCATTTAACAAATCGCAGATATGTTCCACGTGGAACACTTTCCCCTTTTTCCGAATTCGCCTGCCTTATCTTATAGCTACTGTGTAACTGCAAATCATTGCACGAGCGGTGGATATGGTTGACATGCGCTCCATTGCGCGATGCTCTCTTGTCACATCTCTTCGCCTCGGGGTGGTGGAACATTGCTCAGTTATCCGCGGTATGGGTGGCTTCTGCCGAAAGGACGCCGGCGATTGAGGCTTAGTAGACATACCCTGCGCCATCACTCCTGGCAGAGCAGAACAATCTTCCCGGTGACGCGCGCCTGCTCGATCAACTCGTGAGCGTGCTGCGCCTCGCAAAGCGGAAGCCGTTCCGAAATTTGCGGATGGATCTTTCCGTCGCGCAACAGTGTAAGCAGGCGCGCCAGATCTTCGCGAAACCATTCAGGATGTTTCTTCTTTTCGGTGGTGATGGAGTACCAGCGCGCTGACTTGCCATCGGGCAGTTTAGCGAGCAGTCCCATCAGCGCAAAGCTGGCCGCGCCCTTCAGCTTGCTTGGCCTTCCCTTCTCCACCACCGATGACATGCCGTAGCCAATCAACTGCCCGCCGGGATTTTTTCCTCCCGGCCGAAGTGTTTTGTAGGAACGCCACCAGTTGCCGCCGCCTACGGGGTCAAATGCCGCGTCCACGCCTGCGCCGCCAGTCATCTCGAGGACTCGCCGCACGAAGTCATCGGACTTGTAGTCGATGGGAATTCCTCCCAGCGCCGTGACCAGGTCGTGCTTGGATTTCGAGGCGGTGCCGAAGATTCTCAATCCGGCCAGCTTGCCGAGTTCGAGCACGGCCGTGCCTACTCCGCCGCCCGCTCCGTGGTTAAGCAGGGTCTGGCCCGGTTGCAATTGCGCCACTCGATGGATCATCTGTTGCGCGGTGACGTAGTTCAACACCAGGCTGACGGCCTCGGCGGGATCGACGCCGTCGGGCACGCGCGTCAACTCCGCCGCCGGCACGCAAAGGTAGCGCGAGTAGCCGCCGAACATGGTGAGGGCGGCGACTCGGTCACCCAGATTGAACTCAGCGACGCCGTCGCCAAGCTTGTCGATGACACCCACCACGTCGTAACCGGGCGAGAAAGGAAGCGGCGGCACGCCTGGATACATTCCGTACCGCATCAGGACGTCGGCGAACGCGACGCCGGTCACGAGAACTTTGAGGCGTACTCCCCCGGAGCGAGGTTCGGGGAGCTCTTCTTCGACCTGCTGGAGTACTTCCGGACCACCGTGGGCGGTGATGACGACGCGGGTGTTCTTCATGAGATGCCAGATTGGATGTCACAAGAACGCTCGCGGGTGCGAAACGGCACCAAGAACCGCCGCGTGCTGTCGCTCAAGGGTGTCCTTAGCTACCGGCGATGCCCTTGTTGACCAGGACTTTGACCTCGACGCGACGGTTCTCGGCCCGTCCAGCTTCAGTCTCATTCGGTGCCGCTGCTCCGTATTCGCCCATGGCGCCGGGCGCCACGATATGCCGCACCGGAACCTCTCCTTTTTGCATGAGATAAGTGATGACGGCTTTAGCTCGGTTCTCGCTCAGTGTCGTGTTTATCGCAGCATCGCCGGTCGAATCGGCATAGCCTGTCACCTCGATGATGTATCCCTTAAGGCGAGTGGCGGTGTTAGCCAGTTCCTTCAGCTCTATCTGGTCCTTCACCGAGATCTCGGAGCTGCCAACAGAGAAGTTCACGGTTTCATTGGCCTTCACGTCGTATTCGGCCAACGCCGTAAAGCGATTCGTGTTCTCCTCGATGTTCTTGAGGTTCTGGTCAATCTGCTGTTTGTTCGCTGCGATATTCTGCTGGTTGGTTCCGATATTTTCTTTGTGCGCCGCGAGCTGCACCTGATTAGTCGCGATATCTTGCCGGTTGCCCTCAATAGCTCGCACGTTGGCCGCAACTTGCTCTGCGGTGGGATGCAGACCGGACTGGATCATCTCGGCCGCTTCCAGGTCGTCACCATCAACGGTGATGGTCTTGGCTACGACTCGGCCCTGGTCGTCGGACGCTCCCTCAACGTCGACCTTAAGTCCGGGGATAAGCACCACACTGGACAGGTTTTGCTTTTCCAGGCCAAAGAGCCCCTTGTCATCTTTTGTGGTCGTATCATCGGTGAGGACCACGGTAACGTTGCCACTTCCCGACTTCACGATCAACGTTTCTCCGGTCCGGGAAATAATCATTCCTTTGACGTGGTCAGCGCCAAAAGCCGCTACCGATGCCAAAAAGAACAATCCCATCAGACTTACTGTAATCGCCTTTCGATGCATAAACCTGCCTCCTCTTTCTCCGCTCCATCTCAATACAGGCGGCGACGGTCGACGCCTGTCAGAAGTGACAGTGTCCTGCATTGAATCGGACCCATTCGGTTAGCTTCGGGAAAGTGTGGATAGGTGTCGTAGTGCCGTGACGATTCTTGAGGCTTTCGACTGGCGTTCAAACATTTAATTTGCTGTCGCAATCGCTGTGACTGGAAAATGGACTCATAGATCTATTTTTCGGTTGACTACTATTCGCCTCGGTGTAATCCTGCCGGCACTCCGCCGAGGGTTACCGTTTACCTCTTGGCAGAGTCCAAAATCCGACTGAGTCGGCCCAGCATTTTGGAATTCCATTAGTTTAGGCACAAAACATTCGCAGGCAAGAAGGAGAGTTCACCCCCATGGGCTCTTACCTCGGCAGCTTGCAGTCTGCATTTGTACCATCTGCATTTCTGACTTCGCGCCTTTCGCGGCCTTCGCGGAAAACCAGTGCTGCTGCATTCGTGGCGCTTTCGAAACCAAGACAACCTAATCGTTCGACGAGCCCCTTCGGGCTCGTTGCTTTCCGTCTTGGATTCCGCTCGCACAGTACGCCAATCAATGTAAGTACCGGAATCACCGTCCCGGTTGAACACAGGAGGAGGCTAATGAAGGAGTGAGCTGTAGCTGGTTGCCGGCCCTTTGTATGCACGACAGAACCTTGTACGGAGACGGTGAAGTATCAAGGGAGGGGTCATGCGCATCCGGTTTTCTTTTTTTGTCGCCAGTCTGCTAGCTTGTGGCGCTTTTTTTATGACAGCCTACGCGGCTCACGGCAGCGGAGGCCAGAACCTCGATGTACGGCCAAACGGCCGCGGCGATCGAATTCGGGGAGGGACTCCCCCGAAGGCCTTAGCGGGAACTGTGGCCACCGGCAACGGCATCAATTATCACAATGGGCCGGTGCTGCACACAGTCAATGTTTATTACATCTGGTACGGGGATTGGAACGGGCTCGACCCAACAGGGCCTCCGATCCTCACCGACTTCGTCAGCAACGAAGGCGGTTCCAGCTACTTTAATATCAACACTACTTACGGCGACACGACTGGCGTTGTTCCCAACGCCGTGACGTTCGCGGGACAGACCACAGTAGCCGGAAACAGTACTTCCCTGACGGACAACGATATCGCCAGTATCGTAGCTACTGCATTGGTCCAGTTCGGTGGCACGCCGGATACAAATGGCCTCTACTTTGTGCTGACCGCTCCGGGAATCAACGAGACTTCCGGGTTTCTAACTTCATATTGCGGATGGCACACCAACGGCAGCTTCCCGAGCGGAGGAACTACCTGGGACGTCAAATACTCGTTTGTGGGAAATGCTTCTGGTCCATCTCTCTCGAAGTGCGCAATACAGACCAGCAATAGTCCGAACGGGGATCCGGGGGCGGATGCCATGGTTTCCGTGATCGCGCACGAGTTGGAGGAGACGGCCACGGATCCGGATCTAAACGCGTGGTACGACAGCAATGGCGCGGAGAATGCCGACAAGTGCGCCTGGACGTTCGGGACTACTCGTACAGAAAGCAATGGCTCCGCGTACAACATGACTCTCGGTGCCCGAGATTACCTGGTTCAGCAGAACTGGGTGAATGCGCAAGGCGGGGGGTGCGCACTCGCTTATGTCAACCCTTCCGGGGACTTCCTTGTGTCGGCGTCGCCATCTTCGCTAAGCGTGGTACAGGGTGGCGCGGTTAGTTACAACGTGACCGTGACCCCGTTGGCAGGTTTCACCGGTACCGTCAATTTGAGCGCAAGCGGACTTCCCGCCGATGCGATCCCTACCTTCACTCCAGCCTCGATTGTGGGATCTGGGAGCAGCACGCTGACCATCACGACTGGATCGAACTCGCCCTTCGGCAATTATCCGATCACGATCACCGCAACCAGCATCAGCCCGAACCTCACACTCTCCGCGACGGTAACCCTGGTTATCGCTCCGGCAGGTTTCGCTCTCTCCGTAACACCCGCTACGCAGAACGTGATGCAGGGCAATCCCACGAATTACATCGTGACGTCTACGCCGGTGTCCGGTTTCACTGACGATATCGCTTTGAGCGTGAGCGGCTTGCCGACGGACGCCACCGCCTCGTTCAGCCAGGATTTCATTACGGGTGGTGCGGGCAGTAGTACGCTGAACGTTACGACAAGCGCCACAACGCCCCCGGGAACCTACACCCTCGCGATCACCGGAACCAGCCCGTCGCTCATACACAGCTTGCCGGCCACGTTGGGCGTGTATGCCCCGGTTGCATACCCGCCGTACCTGGATCAGGGTGGATTTACCAATACAGGAAGTACGGTGACCAATCCCCCGGGCACCCTGAGCATCAGCGGTTCCACTCTCACTTTTCAATCTACGGACCACAGTATGGCAATCAACGCCACCTTCACGAGCAGTTCCCTGGTGGAAAGTTGCACCGGTAGCGGCGGCAATGTGACCTGTGTCTACACATTCCAGGGCTCGTTTCGCGGCACTCTGACTCTGAATGGCGTCCCGCAAGCCATTAATGGCAAAACCTCCCAGGTTTCTCCAACACCCACCCAGATCGGCAACGGGTCCACCGCATTTAACTCGGCGTACACGCCGCTGTATTTTTCGAATACCGGCCAACTGGTACGCTCCGACGATTTGAACGGCACGAACCTGACGACGTACGGCACGCAAGGCAGCGGCGTGGGGCAGTTTTACGGCGCTTATGGCATGGCGGTAGATTCTTCCGGCCGTATTTATGTCGCTGATACCTACAACTCCCGCATCGTTCGCATCGACGATTTCGAGGGCACGAACTGGACCACGTTTGGAACGTACGGAAGCGGCGATGGGCAATTCAACAATCCCAATGCCATCAGTGTCGATGCTGCGGGCAAGATCTACGTGATGGATACCGGCAACTCCCGCCTGGTCCGCATCGACGATATGAACGGCACCAACTGGACCGTCGCTACGACAGGCCTCGGATCCGGCGTCGGTCAGTTCGCGCAGTATTCGACGGCGGTAGCGTTCGACATGTTCGGCTCGATTTACGTTGCCGATACCGGCAACAAGCGCATCGTTCGGATGGACGATCTGACGGGAAACGGTTGGACCACGTTGACGCAGTCGCCCGTCATCGGCGGTTACATCTTTTCGTTCGCGAGTCCCGTCGGGGTTGCCGTGGATACCGCCGGCAAGATTTACGTTGCCGACGCCAGCATTCCTACCGCCTCTGTCGTTCGCATCGATGACATGTCGGGCGCCAATTGGATCCAGATTTCTTTGGGTAGTGGGGCCACTCCTCACAGCATCGCAGTCGATTTGGGAGGTATGGTCCTGGTCGGAGGCGGGGGCGCGCAAATCGTCGACAATATGATGCAGGCTGTCACTTCCGGAAGTGGGCTGACGAACGGTTTCGGCCCCTATTACGTGTTCGGCGCGACACCGGTTCAAGTGCCTCCACCGCGTCCTTCCGCGATCAGTTTCAGCCCGCCTTCGCTGACTTTTTCTCAGAATGTCAACACTACCAGCCCCCCCCAATCGATCACCGTCACGAACTTCGGCGGTAGCCCGATCAACGGCTTGAGTATCGCCGCATCCGGAGTGTTCTCTCAAACCAATAATTGCCCTCCGGTCCTTGTCGCCGCGACCAGTTGCACCGCTACTGTCTGGTTTACGCCATCTGGGGCCGGTTCAGTGACCGGCTCGCTGAACGTAAGCGACGATTCCTATAACTTAGGCCGTTCGCAGGCAGTGCCCCTCAACGGCACCGGCACGACGCCACGCGCGTCGATTACGCCGACGTCGCTTTCCTTTTCGGCGCAAGTTGCGGGGACTACCAGCAGCGCGCGAACCATCACAGTGCTCAGCAACGGAACGGGAGCGCTGCTGGTTTCAAATGTGGTCGCCACAGCGCCGTTTAGCCAGACCAACAATTGCAGCGCTCCAATGGCACCCGCCGCGTCGTGCACCATCCAGGTATCGTTCACGCCGACCGTGGTTGGAGCCGCTTCCGGCAGCGTCACGATTACGAACAACGCTGGAACGCAGAAGGTCACGCTTTCCGGGAGCGGCAGTGCGCCGGTCACGTTTTCGCCGACCAGCTTGAGCTTCGGCAATGTTGTCGTTTCGACGAGCTCCACACGCACGATTACGCTAACGAATCGCCTGAACACCACGCTGACCGTGAGTAATGTCGCGGTGAGCGGGGTGAGCGGACCCTTCGCCGTGGCCAGTAACACTTGCGGCGCCGTCGCGGCAGGCGCGAGTTGCACAGTGGGAATTACCTTCTCGCCGACAGCCGCTGCCTCAGCTACGGGAACCTTGACCTTCACCGATAACGCGGTTAGCAATCCTCAAACGGTGAGTCTGACGGGAACCGGCATCGCGCCGGTTACTCTTTCGGTAACAAGTCTGAGCTTCAGCACCACAGTCGCGGGCAATACCAGCGTCGCCAAAACGGTGACGTTGACCAACAATCAGGGAACGGCGCTAGGTATCAGCAGCATCGGGACGACTGGACCGTTCGCAGTGGCCAGCAACACTTGCGGCACGAGCGTCCTGGCGGGGAAGAGCTGCACGGTGGGCGTGACCTTCTCGCCAACGGCCGTTGGCTCCGCGATGGGAACGCTGACTTTCAACCATAACGCCACCAACAGTCCTCAAATGGTGAGTTTGTCGGGAACCGGCAGCGCTCCGGTGACTCTTTCGGTAACAAGTCTGAGCTTCAGCACCACAGTCGCGGGCAATATCAGCGCTGCCAAAACGGTGACATTGACCAATAATCAGGCGGCGGCGCTAAGCATCAACAGCATCACGGTGAGCGCACCGTTCGCCCTAGCCAGCAACACTTGCGGCACGAGCGTCCTTGCAGGGAAGAACTGCACGGTGGGCGTTACCTTCCGGCCGATGGCCGTCGGTTCCGCTACGGGAACGTTGACCTTCAACCATAGCGCCCTCAACACGCCTCAAACGGTGAGTCTGTCGGGAACCGGCAGCGCCCCGGTTACGTTTTCCTCCAACTCCATCAATTTCTCCACGGTGAGGGTGGGGACCACGAGCTCCGCGCGAACCGTAACCTTGACGAATCACCTGAGCAGCTCTCTTCCGTTTTCAACCATTAGCGCGAGCCCGGGATTCAACGTTGCGAGCAACACCTGCGGCGCGAGCATCGGCGCCGGAGCGAATTGCACAGTCGGTGTGACCTTCTCGCCCACGGCGGCCGGACCAGCGACTGGAACCCTGACGTTTACCGACTCAGCAGTGACCAGCCCGCAGGTGGTGACCCTCTCGGGGACCGGGCAGTAGCACCGAGAACTTATTTAATCGGGGGGAAACTGGCGAACGGTACGAGCCCGGTCTTAGAACCGTGCTCGGAGTTGCTGCCGTAGCAAGAATTGCTCAACGTCCGACAATGGGTTGCCAGACACTTCGCTCGTCCGCAACACGAAAGCGGAGAGAGATCGCCTGAACTGCCGCGACAATGGTAGTCAACGGCGGATTTGTAAGGGGCGGGTGATCCGGCCGCCCAGGCGCAAAGCCCGCTGCAGCTTTTGCCACTGTTGAAATCAGCGATCACCCTCATTGAAATTTGCTGGTGTGAAGACGATTTCTTTGCCAACAGCGAGCACATGGTTGGTGCCCAAGACTCTCGTCGACTCAGATACAATGGCGCGTCTAATATTGGAGGTCGGACCATGCAAAGATGGATCGCAGTACTGCTCTTGACACTGGTCGGCGGTCTCGCTGCAAGTGCGGCCGAAAAGGACAGAGGAGCGACAATCCTGAAGGATGTCCAGCCAGCAGGTACTACCGATACTAAGGAGAAGAAGAATCAGCAGTACGATTTTATTTTCGAGGGCTCGGGGAACCATTACACCTGCCGGAGTAGTCCGAAGAACTCCGTGAAAGCGGTTGACTTTGTTGTGGGCAGCGATGTGAAGTATGAGATCGACGGTGAGAAGGGTAAACTGAAAACCACGGCCGGGAAACAGGTGAAATGCACCGTGGTACGCGTCGAGAAGATAACCGGGGCAAAACAGTAGAACGGGATTCCTGCGTGAGTCACCTTAATCCGAAAGCAATCATACAATCACGGGGATGAGCACCTGACTGCGGCATAGTTGACAAACCCGACGTTAGCACAAGCTTGCGCCCTTTGTTCGCCAAACTCCCATGAGTGAAATCGGGATTTAGCGCCGATAACTGCTGCGAACCAAATCGTCATTTGTAAATGAATGCTCGGTAGAAGAGCTTCCCCAGCACCCACTTAGCAATCTTTAGACGAGACAGTTCCGTCGATTCGCGCCACTTCAGCATTCTCATTTGCCGCCGTACCGCGGATAGCTTCTGAAAGGTCACGAGATACGTTTCTGCGTTTGGGCGATTGCCAACGTCGCTTGTTGTTCGCTCACTTGAAGTGGATCGTTGTCCCGATCAACAATCCGCTCATAGCAACGTCATACTTGAATCCGCCGCTTCGGTAATTCACATCCAAATAGCGATAGCCCGCCTGGAGCGTAAACCTCTTGTTTAGCTGATAACCCAACAGGGTCGCGACCTGCCACTCCAGTTGCGAGCCGGCGCCGAAGCCACCCACATCGCCAAATAATGTAAACCGAATCTTGGGACTTAAGGGCGTCTGAAGCCGCGCCCCAAGCAAGGGGTCCACCCAATTCTGACTGGTAGAAAACTTCTGGCCCAAAGGATTTGGCTCAAACTCAAGACTCGATCCCAGGTGCCAATAGCGAAATCCAGTGAAGGCATCGACGTTGAGGCGCGGTTGTCCGATAAATCTGTACCCGACCTCAGGCCCAAGCATGAAGTTCTGCACTCTGGATTTCGCGGTGATCTCCCCCACCTGATTTTCAGGAAGGCCTTTGTCTTCGGAAAGCTTGATCCACATCAGGTCAGTCAACAGAAAGAGTCTTTTGTGCCGAAGCTCTGTGGCTGCCATCAGCCCGAGGTTAAGATTGGAAATAATGTCTCCGAACCCAGCATGCACACTCGCATCGCGGCCCCCAACACCGACGGTTCCGTGGATCCCCGAGAGCCACAAGTAGGGCGACAAGGCGAAGTGCCAGCCCTCAGGAGCAGAAGGAGTGGTGTTGTCCGGCTGCCCTGCTGGCTGAGTTTTAGTCGCAAGCGCTACACTGGCCTGCGGCTCCTGAGCCAGCAAAGATGTACAAGAATGAAGAATCACGAGGAACAAGATCGTCCGTATCATTGGCTGACACTCCCTTAATTCTTCAAATTGCTCTTGGCTAGGCTCGTTTCTGTGGTTAGATCGATAACACACAGACTCCTCGGGAACGATACGCACTCAGGGTTGCAAGCGTTTCTAGCGAGCAATTGCTTTTACCAAGGTAGTCGCGGAGATTATCCAAAGCGAATTCGGTCTCCTAGTGCCAAAATGCACTGATCCGAGCTATGAACCAATACGATGCTACGGCGCCGATCGCATACGGAGGAACAAGTTGCGCCCACTGGGGCGTGCTAACCTTCGGGAGCTTCACCAGGAGAAACATTACAGTCAGCACAGCACCGATGAAGAGAAAGTGTCCGGCTTCCACCCCCAGGCTAAAAAAGAGAAGCGCGAGCGGAATGTGGGCCTGAGGAAGGCCAGCGTCGCTAAGACCGCCTGCAAAACCCAGACCGTGTAGAAGGCCGAAGGTTAGGGCCACGATCCACGGGGCTCGGGCAGCTATTCCCAATCGTCGTTGTCGTCCATGCAAGATCTCTGCGGCAACGAACACGATACTCAGGGCAATGACCGCCTCGACGGGCTTTTGCCAGACATGCACAAAGCCGAGCGTTGCCGCCGTCAGCGTGACGCTGTGAGAGACAGTGAACGCGGTAACGGTCTTCGCCAGTTTCCAGCCGCCTTTCGTGATGAGAATGAGAGCGAGCACGAACAACAGATGGTCGACTCCGGTCAAAATGTGCTCTACCCCCAGAACGGAATAAACGCGTGCGACCTGCAACTTGTCGGGAGATGCTTCGACGACCAGTTCCGGCTTCGACTGCGTAAGACGCGCGATTTGGGTCGAACCATCCATTCGCTCGATACGGACCAAAACGTCTGTCATTGTTGCGGCGAGTCCATCGATTGCGATTGTCCGGTCGACCAATCCGCCCGGGCACGTAAGAAGCAAGCGCTCTGCGTAGGAATCGGATGTACGGTACCTCGTGACATCGGCTACCGTTTTGCAGTTCTCCGGGAAACGGGGGTGGATGCTCAGGCGCATATCGCCCACCGCTGGAACCTTCCACAGCACGGCGTAGGTGCTGGCGTCTGTCTGACGCATCTCGAGATACCCGGGACGAACCTCGTGGGCACAGAGGGTTTGAGCCACGGCTAACAGGAACAAGACCCCAAAGCTGCAGCATCGCCCCATCAACGCGCCTCCGCAACCTTTGTCACTTCGGGGGGCTCGACCATAACGGTATATCGAGCGCGTAACTTGGAATACTGAGTGTCCAGTTCTTGTTTGCGGCGGTCGTTGAGAAGGTCTCGGAGAACCGAGTCGCGCACATTTGCCAGTGGCGGCGCGGCTCCTGGGACGCGTGCATCGACACGGACCAGATGGAGCCCGTAGCTGGACTCGATGGGACCAGCCCATTCCCCCGGCTCGATCGTGGCCAACTGCGTAGCGAAGTTCTCGCCAAACAATCGAGCGGTCTCGGCCGCAGAGGTCTTCTCGAACCGCGAAGGTAATAAGAAGGTGTCACCGCGCTTCTCGATGTCGATAGTGCCCTTATTCTTGCCGCCTAACTCCGCCAGGAGCGCTTTGGCTTCAGCCTCTGTGGACGCTCCATGTTTTTCTCGGCTTAGAAAGATATGTTCAAAACTGAAGCTGGGTTCTTCGCGGAACCTATCCAAATGCTGTTGGAGATGGGCCTCGAGTTCCTGATCGGTCGGGCTGCGGCGCGTTGCGAGATCTTCAGCCAGAAATTCGAATTTCTGTCGCATCCGTCGTCGGACAATAACGTCGTCCTGATCGAGGCCCATAGCTCTTGCCTCGCGGTATAGCACCTCTTCGCGCACGTAGTCGTCGACAAGGCCTTGCATTTCCCCTTGAGTGGGAGGACGCATCCACGTGCGACTGAAGCCCACGACCATGCTCTCCATCTCGCTCTGGGTCACAACGATCTTTTCCCCGGCCCCGATGCTGGCGTTCACCCGGCCCGCAACGAAAAAGATAGCCGCCCCGAGCAAGAGGAAATGGAATAGCGGCTCCCGAATGAGTCTTCCTAGGAAGATTTTCATGGCTTATTTCTCAGGGGTATACCAAATGGGGGACGTATAGGCGCGCTCCTGAAGTTTCATTGGAACTTCAGGAGGCATCTTGATGCCGAAATACTTGGCATCGTATGCCGTCCAGCGCGGAGTTGGAATTTCGAGAACGCGCACATAATAGAAAGCGCGTTGCAAGGGATCGAACTCGGGGTCTATCCAAACTTTGATCAGTTCGGTGGCGCCGATAGTGTTGGTGTAGGTTGCGTTGGGGACATCCACGGTGTCACCCACCGGAGGAAGCTTGCCTTTGGCGTCGCGTTTGCGGTCCCCGGACCAGACGACGTCATAGATCTTTTCGTGGGTCTGGTCGCCCGCGTCTAGCCAACCCTTGATGATTTGAATGCGATCGAGATTCGCGCCGATTGGATCTTTCAACGCCGCGACCAAAAAGGTGGGCGTCTTGCCTGTCGGTGCCTGAGTCAGATCGCCGCCCATGGGTACACCCTTGACATAACCAATGACGGCGGGATTGCGGGTGTTGGCATCGTTGGCTGCGAAGTCCCAGCCGGCGAAGAAACGCACAATCATGCGTGGGCCGGTGGTGGCATAGACTTCTTTGCGCTGCATGGCATCGAACAGCGCCTCACGCGTATTATCGGTGGCCCAGACCCCGGCGTAGCCGGACGCGGTCTGCTCCCATCCCATGATGGTGGCGTTGGATGTCTTGATAAACGGATGCGTGGCACGTTCCGCGCTGGGCTCCGAACTGGAAGTCTTGCCCCAGAAGTTATCTTCATCGATGGCGGTGAGTCCGGTGTGCGCATCGGTGGAACCGACCATCCCGAACTTGTAAGGGTTGACACCGAGTTCCTGTTCCAGTTTCAGGCCATTCCTCAAAGCCGAACGAGCGTACTCAAACTCCATCATTTCCGGCTTCTTAAGCACTGTGAGGTCAAGGTTTCCCTTGTCCCAACGCTCGAAATTCGCGAACTCGTCGTTGGGGGATAGGAAGGGGTGTGTTTCTCCGTCACCCTTGATTTGTGTGACCTCGTAGAGCCGCTCTCGGAGCGCCCGAGTCTCGGCGTACTCGCGGTCGATCGGTTTTCCCGAGAACGATTCGATGAGGGGAAACATGCGGCCATTGCTGAGATTGCCGTTATGCGCGATGGCCAGAACATGGCCGCCAGTTTTCTCTTCGTAACCGCTCATCCACTTCCACAGGTCCCGCGGATTGTCGCTGCCCAGGGGCTTCTGCGTGGTGTAGGGCTCAACCAGGCTGGCTTTGCTTGCGTTGTCGCGAAAGATGATGTTGCGGTGCAGGTTGTTCCCGCCGGTGTTGGAAGTCCATTCGAAGCCGATGAAAGCGGTAAAGCGTCCGGGGTGATTAGCCTCCTCAGCTGCCTTGATAACTTCTTCCCACGCGCCCTGGAATGCGGTCGTGCCTGGAACTGGAAAAATGGCCTTGGAGATGGCTCCTTTTCCGAATGAAGTGATTATGTCGATGGCGGCTGCGGCTCCCTGCCCGTTCTTAATCATCTCGTTCCAGCGCCGACCCTGCGGATCCGCCGTAATTTTGGGGTCGCCGCTTAAGAGCAGCGGGAAGAAACCAAAGCCGTCCGAATGATCGGCGACCACCAAAAAGTCCAGTGGACGTGCGAGCCGAACTGGCTGACCACTGGAAGCAGTGATTTCCAGACCTTTCGCAAAACGGTAAGCATCCCTGGGACCCAGACGGCAACCAAAAGCGCCGGCGTCCATAGAAAATGACGTATGCAAATGGGTATCGCCCCAGTACACGCGGTCTGGAAAGTGGCGATCCGCGTACGGCGAATACGGCTGCTTCGATGGATAGGCCTTTTCCAAGGAAGCCTTGTCGGGCTCGCCAGTATCCTGTGCCACGAGCGGCACTGCAACGAACAGTAGGAGTAAAAACGCCGGCAGGTTAGAAAGAGCCTTGTGCGACTTCATTCGCTATCTCCTCTTTGGTTCGATTGCCATCAGAAACCGGTCATGACTATTGCCCGGAAAATCGCCCGTGACCCGGGCTGGTGCTTTGTCGTCCGGGAAGCAATCGAAGAATTTGAGCCTTCCAATCCGGGTCCTCGACGGAGACGAATTGGGCTAATTCTGAAAGCGGGTCATTGCTCTTTTCTTAAGACAACGTGGTTGAACCCCTTGCGGCAAAAGTTCCTGGCAGCGCCGAACAGCCCTCCCCGCGGGCCGCTCAGAACCCAATTTCGCGGACTCGTCCCAGATAGGAAACTGGCAGAACTAGCAGGGATGCGTCGGATCGGAGGCTGGAAAAAAAGACCTATTCGATCTGAGAATTAAGCGATAGCCGATCAGGAATACCTGCTCTCGGGCGCGTATCCCTAAAAGTAAGATCTCCCTTCTGCCCTGCCCGCGAAACTTTTTCCCCTCAATTGTCGATAATGGGAGTCGCGATTCGACTAACCGGTGAAGGGCTGGGAGGCCCGATCCAAATGCAATATCTTCTGCTGATCTATGACAAGGAAAGCGACTGGGGGACACTGAGCGAGGCGCAACAAAGCGCCATGATGAAGGAGTATCAGGACTTCACCAAGAGCATCAATGAAAGCGGACACTGGCGCGCCTCGAGCCAATTGCATCCCGTGTCGAAGGCGACCACCGTCCGCATCCGCGACGGAAAGAAAATGGTCACCGACGGACCCTTCGCCGAGACCAAGGAGCAGCTTGGGGGATTTTATCTGGTCGAAGCAAAGGATCTGGACGAAGCCGTTGCTTTGGCGGCGCGGGTGCCATCGGCACGGTTCGGGTCGATTGAGGTGCGGCCACTGGTGGGACGGAACCGCCCTTAAAGCCAGTCGTCAGTCGCTGGTCGCTAGTCGTCAGCTCACCCCTCAGACTCCGGAGTCGAGTGGCAGCTGATCGGTTCAATGCTGTAAATAACTGTGCATGACCATCGAGCAAATCTATCGCGAGGAGTCGGGGCGGATTCTCGCGACGCTGATCCGCCTTCTCGGTGATTTCGATCTCGCCGAGGAGGCGGTGCAGGAGGCTTTTTCAGCAGCGCTCGCGCAGTGGCCGCGGGAGGGGACGCCGTCGAATCCGCGGGCGTGGCTGGTTTCGGCGGGACGCAACAAGGCGGTGGACCTGCTTCGGCGGCGCGCACTGCTCGAAGACAAACGCGACCAACTGGCGCGTTGGATCGCCCTCGCCCAGCAGGTTGCGGACGCTCCGGAAGACAATATGCTGAAGGACGACCGGCTGCGCCTGATCTTCACCTGCTGCCATCCGGCGCTGGCCCGCGAGGTGCAGGTGCCGCTCACGCTGCGTACATTGTGTGGGCTGAGCACGGAAGAAATTGCGCGCGCTTTTCTGGTGCCCACGTCTACCATGGCGCAGCGCCTGGTACGCGCCAAGCAGAAGATTCGCGATGCCGGCATTCCCTATCGCGTGCCCGACGATGACCAACTGCCCGAGCGGCTGGAAACCGTTCTGCTGGTTGTGTACCTGGTCTTTAACGAGGGCTATAACGCCACCGCGGGCGACGCAGTGGTGCGGCTCGAACTCTGCGGAGAGGCCATCCGGCTGGGGCGCCTGCTGCACGGGCTCATGCCCAGGGAACCGGAAGCCGAAGCCCTGCTGGCCCTGATGCTGCTGCATGACTCGCGCCGCGATGCGCGCGTCACCCGGTCGGGCGAGATAGTGCTGCTCGAAGAGCAAGACCGCGGCCAGTGGCATGCGGAACAGATCGAGGAAGGGCTGCAACTGGTCGAGGATGCGCTTACCCGTGGCGCAAAGGGCGCCTACGCTCTGCAGGCGGCGATTGCGGCGCTGCATGCGCAGGCGAAAAGCGCGAGTGAAACCGACTGGCACCAGATCGCCGTGCTGTACGAATTGCTGTTGCAGATTCAGCCATCGCCAGTGGTCGAGTTGAATCGGGCGGTCGCGGTGGCGATGTCCCAAGGTCCAGCTGAAGGACTGCAATTGCTGGATGCGATCGAGGAGCGGCGAGTGCTATCCGGCTATTACCTGTTGCCGGCTGCGCGTGCCGATCTGCTGCGCCGCATGGAACGCTGGGAAGAAGCCGAGAGCGTCTACCAGCGTGCGCTGAGCCTCGCGGGCAATGGCGCCGAGCGTAGATTTCTGGAGCGGCGTGTAAGCGAAATGCGGACGCAGGCCAGAGCTGCCGAAAACGATCGTTAGGTTCCGACGAGCTTCACGCTAGGCGCGAATCTTCCGAATGCGCGTCAAGGCGTTGCGCGTCCCCGCGAGTTCTTCGCTGAGCAGGTTCATCACTTCAAAAGATAGTTTCGAGTTCTGCCGCAGGAGTTCC
>Ga0210406_10000736_pt1 | contig 43149 bp, 33 predicted proteins | sample IncBWC30MmetaG_FD_155454 | JGI IMG/M metagenome (GOLD analysis project Ga0210406, IMG submission 155454) | Forest soil microbial communities from Barre Woods Harvard Forest LTER site, Petersham, Massachusetts, United States - Inc-BW-C-30-M | ecosystem: Environmental > Terrestrial > Soil >...
CCCGAGCCATGTCACGCCTGTTGCGATGGCGCAAGAAACCGGGGCGCTTGACCACAGCACATGCTGCCGCACCGACCCGGCCCATCCTCCAACCAGCCCGCCCAATTGCTGACCAAAGGTCTTCCATCTTAATAGTCGATTGCCAACCTTGAGGAGCGCGCCACGAATGTAAATGGTGTGCATCTCCTCATCGCGCCAGGCCCAAATCAAAGCGTGCCGTATGAGTTCACGAACAGGTTCGCTTAGCGGCATGCTCTCAAGACGCCGGTTCATCAAATCTTCGCGGTAGCCCACCGTAACTAGTTCTTCGCGCTCCAAAGCCATTAAACACAAGGCAATCAGCTCGTCGCGTGGGCGATCGGCGTATTTCCTTTGCAAGCTCTCCAGCTCCTGCGCAAACTGGCTGTAAACGAGACCCATGCAAACCCCCAAGGTTGTCCTATATAGGCACGAGTTCATCACGCTCGCAAGCTCCTGTTCGAACGGATGTTCGCGATGAATCCTTCATTGCTTTCAGATAATTTTTAAAATGAATCCGGAGCCGTGACGGGAATCGAACGCACGCCCGAAACGTGGGAAGATTGAAGAAGGTGGTCTTACCGAAATGGTGGATAGAAGTAACCAACCTAGCTTCGGAAGCTACAGTAAGGCACTCGCGGCCGTCATATGACTACACCCAGTCCGTAACGGCGTCAAAACCCAGCCTTATCGAGTTGAATCTGTAGGCTTGTATGTGTGGAATTCTACCTGCCTTTCGCGCAAATTACGGTAAGTGTGAGAGTTATCCGCCGAATGCTCTACCGTTGAGCTACCGGGGAACGGGCAAGTTAGATCCTTGGTTTACAACACGATGCACTAGCGTGCCACTCTACGAAAAAGCGTGGGTCGGAGCGCAGGGCATCCGACTCAGGAGCCACATTCATCCAGACCAGCGAGACGTCGCGCGTTTCGTCCGCAGTTTCGGAGCTAAGCGAATGCCTTGTTCTTCTCACCAAGACCGGCGTAGACCAGGCAAAAGGTCAACGCAGATCGTGGAGGGCTGCTTCCTCACTTTGTCTTGCCCCGTCTTTCGCAGCCTTAAGGCGGATTTCATCCGAGAAGCTGGGCTTACCGCGAGTTGACCGATAAGCTTTGCTGATTCGCTCTGGATGGCGCGCTTCGGCGCGAGGTACTAGAGTTTTGGATCATGAACTACTTGTTCTTCTTCCTCGACAATTTAGTACGTGATTTTCTATATGCAATCCGCAGTATCCGCAAGGATCGTGCTGCGCAAGGAATGAAACATGTTGCGCAACGACCGGATCGCGACTCTCTATTTTTTAAAGTACTGTCGCAATTCAGCTGATGCGGCGGAGATCTAGGCTCCTTTTGTCTTGACAAGGTTGTGCGCTGACGCCGTGGATGAAAATAGAGGTATGAGACCTTCGGCCAAGGTTGGGTGAGTCAGGACCGCGTCGCGCAGCCCGGTGTAGGGCAACCCTGCGATCATCGCAACCTGGACGGCGGCCAAGGTTTCCCCGGCTCCGACACCGAACGCCGTGAACCCGAGGATGCGATCGCTATCGGCCTCCACGAGGGCCTTCACAAAGCCGCGGGTTTCTGAAAGCGTGCGTGCACGCAGGTTGCTTTCCATTGGGACCTTAAACAGGCGATACGCTGTTCCTTGCGTTTTCGCTTCTGTTTCACTCAAGCCGATGCGAGCCAGTTCCGGGTCGGTAAACAGACAATAAGGGACTTGCCTGCCCGTGGTCACGCGGTTGCCGCCGGTTAAATTGGCATGGACTACGCGGAAATCGTCGACGCTGATGTGCGTGAACTGTGGACTACCTGCGACCTCGCCGATCGCCCACACACCTGGCGCTGTTGTCTGCAGCCGCTCGTTGACTTTGAGGTATCCCCGCTCGGTGAGCTCAACTCCCGTCAGTTCCAGGCCGAGTCCTTCCGTATTCGGATTGCGGCCTGTGGCGACCAAAATATGAGTACCTTGCAGGACTTTCTCCGTCCCATTTTGCTCGACGATGATAGTTACCGAGTCTCCAGATTTTCCGGACACGCGTTTGATACGCGCATTCAGGTGAACATCGATGCCTTCGTCTGCGAGCAGGCCGCCAAGAGCCTTGCATACGTCCGGGTCTTCTTTGGACATCAACCGCCCGTTGCTATCGACGATCGTCACCTCGCTGCCGAATCGCCGCATCGCCTGGGACATCTCCACCCCGACGTAGCCCCCACCGATAACCAGCAAGCGGGCGGGAATTTCATCGAGTTCAAGAGCCTCGATATGCGTGAGTGGTTGCGCTTCGGCAAGGCCAGGAATTGTCTCCAGCGCGGCACGCGTGCCCGTACTAACGATCACATTCGCGCCCCGCAGTTGGCGCCTGGTCCCGTCGGCCAGGGTGACTTCCACGGTTCTCGGAGCTACGAACCGCCCGCTGCCCAAAATGAACTCGGCTCCCGTGTTCCTGTAATTCTCCATATACATGTCGTTCAGGCCGCGCACCATCCTGCGCTTGCGCTCGCGTACGCCCGACATCTCGATCGTGAAGCCGTCGTGTGTGATGCCGAATTCCTTGCTTCGGCGAAAGTACGATGCGACTTTCGCGCTGTGGATGATGTTCTTGCTCGGCAAGCACGCGATGTTGGGGCATGACCCGCCGATGTATTGGCGATCGACAACTGCGACGCGGTTGCCTTCGCCGGCAAACGTCCACGCAGCGACGGTCGAGCCCGTGCCACCCCCGAGAATCACCAGATCAAATTCTTCCAGATGTGTCTGCTTACGAGCCTGGGCTGGCGAAGCGTTGTTCGTGCTCTTCATGCTGATTTTCCTTTCCGAGCGACAGATTCGCTCTTGGCTTGCATTGATTTGACGAAGTCGGCTGCCGACGCTCCCTCCTTTCTCAACTTCTTGTTGGGCGTGATGGAAGAAGCGCTACGGAGCGGCGTGGCGAAGAAACTTTGGAAACGGTGGCCGTCTGAATTAGCTTCAAGGTCAGCACATCGCACTCAAGTGGCCGCAACGAGGCCGCCTGCGGCTCGAATAACCTCTCCGGTGATCCAGGCTGATTCGTCTGACGCCAAAAACACTGCCAAAGGGGCGATGTCGGTCACGCGACCGAGCCGGCCGAGCGGCGTCTTCTCAGCCAGAGCTGCGCCGGCCCCACCCGCAAAGGTCCCCGCGGCTACATTGCCTTCGGTTTCTGTATGACCCGGAGCGATGGCGTTGACCCGTATCTTGCGTGGTGCAAGTTCGAGCGCCAATCCTTTTGTCAGCGTTTCGATGGAGCCTTTCGTGGAAGCGTACAAAAGGGCTCCCGCCACGGGATGCGAGCCCACAATGGAGCTGAGATTAATAATGCTACCGCCGGCGGCGCCGAACCGCCTGATCGCCTCCTGCACGGCGAGAACCGTCCCGAGAACGTTGGTGTTGTAGTGCAGGTGAAAGCTCTGTTCGGTAATTTCCCCAAAAGCACCGAAACGGAATACTCCGGCGTTGTTGACCAAAACATCCAGTCTTCCGAACGCAGAATGCACTTCTTTGAATAACCGTGCGACATCTGCCGCCTTGGACACGTCGGCCGCGACCGCGATCGCCTCGCCTCCGCTCTCGATGATCGCCTGAGCGACCCGCTCGGCGCCTTGCCGGTCCGAGGAATCGTTCACGGCCACGCGCGCGCCCGCAACTCCCAGGGCCGTCGCAATCCCAGCGCCTATGCCTTTGGAAGCGCCCGTCACGATTGCCACTTTTTCAGATAATGTGCTCATAATTCACCATGGTTTTTGACCTGACTCCCCGTATGCCAGAACGACCATGGCGGTGACTGGCGCCTGACGCGTATGAAAAATCTCGTTTGTACTTCCCGTGCTAAAGAGCGCCTTGAAATAGCGCGTCGACATTCAATTTTGCATCTTGAACGAATCGTCGGCAACCCGGAAGTTATCCGGCTTCCACCGCGGGATTCGTGTTGCGAAGTCGGCTTTTCTGCAGACATTTAAGCCCTCACCGCTAGGGCGGCACTAATCAGACCGACAATTGCATAACTTCCGGCTTTCTTATGACTCTGACGCAATCGGAAATACGCTGTTGCGGCGAAGCGCTCCCGGTTTATCCACCGTTTATCTGGGTTGCGATATGGTGGGCGCCTCCCTGTGGCGTTTGATCGCGCGGGGCGGAGGATTTGGTCATGACTGATCAACGCGGACGAGTTGGTGTACTGGGGGCGGTTTCGGTTTTCGCTGCGGCAATTTTTGCTGTCACGATGCATGGCATTTCACACGCAAGTTCTCTTACAACTTCGCATGCGGTTACTTATAGATTGCCCCCCGGGGCCAGCGGCTATCACGTAAGCAAAACCATTCCCGTGGGCGGTGAAGGTTTCTGGGATTATGCGACGGTGGACTCGGATGCGCGGCGTGTCTATATTTCGCACGGCACGCACGTGGTGGTGCTGGACGCCGACACTCAGGCCGCCGTGGGCGACATTCCCGATACGCAAGGAGTTCACGGAATTGCGATCGCTTCCGAATCCGGGCACGGATTTGTGAGCAACGGGCGTTCGAACAACATCACCATGTTCGACCTCAAGACTCTCAAGACCCTTGGCACTATTCCTGCTGGAACAAACCCCGACGCCATCATTTACGATCCGGCGACGAAGCGCGTCTTTGCCATGAACGGCCGCAGCGGCGACATCACGGCGGTGAATGCGGCGGATGGCAAAGTTGCTGGCACGATCGCGGTCGGTGGCAAGCTGGAGTTTGCCGCAGCCGACGGGAAAGGCATGATCTTTGTCAACGTCGAGGACAAGTCTCAGCTCGCGCATATTGACGCGGAGAAACTTACGGTTTTGCATCGTTGGCCGCTGACTCCTTGCACCGAGCCTTCGGGCCTTGCCATGGACACCAAAACGCGGCGGCTTTTTGTGGGCTGTGACAACAAAATGATGGCCATCGTAAACGCGGACACTGGAAAAATAATCACCACCGTGCCGACCGGCGATGGAACGGACGCCAACGCATTCGATCCTGGCACGGAATTCGCCTTTTCCTCGAATGGAGAAGGCACGCTCACCGTCGTGCATGAGGATTCTCCGGAAAAATTTTCGGTCGTGGAGAATGTGCCGACCAAGAAAAGCGCGCGCACCATGGCGCTGGATTTGAAGACGCATAATATTTTTCTGCCGGCAGCGGATTTCGATGCTCCGGCGGCAGGCGAGCGGCGTGGAAAGATGAAGCCGGATTCGTTTGTGGTGCTAATGCTGACGCGATAAAACTACATCGCGCTCGCGATTTAATCTTGTCGAGGAGCGCGGAGCGCTGGCATGCAGGGGACCTTGCCGCGCTCCGCGTCGTTTTTGTGACGCGACGGTCTGCTATACTCTTGCCACGACCGGCGACAGTCACGCGATCCGGCCTGTGGAAACTAATGACCGCGCACGAATCCACCTCAGCCAGGCGCGCCGCGAAGCCACAGCGCGGTCCACACGCTCCGAAACACATCGTCATTGAAGGGCCGTTGCGCGTGGGAAAATCCACACTGGCGCGGATCCTTGCCGAGCGTTTGCATGCCCGGCGGGTGTATGACTGCGAGGACAATCCTTTTCTCGGCGAATTTTATAAGGAACAGCCCGGATCCGCTTTGCGCGCGCAAATGTATTTTTTGATCGAGCGGCAAAAGCGTTTGCGCGAAGCGCTTGCCGCGGATTCGCCGGCGCCGCTGCTCTCCGATTTCCTGATGGAAAAAGATCGCATCTTCGCCAATCTGAATCTGGATGACGAAGAGCTGAAACTTTACGAGCGGTATTACGAAGCACTGGCCAGAGATATTCCTCCGCCCGACCTGGTCATCTACCTGCAAGCCAAACCGGAAGTTTTGCAAGCGCGCATCGCGAAAAAAGCGCTGAAGGACGAAAACCAGATTTCCACGGAATATATCGAGGAAGTTTCACGGGCCTATGAACACTTCTTTTTCCGCTATGAGGCTTCCGATCTGCTGGTCATCGATACTTCGGAGATCGACTTTGTGGCACGCAACGAGGATTTGCAGCAATTGTTGCGGCGGTTACAGGACCCGGTGAAAGGCACTCAATACTTCCTGCCGCTGGGCGCGATGGAGTAGAAGAGCCCGGTCCATTCGTAACGAACGACGCTCCGGCGAACCAGCCCCGGCACCCCTCTCCCTTCTTCCGTAACCGCAGATGATAAAGACGCAAGAATGCCTCCGCTACCGTCGTTTGCGACGGCCGCCGCTGGTTCTTGACAGAACCGGCATCACGACCGAGAGAATTTCAGGCGAGGTACCGTACCGGAAGTGAAATACATCGAACGGGGAAAAATGAAGGTTGAACGGGCAGCGGGCGTGCGTAAGCCGGTCCAAAGCGCCGGAAATGGAAAATGCGAACCAACAGGGTTCCCGGGGCATCGAACGAGAGCTATGGCAAAGAGAAAAGCAGATTGGGGCGAGACTCCATGGAGGATTACGTTTCAATGTCACCGGACCACCTTGCCTGAGCATGTGAACTTTGCCGTCGTGGGCGGGGGCTTTGCGGGGCTTTCGGCTGCAGCGTGGCTGGCCAAGCTGGCTGCGAAGAAAACTGTTTTGTTGCTGGAGGCAGAGCGCGTGGGCAACGGAGCCAGCGGGAGGACAGGAGGTATGGCTCTGGCGCAGACGGCGGCGGGCGATTTGCCGGGATTGGGAGATGTGCTGCGCGGCTACCAGAAAATCTTGCGCGACTTGCGCGTTGACGCTGAACTGGAATTGCCAGGAGTATGGGAAGTTGCGCGCCACGAAAAGTCGATGGAAGGCAAAAAGGTTCATCCGCTGAACAATTCGCCGATCGACTGGGAAGATTCGGGAAGGGTCCGCGCCGTGAATACATTCCCCGGAGGAACCGTGAATCCAGGGAAAGTCGTTTCCGGACTGGCGCGAGCCGCCAGCAGAGCTGGTGCGCAGATTGTGGAGGAGGCGGAAGTCGTGCGCATGGAGTTTTCCGAGCCGGTGCGGCTGCACGTAGAACGAAAGCTCGCCCGCGGGATTGAGAAGAGCGTTGTTACCGCGAATAAAGTGCTGCTGGCAACGAACGCCGCTTCGCGCGAATTGGCTGGAAACATTTACGCATCGAAAGAATCAGCGGAGCCGCGACTGACTTTCGCGATTGCGACGGCGCCACTGACAAAGCAACAGATTGCGGCGCTGGGGATGGAGTCGCGGCGGCCGTTTTATTCGGTGGATTTTCCGTACTTGTGGGGACGAATGCTGAAAAATCGCGGAATGATTTTCGGCAGCGGACTGGTGCCGGCGTTCGGGAGATTCTTGCGTGAAGACGCGGTACGCGCAAAATCGGCTGAGGCTTGCGTGCTCAAATTGTGGGGCGGGCTGGAACGATTTGATGTGCGGCGCGGCGAACCTGCTGCGCGGCTGCGGTCGCTCGAAAAGCGCGTGCGCTCGCTGCATCCTGCGTTGAAAAACGTAAAGGTTGCGCATCGCTGGGGCGGCCCGATTCTCACCACGAAAGATTTTTTGCCGACCTTTTGCGCGCACCCGGAAAGCAAGAATGTCGTCGTGCTGGGCGGATTTTCCGGACACGGAGTGGCGTTGAGCGTTTATCTTGGCAAATGGGCTGCGGAATCGCTGAACAGAAAGAGATCTCTGCCGACTTGGAATCGACGGTGAAGCATGAAGAGTCGCAGGCTGCCAGAATTGAAGAGTCGGCGAGAAAATCCGCGAAGGTCAGCCTCAGCGGCTAAAGCCGCGCCTCAACTGCGGGATTGCGGCGCGATCGTAGTCGCGCCCCCCCAACAACGAATTCCAGGCAAAACACGGGCCTGAAGGCCCGTCCCAACAAGAACTGGGTTCGACTTCCTCTTTCCTCCGGTTCCATGCGCTTGTATAGTTGCGGCCTCGCATTTATTTGCACACGATTTCTTTTTCGAGGGGGAACTATGAGTCTTTGGTCACGTCGCAGATTTTTTCTGACATCGTTGGCAGGAACGGCAGCGGCAGGCACAACGAATGTATTCGGATCGCTAAAACCGGAAGCGGGCTGTTGCGCTTTGCAGGCCGCGGCGACGAAAGGCACGCGGCCTATCATGATTTCAAGCGCGAATGGAGTACACGCGCTGCAGAAAGGCATGGACATTCTAAAGAGCGGCGGCGACCCGCTGGATGCGGCGGTCGCTGCGGTGACGGTGGTCGAAGACGATCCGAATGACGATTCCGTCGGCTACGGCGGGCTGCCGAACGAAGAAGGCGAAGTGGAGCTCGACGCCAGCGTGATGCACGGGCCGACTCATCGCGCAGGATCGGTGGCCAGCGTACGGCGAATCAAGAACGTATCCCGTCTGGCGAAAACAGTGATGGAACGCACCAATCACACCATGATCGTTGGTGATGGTGCACGCCGGTTTGCGGTGGCGGAAGGATTTGAAGAAATGAATTTGTTGACGGAACACTCGCGAAAAATCTGGCTGGCGTGGAAGGCGTCTACTTCGTTCAACTGGCGGCCGGGAATTGACAGTCCGGAGTGGGTCGGCCGCTCAGCGGCCGCAGGTGCGGAAGAAAAAATAGCGGCGACCGGAAGGCGCGGCGCATTGGATTCGCCGGAATTTCGTGCGCGCCTCGCCGACATTTGCGAACACGATGAAGCGCTCATGGCGCGTGCGATTGAAGTTATCGCCGATCCGCCGACGGGGACCATCAATTGCCTGGCGGTGAACGAAAAAGGAGAAATCTCCGGAACGACGACGACCTCCGGATTGTCGTGGAAAATTCCCGGGCGCGTCGGCGATTCGCCGATTATTGGCGCGGGCCTGTACGTGGATGGCGACGTGGGCGGCGCCGGCTCAACCGGCAAAGGCGAAGAGAACATTAAGATTGCGGGAGGTCATACCATCGTGGAAATGATGCGCAAGGGATTGTCGCCGACCGAAGCGTGCCTGGAAGCTATGCATCGCGTGGCGCGAAATTACAACAACGACAAGAAAAAGCTGAATACATTTCATATTTATTTCTACGCGCTGAATAAGGATGGCGTTCACGGCAGCGCGTCGTTGTGGAGAAATGGGTACGAACGGAGCAAACGCGCGAAGTACGCGGTGCATGACGGCATAGAGGCAAAGCTGGTCGAATGCGCGGCGTATTTTGACGAGATTGGCGGAGGAGAGTAGTAGATCGCGCTGCCCGTATACCCCTTGCGCGACGGACAAATCGAAGAAGAGACCTCCTCGCTTCCGTCGGAATGGCGGATAATGCCGAGTGAAGGGTTATTCGACAATGATGCGTAGGAATTTTTTCTTCCCGGCTCTTAGGAGCAGTTCACCGGGTTGACTGAGATCGATCTCCTTCCGAAAATCATCTACGGTCACTCCATCGATTTCGACACCCTTCTGCTTGATCAGCCGCTCGGCCTCGCTTTTTGAGGGCGCAAGACTTAGCTCAACGAGTAGCGCGGTAAGTTTCTTGGCCAGGCCGCGCGGAACTTTTTGTGTCGGAGCTTCCGCGGGCGCTTCGCGGTCGCGGAAGACGCGCTGGAAATTCTCGGCGGCTTTGCGGCCGGCGTCGGCGCCTTGAAAAATAGAGACGACTTCTTCAGCGAGGCTCATTTTTAGATCCATGGGATGAAGCTTGCCGTCTGCAATTTCATTTTTTGACTCAGAGATTTCCTTTTCGGTGCGATCGGTCAACAGTTCGTAGTAACTCCACATCAGTTCGTCGGGGATGGACATCATTTTGCCGAACATTTCCTGCGGCGGCTCGGTGATACCGACGTAGTTGCCAAGGCTCTTGGACATTTTGCGCGAGCCATCGAGTCCGACCAGGATCGGCATGGTCATGCAGACTTGCGATTCCTGCCCGTATTCGCGTTGAATTTCCCGGCCCATCAGCAGATTGAATTTCTGCTCGGTGGCGCCGAGCTCCACGTCCGCTTCCAAAACCAGCGAATCGTATGCCACCAGCAATGGATAGAGAAATTCGTGAACGGAAATCGGCTGCTGATTTACCAGACGGTTATGAAAATCCTCTCGCTCCAGCATGCGGGCCACGCGATACTTCGCGGCCAGCTTGATGATGTCGTAGCTGGTAAGCTTATCGAGCCACTCGCTGTTGTAGCGAATTTCGGTTTTTGCGGGATCGAGAATCTTGAAAACCTGTTGGAGATAGGTTTTTGAATTGGCCTGCACCTGCTCGCGCGACAACGGCGGGCGAGTCTCGCTTTGTCCGGTAGGGTCGCCGACCATCGCGGTGAAATCGCCGATCAAGAAGACCGCGGTGTGGCCCATATCCTGAAAATGTTTCAGCTTTCGAATCACCACCGTGTGGCCGAGATGGATATCCGGCGCGGTGGGATCAACACCCAGTTTCGCGCGCAGCGCTTTTCCGGTCTTGCGCGATTTTTCCAGCTTGGCGCGCAAATCCTCTTCGCGAATAATCTCGTGCACGCCCTTTTTTAAGTAAGCGACTTGTTCTTCGACGGGTTTGAAGTTGAAAGTAGTCATTGGGTGAAAAACGGAACCGGTCTAAAGGTCGGGCCGCTACAAAGTCTCCTTCGCGAAGATCACGCGGCGGCCTGCGATTTTGAATTTCCCTTCGAGTACAATCTTAACCGCTTCGGAATAAATGCGATGTTCTTCCTTCAGAATGCGCGCGCTGAGACTGTCTTCAGTATCGCCGTCCTCGATGGGAACGACAGCTTGCAGCACGATTGGCCCGGCGTCCAGATTTTCATCCACAAAATGCACCGTGCATCCGGCAAATTTCACTCCGTATTCGAGCGCCTGCTTTTGCGACTCCAATCCGGGAAACGAGGGCAGCAGGGACGGGTGGATGTTCAGGATACGCTGCGGAAACGCTGCAACGAAAAACGGCGAGAGCAGGCGCATGTATCCCGCGAGGCAGATCAGATCCACATTGGCCTCGCGCAACGCAGCAACTACCAGGCGATCGTAAGGCTCGCGCTCCAGGCCTTTGGATGGAATCGCGCGAGTGGCTAGCCCCCGCGCGCGCGCGCGATCGATGCCCGGCGCGCCTTCGCGATTACTGACAACCATGGCAATTTCCGCGTTGGGTATGCGGCCAGCGGAAATGCTGTCGGCAAGCGCCTCGAAATTCGAGCCGCGGCCGCTCAGGAGCACGCCAATACGCTTGGTCATAAGCAAAAAAAGTTAGCACAACTCTAGCGTGGTTCCCAAGTTGCCGCAGAGAAGTTTCGCCGCGAAAGACAGTCGGGGAACGATCGGCCCGCAGTTTCGGCCGTTTCCAGTAGCTCCGCTGTTGAACTTTTCGCGCCAGTACAATACGCTCTGCAATCTCAAGCAATGCGTAGTAATCTCTCCACGAACATTCCAGGAGGACCAGGAAAATGAACGGCACAATAGTGTTCCGCTGCGTTGCCTGTCTGGCATTTCTCGCGATGATGCTGCTTCCCGGGAGATTGCCTGCGGAACCCGGCGATACCGGCAAAATCGAGCGCGTCAAAAAGACTTCGTTCGGCAAATTGCCCGATGGAACGGAAATCCATCAATTTACGCTTCGCAACACCAAGGGAGCCGTCGCTAAAGTAATCACCTATGGCGCGACGCTCGCTGAACTCTGGATGCCCGACAAATCCGGCAAGAATGCCGACGTTGTGCTGGGCTTCGACAACATTGCTGGTTACCTCACCGATCATCCGTATTTTGGCGCGACCGTCGGCCGTTACGCCAACCGCATCGCCAGGGGACAATTTCAGCTCGACGGCCGGACATATTCGCTCTTCATCAATAATGGGCCGAATTCGCTGCACGGCGGCAAAGCCGGTTTCAATCGCAAAGTGTGGAAGGCGGAGCCAGTCGGACTGGCGCACGGGGCCGCCGTAAAATTCACCTATGTCAGCGAGGACGGCGAGGAAGGCTATCCCGGCACTCTGACCGTGCACGTAACTTATGAACTTAGCGACGAGAATGCCCTCAAAATTAGTTACGCCGCGTCGACTGACAAGCCCACCGTCGTCAATCTAACCAATCACAGCTATTTCAATTTGTCTGGAGCGGGCAGCGGCGACGTTCTGAAGGACGTGTTGCAGCTGGATGCCGATCGCTACACTCCCGCGGACGGCACTCTGATTCCGACCGGTGAGCTGAAATCGGTCGACGGGACGCCATTTGATTTTCGCAAGCCGACCGCAATCGGCGAGCGCTACGCGCAAGTTCCCGGCACCGGCGGCTACGATCACAACTTTGTGTTGAACGGCGAAGCAGGTACGCTGCGCAAGTCCGGCGAGCTTTACGACCCGAGTTCCGGCCGCCAGATGGAATTGTGGACTACCGAGCCGGGCGTGCAGATCTATATGGCCATCGGGCTGAACGGCTCGATCAAAGGCATCGGCGGAGCTTATCAAAAGTTCGGTGCGCTGTGTCTGGAGACGCAGCATTTTCCGGATTCGCCGAATCACCCGAGTTTTCCAGCAACGGTGCTGCGGCCCGGGAACGACTACCAGTCTGAAACCATTTACAAATTTTCGGTGAAGTAAGGTTTGCCGCAGCGTCAGCAGGGGTATGCACAAAACAACTGAGAGTTCGCGCACGACGAATTGATACGCGGAAAGGCGACGATGACGGCAATTCTCGGAATGCTGGCAGCGGGGCGGCTGGTTCGCCTGGCGCCGGTGGATCTTGCGATCGTTGTTTTCTATTTTGCGCTGGTGCTGGGCATCGGTTTTTATCTGAAGCGATTCGCCAGGACGGGCGAAGATTTTTTCCTGGCCGGGCGCGAGATGACCGCATGGGTCGCAGGACTGGCCTTCGTTTCCGCGAATCTCGGCTCGCTCGAGCTTCTCGGCTGGGCCGGCTCGGCGTATCAGTACGGAATTCTCGCCGCGCACTGGTATTGGATCGGCGCGATTCCGGCCATGATTTTTCTCGGCCTGGTAATGATGCCGTTTTATTACATTTGCAAAACACATTCCGTGCCGGGTTACTTGCAATTGCGTTACGGCAAGGCAACCAGCGGATTGAGCGCGGTCACTTTCGCCATCATGACCATCCTGATGTCCGGCGTGAACATGTACGCCATGGCCGTGGTGATGAAAGTGGTTCTAGGCTGGGATTTAAATTTCAGCATTTTTGTTTCGTCGATCACCGTGGCGATCTATGTTGCAGCAGGCGGACTGTTCTCCGCTATTTTCAATGAAGTGCTGCAATTTTTTCTGATCTGGTTCGGCGCGCTGTTGATTCCTATACTCGGTTTGATCGAAACCGGAGGATGGCACGGAATGGTTGCGCGCATTCAGCACAACTTTCCCGGCCAGGACTTCACCCACATGTGGGGTAACCTCGGGCACTTCAAGGACAATCCGATGGGCATGCACTGGACCGGCATTGTTTTCGGGCTGGCGATGGTGCAATCCATGGGTTACTGGACGACGGATTTCCTGGTCGTGCAGCGCGTGCTCTCCGCAAAGGATATTCGCTCCGCCAAGCTGGCTCCGGTCATTGGGTCATTTTTCAAAATGGCTGTGCCGCTGATCGTTATTCTTCCCGGTTTGCTCGGCCTGGCGGTACTGCCGATGCATTTGGTCCCAAACAACGAAGTGCAGGCCGGACAGTTCGGCTACAACGAAGTGCTGCCGCTGATGCTCGCTCGTTATTGCGGTCCAGGCTTGCTCGGACTTGGTATCACCGCACTGGTGGCGGGCTTCATGGCAGGCATGGCGGGCAACGTCAGCGCCTTCGCAACGGTGTGGACATACGATCTGTATCGACCATTCATTCGCAAGAGCGCGCCTGACCAGCACTATGTTTCGATGGGCCGCTGGTGCACTCTGATCGGCGTGTTCATCAGCATCGGCACGGCATACGCTGCCAAGCACTTTGCAAGCATCATGGATTACGTGCAAGCGCTGTTCGGATTTTTCATCGCACCGCTATTTGGAACAGTGCTGCTCGGCATGATGTGGAAGCGCGTGAGCAAAGCGGCCGGGTTCTGGGGACTGCTGGCGGGCACGGTTTCCTCGGTCACGCTGTTCCTGCTGATGCAGGGAAAATTCCCGTTCCTGAACCCGGAGTCACGCGGGCGTTGGATTGGTCTCTTTGCGCTTTCGCCGCACGCCCAGGGCCTGGCCCAGGACATGTACCAATCACTGTGGTCGTGCGTAACCTGCGTGGTGGTGACGGTGTTGGTCACGATGGTTACCGAGCCGCGGCCGGATTCGGAACTGCACGGATTGGTCTATAGCCTCACGGAAAAGGCGAAGGAAGAACACACGAGCGTGCTGCACCGGGCGGCCTTCTGGGGGGTCGTTTCTCTGCTGGTGCTGGCCTTTTTGCAAATTATTTTCTGGTAGGAGGGAGGAACTCCGTTGAGAGAAAAACGATGAGCGAAAAACATCACATCACTCCGGTCTGGTTTTTTGTGGGAGTGCTATTTCTCGTCTACGGTGTGCTGATTCTGGGCAGCGGGTTGGCGGAATGGCCCCATCCGCCGAATACGGTGTTGTCGGAACTGCACGCGCCAGTCTGGTGGGGCGCCTTGCTGATTATTCTGGGGGGCGTCTATTGCACCATTTTCCGACCGGGACGCAAGGAAAACTAGAGCGACTATCCGCTTGCGGCTCGTGAGAGAGCGCGCGTGATTGCACCCCGTTTCGGGTATTAGCGCACCTCCGCAGGAATGACTATTCTGTAATTGAGCCCTCGCGACATTCCAAGGGAGGGCCCCATGCCAATCGACTTTTCCAACGCTTGGAACACCGGCGTCAAGATCATCAACGAAACAATTTCGCTTCTGCCGAACACAAACATCAGGGAATCGCTTTGCTGATGGCTCGACTGGTTCAGACCACTATCCTGGTTCTGGGTTTCCTGATCGCGCTCTCCGTTGTCGCTCCGTCTTTCAAGGCCGGCGATCTAATTAAATTGCTGGGAGTCGGCACGGTGGCGATTGGTTTTGCTTTTCAGAATATCCTGCAAAATTTTCTTGCCGGGATTCTGCTGCTGTTGCAGGAGCCGTTTCAACTCGGGGATTTCATCAGTGTTGCCGGCATCGAAGGCGCGGTCCATGACATTCAGTCGCGCGCGACGATCGTGAACACGAAAGACGGCAGGCGGGTGGTCATCCCTAATGCGGTCATATTTACAAGCCCGGTGGCAGTTGAGTCGACCGCCGCAAAGGCCGGGTGAGTGGTTTGCCGTGCCGACGGTGTTTACAATCGCGACCGCGCGTGTGCAATTTTGGCGGCAGCGATGCGAAGGCGCAGAGCGGGACAGGCGAAGCTTTCAGATGGAGCGGAGGGCGGGGTAAAGGCGGCGGAACGCGGCGTAGTTTTTCTGCAGGAGGGCTGAGGAGGCCGGATCTGGTTTGACGCGTGAGGCGACATGGACCACGCCATCACAGGCCTGGTCCACCGAAGCGAAGTGGCCTCTACCGACTGCGGCAAGAATGGCGGCACCGTACGCTGCGCCCTCTTCGGCTGCAACGAGTTCAACTTCGTGGGCGTAGACGTCGGCTTGAATTTGCCGCCAGAGCGGTGAGCGGGCGCCTCCTCCTCCGAGTCTGATTTGAGTGACAGGAACTTTCATTTCTTCAAAAATCGAAAAGGAATCTTTCAGGCTGAAGGCGACGCCTTCGAGGATCGCGCGAAGAATGTGTGCGCGACGGTGTGCTGGCGTGATGCCAACCAACGCTCCGCGCGCGCTGGGATCAAGATGCGGCGTCCGTTCGCCCATTAGATAGGGCGCCCAGAGCAAGCCTTCCGCGCCGGGCGATGCGGTGGCGGCTTCTTCGGTGAGAAATTCGTAAGCTTCTTTTTCGATAGGGAACGGATTACTTTCCGAATCATCATTCAGAGCCGTGCCGTCCGGTATGGCGCGACGAATCGAGCTGGGAATTATTCTAAGGGAGCCGGCAGCATCTTGAATGACCGAACCAACTCCAAACGTGTCGCGGAACCAGCGCAGCGAAAGCCCGGCGGCTTGGGTGACGCCCATAACGTGCCAGCGTCCGGGAATAGCATGGCAAAACGTATGCAGCCGCCCGCTCGGATCAAGCGCAGGACGATCGGTTGCGGCAAAGACCACGCCGGAAGTTCCGATGGTCGCGCTGACTACGCCGGCGCGAACGATGCCCATGCCAACCGCGCCGGCCGCTTGGTCGCCAGCACCCGCCACAACCGGCGTGCCAATTTTCAATCCGGTCGCGGCGGCGCCTTCTGTGTTGAGTTTGCCGCAAACGTCGGGCGACTCGTACAACGCCGGAAGAAAAGTCCTTTCGATGCCTGTGCCGGAGAGCACCTCCGCGGACCATGCGCGTTTTGCGACATCGAGCAGCAGCGTGCCGCTGGCGTCGGCCTGGTCAATGGCGCGGTCGCCAGTCAGGCGGAAACGGACATAATCCTTGGGCAGCATGATGTGGCGAACCCGCTCCCAGAGCTGCGGCTCGTTTTCGCGCACCCACAAAATCTTGGTCAGAGTGAAATTGGTCAACGGCGGATTGCAAGTGAGCTGAATCAGGCGGTCGGTGCCAAATTTTTCCGATAGTTCGCGCGATTGCTTTTCAGTGCGCTGGTCGCACCAGATGAGTGCGGGGCGCACCACTTCACCAGAGGAGTCGAGCAAAACCGCTCCGTGCATCTGTCCGGAGAACCCGACACAGCCAATTTCTTCAGCGCGAATCGCCGATTTCAGTAGCGCCTTTTTTACCGCGAAGCCGCAGGCGCGCCACCAATCGCGCGGATCCTGTTCGGCCCAGCCAGCTTGCGGCGAAGCGAACGGTTGATGTTCTTCCGTACCCGACGCCACGACGCCGCCAGAAGCATCCATCAGCAGCGCGCGCGTGCCGCCGGTTCCAACGTCAATGCCGAGGAAGTGGATTTGCGTTCTCCGATCGTCGAAGCAGCAGAAATTCGCTAAGCAGGCTGCGACGACGGATTGTAAGCGTGCTTTGTTCTTAAAACCAAGTCTAGAGCGCGTTAGGAATCAGTGTTATCGCAACTCTCCGGGTAGGATACCTTTTCTGCGTGCTTCTTCATAAATTGCTTCGATCTGATCCTGCAGATGTTTTCTTTTTTCTTCGAGTTTGGCAATTTGTTCGGGTATCGGAGCACGGTTGTAGCGTTTGTGCAGCTGCCTTCCATCGTCTCCGCTCAATTCTCCGGCTTGAAAGCGTTTCAGCGCATCGAGCTGTTGGCCCGCGTCCTTCCACTGCGCCTGCAATTTTTCCAATTTGCCACGCAATTGGCTGGCAAGTTGCGCGTTTGCATGATCGGTCGAATGCCGAGGCCAACCCGCGTCCTTTGCCGCGGGAGCGACATTGGCGCTGCCCGGCGCAAAATCGTCATTGGTCCATACTTTCTTGGTTTTTTGGTCGGACGTGTTCGAGGGCGAGTCCGCAGGCTGCTGAGCAGAAATGCTGGCCGCGCTGGCCAACAGCAGGCAAGCGGAAAAAACCAAACGAGCAGGAACACCAGGGAGACTTACCCGGGGCACGGTGTCGAGGATCAAGGCCACACACCTCTTCTTCGATTTAAACCCCAATGCGCTGAAAAAATCTCAGTCAGTTTCTATGCTCGATGACAGGTTTCGCTTTCATTTCGTCAAGGCGCGCCAGTTCGGACTGAATCTGCGGAATTGCTTCGGCCGGCGATCCGATACGCTTATATGCGCTGTAGAAAGTCTTTTCGTGCACCGAAATGTTGGAGAAAAGCTTCCGCCCGTCAAAATCGTATTGCGAGAAGGACGGCATCCAGATTCCCGGCGCCATTTCGTAGCGGTCCTGCATAAATCGGCTGCCTTTATAGATTTTGGCCAGGAAAATTCCCAGTGAAATATCGTCGGTTACTTCGCCTTCCACCTGCGCCAGCTGTTGCGCTGCCTCATCCACCCACAAGAATCCTTTGACCTTGGTATAGACCGAAGTGGCGCGATTGGTCGGCTTGAACGCCGGATTGGGCGCCATGCGGAATTTTGAAAGCATGCGGTCGCCGCGGGACTCCTGGCCGACATACGTGAGAAGAAAAGCGTTGCGCGTGGCATCAATCAGGTCGTCGCGCTCTTTTTGTTTTTTCTGAATTTTCTGGTAGGCCTCGCGCTGGGTCTGCCCCGTCTCGACCGCCCAGGTAAGCGCCTTCAACACCTTATCCAGTTCGGCTCGGTAGGTATCGGCGTCGCTGGGCTTGCCGTCCGGCCCGAGCGGAATTTTTGCGATTCCAGTACCCGCGGGGATTACCCGAGAAACCCGCACACTTTGCGGATCCGGATCGACCGCCTGCCTGCGTGTTTCCACCCGTTCGATCCGCTCGTACAGGTATTGCGCGTGCTCGGCTTCTTTCAACCCGTCTATAACGTGGCTCATCATTTCACGCGAGGGTTCGTGCAAAGGCTCATGCGAAGACGGCGCGGAAGAAGCTCCTGCCTCTACGGCCTTGGTGATGGCGTCCTGCAGCGGCGAGCCAGCAAGGAACGTCAGCCCGGCCACGATCAGCAGGAGTCTCGACGAGTAGTCCAAAGCAGCACTCCTTGAGACAAACTTTACCCTATGTTCCCAAGACTTTTTGGATTCTCTCAAACTGCATGGTGTTGCATGCGTTAAGGACCTGTATCTGGACTGAGAAATCTCAGCTTCCGATGAGTCTAGCTAAACCACTAAAAACAATAGTGTTAGCCACAACAAAGAACCTCGATTCGCCCGACGCAGCCGCCCGGTTTGGGAGGCGCAATAATGTTGCTGGCCCTGGGAAAGCAAATCACATGTTTTTAACGTCTAATAAGGAACCAAAGGGTATTGTCGCGCGTATTAAAGACACGGAACCTTCCGCTCAGTCAGACCGGGGAGAAACTAAGTTGGGTGTCACGCCACTCGAAGGACTAAATCAGGTTAATTTGTTTGCCGGGGCAGCCGATCGTGCCACGCGCCTGGTCCGAATCCGGCGCTCGCTGGTGGCATTCTTTGAGACTTTTCGTTTGGCGCTCGATTCCCTTCGAGCTCACAAACTTCGCAGCTTTCTGACACTTCTAGGCGTGATTTTGGCGGTAACGACTCTGGTAGTGGTGATGAGCGTCGTGGCCGGGATGAACTTTTATGTCGCGGATCGCATCGCCAATCTGGGCGCGAACGTCTATATCGTGGATCGCTTCGGCATCATCACCAGCAACGACGCATGGGTGAAAGCGCAAAAGCGGCCCCTGCTGACCATGGATGAGTTCGAGTATTTGCGGGACAACATGAACACCGCGAGCGCCGTCGCGGCTTTGGATGACCGCAACATGGACCTGAAAGCCGGTAACGAGCGACTGGAGCGGACCGACGTAATGGGCGTCACCCCGAACTACACCGACGTTCGCAACATTGGTATCGCGCAAGGCCGCATGATTACCGATTCCGATGACGAACACCGCTCGCAGGTGGTGTTTATCGGCACCGACGTAGCCGCCAAGTTGTTCCCGAACGTGGACCCGATCGGCAAGACGCTGCGCGCCGAAACGCATGAATATCAGGTCATTGGAGTGGCCACGCCCATCGGTAGCGCCTTCGGACAATCGCAAGACAATTTCGTGATCATGCCGATTCACACTTATCAAAGAGAATTTCACAAACAGAGCGACTGGGTCGGAATCTTCGTTCAATCGCCCAGTTCGGAAATGATGGAGCCTTCAAAGGACGAAGCGCGCATGCTGTTGCGCGCGCGCCGTCACCTGGCCTACGACGCGCCAGACAATTTCGCCATTCTTGGCTCTGATTCGATCATGGCGCTCTGGCATCAATTGACCGGCACGCTGGCGACCGTCGCAGTGGGATTGGTCAGCGTCTTTCTGGTAGTCGGCGGCATCGTCATCATGAACATCATGTTGGCCAGCGTCACCGAGCGTACCCGCGAAATTGGCGTTCGCCGCTCGCTGGGGGCGCGCAAGGTTCACATCATGCTGCAATTCATGACCGAATCCGGGGTGCTTGCTGCCGTGGGCGGAGTCATCGGAATTGCTAGCGCCTATGCGCTCGTCGCCCTAGGCCGATCCGCAACCTCCATTCCGATGCAGATGCCCCTGGGCGCGGTTGTTCTCTCACTGATCGTCTCAACCGCGGTTGGACTGTTTTTCGGCATCTATCCGGCAATGCGCGCGGCAAAACTGGATCCTATCGAAGCACTCCGGGCGGACGGATAAGGAGCAGCGCATGGCGCAAGCACACGGCGAAAATCTGAAACAGGCCATGGACACACTGCGCGCGCACAAAATGCGCAGCGGGCTCACCGTATTCGGCGTGGTGCTGGGAGTAAGCGTGATCATGCTGGTGGCGGCGCTGATCACCGGGTTCGACTATCAGATTCAGGAAAACATCAAGCAGTTCGGCGCTGACACCGCATTTGTCTCCAAGTGGGACCAGGGATTCCGCAACGGCAGCGCTCCTCTCGAGGAACGGCTTCGCAAACCTCTTACCATCGAAGATGCCGAAGCAGTCAAAGAAGGCGGCCGGTCTGTAAAGAGCGTCACGGCATTTATTCAAACCAATTGGATGCAGGCACACACCGTGCGGACAAAAGCCGGGGAAGTAACGGCGATTGATTTCCGCGGCGTTCAGCCTAATTTTGGCCAGGTATACGCCAATGCCGCAACGCTGGAAGGGCGCTTCATCAGCGAGGGCGACGATTTACATCGCGAAAAAGTTGTGATGCTCGGCGAAAATGTCGCACCGGTGCTCTTCCCCGAAGGCCATCCCGTGGGCAAAGACGTCATGATCGATGGTACCGACTTCCAGGTGATCGGCGTGGTCGAAAAGCCTAAAGGCGGATTCGGCATGGGCGATGAAGATCGCCGTGTATTGATACCCTTCAACACCTTCAAGAAGACCTATCCATCCGCCGACGAATTGAACATGCGTGTGCAGGCTTATCCGGGTTTGCTCGACCCGATGGTTGACGAAGTCACTGAAATTTTGCGGCGCCGCCGCAATGTGGCCTATGAAGCAAAGAACAATTTCTCGATTGGCACTGCGGCTCAAACAGTAGAAGAGTTCCACAACATCATGGCCATGGTTTACATCGGAACCATCGTTTTGAGCAGCATCGGCTTGCTGATTGGTGGTGTCGGCGTAATGAACATCATGCTAGTCAGCGTCACCGAGCGCACCCGCGAGATTGGCATCCGCAAAGCCATCGGCGCGAAAAGCAAAGACATTACCTGGCAATTCCTGCTGGAAGCTATGACCTTAACCGGAACCGGCGGCCTGATTGCCCTGATTGCGGTGAATGCTCTGGTCTTATTGATTCGCGCCACGCTGAAATGGCAGGGTACGGTACCGGCCTGGGCCGCGCTGCTCGGCGTGACTGTCAGCGTATCGATTGGCTTGATTTTCGGCGTTTGGCCCGCCATGAAAGCCGCAAGACTCGATCCGGTGGAAGCGCTTCGTTACGAATAATTGCAACAAACCATGCGAGATTTTGAATGCGCGCGGTCACGCCCGCAGATTCGGGGAGAACTTCACGCAGCGCTTATTTGCTGTTATGCGGGGAGGCGGAAGCATCGGCAACGGTTTCTGCCGGCTTGGAATTCTTTGGCGGCGCTCCCGGCCAGAGAATTTCGAGCGCGGCATCGCGCTTCACAAGCATTTTGGCGTGCTTTATGACTTTGATCGAAAGTAAATTCGCACTGCCGCTTTGTATTTCAGCCAATCCGTCGCGCTCCAGATGGAGACTCTGGTCCGGACGATACAACGCGACGCGAAATTCGTGTGGGCCGGCGGCAAGCGGCCTTTCCAGATGAAGCATTTCGCCGGAAACGGTGACCGATAACGGAGACGTTGCGACCAGATGCTGATCCGCATAAATCGCCAGCGTCTCTCCGTCGATCGCCGACGCAATTTCTATGTTCAGAGGCACTTGCCCGATTTCTGGCGTGTGAACGGGAGTAATGGCAGCGTCTGGGTTGGAAGTTTCGCGCGTGCGTGACGGATTCTCGGTGACCGTCTCGGTAGCATTTCCTGATACGGATTGACCTTTGCCTCGAGTTCCCTTGCCGTGACCGCTCGTGGCCTGCTGGTGATGTTCGGCGGGTTGAGACTTGCGCGCCGATCGCGAATCGGTCGGCGCTGCACCGTAGGCCCCGTTTAGATTCGGAATGTTTGTAATGGCCATCGGGCCGCCGGTGATTGGAAGTCTGGCTGCCAGGGGCGCTCTCGATGAATCCGCAACCTGATCAGTGGAGCTGTTGGCCGCAGAAACCACTGAATTAGCGTGATTACGACGCACATTCCAATCGTAGGCGCCTGGGATAGCGAGAATCGTTGTAGCACAAGCCACAAGGGCAATCCACTTATCGCGCGCATGCAGTGGCCGCTTCCACCAGGAAAAATCAAACCGGCTGGGCGCCGCTTCGGCCTTGCTTCTGGCAAACGGGTAAAGCGAAGCGGCCAACGACTCGCCCGAAGCGTATCTGGCATTCGGATCTTTCGCCAGGCAGCGCATCACGATGCGGTCGAATTCCTTGGGTAATTGTGGATTATGCCGCGACGGCGGAGGCGGCTCTGCCGCTACGATCTGCGCGCATACAGCGGTTACAGACGAGCCATCGAAGGGGCGAACCCCGGTAGCCATCTGGTACAGAATGATGCCCAGGGAAAAAATGTCCGATCGGTGGTCCTGGGCTCCGCCCTTGATTTGCTCCGGCGAAAGATAGGCTGGCGTTCCGACGAGTTTTCCGGTCCCCGAAAGTTGCGTGGCGTAGCGCGCAATTCCAAAATCGCCCAGTTTGATGTAACCTTCGTCGGTCACGAAAATATTTGCCGGCTTCACATCGCCGTGCACGATGCTCGCGCGATGTGCGCGATGCAAAGCGTTGGCTAGATCGCCCGCCCAAACGCCGACTCGCGCCAGCGGCAACGCGCCCTGTGCCGCCATCACCGATTCCAGCGTCTTTCCCGGTACGAACTCCATCACCAGGTAGGCTGAGCCGTCTTCGTTCGTTCCCAAATCGTAGATGGAAACGATATTGGGATGTGAAAGGCGTCCCAATATCTGCGCTTCGCGCATGAACTGCTTTTGCAGCTCCTCAGAGCCGAATCCGTGCCCGAACGTTTTCATCGCCACAGTCCGGTCGATGAGCGTGTCGTGCGCTTTGTCAACGCGGCTGGTGGCGCCGACGCCGATCGTGCTTACGATCTCATAGCGTGTCTGTGTCATGTGGTAGACCGGGACAGTTCTCCGCGTCGACGGCAAGCGTGACAAATCTCGAGGCGTCGCAAAATGGGCCTTAAGTCCTGAAAAACCTAAGGACGGAAGTACCGGGAAATTTTTTCCTGCGTCTTCCTTTCGACGCTGTTTCGCTGGCCTCTCGGGCAGTTTGACTTGGCGAGTGGAATTTCCGGATCGCGGGTCGAATCACTTAGACCGCCGGTTCTAGTGTCGGTTCCAGACTCAAGGAAATCGGGCAGCGCACGACGCACCGAGTGAGCCTGCTCCGGTCCATGGCCGGGGCGTTCTGTTTGTGGATTGGAACTGCTAGCCCTGTTTCGCGAATCTTGTTTCGAATCGAATTACGCGGATCGCAACAGTCGCGATGCGCGATCGCGGAGTGTCGACGACACAACTGTCTTCGCTGGTGGCGCAGCGCTGACGACTGCCGTCTTGCGTCTTGCCAGCGGATACAGCATCTGCGCCAGCTTGTCCCCCGACGAGAGGCGCGTGTCGGGATTCTTCGTCAGGCATGCCGTGATAATCTCATCAAAGCTGGTGGGAACCGACGACTGAAGTTGAGACGCCGCCGTAACGGTTGACGACAGCACACGATTGCAAATTCCCTGCAGGGAATCCGCCTCGAATGGCCGCGTGCCGGTGACCATTTCGTACAGCACTACTCCCAGCGAAAAGATATCCGAGCGCGCGTCCTGCGGGCGGCCCATGATTTGTTCCGGGCACCAGTACGCCGGGGTACCGAGCAATGGAGAGTCGCCGGTGTCGCGCTTTGCGACGCGCGCCATGCCAAAGTCTGTCAGCTTCACTCTTCGGTCCGCGGTGATAAGGATGTTCGCAGGTTTCACGTCGCCGTGAATCACGCCGCGGGTGTGCGCCACTTCCAGCGCTTCGGCCGCATGTGCGATCCATGCGCAAGCGCGCGGCAACGGTAACGTACCCTTTTCAAGAATGCGATCGAGCGGAGTTCCGTCAATAAACTCCATCACCAGGTATGGCGTTTGTGTCGCTTCTTCGATTCCCATATCGTGCAGCGTAATGATGTTGGGATGGGTCAACTGGCCGACTACCCGGGCTTCGCGCAGGAAGCGTTCTCTGGCTTCTCCAATCGCAAGCTCGGGGCGAAACAGCTTTACCGCCACTTGCCGCCCGATCATCGGGTCAAATCCGCGCACCACGCGGCTGGTGGCGCCCACGCCCAGAGTTTCGAAGAGTTGGTAACGTCCGACTTGCAAGGGGGACCTTCCGTTCGTGCGTGTAATTTAGGATTGCCGGCGGTAAACGCAAATGAAGCGAAAGTTCCGAAATGCACTAAACTGTGGTACTAGGACGGAAACTCCTATAAATCCTTGAATAATTTGAAGTTAGTCTCATTCTGTTACGGTCACCCGCATTGTTCGCCTATATTCGACGAGCGCCGGTGCAGTTCTTAAGCGGGCCGGAAAGTCGCGAATAAAAGACTTCATCGATGGGTGCCAAAAGCCGTTAAAACCGAAAAAATACATCTCGTTCATGGCCTGGGTTGCGGGCCAACCCTCGTAAGCCATTCGATAGGTGGCGACGAAAACTCCGGTGCGGTCATCCCCGAAGCGGCAATGCACAAAAACCTTTTCTTTGGGATTGTTGCGAAACAGCGCCAGGAATTGCGCCACCTGGTCGTTGCTCGGCGGCGACCATCCGCTTACCGGAATGTTGACGAAACGAATTCCCAGCGATTCCGCCTGTTCTCTCTCGGAATCTCTGAGCCCAGGATTTTCGCCGCGCAAATCCACGACGGTGGTAATTCCCAGTTTCTTTAACTCTTGTATTCCCTCTGTGTGCGGCTGCGCGCCACGATAAAGAACATCGTTCACGCGTCCGCCGTTTGGCAGACCTGGAAGCCGCAACTTCTCGCCATACGCCGAGTGCATTACCGGCGCAGCGGCGGGAGCAGACAAACGCTCTTGTGCAAACACACACGGGCTGAACAACAAGAGAATCGTCACGGCCAAGGAATTGCGCGCCATAGAATATTTGGATGCGAAAAGTCTAGCGTCAGTTGACCGCAAAAGGAAGCAGTAAAAGCGCTGTGATTCGCCTTGTTGCACGGCGTAAACAAGACGCAAGTGTTTTAGGCAGTGAAAAATAGAATCAGATCTTGCTGAAGATTTTTGCAAGCCCTAGCCGCACGGTAACGTACATAAGGACGCTTGCCGACGCAATCAGTACAAAATTCATACGCAGCAAGCGCTTGCGGAGTTGAGATCGGGAAAAGTTCGTCCGTGAGCTGTTGAAAAAAGTTTGAAATCTGTGAAAGAAAAGCCTTGCGCGTCTTTTGCGATAGCGATGGTGGCGAAGAACAGTTAAAAGGTTTCTCATAAATGGGTTACGGGAATTGGGTCGGCCATTTCTGTTGCGGCGAGCGCCTGCGAAATCGTTCCGCGTTGGAATACGTACCACAAGATATGGGCGCTTTGAGAAAATCTCATCCACATTTTGCGTTTTTCTCTTGACAGGATTTTTCCTGCCGTTGATACTGCAACTCCAGATTCGGGGGATCGTGGGAGCGCCAGACGGACCCAGTCGAGGTTGATCAAGTCCGGTCTAACCACGAAACTTACCCGGGTTTTTCGCAATAAAATCCAGCGCGAAGTAACTGCTCCGCGCTTTGTTCGCGCGAAGTGGCAGGCTTGCTATGAGGCTCTGATAGACCAAACAGCCGATGGCAGGTCATTTTCGTTTGCGGACGCCAGGACTTGGCGCCGCAAAATTTGTGCTGCGAACTTTTGCGACGCCCGGTGGCTTCCACGGAACTACGAATCGCAGCAATTCAGGGAACAGGCACGCGCATGACCTCTGCGACCGCAGAGGAGTAAAATGATAGGGTTCCCCCGGCCAGCCACTGGGAACCAAGCGCTTGGAGGAACAGGATGGCAACGGTGAAGGCGGCAATTCATGGCAAATCGGCAGAAGCAGGAACACCCGAAAATATCGGGACCAAGAGTGGATTGATATTCGACCGTTTCTTCACCGACGGAAAGTTTTCGCCATTCGACGCGGTCGAATGGGAGAAGCGTACCGCCCTGATTGGGAATGAGAAGGGCACCACAATTTTCCGCCAGAACGATGTGGAAGTCCCCAAGACGTGGTCGCAGACGGCGACCAACATCGTCGCCAGTAAATATTTTCACGGCAAGCCCGGCACCCCGGAGCGCGAAGGCTCGGTGCGCCAGCTGATCAGCCGTGTCGTGAACACGATCGTTCGCTGGGGCACGGAAGGCGGCTATTTCGCCGACAACGCTTCGCGCGAAGCATTCGAGGATGAGCTCACGCATCTCCTCGTCGAACAGAAAATGGCTTTCAACTCGCCGGTGTGGTTCAACGTCGGCGTGCAGTCAAAGCCACAGTGCTCCGCATGCTTCATCAACTCCGTGCGGGACGACATGGAATCCATCATGGGCCTGACCCGCACCGAAGGCATGCTTTTCAAGTGGGGCTCGGGAACCGGCACGAATTTCTCCGCGCTGCGTGGCAGCAAGGAAACCCTCTCGGGCGGCGGCATCGCTTCCGGCCCGGTCAGCTTCATGAAAGGGTTCGACGCGTTCGCCGGCGTCATCAAGAGCGGCGGCAAGACGCGGCGCGCCGCCAAGATGGTCATCCTAAACGTGGACCATCCGGACATCGTGGAATTCATCGAGTGCAAATATAAGGAAGAACAAAAGGCCCACGCGCTCATCCGCGAGGGCTACAATTCCGCCATCGATGGCGAAGCTTACACCTCTATCTTTTTTCAGAACGCCAACCACTCCGTGCGCGTCAGCGACGACTTTATGCGCGCCGTCGAACAGGACAAGGATTGGTGGACCAAGAACGTAACCGACGGCCAGCCCGCCGACAAGCTGCGCGCACGCGATCTGATTTACAAAATGGCCGAGTCCACCTGGCACTGCGGTGATCCCGGCATGCAGTTCGATACCACCGTAAATCGTTGGCACACCTGCAAGACCACGGCGCGCATCAATGCCAGCAATCCCTGCTCCGAATACATGTTCCTGGACGATACGGCTTGCAACCTGGCTTCGCTGAATTTGATGAAGTTTGTCACTGCCGCCGGCCAGTTTGACGTGGAAGCGTACAAGCACGCGGTTGACGTCACGATCACTGCGCAGGAAATCCTGGTGGACTTTGCCAGCTATCCCACCCCAAGAATCGCGGAAAACTCGCACAACTTCCGGCCACTCGGCTTGGGCTACGCCAATCTCGGCGCGCTGCTGATGTCCATGGCCCTGCCGTACGACTCCGACGAAGGCCGCGACGTTGCCGGAGCAGTCACCGCATTGATGTGCGGCGAAGCTTACGCACAGTCTGCGCGTGTTGCCGAGAGAATGGGCCCGTTCCCGGGTTTCGCTGTGAACCGCGAAGCGATGATCGACGTCATCCGCATGCATCGCGATTCTATGCGTGGCATCAACCCTGTTCACGTGCAGCCGGATCTACTGGCTGCGGCGCAACATTCCTGGGATGACGCTCTAAAACTAGGCGAAGAGCACGGCTTCAAGAATTCCCAGGTCACCGTTCTTGCGCCTACTGGCACCATCGGCTTCATGATGGATTGCGACACCACCGGCATCGAGCCCGATCTGGCGCTCGTAAAGTACAAAAAGCTCGTCGGCGGCGGCCTGATCAAGATCGTCAACAATACCGTTCCGCAAGCCATGATGAAGCTGGGCTACACGCCGGAGCAGACCAGCGAGATCGTCGCCTACATTGACAAGCACAGCACCGCTGAAGGCGCGCCGTACTTTAAGGCGGAACATCTTCCAGTTTTTGACTGCTCGCTCGCTCCGGCGGGAGGCGGCCGCTCCATCACTTGGACCGGCCACGTCAAAATGATGGCCGCCGCTCAGCCATTTTTGTCCGGTGCAATCTCCAAAACCATCAACATGCCGGAAGAATCCACCATCGAAGACATCATGGATGCCTATATGGAATCGTGGAAGCTCGGCCTGAAGGCCGTGGCGATTTACCGCGACAATTCCAAGAAATCGCAGCCGCTGAATGCGGGTGGCGAAAAGAAGGACGACAAAAAAGTTGCGGGTGCGGCTGCGGCCGTCGCCAGCTCGGTCGTCGAACCAATGCAGCGCGAACTCTTCGCCCGCGCGCAACGCGAAAAGATGCCGGCCGAACGCGCGTCTGTGACGCACAAATTCAGTGTCGGCGGCCACGAAGGCTACATCACCGTCGGCTTGTACGAAGACAATCGCCCCGGCGAAGTTTTCATCAAGATGTCCAAGGAAGGCTCAACCCTTTCTGGCGTCATGGACGGCTTGGCGCTCACCATCTCCATCGGTTTGCAGTACGGCGTTCCGCTCAAGGTGTTTGTGGATAAACTCCTCAACACCCGCTTTGAGCCTGGCGGCATCACCGCCAATGCCAACATCCGCTTCGTTTCTTCGGTCCTCGATTACATCGCGCGCTGGCTCGGTGGCCGCTTTATCTCAACCGACTATCTGAAGCTTAATGGCAGCGTGCCGGAGGTAATCGCCGCCGCGCCAATGCAAACCACCCTGGCCATGCCCCCAGCCGTTAAGGCATCCGAGCCTGCCGGCTCCCGTACTCCGAGCAACGCCCACGAAGGCGCGCCAACCTGCAGCGAATGTGGCATGTTGATGGTGCCGAACGGCGCCTGCTACAAATGTGAAAACTGCGGCAGCACCAGCGGGTGCAGTTGAAACGGCACATTCAGGAGCGACACTCGCGATGAGCGCCTCCGCCCCCCGTACCGCTTTAACGCCAGACGTCGCGGTTCCCCAGACGCGGGCGTTTCTTCACATCGTCCGCCATGGTAGCGGGCCTCATGCGGTCTATGTCCTGACCTACCACCGTCTCGACGGGGTTGGCGCAAGGCCGAAGCCACTTCTGGCGGAAGGCGCTCAACCGTTGCTGGATCTTCTGGACCGCATTGGCGTGGATTTCCGTCGCGGCGAAGTCCGCGGCGCCCTCGAGGACATCCTTCGCCTCGGCTCCGCCAATATTCCAGACCTGTGGCTCAGCGACGAAGAAATGATTGAAAAGGGCCTGATCGAGGCCTGAGGCTGCCGCACTTAGAAGAATCCCTAGCCGTGCTATTCCCTTTGACAAAAAAAAAGGGACCGCAGACAAATCGTCTCCGGCCCTTTGTATGATGGCGCGACGCCAACAAAAAAATCTATCGCGGCCTGGGGCGCAGCGGCCGTGCAGTCAGTGCCCGCGGCCTCATGCGAAGGCGCGGGCCGATCGGCGGCGGTACCGCCTGCAAGGAACATCCGCAACTGGGACAGAATTCCAAGCCCGCGTTGGGGCCGGATAGATGTGCCCGCAACCAGTGGCCACGCGCGGAACACTCCTGATTGATGCACTGCACCGTCCACCCCGGCAAATATTGCATCGTGCTTCCCCCAGCGGTCGCAGCGCGGGAACTTTTGTACGTCGCGCGATCGAAGCAGCAGACACGGCGGATTGTGATGCGGGAAGTCAGTGGTGTCAAGAGCAAACCATACAAGATATAGGGGTAGGGTTTCCAAGGTGTGGATTTCCTGTGAAAGCTTCGCCAATTATTGGGACCAATTTTCTCGCCCCTGGCGCACGTTGCGCTTCTCGCGCCAACATAAGATGATGGCTGTAACCCTGAAAGCACTCAGTTCCAACCAGCTCGGACGGAGGCTACTTCATTGACCACTACAGGACGCAGTGATTTCGATTTGGGCGGCTCGCTTCGCGGCGTGCCGAACCTTGCCGGATTTAGAAATCGTTTTCTGCGCATCGTTGCCGTAATCCTGCTGTTGATCCTGCTCTCCTCGAGCACCACATCTATTCCCACCGGACATGTCGGCGTGTTGACTCTATTCGGCAAAGTCACCGGCGACGTGCTTGGCGAGGGCATCCATCTGATCAACCCGTTGAAGGCTGTCCAGAAACTTTCCGTGCAAACGCAATCCGTGAAGGAAACCGCGAACACACCCTCGAATGAAGGCCTGATCCTTGACCTGGATACTTCACTGCTCTTTCGCTTGGACGGTAGCAAGGCCGCGGTGGTTTTCCAGACCGTCGGCGAAAACTACGCGGAAAAAATTGTCGAGCCAACGTTGCGCGCAGCCATCCGCTCGGCGACCTCCGCGCACACCGCAAACGCTCTTTACACCAACGCGCGCGAACTGGTTCAGCAGCAGATCCAGGAGGAGTTGACCAAGCAGCTCGCCGACCGCGGCGTCATCGTGGAAGCGGTGCTGCTGCGCGACGTTCGCCTTCCCGCCATGCTGAAAAGCTCCATCGAAGCCAAACAGCAGGCCGAACAGGATGCGTTGCGCATGAGTTTCATCCTGCAAAAGGAAAAGCAGGAAGCCGAACGCAAGCGCATCGAAGCGCAAGGCATCGCCGACTTCCAGAAAATTGTCGCTCAGGGTATCAGCCCGCAACTGCTCGAATGGAAGGGAATCGAAGCGACGGAAAAACTTGCGCTAAGTACGAACACCAAAGTCGTTGTGATTGGCAATCCGAAAAATGGGCTGCCGCTGGTGCTAGAGCCAAAGTAGCGGCCCTGTCTGCGGCGCCGTATTGCCTTTCACAATTGGGTCGCGCTTTTCCCGTCCTTTTTACTGCAACTGGCAAATTCAATGCATTCGCGCAGTGCGCCGCACACCTCATCGATTTGATCCTCGCTCAACGCATTAGAAAATGGCAAGGCCATGGTCCGGTCGGCCACGCTTTCCGTCACCGGCAGGCTGCATCCTGCCACTTTGTAGGGCCTTTGCAGATGAACCGGCGCAAAATATCGTCCACACGCAATCCCTCGCCTGCCCATCGTTTCCAGGATCGCATCTCGCTGTATTCGCGAAAATTTCTCGGCAAGACGAATCACATAAACAAACCAGCTGATCTTGCTGTCAGCGAACTGGGAGAGTGGCAACAGTAATTCGCTGCCTGCCGCCAGTCTGTGGCTATAGCCACGCGCGATCTCGGCGCGCCGCGCGAGAATCGCCTCGATTCTTTTTAATTGTTCTATCCCCATTGCCGCATGCAACTCCGACATCCGGTAGTTGTATCCGATTTCAGTGTGCTCGAACCATTCGCCAATGCGAGTCCGGCCTTGATTCCGCAGCAAGCGCAGTCGTGCCGCCAGCTTTTCGTCATTCGTAACCACCGCACCGCCTTCGCCCGTCGTGATCTGTTTGTTTGCATAAAAACCAAAGACTCCAGCCTGCCCAAACGTTCCCGTTTTTTTCCCGCGCCACTCCGCACCCAGCGCCTCGCACGCATCTTCGATCAAAATCAAATGATGCCGTGCGGCGACGGCCGCAAGTTTTTCGATGTCGGCCGGAACGCCAAATGTATGCACCGCGAGAATGGCGCGTGTTCGCGGAGTGATGGCGCCTTCGACCGCTGCAGGATCGAGATTTAATGTCGCAGGATCGATGTCCGCAAACACCGGCGCGGCTCGTTCATAGCGAACCGCGTTCGCCACGGCAATGAACGTAAACGACGGCATGATCACTTCATCGCCCTCGCCGATTCCGAGGGCCCTCACCATCAAGTGTAATCCGGCAGTTCCAGAGCTCACCGCCACCACATATCGCGCTCCAACGTAGTTAGCGAGCGCAGCCTCGAACCCTTCGAGTTTCGGCCCCAGGCTCAATCGCCCACTGCGCATCACGGCAGCTACTGCATCGATTTCGGCTTGCGTGATGTCTGGTCCGGAGAGCGGGATTCTCATGCCCCGCTCCCTGCGTGATCCGCTTTCGGTGGCAAAGCTTTTTTCGTGAGCAATTTTCGCCCGAGCGGGGCACTCGTCAAAACCTGCAAAATTTTCTCCGACGCTGTTCCGTCACCGTACGGATTGGCCATTCCACGCAGCGAGTCGCGAAATTCCCGGCTGCGCGCACGCGATATGGCTGTCAGGATCGCTTCACGATTCGCGGCGGCATCAAGAACATTCGCGGCCCGTTCCCGTCCGCGCTGCCGTTCTCCAATATTTACCGTGGGCATCGCAAATGAGGGGGTCTCCATGATCCCACTGCTCGAATTTCCGAGAAAAACATGAGCCGCTCGCAGCAAGCTCCAATAAGTCACGGCGTCAAGGTTCACGAAAATCCGCCCGTTCCCGCGCGCCGCGAGAAATTCTTTGCTGCGTTCAATCAGTGCGCGGCTTCCCGCATCGGAATTTGGATAGCAGAAAATCAGCTGCCCGGAGGCCGCCTGCAACGCCGCAAACAATTCGTCCGTCTCTTCCAAAGTGTCCGCGGCCAGAGTCACCGGGTGATAGGCAATGACCATTGCCGATTCTTCCAGGTGCACCGCCAATTTCGCCTCGAGTTCTTCACGGCTGAGCAATTTCGATCTGCGAAGGTGATCCAGCGATGGCGCTCCGGCGCGCGTCACTCGCCAGGCTTCCTCGCCAATCGCAATAATTCTCTCGCAAGCTGCAACGGTAGAAGTGAAGTGCAGATGCGCCATTTTCGTCAACGCGTTTCGCACCGCGTCGTCAATCGCGCCTTCGCTGATTTCTCCGCCCTCGATATGCGCAATCGGAATGCGCAGAGCCAGGGCCACCGCTCCGGGAGCCAGCATTTCGTAACGATCCGCGATCAGCAGCAAGATATCAGGCCGCATTTCGCCCAACGTGTCCGCCAGGCTTAGTGTCGCTAGGCCAATTGTCTTGGCCATTCCCACGTCCGAATCCGAACTCAGCAAACATTCAATCTGGGCGGCGATTGCGAATCCATCCTTTTCGATTTCATGAACTGTCGCCCCGAATTCCGGCGAAAGATGCGCGCCCATCACAATTAATTTCAGTTCCAGGCGCGGATCTTCTGCCAACAATCGCAGCGGCCAGTACAAGTGGCTGTAATCCGCGCGAGATGTCGTAACCACTGCGATGCGGCGGCGTGGGTCAGTCATCTCCGGCTCCGGCAGCAGCTACCGAGCGTGTTTTCATCGGCTGTGTGGCCGCGCGCGTGAGCGGCTGATACTCGGGTACAATTTCTCGCAGTATTTCCAGCAACGCTGTGAGATCCCGTCGTTTTGTAATTTCTTCAAGCATACGAAATTTCGCGTCCAGCAATTCCGCCTGAATCTTTTCCCCGCATATCGCGCGAATCCGCGGCGTCAGTTCCGCTCCCAGTGTCTCGCCATGCGACAGCAGGTCCTCGTGCAACTTGTCGCCAGGCCGCAACCCCGTGATCTCGACGCTAACCTCCACAAGATTCTTCGCAACTGCGGCCGAAATGTGAATCATGCGCTCTGCGACTTGTAAAATCGAAACTGGCTCGCCCATCTCCAGCACAAACAGCCCCGAAGTATCGCTTGCGCAAGCGAGGGTAGCAACCGCCGCGCAAGCTTCTTCCAACGTCAAAAAATATCGTGTGACTTCAGGGTGGGTCACCGTGACCGGTCCACCACGCATGATCTGCTCGCGGAAGATCGGCAAGACGCTCCCGCTCGAGCCTGCCACATTTCCGAGCCGCAACGCACTCATCCGCGCGCGCAACAAATTCCAGCGCAGAATCGCCAGTTCCGCCAGTCGCTTCGAAACTCCAAGCATACTGCGCGGGTTCGCAGCTTTGTCCGTCGAAATTAGCAGTAGCCGCGAAGTTCCGAATTTCGCTGCACTCCGTGCCAGCCGCCAAGTCGCCAGGCCATTATTCTCGATCGCTGCAAAGGGGTTTCCCTCCAGCAGCGGTACGTGCTTGAAGGCCGCAGCGTGAAAAATGAAATCGGGTTTTTCTTCCGCCAGTAGACTTTCCACCAACTCGTCGTCACGCATATCTCCCGGTACGAAGTGCGCCACATCCGTTTGACCGCGGATGTTAAAACCACGCCGCAATTCATAAATCGCCTGCTCGGAATGATCCAGCAGAATCAGCCGCTGTGGCGATGCGCGCAAAATCGCGCGCGCCAACGCTGAGCCGATGCTTCCGCCCGCTCCTGTAATCAGAACGCGGCGGCCAGCCACAGCAAGATTGTTGAAATTATCCGGGTACAGTGGTTTGCGTTCAGGAAAGAGCGCGCTGAATTCCGCTTCGAAGGGCCGGTCCATGTCGCGTTGCCTCATCCAGTATAGGCGAGTACACAGGGTTGCGCCGAATCAACGGAACTTCACGCGCTTGGATTGTATCGGTACTCAACGGGACGGCGGGTTTTTGTCAGACTTGTCAGACTGGTTTTCAACCGGTTCGCCAACCAGCGCTTGTAGTTCCGCGACCTTCGCTTTCAACTCTTCCACGGCTTGTTTCTTCTCGTTGATTCCTTGCGTTTCGGCGTCGAGATTTGCTTTGCCGTCTTTGTCGCTGGCGTAATCGGTTTTCGAATAGTAGCTGTCGCTGTCCAATGCGAGTTTCCGTTGCATTATGTCCAATTCGCTGAGCACCGTGGCCAGTTGCTTTTTGGCCCGTTCCAACGCTGCAGCGGTCTCGGCCTTGTTCTGCTTGGCCTGCTCATCGTCGGCAGCCGCCGCCGGCTTCTTCTCGCCGCCCTCGTTCGCCGTTGGCGTGGCAGCCTCGTCGCCATTCGCAGCCGGAGTCGGCAAGACAGCGCCGTTGGCCACGTCCCCTGCAGGCCCCTTGGGCAGGTCGTCATTGGTGATGGTCCGCGCCGGCTTGGCATTTTCTTTTTTCAACTCGCGGGCTTTTCGCGCCGCCTCGGCCACCGATGGCGTCGAATCACCCTGCGACTGTGCCCGGGCCGTTCCACACCAAGCAGTCAGCAACAAGCTCGCGGTCGCGAGTACCGGCACACGTAAATTGTTTTTCCCTATCAACATACGAATCTCCCGCTTAGCGCCCATGTTCCCAAAATACGCCGCGGACTCGTTCAGCGCAACGCGGTATCCCGGCCCTGCCTCCAATGAATTACGCTCGAACTGTTTGAGATCGCGTGCCAACCGATGCCAGAAAATCTCCTAAGTGTTTCTTGGCTTGCCGAATCGCGGTTCGGTTTTCATCGAAGCGCGATATACAGTGCGCCCCCGGCATTCATGACTTAAACTATCGAATTGCACCAAACGCCGAGAAGGGACTGCAAAAGTGCTACCTTTCGATTTCGAGTTAGCGCCACATTCGTCGTCGCGTTTGATCGCTTTGGTTTTCGCAGCCGTCCCTATCTTCGGCCTTGGTTTCTTGTTATCCGCCGACGTCGCGTGCGGTGCGCCGCCATCGCAAAGCGCATTCCTCCTTCCTCTTGCTAAAATACAAATCCAAGATTGCGGAAATCACGCCCCGACGACATTCTCGCCGCCACTGTTCATCCCTGCGCATCTTGCGTTCTATGTACCGGCAAGCCTCACGGTCGATAGGAATAACGCTTCTTCTTTGGTCATTCGCGCGTCCCTCAATCCCTCTCAAGAGCCGCCCAGCTCGAAGAACGGGAATGGCCAGCCAAAACCGCCGTCGTTCGAGCATCCTTTTTGGGATCGCGAAAACGGCCTGCTCTTCGCCGCCGTTGGTGCTTCCCGCACTCTTGATTACTTCTCCACTTTGAATTTTCGCCGTCGCGGCCGCAATGAAGCGCTGCTCACCAACGACATTGTGGACAATCACGCCGCTTTCGCTTCCATCGAAGCCGCCGCCACGGTTGCGTCCATTGGCGTGTCCTATCTCTTTCACCGCACCCATCATCATCGTTTAGAACGCTGGACCTCCGTCGTCCACGCTAGCCTGGCTACATCGGGAGCGGTACGAAATTATTGTTTGCAAACCGCTCATCCCTAGAACCTATCGTCTATCTCAATTTTTTCTTTGTCCTGCTTCCCTATCTGACCCGCAGCCATCTAACCATACTGAGGCGGCGGTCTTGTCTTTTTGCGTTCCGCCCGGCGCCCCTTGAGGAGTTGCGGTTACAACCGCATATGCTGCATACTCCCCACGCCTGCGTGGCAAGTTGTTGCCAAATGAAAAGAGAGAAGCGAATGCCGCATCAACGCATGGCATATGCGTTGCTTCGAATCGTTTTTTTGTCCATTTTCGTCGCGCTGCTATCGCCGCATCCGGCCCGGGCGCAGGAAACTCCCACTGTTCGCACGCCTCCTCCTCAACAAATCGAGCCGCCCGCCAGTGCGCCGGACACTTCCAATAGCAACGAAGTAGACCGCTACACCCTTTCGCACGATCGTTACGAAAAAGCTGTGGCCTACTCTCGTGCCGGCTACTCGCTTTATTTTCTTTCCGTCTCTATCGGATTTGTCGTTCTAGTTTCGGCGTTGCGCTTCGGCTTCGTTGCGCGCATCCGGGATTTTGCCCAGCAAACCACGGAAAACCGCTTTCTGCAGGGGCTCATTTTTATCCCGGTGCTGGCGCTGGTTCTCGATCTTGCCGATCTTCCCGTGCACATGGCCTGGCATGGCCTTTCACTGTACTATCAGCAATCGGTTCAGGGCTGGGGCTCCTGGTTTCTGGACTGGTCAAAGGCGGCATTGATCGAACTTGGATTCCTCGTTTTGATGGGCCTTATTCTTTTCCTGGTCATTCGAAAGAGTCCGCGTCGCTGGTGGTTCTACTTCTGGCTCGCATCGCTGCCCATTATTCTGGGGATTTTCATTCTTGAGCCCATTGTCATCGATCCCCTCTTCTATAAGTTCGAAGCGCTTGCAAATCAGCATCCCCAGCTTGCTACTGATCTGCAGAAACTGACGCAACGCGCAGGCCTGCAAATCCCGCGTGATCGCATGTTTCTGATGAATGCCAGCAGCAAGAACAACGAAATTAACGCCTATGTAACCGGACTCGGGGCATCCAAGCGCGTCGTCATTTTCGACAACACCGTCCAGAAGCTGACTCCGCAGGAAACGCTGTTCATCTTTGGCCACGAATCCGGTCACTACGTTCTGAATCACATTCGGAACGGCTTTCTTTTTTTCGCCGTGGTGTCGCTGATCGTTTTGTACGCGGCCCACCGCTTGCTTCACGCCATGCTCGCGCGCTGGGGAAACGTCTGGAAGGTCTATGGCCCACAAGATTGGGCCGCACTGGCGGTTTTGTTGCTCATTCTCGAGGGCATCATGTTTTTCTCGTCGCCGGTCATCAACGGTTACAGCCGGACACAGGAGCACGCCGCCGACGTCTTTGGCCTGGAATTGATTCATGGAATCGTGCCCAACTCCGCGCAGGTCGCCGCGCACGCTTTCCAGGCCCTGGGCGAAATCGACCTTGCTGATCCGAATCCGCCTGCGTTCATCACTTTTTGGATGTACTCCCACCCGCCGCTTGCCGAACGTCTGGTTTTCGCACACAGCTACGATCCGTGGGGAAAACAGCAGCCGACGAAATACATTAAGGAACAGAAGTGACGGCTAGAGAATATCGACTTTATTAATGATCGTAGCGATCTGTCGGGTCTTGTCGTCACTGCAGGCGAGGAATCTCTCTTGCTTTGTGGCCCCGGCAGGGATGCGACGAGCCTAGGCGTGATGAGCGCGCGCTTTCTCCCCGCCGTGGCGTCGCGCAAATGCCGCCACTTTACTGCGGTTTCCGCACAGCGCCATCGAACACCACCGCCGCCGGTGGGTCAGTGAACGGTCATAAAACAACAACTGGCAGCGTGGATTGCTGCAGCGTTGCAGTCCGCTACGCGCGCCTTCCGCGATGAGCTCGGCCCCGGACCGGGCAATCGCCGCCAACAGCCATTCCAGTCCCTCATACCTGGCGCGGAAACCCAATTTCCAGCCGCCAGCGTGGTCGGGTTGCAGTTCGTCGTGTCCTTCCGTGATGGCAAGAATTTCGTTGATTGGCACCGCCTTCTCCTTCTTTATACTCTCCGCCTCGAGCATCGCGGCAAATGCTGAGCGCATCGCGTTTCCCAGCCGTTCTGCCTGACTCAAGAGCGTTCCTGCCGCTTTCGGATCGTTTTCCGTCAGCCTCCTAAGCTCTTCCACCCTGGCCCCTGAAATCACGCTCTTCTCCGCCAGAAAATCGATCAACTCTAGCCACGAAGTTTGGTGCGGCCGTGGGTCGCCAGAAGTGTAAGGCAGGTTGGCAAAATCCAGGCACAGCCGGTTTGCGGCAGTGCCGCATACGCTTGAAGAGCTATCCATTTTGTACACTCCTGGCAATTCCAAAGCTAACTGGTTAACGCTATTCTTCAAGTTAGCCGAAGTCAATCGCTTCATTTTCAAGCGTCGCTGTCGGACACCTTTTGTAACGTTCCTCTATCTAATCCTCATCGCTGGTTTTGGGAAAGGAGTTCTCCATGCTCACGAAGTCTGCAGCCTTGCTTGCCGCCGTCCTGCTCACGTCAGTAGCCATCAAAACGCTCGCGGGATCCCCGCAGCAAGCACCCAAAGTCGCCGTCGCAGAAGCCTACAGTCTGCAACCAGTGCTTCTCGAATTATTCACTTCCGAGGGCTGCTCCAGCTGCCCGCCTGCCGACGCTTTTCTCAAACAACTTGACGACGCCGGCCATGTCAACAATGCCGAAGTCATCGCCATTGAGGAACATGTCGACTATTGGGACAGCCTGGGCTGGCGTGATCCGTTTTCTTCCCATCAATGGACCTCCCGGCAGGAAGACTATGCGCGATCCTTCGGGCACGATGGCGTGTACACGCCTCAGCTGGTCGTCAACGGTCGGCGCGATCTTGTCGGCAGCTCCTCGCGCGAAGCTCGGCAAGATATCGTCCAAATATCGAAAATCCCTAATGCCTCTCTCCGCCTCTCGACCATCGACGTTTCTGCGACGTCCGCCGAGTTTTCCATCAGCATTGAGAACGCTCCGCCCGAAGCACGCTCCGCGCGGCTCCTGTTCGCCGTCACCGAACGCGGCCTTTCCTCCAATGTTTCACGCGGCGAAAATGAAGGCCGCACTCTTTCTCATGCTCCCGTTTTGCGCTCGCTTACTCGCATTCCATTTTCTTCGGCAAACTGGTCCGGCAAAACTGAAACCGGAGCGACTGTCGGCCTTGATCCCTCCTGGAAGCGCGAAAACCTCCGATTTGTTGTATTTCTTCAGGCCTCCGATACGCTTCATGTCCTCGGGGCCGCGGCCTCCGCCACTACGGCCGCTCGGCGCTGACAAGCTTGTGCTCCGGCCGGGAGTGCGCAAGACTTGGCTGGACATCCTATGGCCAACGAAGAAGCGCCTGGTTCTCCGGACAACGAAAATCCCTCCCCCGTGCAGTTGACTCGCTCGTACCAGCACACGCTTTTTTACGGCGATCGCGGCTTGCGCTCGGGCTGGCGAATCGCCGCATTCATCGTCCTGGTCCTGATTTTCAGCGTCACTCTGAATCTAGCCCTGGACAAAGCATTTCACCTACCCAAAACTTCCACTCCAGGGCCGGGGCAGATCTTCCTGCAGGAATTTTTGCTCTTCATTCTGGTATTCCTTCCGGCATGCCTTATGGCCTGGTTGGAGCGCCGCTCGGTCGGCGACTACGGTCTGCCGATTCAGTCTCTGTTCGGCGTGCGCTTCTGGCAGGGCTGCGCCCTCGGTGTCGCCGAAATCGTCGTGCTGATGGGTTCAATCGCGGCTTGCGGCGGCTACACACTGGGAGGCTTGAATCTTCACGGAGCCGCCATTTTCAAGTGGGCTCTGTACTGGGCGCTCTTTTTTATCGTAGTGGGATTATTCGAAGAGTTTGCGTTTCGCGGCTATCTGCAATTCACTCTCGCCGACGGCATCGGCTTCTGGCCCGCCGCCTGGATCCTGTCGCTCGGTTTTGGAGCGGTGCATCTTGCAAACAAAGGCGAAGGCTGGGTCGGGGCTGCGGGCGTGGCCATGATTGGGTTGATCTTTGCTCTTGCGCTTAAACGCACTGGCAATCTGTGGCTCGCGGTTGGTTGGCACGCCGCGTTCGATTTCGGCGAAACTTTCTTATTTTCAGTTCCGAACAGCGGCGCGGTCTTTCCGGGGCATCTTTCGAACGCCACCCTTCACGGAGCAACCTGGCTCACTGGTGGCACCGTCGGCCCGGAAGGCAGCGTCTTTAGCTTCGTCACCATGGCCGCGGCCGCACTGTTTATCCACAAAGCTCTTCCGCCCAGAAAAACACCCGCCTAGGAAGCCGGCCGCTGCAGGAGACGAGGATGCGGATTTGCCGATTTCCCGCGCTAATGCACCACGTCGGACACCAACACCAGCCGCACCCCTTGCTTCTTCGCCTCCGGCAGCATTTCGCGTAGCGCTTCGAGCGTCACCGCGTGCGGATGGCCGATCGCAATTGCTTCTCCCTTTTCTTTCGCTCCGCGAATCGCGATCTGCAATTGCCGCCTCACTGCCGCTTTATTCTGTACATCGTCCAAGAACGGTACATTGCGAAACGCCGTTTTCACTCCGACGCGTTTCGCGGTGTCGTACGCCACTGTTTCCGCAGTGGTCCGGCTGTCCACATAAAAAACTCCGGCATCGCGCAGCACCGGCATCAATTCTTCCATCAATGCACTGTTCGAAGTGGCTTGCGAACCTTGATGATTGTTTACCCCATCGGCTTCCGGCACGGACTGCAGCATGCTGTTCACGATCGCTTCCACTTCTTCGCGCTTAAGCCCGGGCCGAAGCTCCTGCTGCTCCGGCGTTTCATTCGCCACCGATTGCATCGGCAGATGCAGCATCACTTCGCACCCGTGCTTCCGCGCTTCTTGCGCGATCTCCCGCGAATGTGCGTGATAAGGCAGAACCGACAGCGTGATCGGAACCTGCAAAGCAAGTATGGCGTCCGCCGCGCTGCGATCGCTGCCCAGGTCATCCAGCAGTATCGCTAGCCGCGCCGTTCCCGCCGGTAGATTTTCGCGATTTGCCGCCGCGCGCGAACTCAACACTTCAATCTCGATGTGATGCGTCCGAACACCTGCGCTGCGCAACGTGATTTGCGATGAACTGCCGTCCGGCGTCGGGGCGTCCACCGTCAGGCGATGCATCGTCGCAACCCCTTCCAGTTTTTGCAAAAGTTTATTCCTGGCCGCAGCGTTACCATGCAGTCCGATGTAGAGCTCGTCAGCGCCGCCGCCGGCTATGCCATCTCTTGCGCGCCGAGTCTTGATTAGCGTTCCATTCGGAGCCGCGTCCGATGCGGCTTTTGCCAGCTCTTGCGTCACCTGATGTACCTGCGCCAGCGTCAACTTGCCCACGCGTTGCCGCTTGCATCCAATCGCCCCCAAACACAAAACCACGCACAGCGCGAAAAATAACGCTTCGCGTATGCTGGCAAAATCAAATTTTGTTTTGAAAAGAATCTTCGCGGGCACGCCGCTGAACTTCACAAAAAAATTACGCAGCCTTTTTCGCCGGCGTTTTCAGGAGTTCCACGGCCTTCTTGAAAACTGCGTCTTCGGGAGAAAGCGGCTTGGGTTCCGCGGGCGCCGTCGTCGGTCCACCGCTCGCCGCAGAATCGTCGTCGTCCGCACCGCCATCATCCACCGCTACCGTTTCCTGCCGCACCACTTCTGCCGGCGTCACGCCTTCTTCTAGAATCGATTTTCCATCCGCGTTGTAATAATTGGCAACCGTCAATATCAAAGCCGAGCCGTCGGGAATGCTGATCAGCTTCTGCTCCGAAGCCAGGCCAAACGTCCGCTCGCCAACCACATCGCCGCGGTGCGCAGTCACCATCGCGGACGCCAGCACTTCCGCCGCTCCGGAGGTCGTCCCGTCGATCAAGATGGACACTGGGCCCTTCCAGACGACTTTATTAGGTTCAGCCGCAAATGTTTGCGCGGAAACTGTCTGGCCGCGCAGCGTTGCCAGATTTCCATTCGAAATAAACAGCCGCGCTACCGCCAATCCCTCTGGGACTGGGCCGCGCCCGCAATCCCGCAAATCCAAAATCACCTTGTGCACGCCTTGCTTTTCCGCATCCTGCAACCGCGCTTTCACTTCGTCCGCGCGTCCCGCCTCCAGCGTCGTCAATCGCAGCGCCAGAATGTCCGGATCATTTTTCAGGCTCATTATTTTTGCCGGTGCAAGCTTTTCGCGAACCAGATCCACTTGTTCCGGGTCATTCTTTCCACGGCGAATCACTCCAACTTTTACGCCGCTCCCCGGCTGCCCGTGCAGCAGATTCATCGCCTGGCCAACCGACATTTCTCGCGTCGTAAATCCCGCTACCGACTCAAAAATATCGCCGCTGTGGATGCCCGCCTTCTCGGCGGGGCTCTCCGGCAAAACGGAAACCACAATCACATACCCGTAGCGCTTGCTGAGCGTTAGTCCGGTATCGCCCGGATTGGTGCTCGCCAGTTTTTGTTTGTATTCGGTGTATTCCCGCGGAGTCAGGTAGCTTGACTCCGGATCGAGCGATTCTAGCAAACCGTGCAACGCCCCGGCCGTCACCAGATGCATGTTTGGCTCGTCCACGTAATCCTGCTGCACTTTCTGCAGCACTTCACCGTAAACCGTCAGCGACTTGTATGCGCGCTCCTCGTGGGTTTGCCCCAGGACGTGTCCCAAACCTGCGTAGCAAAACACCACCACGGAAATAGCGAGGATGACAATTCGTGCGGTCCGATTCATGCTTGGCCTTTCTGTTCTAGCAGGCTTACCCTGACAGAGGATTACCGACACATTAGAAAAGTATACACCGACCTCTGATTTGACGCGCCGGGAACCGAAAAGGACACCTCGCTTTTCCTACCCGCGGAATCGACCCGAATCCCCACAGCAATCAACCATAACGTTGCGCGTTTACCACACCAGTCGAAGTGCTGGCCGCAAAACCTCATGTAACTAGCTGAAAACAAAGATGTAACAACCGTAGTGACTCTGGTGCAAAAGATGCTAAGCTAATCGCCGTCCCCCATGTTTCAGAATACCATCCAACACGAGGTCTCGACCGAAGGCATAGGCCTGCATACCGGAGTTTTTGGCCATCTTCGGCTGTTACCGGCGCCCGCCGATAGTGGGCATCGTTTTTCGCCGCACCGACCTGGATCTGTTTCCGATTGAGGCCAGTGGCCGCAACGTTGCTCGCGTCAGCTACGCCACCAGTTTGATGAAACAGGGCGTACTTCTCTCGACCACCGAGCACCTTCTCGCTGCCATCTACTCCTCCGGGATCGACAAC
>Ga0210406_10000737_pt1 | contig 43141 bp, 44 predicted proteins | sample IncBWC30MmetaG_FD_155454 | JGI IMG/M metagenome (GOLD analysis project Ga0210406, IMG submission 155454) | Forest soil microbial communities from Barre Woods Harvard Forest LTER site, Petersham, Massachusetts, United States - Inc-BW-C-30-M | ecosystem: Environmental > Terrestrial > Soil >...
CATGCGCACCCCCTGAAGGGCCTCCGTCCGGCGCATCCAGACCCTCCAAAAAGGGCCGGACCTACCGGACAGATCGTGCGCTACCTAAACCGGACATATCGTCTGCTACCGACAGTTTCGACGGCAATCTCTTGCGTAAAATCAGAAACTAAGTTAAGCTTGTCCGATGAACAACCCTGCGCTTCTGCATGCCAAGAACGGTGGCGCCCGTCCCGGCGCTTCTCCCGCCGCGGCAAAGGGCGCGAGAAATTTCTTTCAGCGAAAATCCCGCGTAACCCATTGAAAAGTCTAGATTAGGACGAGAGAATCCAAGGAAATCCAAGCTTTTCCAACCCACATAAACGAGGGTTTTTGCGGTCAAAAGGCCAGGCGCCAAGAAAACCCAAACGGGTCGATCAGACCGAAGGGGACCGCCCCCGCCAACAAGAAGAACGTCCTACTGCACCCCGACACGGAAGCGACTGGCTGACGCAGGTTACCCCTCGCCCCGACGAAGCGGGCAGCACTTCTCGCCGCGGCCACACTTGGTGCAAGTCGGCGGGGCGGGGGCGGCCTCATAGAGTGGCAGAGGCTCGCATTCGGTGGCGACGCGCACGCTGGTGTGAGCGGCGCGCGTCTCAGCGCCGGGCGAACAGCGTTTCGTAGGCCTTCACCAGCTTCGGCACCTGACGGCTCCACGAGAGCTCGTCCTCGATCCGCGCGCGGCCGATCTCGCCCATCCGCCCGCAGCGCTGCGGATCGGCCAGCAGCTCGACGATCTTCTCCGCGAAGTCGACGGGATCATTCGGCTTGGCGTAGAGCGAAGCGTCCCCGGCGGACACACGACCCTCGACAACGTCGAACTGCACAATGGCTTTTTTCATCGCCATGTATTCGAGGATCTTGTTCATGGTCGAAAGATTATTCATCGGATTGACGCGGTCGGGATTCACACAGATATCGGCCGACGACAAGACCGAGAACAGCTCCACATCCGGTGCGCGTCCCAGGAAAGTCACATAGTCGGCGAGCCCCATCTCGACCGAGAGCGTTTCCATACGCTTCCGGCTCGGCCCGTCGCCGACCAGCACAAACTGAATGTCGGTGCGGCCCATCTCGAAGACGAGATGCTTCACGGCGGCGAGCAGAAGGTCGATGCCTTCTTGATCGCCGATCACGCCGACGAAGCCGACGAGATAGCGCCGCCCCTTCTTCCAGCGCGGATCGACCGGCGCCATCCTCACGCGGCGCAGGTCCGGCCCGCTGCGCACGATGAAGACGCGATCGGGCGACTTGCGGCCGCGCTCGATCGCGATTCTGCGATAGCTCTCATTCGTGGAGATAACGACGTCGGCGAAGAAGAATGTCATCCGCTCGAACAGCACGAGCAGGCGCCAGAAAAAGCCCCGCTTGTTGAACTTCGCTTCGTAGAGTTCCGGATTGATGTCGTGGTGATCGAACACGAACCGCTTGCCGATCGCCTTGAACGGAAGCGCGGCGAGGAAGATGAGGTCAGGAGGATTGCACCCGTGGACGACATCGAAGCCGCGCGCCGAGAGAACCTTCCACGCGAGCCTGGTCTCATGAAAGAGCGCGCTTCCATATTCGCGCAGATAGCCGCCCGCCGAGTCGCCCTCCGCCGGCAGCCCGTGACGGTAGATATGGACGCCTTCGAGATCCTCTTCCTCCGCTTCGTAGCCCTTGCCTTTGGGACAGATGACGGAAACCTCCGCCCCGGCGGCGACGAGCGCGAGCGACTCCTGCCAAACCCGCCGGTCGAAGGGAACCGGAAGGTTCTCGACGATGATGAGGATCTTCCGTCCCGCGAGGGGCTTCTCCGCGGACGGCGAAGGCGGCTGCTCCGTCTCGGAAGTCACGGCGGCGTCCGTCATAGCGCGTGAAAGTCCAGCACGTTGGCGCTCTTGAGCGATAGCTCGCGCGCCGCGCCATTGGCGTCGATCACGACGTCGAAGCTCTCGTTTTCCGCGACCTCCTTGCTGACGAGCATGTCCGGCAGCTTCGGCAGATGGGAGAACGCATAGCCGAGATTCTGGCCGATCAGGTGCTCGGCCTTCAGCGACGGATCGTAGATCGACAAGGCATAGCCGCCCTGGATCAGCTTGCGCGCGAGATCGATGTTGGGACTTTCGCGCAGATCGTCGGTGTCCGATTTGAACGCCAGGCCGAGCATCAGGACTTTCGCGCCCGGCGGAAGACCCTGAACCGCTCGCGAATACAGGAAATGCTTGTGGGCGTCGTTCGAGCGCATCAGCGCATCGATCACATGCGTGTTCGCGCCGATATCGTTCGAGATGTGCTGAAGAGCACGAACGTCCTTCGGCAGACACGAACCGCCGAACGGTCCGCCTGGCCGGAGGTAGTAGGGGGAGATGTTCAGCTTGGTGTCGGAGATGAAGATCTTGTGCACGACCTTCACGTCGATCCCGAGCGTCACGCACATGCGTCCGACCTCGTTGGCGTAGGCGACCTTGAGGGCGTGAAAACTGTTGTCGACGAACTTCGTAAACTCAGCCTCGCGATAGCCCACGGTGAAGACCGGGGCGTCGAGGTTCCTGTTCATCTCCTCGACCGGCGCCGACGGCTTGCCGTCATGCGTTCCCACGACAATCTTCGGCGGATGGAAAAAGTCTTTGACCGCAGTCGATTCCCGCAGGAACTCGGGATTGTAGACCACGTCGATGACGCCCGTCGCGTCCCCCAGAGACGACGCGCAGATCGGAAGGATGAGCCCGTCGATCGTGCCCGGGCGAATGGTGCTGCGGTAAACGACCGTCAGCTTGTCCTTTCGACCGATCGAACGCGCGGCGCTGGCGATCTGCCGCGTCACTTCGGCGATGTCGCGCATGTTGTGGGCGCCATCCGGGGCGCTCGGCGTCCCGACGCAGACGATCGAGATCTCGACAGACCGCACGGGATCGGCGGCATCGATCGTGCAACGCAGACGCCCCTTCGCCAGCGCGTCGGCAAGCATCTTGTCGAGCCCCGGCTCCTTGATCGGCGAGGATCCCGCCATGATCCTGCGGACCTTGTCTTCGCTGACGTCGACGCCCACCACCTCGTGGCCTTCGCTAGCGAGGCAAATCGCTCCGGTCAGACCCACATAACCCAGCCCATATATCGCGATCCGCATTGGTCCTCCTCTGTTTTGCGCCCGAGCGCGCACGACGCGTCCATACGCTCCGCGCGAAGCGCCCAGATGACAACCCGCCTTCCGTCCCTACCCTTCGTCGTAAAACCCTCGGCCCACCTCCACGTAGCGAACGCCGAGGCTCCTCATGGTCTCCGTCGGATTGATATTACGCAAGTCCACGACGACAGGTTTCGCCAGCGTGGCCTTGTTGCGCGCGAGGTCGAGCGCACGAAATTCGTCCCATTCCGTCAGAACAGCGGAGCGTCTGCTCCCTGAAGGCAGGCATGGGCGCTGCTTGCAAAAATCACACCTGGCAAAAGCAGCCGCGCCGAGTTTTCTCCCTCCGGGTCGTAAACGACGACCGAAGCGCCCGCCGCCTGCAGGGTCACGACCGTGACGCGCTTAGATGCGGGAGATGTTTAGCGAAAGCGTCTTCGGTCTGGATCGCCAGTGTGTTGCGATCGACGACGAACAGAGCGCGCGTAGCCCAGTTGGCTTCGAACAGGCGCTTGAGCAGGGCCGCCGCCGTGCGTGTTTTTCCGGTGCCGGTCGCCATCTCGACAAGCATCTTGCGTCGGCCGTTGGCGATTCCCGGCATACTACGTCGATGCAGGCTGTTTGTTGCAGCCGCACCCACGCGCGCTATCCGAGTGTCGATGGGATGTCGAGTGGATTTCAGCAGAGGAAATCTACCCTAGATGACGACGGTGCGCAAGTCCGCCGTGAGCGCTCGCGGGGCCTGCACTTTGCGCTGCCGCTCCCGAGCAGATCGACGACTGTGCTGGCGACGCCAGCATCCTGAGCTTGATCGAAGCGATGTTGATCTATAACGCGGTATTTCCGGCGCAAAATTGGCAGACACATCTCCTGGCGACTGGCGTTTTGATTCCAGTTCTTCGATAGCAAGACCTAGGTTTGCGTATGATGGCGGAGTCCACAATCAAAGAACTTCCAGCGGCCGGGACGCCACGCTTCGCGACGCTGACGGCCCACCGGCTGTGGCTCCTCGATAACGCCCGCGCCCTCTTCGAATTCTTCCAACGTCCCTCCTTCAATCCAGCAGGCGGCTTCTTCTCGTTAGATGAGAACGCGCGGCCTCTGGCGTCGAAGCCTGGACATAAAGGCGCGAACCGGCAGGTGCACGAAACATCGCGATTGGTGCATTGCTTCGCGATCGCGCATCTGCTCGGGCTGCCGGGCGCCGACCGTATCGTCGACCACGGCATGGCGTTCCTATGGGGGCGAATGCGAGACGGTGAGCACGGCGGCTATTTTTGGGGCGTGGATGACGAGAAACCCACGGACCCGATGAAGCAAGCTTATGGCCATGCCTTCGTCCTGCTCGCCGCCTCGTCGGCCATGTGCGTGGGGCATCCCGACGCTCGGCGTCTGATTGAGGACGTGACGCAGGTCATCGAGGAAAGATTCTGGGACAAAGCAGCCGGCGCGAGCACCGAAGAATACAGTCCCGATTGGTCGCCGATGGGGACTTACCGCGGCCAGAACTCCAACATGCATCTCACCGAAGCGTTGATGGCCGCCTTCGAGGCGACGGGCGACCGCGGCTACCTCGACAAGGCGGAAAGCATTGCGTCATTGATCATCGACCGCCACGCCCGTAGCGAGGGTTGGCGGGTGGCCGAGCATTTCACCGAAATTTGGGATGTCGACCGCGCGTATAAGGGGGATCCGATGTTCCGCCCGAGCGGCACAACGCCCGGCCATGCGCTCGAATGGAGCCGCTTGCTTGTCCAGCTCTGGGAGCTCGGAGGTCGCGGTAAAGCTTGGATGATCGAAGCTGCGACTGCGCTGTTCCGTCATACAGTGTCGATCGGCTGGGACCGGAAGCTTGGCGGCTTCTACTACACGCTCGACTGGAGCGACCGACCGGATCAAGCGGATCGCTTTTGGTGGCCTTGCGCCGAGGGCGTCGGCGCCGCCGCTATGCTCGGCTCCGTCAACTCCGACGCAATCTATGAAGAATGGTACCGGCGCATCTGGAGCTTCCTCGCCACGCATGTGATCGACAGGACGCACGGTTGGCAGCCGGAGCTCGACAGCGCCCTCAATCCCGTCTCGCGCGTCTTCGAAGGACGTCCCGACATCTACCACGCCGTCCAGGCCTGCCTCATCCCCCTCTTCCCCGCAGACGGCAGTCTCACCCGGCAGCTGAAGCGCAACGGCCTCAAACTCTAGATGCGCTTTTCACGCTCGCAGGGGATCCTCGATCTCAAGAGTGGAGGGCGACGAGCCGCCGGCCTATGAGGTTCCTTGGCGCCTCGCTTGGGAACTGTCTTGGTCCGCCTGCCCCGCACGCGGAAACGGAGCAGTACCCTCCACCTCTCCGCCCCACCACGTGATGAGGCGCGCGCCGCGCTGGTCACGCGCGTAAATCCACAGCCAGTTGATCGCGACACTCAGCCGATTGCGCACCCCGATCAGAAAGTAGATGTGGGCGAAGCCCCAGAGCCACCAGGCCAGCGCGCCCTTGAGCTTGATCCACCCGAAGTCGATCACCGCGCGCCTCTTGCCGATCGTCGCGAGGTCGCCAGCATGCTTATAATGGAACGGCGGCGGCGCGGGCGCGCCGCTGAGCCGGGCTCGGATAACGCTAGCGACGTAGACGCCCTCCTGCTTGGCGGCTGGCGCGATGCCGGGAACCTCCCGCCCATCTGGGCGCAGGACAATCGCTGCGTCGCCGATCGCGAAAATCTCCTTATGTCCCGGTACCGTCAGGTCGGGTTCAGCCTTGAGCCGTCCAACCCGGTCCGCCGGAGCGTCGAGCCATTGGGCGGCGGGCGAGGACTGGACGCCGGCGGCCCAGATGATCGTCGCCGCAGCTAAGGTCTGGCCGCCGAAGACGACCCCGTCGGCGTTGCATTCCGAGACCGGCTGTCCAAGCACCACCTCGGCGCCCAGTTGCTCCAGCGAATCCTTGGCGTAGTTTGACAGGTCTTCAGCGAAAGCCGGAAGGACGCGCGGACCGGCCTCGATGAGAACGATACGCGCCTGCCGCGTATCGATGCGGCGGAAGTCGGCGGGCAGCGTAGCGTGCGCCAGTTCGGCGATCGTGCCGGCGAGCTCGACGCCCGTCGGACCGCCCCCGACAATGACGAAAGTCAGGAGCGCCGCGCGCCTCTGCTCGTCGGATTGCCGCTCCGCCTCCTCGAAGGCGAGGAGTATGCGGCCGCGTATGGTCGTCGCGTCCTCGAGCGTCTTGAGGCCCGGCGCGAAGGGCTCCCACGCGTCGTGGCCGAAATAAGCGTGCCGCGCGCCGGTCGCCAGCACGAGCGTATCGTATCGAACCGTCGAGCCCTCATCGAGGCGAAGCTCGCGCGCCTCCTTGTCGATGGACTCGACCGACGCCAGCAGGGTCGTGACGTCCCGGCGCCGGCGCAAGAGCTGCCGGATCGGCCAGGCGATTTCCGAGGGCGCGAGCGACGCCGTCGCGGCCTGGTAGAGAAGCGGCTGAAACAAATGGTGGTTGCGTCGATCGACGATCGTGATCTCAACCGGCGCTCCGGCCAGCCGGTGCACGGTCTCGAGTCCGCCGAACCCGGCGCCGACCACGACCACATGATGAGCGCTCATCTTCCCGTCCCGTTTGCGCGACGATGGCCCCGACATATCGTTGCCGCGCAAGATGGCGCTGGCGAGGCCGAGCGCACGCAAAGCCCCGAGATTATCGCGTGAGGTCGCCGCTCACGACAAAAAGGATTTGGCGTGATATCGCAGAGCGTCGGCCCGGCCGTCCTCCTCATCTCCCCGGAATCCACCTCATGCGACGCTATCGGATCGCGGTCATTCCCGGCGACGGCATCGGCAAGGAGGTCATTCCGGCTGGCCTTGAAGTCTTGAAGGCGGTCGCCGAGCGCGAGGGCGGGGTGGAGTGGGACTTCGATCAGTTCGATTGGGGCTCCGACACTTATCGCGAGACCGGTCTCATGATGCCGGCGGACGGTCGCGAGCAAATCAAGGACCATGACGCGATCTATTTCGGCGCCGTCGGCTCGCCGGACGTGCCCGACCACATCAGCCTCTGGGGCCTCAGGCTCGCGATCTGCCAGCCGTTCGACCAATACGCCAACGTTCGCCCGGCTCGTGTTTTGCCGGGGATAACGAGCCCGCTGCGGCGCGTGAGCGGGCCGGAGATCGACTGGGTGATCGTGCGCGAAAACTCGGAAGGCGAATATTCAGGCGTCGGCGGACGCGTCCATCGCGGTCTCCCGATAGAGGTCGCGACCGATGTCTCGATCATGACTCGTGCCGGAGTCGAACGCATCTTCCGGTTCGCTTTTGCGCTCGCCCGATCGCGCCCGCGCAAGCTCCTCACCATCGTCACCAAATCGAACGCGCAACGGCACGCGATGGTGATGTGGGACGAGATCGGCGCGGAGATCGCGCGCGAGTTCCCCGACGTCACCTCGGATAAGATGCTGGTCGATGCGATGACCATGCGCATGACGATCAAGCCCGAGAGCCTGGATACGATCGTCGCCTCCAACCTCCATGCCGACATTCTGTCCGATCTGGCGGCGGCGCTGGCTGGCTCGCTTGGCATCGCGCCGACCGCCAATCTTAATCCGGAGCGCCGCTTCCCCTCGATGTTCGAGCCGATCCACGGCTCGGCGTTCGACATCGTCGGCAAGGGAATCGCCAATCCGATCGGCTCGTTCTGGACCGGCGCGATGATGCTTGAACATCTCGGCGAAAAGGCCGCGGCGGATCGCCTGATGCGGGCGATCGAGCGCGTCACCGCCAACCCGTCGCTCCACACGCCGGACCTCGGTGGCGCGGCGACCACACGCGCGGTGACCGACGCGACGATCGCCGCGATCCACCGGGAAAACATGTAGACGTGAGGGCGCGGTTTTGAACGACGCCAGACTGCCGGACATCGGCTTTGAATCCTACGACAGCATGGAAGGCCTGATCGCCATCGATCGGAGCGCGCCGTCGACGCGTTTCGGCTCCTGGCCGGGGGCCAAGCTCATTCATGCGGTCTATCCCGGCCTGCTGGTCGCGGGCACGATCGCCTTGGCCTCGACGTGGCTCGCGCAGCATTACACCGCGCCGGTCATGCTGTTTGCGCTTCTTTTCGGCATGGCGTTCCATTTCCTGCATGAGGAAGGCCGCTGTGTCGCGGGTATCGAGTTTGCATCGCGATCGGTGCTGCGGCTGGGCGTCGGCTTGCTCGGCGTCCGCATCACGCTGAGCCAGATCGCTTCCCTTGGGCCCTGGCCGGTTGCGACGGTGATCGTCGGGGTTGCGACGACGATCCTGTTCGGATTCCTCTTGGCGCGCCGCATGGGCCTGTCGTCGATATTCGGCGTCCTTTCAGGCGGCGCAGTGGCGATCTGCGGCGCTTCCGCGGCTCTCGCCATCGCCTCTGTCCTACCGCGCAGCGACACACGGGAGCGCGACACCATTCTCACCGTGGTCAGCGTCACCGCGTTGTCCACGATCGCGATGATCATCTACCCGATCTTCGCAACCTCGATCGGCCTCGATCACAGACAGGCCGGCATCTTCATCGGCGGAACGATCCATGATGTCGCGCAGGTGGTCGGCGCCGGATACACCATTTCGAACGAAACCGGCGACATCGCGACTTATGTCAAACTGTTGCGCGTCGCGATGCTCTTGCCCGCCGTGTTTGCAATTTCTTTTCTTTACGAGCGAAACAAAGGCCCGGGCGAGAGCGCGAAGGCGACATTGCCGATGTTTCTGGTCGGCTTCGCTGTGCTCGTCGTGCTCAATTCCATCGGCCTCTTGCCGAAGGTTGCGATCGACCTCGCCAACGACGTTTCGCGTTGGTGTCTGGTCGCGGCGATCTCGGCGCTTGGCATGAAGACTTCATTCAAGGCGCTGTTTGCGGTCGGCTGGCGGCCGATCGGGCTCATGATCGCGGAGACGCTTTGGATCGCCGCGCTCGTGTTGTTTGCGGTCAAAGTGATCATCTGAGACTTGGGCGCAGTCACGGCGCCTTGACGCAGCGCTCGACCGAAAAGATGCATTCCTGGCCGAGCGGAAACTGGCTTCCATCGACCGCGGTGTAGCCGACCTCGCTGACGTGAGCGTTGGTCATCACCAGCACAACGTCGCAACTTCCGCCGGGCGTGAACGGAACCAGGTTCGTGTTGAGGCCGATCGCCCATTGCGGACCGTAGCCTCGCATTTGCCCGCCGGTATAGGTCCAGATCTCGGTGGCTTGGCCGCTCGGGACGCGTTGAGCGGGCTGACCGAAGCAAGCGAGAATGTCCCGTTTCGAAAGGCCGATCATCGACTGTTGCGCGACCTGGTCCACTTCGAGCGGCTGACAGCCGCTGAGCCCCAGCACAATAAGGCTAAGCGCCGCTACGCGTTTTCTCACTGTTGTCCCCCGGGAGTTTGCCGCGCGGTCGGTTCGGCCGACGTTGCCGCAAGCAAGGTGGTTTGACAATGCGAGCGCAATCAAATCGCCGTTGCAGTGGCCGCCTGAAAGATGGCGATCTTTGTGTCTCCGTAAGTCCGCTCGTCGATAAGGGCGAGGCCGTCAGGCGCGACAACCTCGACCTTCGCCGCTTCCTCGACCACGCAAAGCGCATTCGGCTCAAGCCACCCTCCCTCGACGAGCGAGGCAAGCGCCGGTCCAGCCAGGCCCTCCCCGTAAGGCGGATCGAGGAAGGCGAGCGCAAACGGGCCGCCGGCGGGCGCCGAACCAAGCTTGGCTGCGTCGGCGCGCCAGATGCGCGTCACTCCGCCGAGCGCCAGCGCCTCGACGTTGCCGCGCAGAAGTGCACGCGCCTCGGCGCCGTTGTCGACGAAGAGCGCGAACCGCGCCCCGCGCGAAAGAGCCTCGATCGCGAGCGCCCCCGTTCCCGCGAACAGGTCAACCACACGCGCGCCCTCGATTTGGCCGGGGAACCGGTGCTCGAGAATATCGAAGATCGACTCGCGCAGGCGCTCCGAGGTCGGACGGATGGCGCGCGACGATGGCGTCACCAACGTGCGGCCCTTGAGGCGGCCGCCGACGATTCGCATCGATCACGGCTTTCGCGGTGGCCGCCGCGAACCGCCGGCGCCTTTCGGCGGTCCTTTCCCTGGCGTGCGAGGGCTCTGCTCTGGCGAGGAGCGGCCGCGCGGCGGGCCGCCTTTTCCGCCGGCGCCGCGGCCGGGGCTCCGCGGCCGGTCCCCGTCACGGCCTCCTGCGCGGGGTGACTTGAAGTCGGAGCGTGGGCCGCGGTTCTTGTCGTTCGATCGCGGCGGTCGGCCCTCGCCTGCCTCGGGCCGCGTCCGGCCCTGAGGCCGCTCAAACTTGCGTTCGCGTGTCGGATCGCCGAAGTTCCGCGTTCGTGGCGGGCCATCTCGGCGATCGCCGTCCCGCTTCGTTGCGGGACGGTCGAAGCGGCGCTCGCGCGGCCCGCCGCTCCTAGCGTCCGATCGCGGCGGTCGGCCCTCGCTGGCTTCGGGGCGCGTCCTGCCCTGGGGCCGTTCAAACTTGCGTTCGCGCGGCGGTCCACCATCGCCACCCGTGTCGCGAACACGGCGCTGCGGCCGGTCTCCGTCGCGGGCTCCTGTGCGAGGTGGCTTGAAGTCCGAGCGCGAGCCACGGTTCGTGTCGTCCGATCGTGGCGGTCGGCCCTCGCCGGCTGGGGGACGCGTTCGGCCTTGAGGCCGGTCAAACTTGCGTTCGCGCGTCGGATCCCCGGCATTGTGCGTTCGCGGCGGGCCATCTCGGCGATCGCCATCCCGCTTCACCGGGGGACGATCGAAGGGGCGCTCGCGCGGGCGGCCCTCAGCCCTCGCGGCATTTGACCTCTCGGGCCGACGCCCGCGTTCCTTCTGGTCCGGACGCGGCGGCCGCTCGCGCCCTCCGGCGGCTCCCCCTCGCTTGGGCCCGAAGGAGTCGACCCTACCGGCGCGGCCGCCAGACTCGAACGAACGTCCGCCGCGTTCCCCAGCGTTCGGACGTCCGCTGCGTTTCGGCTGCGTTTCGGCCGCGGCGTGCGTGGCGTCTTCGACAGCGCGCGACATGCGCTCGACCGCGATTGTCCGCCCCTTGCGGTCCTGGGTCGCGCTGCGCTCGACGCGCTTCCGCGTGGTCGCGGCGTCCGCGGCGATTTCGGCGCGCAAGGCCGAGACATGCTTGCGCCGGCGCTCAGGCGTGGACGGTTTCGGGGGCGCGCGGCGTGGTGCGGCGTCCCGTTCGAACCGATTCTCGCCCCCGCGCGCTCCACGATCCGGTCGGCCCTGCATCGCTCGCTTGGGTCCACGATTCTCGCGCGGGTCGCCGCTCCGGGTTCGCGGCCGTTCGCCTGGCCTCCCCTCAGGCGGCGATTCGATGGCGACGATCTGCGGCGCGTCGAAATCGACGTTCGCTTCCTTGGCAAGCTTCACGCCCAGTTGGTCGCGAAGCACCCGCGTGCGCACTTCCATGATCTCGCCCTCCCGGAGATCGCCGAGTTCGAACGGACCGAACGAGACGCGGATCAGCCGGTTGACCGCAAGGCCGAGGTGCTCGAGGATCTTCTTGATCTCGCGATTTTTTCCTTCCCTCAGGCCCAAAGTGAGCCATGCGTTCGCGCCCTGCTCGCGGTCAAGCTTGGCTTCGACGCCGAGATAGTCGACCCCATCGATGGTGACGCCTTCGCTCAAACGATCGAGCGTCGCCTGTTCGATCGTTCCATGCGCGCGCACGCGATAGCGGCGCAGCCAACCGGTGGATGGCAATTCCAGCACGCGCGCGAGCCCGCCGTCATTGGTGAGCAGCAGCAGTCCCTCGGTGTTGATGTCGAGCCGGCCGATTGCGACAAGGCGCGGCAAGTCGGGCGGCAGCACCGCAAAAACCGTCTGTCGCCCCTCCGGATCGCGCGCCGTAGTGACCAAGCCTCGGGGCTTATGGAACAGAAAGAGGCGCGTGCGCTCGGGCGCGGCGAGCTTTTTGCCGTCGACGCGGACGTCGTCCGTTTCGCTCACGTTGAAGGCTGGGCTCTTCAGCACTTCGCCATTGACGGCGACACGCCCCTCCGCAATCCACGCCTCGGCGTCTCGGCGGGAACAAACGCCGGCGCGCGCCATGACCTTCGCGATTCGCTGGCCCGCGCGAACCTCTGACACTCCAGCTTGCGTTTCGTCGCTCATGGCTCGCTTCGTTCCGGCTCCGCCCGCTGCGCATTGCGGCGAGCGGCCGCTTGTCCTAAGCCCGAACGCTGCGAGCCGCCAACGAAAAACGCTTGGCGAACAGCCAGAGGGCAAGGCCGCATAGGAAGCGTGGGTGTGGTCGGAGAGAGCAAAGACGATCCGATGAGCCTCGCTTTCGTCGAGGCGCGCTCGGCCGAGCTCCGTGGCGAAGCGCCGATCGGCGCCGCGCTCGTGCGCGAGGGGACCGTGATCGCGAGCGCCGGAAACCGGACGCGGGAACTCAACGACCCAACCGCTCACGCAGAAATGATCGTCATCCGCGAGGCCGCCGCAAGGATTGGATCAGAACGGCTGGTCGGCTGCGATCTCTATGTGACGCTTGAGCCCTGCGTGATGTGCGCCGGCGCCATCTCCTTCGCCCGCCTGCGCCGGCTCTATTACGCTGCTCCTGACCCCAAGGGCGGCGCTGTCGATAATGGTCCACGCTTCTTCCGCCAGCCCACCTGCCACCACGCGCCGGAGGTCTACGGGGGTTTACGCGAGAGCGAGGCGGCCGAACTGTTGCGAGCGTTTTTCGCGGCGAGGCGGTGAACGGGCATCTCCCCTCTCCTTACGGGAGAGGGGTTGGGGGTGAGGGCTCACTGGCCGCCCTCATCAGGCGCCATGCCAGTCGAAAGACGGGCGTCCTTCCACGCCCTTTGGGGCCACTGAGGGAGAAGGGTGAGGGTCGGTTGCCAACACCTCGATCGCCGTGAGAGCATTGAGCTAAGACGATGGTTGCGTGCCTTAAGGGAGGATCCATGCCCCGTCCGCCGTTTCGCGCCGACCATGTTGGGAGTTTCCTTCGCCCCGAGCGGCTGCGGGAAGCGCGTGAGCGTTTCGCCGCCGGCGGCCTCCCCGCCGCTGAGTTGCATGCGATCGAGGACGCGTGCATCCGTGACGTGGTGCGCGCCCAGGAGGATGTGGGCCTGAAGGGCATTACCGACGGCGAGTTTCGCCGCACCTTCTTTCACGTCGACTTCCTCGAGCGTTTCGAGGGCGTCGAGACCCATTACGGCGAATTCGTCGCCAAGTTCCGAAAGGACGATGGGAGCGAGGTCGGATTCAAGCCGCCGACCATGCATGTCGGCAGCAAGGTGAAGTGGGTCGGGCCGATTCAAGGGCCGGACTTCGATTTCCTGAAGTCGACCACGGCTCGCACGCCGAAAGTCTGCATCCCGGCGCCGTCGATGCTGCATTTCCGCGGCGGGCGCGAGGCGATCAGCGAGGCGGTCTATCCGCGCCTCGAGAATTTCTACGACGATCTGACCGCCGCTTATCGCGCCGAGATCGCCGATCTTGCGGCGCGCGGCCTGCGCTACCTGCAATTCGACGACACCAATCTTGCTTACCTCTGCGACCCGGACATTCGGGCTCGAACCAAGGCGCGCGGCGACGATCCCGACGCGCTCGTCCGCCTCTATTGCAAGCTCGTCAACGATTCGATCCGCGATCGGCCGGCCGATATGACCGTGTGCGTTCACCTCTGCCGCGGCAATTTCAAGAGCGCCTGGGTGGCCCAGGGTGGGTACGAGCCAGTTGCAGAGATCTTGCTCAACGAGATGAAGATCGATGGATTCCTCCTCGAATATGACGACGAGCGCTCGGGCGATTTCGCTCCGTTGCGCTTTGCGCCCAAGAGCGCGACCATCGTGCTTGGCCTCATGAGCTCGAAGAAGGCGGCAACCGAGCCCAAGGACGAGGTCAAGCGCCGCATCGACGAGGCGACGAAATTCATAGCCCTCGACCAATGCGCGCTGAGCCATCAGTGCGGATTCTCGTCGACCGCGCACGGCAATGATCTCAGCGAGACCGATCAGTGGATCAAGCTCGCCCGCCTCGTCGAGGTCGCCGAAGAGGTCTGGGGCGAGGTATAGCACTCAGCCGAGTCCGTCCCTAAGTTTGGTTCATGATCCCGAGAACCCACAGCGATGCAGACACGGCCGGATCGGGGCCGTGCCGCGGCGTCAGAGAGGTCCCTCCGCCGGCCGAAAGCGGCGTCGCCAGCTGGTTTGGCGCCGCCGACCTGGCTGACGCCTTTGCAGTTCCGATCGACGCCACGGACGTGGCGAAGGGCATCGACAACCTTGCGCGATCCGTCTTAGGGGACCCTGCTCCCTGGATCCGGCTGCTTCTGGGTCTGCGCGACGCACTCGTCGCGGGCTTTCGCGTGAAGACGTCTCAAGAGGTGCGCCGCGCTGCGATCGCGGACAACGCGGAACGCATCGACTTCTTCCGTATTCGCGCCCGATCCGATCGCGAATTAATTCTGGGCGAGGACGACCGTCATCTCGACTTTCGGCTTTCCTTGCTGCTACGCGCCAGGTGTGACGGCTCCGGCGACGAACTGGTTGCGACGACCGTGGTCCGCTGCCACAACGCGTTGGGCCGCGTGTATCTCGCGCTGATAGCCCGGTTCCACCGTCTCGTCGTAATGAGCAATCTCAGCCGGGCCTCAAATAAGGGATGGCGCATTGAACACCGCAATCTTGGATAGCTCGCGAGTTTCACGGGGGTTGACTTGGTTTCCGACCGACAAGTGCTTCATCGGCGGGCGCTGGGTCGAGCCTGCCTCTGGCGAGACGCTGCCGGTGGATGATCCCTCGCGCGGCGTCACGATCGGCGAGATCGCTCGTGGGAAAGCCGCCGATATCGATGCGGCGGTCGAGGCGGCCGAGCGCGCGCTTGGCGGGGCTTGGGGCAAGCTGACCGCGACTGAGCGCGGACGGCTGCTCGCGAAGCTCGCCGAACTGATCAAGGAGCGGGTGGACGAACTTGCTCACATCGAGGCGCTCGACGTTGGCAAGCCGCTCAAGCAAGGGCGCGCCGACGCGGTGGCGATGGCGCGCTACATGGAGTTCTACGCCGGCGCCGCCGACAAGGTGATGGGCGAAACCATCCCCTATCTTGATGGCTACACGGTCTACACTTTGCGCGAGCCGCATGGGGTGACCGGGCATATCGTGCCTTGGAACTATCCGATGCAGATCGCCGGACGCACCGTCGGCGCGGCGCTGGCGATGGGCAATGCTTGTGTGCTGAAGCCCGCGGAGGAAGCTTGCCTCACCTCGCTCGCGCTCGCCGACCTCGCGCGCGAGGCAGGCTTTCCCGCAGGCGCGCTCAATGTCGTCCCGGGCCTCGGCGAAGAAGCGGGCGCAGCCCTCGCCGCCCATCCCGGCGTCCGGCATCTTTCCTTCACCGGCTCGGTCGCGGTGGGCGCGCTGGTGCAGGAAGCCGCGGCTCGCCACGTCGCGCCGGTGACGCTCGAACTTGGCGGCAAATCACCGCAACTCGTCTTCGCCGACGCGGACCTCGAGCGCGCGCTGCCGTTCCTGGTCAATGCGGGCATCCAGAACGCCGGCCAGACATGTTCCGCGTCCTCGCGCATTCTGGTCGAGCGCAAGATTTACGGCGAAGTCGTCGAGCGGATGGCGGCGCGCTACAAGGCTTTGAAGGTCGGGCCGGCGGACGCCGATCTCGATGTCGGACCGCTCATATCCGAGCGGCAAAAATCGATCGTCAGTCGATTCATCGCCGAGGGCGCCGATCTAAAAATGGTTGGCGCCGCACGGATCGTAGAGGATGCGCCGAAGGGCGGATATTACGTCGCTCCGACCCTGTTCGCTGATGTCGGCCCAACTCATCGCCTGGCGCAGGAGGAAATCTTCGGCCCCGTCCAAGTGGTCATTCCCTTTGAGGACGAGGCCGAGGCGATCGCGATCGCTAACGGGACCGGCTACGGCCTCGTGGCTGGCGTCTGGACGTCTAACGGCGGGCGGCAGATGCGGCTCGCCAAGGCGCTGCGCGCGGGGCAGGTGTTCCTCAACAATTACGGCGCGGGCGGCGGCGTCGAGCTGCCGTTCGGCGGCGTTGGCAAATCGGGCCATGGCCGCGAAAAGGGGTTCGAGGCGCTGTACGGTTTCTCAGTGCTGAAGACGGTCGCGGCGTGGCACGGCTGAGGCGAACCGTGGGACGTGTCGTGGCGGCTCGCGCGTGCTTGTGTTGCCTGATCGCTTTTGTAGCGACGGGTTGCGCGACGCCGCCCGCGGTCAAGCGCGACTATCTCGACGCGACGGCCTGGCGCGGATCGGCCCTGACCGGAGTTGGCCGGCAGATGCTCGTCGACGCCGCCGCGGGCGCCGCGCCGCAAACGGTGACGCTGATCGACGTCAACGGGCGCGCGGAAGTCGCGGGGGACGTAGAGCGACGGGCGCGCGCGCTCGACCGGCGTGTTGCGAATGTGCAGAGAGAGCTGCACCGCAACGGAATTGCGCCGGTAGCGATCGGCGAGTGGCTCGGGCCGGCCCCGCGCGGCATCCAGACCTATCCACCCGGCGAATTGCAGGCAAAGCAAATGGTGGTCATTGCGCATTATTGATCGGCCGCATGCGCGGCCGGCCGGGGCGTGCTAAAGGGCGGTCGCCCAGGCGTACTGCCCTCATGCCTCAAGGTGGCTCCGTCCAAGCGGAACCCTGGAAGGATGATTCAGATTAGGTTGACGTTCGTGTGGGCTGGACCGTCCTTCGAGGCCGCTTCGCAGCGCCTCAGGACGAAGTCTGCGGTTGCAGGGGGAAGCGCGTGAGTCCGATCGTCGTTGTCCTGAACGGCCCTAATCTCAATCTGCTCGGCAAGCGCGAGCCGGAGATCTACGGCCGCGAGACGCTGGCTGACGTCGAAGCGGACTGCCGCCGTGTCGGCGGTGAGCTTGGGCTTTCGATCGAGTTTCATCAGAGCAATCGCGAATACGAGATCATCGACTGGATTCATAGCGCTCGCGAGCGCGCCGCCGGCATCGTCATCAATCCCGCCGCCTTCACCCATACGTCGGTCGCCATCCTCGACGCGCTGAACGCCTTCGAAGGGCCGATCATCGAAGTCCACATTTCCAATGTGCACAAGCGAGAGCCTTTCCGGCATCATTCCTACGTCTCGGGCGTCGCCTCGGGGGTGATCGTCGGCTGCGGAATGCAAGGCTACACGCTGGCGCTTCACCGGATCGCCAAGCTGATCGGCGCGCCGAAGCAATAACCAGGTCGGGATGAAGGGAGAGGAAACGCCAGAGTGAGAATCAAGGAGACCATCGACAAACTTCCGGGCGGCCTCATGCTGGCGCCGCTGCTGCTCGGCGCGCTTTGCAAGACCTTTGCTCCGAATGCTCCGGCTTATTTCAAGGGCTTCACCCAGGGGATCATGACCGGCGTCATTCCGATCCTGGCCGTGTGGTTTTTCTGCATGGGATCGTCGATCAAGCTTAGCGCGACTGGGACCGTAGTGCGAAAGTCCGGCACGCTCGTGCTGACCAAATTCTTCGCCGCCTGGGCGATCGTTCTCGTCGCTTCGCAGTTCATTCCGCCAGAGGGCATTCAGAGCGGTTTCTTCGCGGGTCTGTCGATCCTCGCCATCGTTTGCGCCGTCGATATGACGAACGGCGGTCTTTATGCATCACTGATGCAAACCTATGGCACGAAGGAGGAAGCCGGCGCTTTCGTGCTGACCTCGATCGAGTCCGGACCGCTCATGAGCATGATCATCCTCGGCGCGTCCGGGGCGGCGCATTTCGAACCGCAGGTCTTTGTCGGCGCCGTGCTTCCGTTCCTGGTCGGCTTCGCGCTGGGCAATCTAGATCCCAAGCTCAGAGAGTTTTTCGCACCCGGCGGCCAGTTGATGATTCCATTCTTCGCCTTCGCGCTCGGCAACACCATCGATCTGCACAGTCTTCTCTCGCCGCTCGCGGGCCTCGGCGTCGTGTTGGCGCTCTCCGTCATTGTGTTGACGGGCGTGCCGCTAATCATTGCCGACAAGCTGATCGGCCGCGGCACGGGTACAGCCGGCATCGCCGCCTCCTCCACCGCCGGAGCGGCGGCCGCCAACCCTGTAGCGATTGCGGCGGTCGCTCCGCAATTTGCGCCTGCAGTGCAGCAGGCGACGGTGCTGGTCGCGATCTGCATCGTCGTCACATCGATTGTCGTGCCGATCCTCACGGGCCTTTGGTATCGCCGTTTTGGACAAGGCATGGCCGAGCAAGCGCACACGGACAGTTCAGCGCCTGCGCTGCAGTTGAATCCGGCGGACTAGCGAAGAATGCCGTTTCGCCGAATCGGGCGTTGTAGACGCTGTCGTTGACAGCGTCGCCGCGCTCCAAAGGGCGTTCGAAACATCGCCCGTCTTTTGACGGGCTACGGAGCGCGGCTACAATTGCGCGCGCCGCGGCGCGGCTCAGCTCACAATGGCGAGCGCGAAGCCGTCCCAGCCCTTGGCGCCGACGGTCTGGATCGCGGTCGCGCTCAACCGTGGCTCGCGCGCCATCAAGTCAAACATGCGGCGCACGCCGACGACGTCCGTGCTGCGGCTCGCCGCGTCGGCCACCTCGCCCTCTCGCACCACATTGTCGACCATGATCGTTGTTCCTGGCCGGGAAAGGCGCAGCGCCCATTCAACATAGACCGCATTGTTGCTCTTATCGGCGTCGATGAAGACAAAGTCGAACGGGCCAAGCCCATCGGCCTCGATCTTGGGCAGAGTCTCCAACGCGGGACCCGTTCTGATCTCGACTTTGTCGCCGAGACCGGCGCGAGCGACGTTTCGGCGCGCGACATCGGCATGTTTGGCGCTCACCTCGAGCGTGATGAGCCGGCCGCCGTCGGGCAGGGCGCGCGCCAGCCAGATCGTTGAATAGCCGCCGAGCGTTCCGATCTCGAGCGCGTTCCGCGCCCCTGACATGCGCGCCAGGAGATGGATCAGCTTGCCCTGCGGCGCCGAGACGTCAATCGACGGCAGCCCGGCCGCGGCGTTTGCCGCGAGCGTCGCCTCAAGCGCCGGGTCTGACCCGACCAGGGTCTTGGCGAAATAGGAATCGACCTCGCTCCACCGCCGCTCGTTCGTCAATCGTGATCTCCTCTGTTGCCCGATCCTTGCCGCGAACTCACGCTTGTTCAGGCATGACCAGGTTGGCGTCACGGGCGATGCGCCAACGGCCGTCGGCCTCCTTGCGCAAAACGCTCATCGCGTATCCCGACACGCGCTTCGGCGCTTGACCCGGCGAAGTCAGCTCGACCCGAATGTGGTTGCGGATGTAGGCCCGCGGACCGAAGACCTCGATCTCCTGCACCTCGACACCAGCGTCAATGGCGACGCTTTTCATGCGTCCGACATCGGCTGCGAACTCCGCCTTTCCAAACGGCGCGCGGCCCGGCGTCATGAAGACGACGTCATCTGTCATCATGTCCATAAGCGCGGGCAGGTCGCGAGCGTTACTCGCCGCAATCCAGGACTCGATGAGTTTGCGGATTTGGCGCTCGTCCTCGCCGGCGCTCAATGTTCTTCCTTCCCAGCCACGCCCGCTTCCGCGAAGGTCGCCATGCCGTTGTGGCACGCGACCGCGGCTTTGACGATTCCAACCGCGAGCGCAGCGCCGGACCCTTCGCCGAGCCGCATCCCGAAATCGAGCAGGGGCGTCTTGCCGAGAAGCTTTAAGGCATGCCGGTGCGCGCGCTCGGCCGAGACGTGGGCGGCGAGGCAATGATCGAGAGCGGAATCGTCGAGGGCCAGCAGCACAGCCGCCGCCGAGCACACCACGAAGCCGTCGAGCAATACCGGCGTTCTGCCCATGCGCGCAGCGAGAATCGCGCCTGCGATCGCTGCGGTTTCGCGGCCCCCAAGGCGCGCCAGAATCTGGAGCGGATCGTCGAGGTAGGGCTTATGAAACGCGATAGCGGCGCGCACGGCGTCGGCCTTGCGCCGCAGGCCTTCATCGTCGACGCCGGTCCCCCGGCCGACCCAATCCTCCGCCTGCCCGCCGTAGAGCGCGTGATAGATGGCTGCGGCCGCCGTCGTATTGCCGATGCCCATCTCGCCAAGCACAAGGAGGTCGGGCTCGGAGGCGAGCGCCTCCATGCCGAAGGCCATCGTCGCCGCGCAGCTTTTTTCGTCGAGCGCCGGCTCCTGGGTCATATCCCCGGTCGGCTTCTCCAGCGCCAGTTCGTACACTTTGAGAGAGAGATCGAACGTCTTGCAGATCTGGTTGATCGCCGCGCCGCCGGCCTGGAAATTCGCCACCATCGCCTGCGTAACCGACGCCGGAAAGGCGGAGACGCCCTGCGCGACGACGCCATGATTGCCAGCGAAGACCGCGACCAGCGGCCGATCGACATGCGGCCGCGCCGATCCCTGCCAAGCCGCCATCCACTCGGAAATCTCCTCGAGCCGCCCGAGCGAGCCCGCTGGCTTGGTCAGCTGTCCCTCGCGCTCGCACGCCGCCGCACGCGCTGCTTCGTCGGCTTTTGGCATTTTGCGCATGAGATCGCGGATGTCGTCGAAAGGGCGGATAGCGGTCACGATGTTCTCCGGGGACCGAGCCGCTATAGTCGATATTGCGCCGCAGTGGAAAATGGCGGGGTTAATTGGCGTGCTTCATATGGATTTGGTAACTTCCGCTGACGCCGGTCATGGGGGGCCCAATGCGCGCCGTTCTTTGCGATCGATTCGAGGGAATTGGCGCGCTGCGCACGGGGGAGACGACGGAGCCGATTCCGGCCGCCGACGAGATCCTGATCGACGTTCACGCCGCCTCGGTCAGCTACATGGATTATCTGATGGCCTCTGGCGGCTATCAGATGCGGCCGGCCCTCCCATACGTGCCGGGAACGGACGCAGCCGGAGTCGTGGTCGCAGTGGGGGACAAGGTTACGCGCTTTCGCCCGGGCGACCGCGTCGCCTGCGGAAACTGGTTCGGCGGCTTTGCCGAGCGCATGGTCGCCAAAGCCTCGAAGAGCGCCCGAATTCCCGACAACGTGGATTTCTTCGTCGGCTCGACAGTCCTCCACGCCTACCTCACCGCCTGGTACGCCCTCGTTGACCGCGCGCGCTTACGGCCCGGCGAAACCGTGCTCATTACCGGCGCCGCAGGCGGCGTTGGGCTCGCTTGCGTCGAAGTCGCGCGCCTGATCGGCGGCCGGGTCATTGCGGCGGTCGGATCGGCTGCGAAGGTGCAGGCCGCGCGCGACGGCGGCGCCGAGCACGTCATCGACTATTCGCGCGAGGACATGCGCGAACGGGTGAAAGCGCTGACCAAAGGCGAGGGGATTGACGTCGGCGTGGACAATATCGGCGGGGCGTTGTTTCTGACGCTTGCCCGCCTCATGCGCTGGAACGGCCGGCTGATCCCGATGGGATTCGCCGGCGGCGAGATCCCGTCCGTTCCGATGAATCTGCCTTTGTTGAAGAACTACTCGATTGTCGGGGTCTTCGCCGGCGCCTGGATGACGAATTTTCCTGATGAAAGCGCTGAGGCCGCCGACAAAGTGATGGCGCTTGTCGGAGAGGGCGCTTTACGGCCGCGCGTCGATCGCGTGCTGCCGCTCGAGCAGGCGCCTGAGGCGATGCGCGCTGTTGCGGAGCGCAGCGTTCAGGGGCGGATGGTGCTGCGGGTCCGATAGTCGAGTCGGGAGGGAGCCATGGCGGACGAGGCGCGGCGAAGACCGATCGAAGACGTCCGTGAAATCTCGGCGATCACGTACGGCTTCATGGCGTCCAAAGCGCTATTCGCCGCGCTCGAGTTCGATCTCTTTCACCCATATTGCACAGAGCTCCACCTCGACCTCCGCGCTCGCAGCGGTCACTGGTATTGCTGAAAACCGGCTGGTTACACTGCTGGCCGCGCTCAAATCGCTTGGGCTCGTCAGCGAGGCTGGCGGGCGCCTCAGCAACGCGCCGGCTACGGGGCGCTATCTCGTCGCTGGCGCGCCCGGCGATTTCCGCGACTACGTCCGACTCGTGAACGGCGAGTTCGGCTACGAGAGTTTCCGCCATCTCAGCGCGGCTCTGCGCGGCTCTGCGCGGCGAGCGGATTTTCCCGGACAAAGGATTTTATGAAGGCATGATTTATGACGCCGGAATCGGCGGCGAACGGTTCAGTTCCGCGCAACACACCGGTTCGCTCGGCCCTGCTCGGCGCCTGGCCAAGCGGCTCGATCTCAAGGATCGCCACAAGCTCTTGGACGTGGGCGGCGGCAGCGGAGCCTACAGCATCGCGTTCTGCGCCGCGTATCCGCATCTTCAGGCGACGATTCTCGATTTTCCCGAGACCGTGGATACGGCCAAGCTTTATGCCGGGGAGGCCGGCCTTTCCGACAGAATTTCGCATCTCGCGGGCAACGCGGTCAAAGTCGAGTGGCCCAAGGGACATGACGTCGTGCTCATGTCCTATATCTGGGGCGCGGTCGGGGAGGCTGATCTCGCCATTCTGGCCAGGCGCGCCGCCGAGGCCCTGCCGCCGGGCGGGCTCGTGCTCATCCACGACTTCATGGTCGACGACGCGCGCGAAGGTCCGCCCTTCGCAGCCTGGTATCTGTTGGGCTCCATCTTCGACAATCCTACGGCGGTGTGCCTGACGCCCGCTAAGGTCGAGCGCGTGTTGCGCGACGCCAGCTTTCAGATTGAAGGCACAGAGACCATGCTGCCTGGGATTACGATGCTGACCAGGGCCAGCAAACCCGTCTGAGGGAAAATGTCTCTACTTCATCTGCTCCAGGATGTCTCTACTTCATCTGCTCCAGGAGATGCGCAGCGCTAGAAACGTCGGCTTCGCCCGGCTTCGGCTCGATGTTCAGCTGTTTGACCACCCCGTCCTCCACCAGCATCGCATAGCGCTTGGAGCGCACGCCCAAGCCCCCGGCGGACGCATCAAAGTCGAGGCCAAGAGCCTTGGCGAAGTCGCCGCCGCCGTCCGCGAGAAAATCGATATGGCCCTTGGAGCCGGTCGCGTCCGACCACGCCTGGAGCACGTAATGGTCGTTGACCGCAGTCATGGCGATCGCGTCGACGCCCTTGGCCTTGAACGCCGCCTCGCTGACGATGAAGCCGGGCAGGTGGTTCTTGTGGCAGGTCGGCGTGAAGGCGCCCGGCAAACCGAACAGCACGATCTTCCTGCCGGCGAAATAATCCTTCGTTTCCACCGGCTTTGGCCCATCGGGGGTCACGAGACGCACTGAGACGTTGGGCAGGCGATCGCCGACTTTGATGGTCATGAGCAGGTCCTTGACTGTTGGCGGAGCGCGCCGCGGGCGCGGTCGCGCAGGGACACTAGACGACGGGCGGTTCGCCCGTAAAGCGGGCCTGTCCCCAAGAGGACTCGTAAAAGCGGGCGCCTAGGTTTTCGGGTCGGCCTGCATCGTCGTCTCCATCGCCCCCGCGCCGCCGGTGAGCGTGAGCCTGAGCGCGACCGGAAGGGCGGCGTCTTTCGGTTTGCCGCCGATTGCGAGCGTGAAGCAATCGCGGCCGCCGTCGGCATTCGCGGGCGCGACCTTCATCCACCAGCCTTCCGGCGCCTCGACGAACAGGTCGCGCGGGGGGCCGTCTTCATGCGCCGCGCAGAGGCGCCAGCTATCGGCGCCGAGCGCCTCAAGCGCGCCGAAATCCTTTGCCGCAACGGCGCGGGGCACGGTCGCGAGAGCGGCCTCGATTGCGCTCGCGAGGGGCGAGCGTGGGGCGGATGGAAGCGTGAACTCGAGATGCGCCTTGGCCGGCAGGCACACTTTTTCGCACACGGCGAAATCGGCGGTGAGCTTGAGCGTCGCGGGCTTCGTGGGGTCGCGAGGCTTGACCCGCAGGGGAAAGACAACGCTGCCGTCGTAGCCGAAAGCCTCGCCGCCGTCGGCCTCTTTGATACGCTTCGGCGCAGGAAACTCGGGTTCGACGCTCGCGACATTGTCGGAACTGGAAAAGTCCAGCGTTGGCGGAAGGCCGGCGTCCCCGGGATTGCGCCAATAGGTGATCGCGCCAGGCGAAAGAGCAATCTCGAACCCGGCGAGATCGCCGCCGCCCGCGATGAGGCGCGCCCTAGACTTCGCGGCGAGCGCCCAATCGGTCGAGAACGCATCGGCGGCGGACGCGGGCGAGCCGGGAACGAGAAGCGAAAACGCGGCAGCGAGCGCGCCTCCAATCGGCAGCCCTCCCGCAGCCGCGCAAAGCCCCTTAACCAACCGCTCTGTGCTCATCTTGCTCTGCCTATACCATGCCATGAATTTCAACTAGCATCGATGTTGCTGGCGCAAGCGCGACCCGAGAGATGATCATGAGACAGGCGGATCCGCCGCCGCCGACCAGTCTGGAAGGACAGTTCCTGATCGCGATGCCGTCGCTCCGGGAAGGTCCGTTTGCGCGCTCCGTCGTCTACATGTGCGCGCATCGCGACGACGGCGCCATGGGCATCGTCATCAACCACCGGGCGGCGGAGATCGATTTCGGCCAACTTCTCACGCAGCTCGACATCGTGCCGGAAGCCGAGGCGATCCGACTGCCGCCGCGCGCCCAAGCCGTGCGCGTCTTGCGGGGCGGTCCGGTCGAGACGGGGCGCGGCTTCGTTCTGCATTCGAGCGACTACGGCGCTAACGATTCGACGGTCAAGATCGGCGATATCTGTCTGACCGCCACGCTCGATATCCTTCGCGCAATCGCCGAAGGGACAGGCCCATCGCGGGCCGTGCTTGCGCTTGGCTACGCCGGCTGGGCTTCGGGGCAGCTCGAGAGCGAGATCCTTGCCAACGGCTGGCTCACTTGTCCCGCCGACGCCGGTCTCATCTTCGATCCCGATTTCGACCGCAAATACGATCGGGCGCTCGCGATCCTTGGCGTCGACGAAGGGATGCTGTCCTCCGACGCCGGCCACGCCTGAGGGCAGGGCGCCAAATCCGTCCGAGGAACACCAAATGAAACCGGGCAACAAGGCTTGGATTTCTTTGTCAACCGCCCGGTGGCCGTTTCCGAGTCCATTTTGAGCGATTCCAGGGACTTGCGGCGCCATTTTCGAGTCGGCGCCGCGGAGTTCGGCGCCGCGGTTGTCAGGATCGGCTTGGGACAATCGGAACTTCCGCCCCACGAGCCCGGAAGCCGCCGTCGATTTCACGCCATTTCGCTTTGGGCCACGAGAGGCAGAAAAAGCGGCGAAACCGAAAGCCATCTTTCGCCAAACGCAACCAGCGCTTTCGCGACACGGGTCGTAAGTCCTTGATATCCTTGTGGCGCTAAATCGATCATTCCGCGGTATTGTTTGTTTTCAATGACTTAACCGCCTTTTCGCTTCGCGCCGTCGCGCGCTCTCGCCAGGCGTCCGGCTGTGAGCTGCGCCTCATGAGAAGCGCGGGCCGGGCCTTGCCACGGTGTTTTGAAAAACAGTAACTGACGCCAGCCGGACCGTCAAGACAATGTCGGTTTTTTCTCCGGCGCTCACCCCGTCGACGTTACGCTTTGCAAAGTAGCGCGCAAGGCCTATGTGGGCGGCTAGGATGCATAATAACTTCATCCTTTGGGTGTTTGGGCCGCGGCGGACCGCGTATGGTCCCAAGTCAGCGGAGTGCGCCCAAGCTTGTCGGCGGGGAGACACCTCGTGGTTTTTCAGGCCTATATTGACGACAGCATGTCAGATACACACTCAGTGTTTTCTGGACATGTTGCGAGTGTTGAATCGTGGGCTAGTTTTAGCCGCGAATGGGAAGAAATGCTGCCGTATTCGTCCAGAGACAAGCTTGGTAATTTCAACTTCAAAATGAGTCAAATGGCGTCCAACCCAGAGCGAATGGAGAGAGTGGGAGCCTTTTACAAAATTATTGCAAAATATGTTCCGGTTTCAGTGTCGTGTTACATCAATCATCGGGATTCTATCAATGCTCAGAATAGAATTTTGATTGACGACACGATATCGTTTAAATTTGACTGAGATTTTTTTGACTTATTGTTTCAAGGATTGATGAGGGCTTTCAACGAAACTAGGGCTGTCATTGATAGTGTCATACCATTGAACGCGCCTGTGGATTTTATCTTTGATAATATGAGCAAGAAAAGAAGGGTGCTAGATAATTGGGACAGTTGGATCGAAAGTATGACGCCTGAAATCAGGAAGAGATATGGCGCAGCACCTAGGTTTGAAGACGATACGGAGTTTCTACCTTTGCAGGCAGCTGATTTTTGGGCTTGGTGGGTAAGAGAGGGCTGCGAAGTTGGACAGCACAATAGAGTAGAGACGCTTTTCCCCATAAAGGGCAATTATCATTCCCTCTACGTATGGTATCAGGAAGAACAGTTAATTGAGTATTTTTACAATAAAATTAGAGAACAGCACGGAGTACGCAAGCTGACCGACAAAGTGACGGGGAGATTACTCTAGAGAGGATGTATTTTGGCGGCGGTCATCGCTCACGTCCGCGGCCTCACCCCGGTCTCCGCCGAAACCTCGAACATCTCCGCTCGGCCCTCGAGCTCCGCGAACACGGCGGGATCGGCGCCGGTGAGGAACACCTGGCCGCCGAGGCGGGCGAGCGCGTCATAAAGCGCGGCGCGGCGGCGCGGGTCGAAATGGGCCGCGACCTCGTCGAGAAGCGCGAGCGGCGCGATTCCCGACATCTCGGCGACCAGTCGCGCATGGGCGAGCGCCAGCCCGACGATCAGCGCCTTCTGCTCGCCGGTCGAGGAGGCGGCGGCCGGCGCCTGTTTCGGCCCGTGCCACACCAGAAGATCGGAAAGATGCGGACCGATGAGCGTGCGGCCGGCGGCGGCGTCGCGGCCGCGATTGTCGCGCAGGGTCGCCCGGTAGCGGTCTTCCGCCGCCAGCGCCGGCCCGCTGCCGGTCATGGCTTCGATCTCGCCCTGAAGCGCGAGCTTCGCCCACGGAAAGGGCGACGAATCGTCGCGCTCGGCGTCGACGAGGGCCTCGAGCCGGCGCACGCAGTCGAGGCGCGCGGCGGCGACCGCGACGCCGAGCTCAGCCGCCTCGCGCTCGATCGCGTCGAGCCATGCGGCGTTGCGCCCGCCCTCTTCCAAAAGCCGGTTGCGTCCGCGCAGCGCCCGTTCAAACTGCCCGACCCGCGCGCCGTGATTGGGGTCGATCGCTAGCACGAAGCGATCGAGAAAGCGGCGCCGCTCGCTTGCCGGCCCCGCGAACAGCGAATCCATCGCCGGCGTCAGCCAAACGACACGCACATGATCGCAAAACGCGCGCGAAGACGCCACCTGGGCGCGGTCGATGCGGTTGCGGCGCTCTGCCGCCTCGCCGTTCGCGCCCGGTTTCCAGCCGGAGCCTAGCTGATGGGTCTCACCGTCCTCCTCGACTTCGATCGACAGCGCGAAGCCGCCGGCGCCGCCGACCCGCACGCATTCCGCGAGCTCCGCTCGTCGTAAACCGCGTCCCGGCGCGAACAGCGACAACGCCTCAAGGAGATTCGTCTTGCCGGCGCCGTTCTCGCCGCATAGGACGACAAGACCGCCTCGAACAGCCAGATCGAGCGCGGCATAAGAACGAAAATCATTGAGCATGATGCGCCGCACGCGCGGGCGCCGTCGTGCGGGGGGGGCGCCATCAAGGCTGGTCATGAGCGCGGCGTGTGCCACGTCCGGCGGCGCCGCGAAAGTGGAAAGACAGGAGCCTTGCGGATGAAATCCCTCGACGTTGTGATGCCCGCCAAAGGCATGGACCTGATTGAAGAGCAGATTAGCGCGCGGCTGCCGCTGCACCGCCTGTGGCTCGAGCCCAATCCCGACCTCTGGCTTGCGGAATGGGCGCCGCGGATCCGCGCGATCGCGATGACGGGGGGGCACGCGCCGCTCGATGAGGCCTATATGCGCCAATACCCCAAGCTCGAGATCATCTCCAGTTTCGGCGTCGGCTACGACAATATCGACGCCAAGGCGGCGGCGCGGCTTGGAGTCACCGTCACCAATACGCCCGGCGTGCTCGACGACGAAGTCGCCGACACGACGCTCGGCCTCATGATCATGACTGTGCGCCAGCTTCCGCAGTCGGAGCGGTATTTGCGCGAAGGGCAATGGACGGCGAACGGCGCTTTCCCGCTAAGCCCTTCGCTGAGAGGCCGCACCGTCGGCATTCTGGGACTTGGGCGCATCGGCAAGGCGATTGCGACCCGCGTGAACGCCTTCGGGCTCGATGTCGTCTATCACGGACGGCACGCCCAGGCCGATGTCCCTTATCGCTACTATTCTTCGCTCATCGACATGGCCAAGGCTTCAGACGTTCTGATCGTGGTCGCGCCCGGCGGCCCCGGGACCCGGCACATCATCAACGCCGAGGTCTTACAGGCGCTGGGTCCCGACGGCGTATTGATCAATGTTGCGCGCGGCTCCTTGGTCGACGAGAAGGCGCTGATCGAGGCGCTACGGAACAAGACGATTTTGGCCGCGGGACTCGACGTTTTCGAGAACGAGCCCAGCGTGCCGCAAGAGCTCATTGCGCTCGAGAACACGGTGCTCCTGCCGCACGTCGGCTCGGCGTCGGTCAAGACCCGTCGGGCCATGGCCGAGTGCGTGGTTTCGAACCTGTTCGCCTGGGCCGATGGCAAGCCGCCGCTCACTCCGGTGCCCGAAACGCCGTGGCGGGGGCGGTGGGGGAAGGGCGGATAGGGAGCGAGATGGTTCTGGGTTGACCCTAAGCCGTCATTGCGAGCGAAGCGAAGCAATCCAGGAGTCGTCGGGCGCCCTATGGTCCCTGGATCGCCGCGTCGCTTCGCTCCTCGCGATGACGATTTGAAGTGATCGCGTCTGGGTCCAGAAGCGCCGAAAAACAGTCAAGCCAGGGATCGCTACGCCGTGTAATTGGCGCTGTCCCCACCAGTCACATCGTAGGTCGCGCCGCTCACCATGTAGGCTTCGTCGGACGCTAAAGCAAAATTTCGCAGCTTGACCAACGGACTGCCCTCCCGGACCAATGTCTGCACTCGGCGGAAGCGGACGTGCGGCCTCCAAGGAGGAAGTCCGGGTCTGACCCATTTCGGACCTCAGCGGAAAGCCGCGCTTCGTTTCATTTTCACCAAGAGCTTGTTCGCCCGGCTACAAACGCAACCATTTTTTCCGAGACTGAAATCGTGCGGTAGCGCAGCCGGCCCAATTTGGGCGCCTATCAGCAGCGGGAAACCGAACGGATGGAGAATTGCGATGACGCCGAAACAAGTCGCACTGGTTCAGGACAGTTTTGCCAAGGTCGCACTGACTTCGGAAGCCGCGGCCATGCTGTTTTATGATCGTCTGTTCGATATCGCCCCGCAGACGAGGGCAATGTTTCCCGGCGATATGATCGAGCAACGCCGAAAGCTGACGGCAGTGCTGGCTGGGGTGGTGAAAGGTCTCGGCAATCTCGAACAGGTTTTGCCGGCCGCCAGCGCACTGGCAAAGCGGCATGTCAGCTACGGTGCGAAGGCGGAGCACTATCCGGTGGTCGGCGCCGCGTTGCTGTGGACGCTGGAGAAGGGCCTTGGGGATGGATGGACGCCGGAAGTGGCGGATGCGTGGGTCACCGCCTATAGCACGCTGTCCGAGTACATGATTTCCGAAGCATATGGTCGCAGTCGGGCTGCCGAGTAAAGGATATCCAGTGGGCGAGCCGCTGGTCTTCGTCTCTCTGACATGAACTATTACTCCAAACCACGCGTCTCTTCGCCCCCGCGCGTGGCGTCGTCTCGCGGGGCGGGTAGGGGCGGGAGGTCGCGCGAACCGAGGAGATTATCGAATGCGCCGCTGCTCCCTTGTCGCGTAGGACGGCGCGACCCCCCCTCCTTGATCCTCCCCCACAAGGGTGGAGGAGACGCGCCGAAGCGATCCCTGCGTAGACTCAAGGGCAAAAGGCGCTACGCCGTGTAATTGGCGCTGTCCCCGCAGGTCACGTCGTAGGTCGCCCCGCTCACCATGTAGGCTTCGTCGGACGCAAGGAACACAACTGCGGGCGCAATCGCCTCAGGCTCGATCCACGGAACGCCGAGCGGCGACTTTGCGCTGAGTCGCGTTTTCGCTTCGGCTTCCAGAACAGCGGTCGGTTGGACGGAATCGAGATCGTCAACAGCCTGCGCATACCGCTGCCGGTGTCGAGTGAGAGGCGTGTCAATGAGGCCGGGAACGACGGCGTTCACGGTGATCTTGTGTACGCCGAGCTCGAGCGCCGCCGATTTCATGAGGCCGATGATGCCCCATTTGGAGGCGGAATAGGCAGCGCCGAACTTGGTGCCGTGCCGTCCTTGCGTGGATGAGGTGACGATGATCCGTCCGCCGCCGTTGCTAACCAGATGCGGCGCAACCGCGCGAATGGCGTTGCAAGTCCCAGTCAGGTTGACGTCGATGGTGTCCTGCCAGTCCGAGTCCTGCCAGTCGAGGATCGGTTTGAACGCCTGGATGCCGGCGTTCGCGAACTGATCGAACATCTCCGTTGGGTGGCGGTAGTGAGCTATCGCAGCGAGCGCGGGCCGATTTGCTCGGCCGCGGGGTGTGATCTCCATCACAGCGCGATCTGCGGAAATGTGCGTACAAGAAGTTAATGTCAGGCGCGAAGCCTTTGCTCCGTAAAAGGAGGAAGCGATGTCTCTGCGACTATTGCTCCACATGATAGTACTGCCGTTGGTGCCCATCACGGTCCTGGCGGGAGAAATGCCAAAAGAGGGGACCGACAGCTTTACGAATACGTGGTTGGTGACAACCTTAAACACCATGAAGGTTGGAGATCGAACGCTCGGAACCTATGAGGTCAGCGGCGTCCACCAAAACGTCCAGGGCGACGCCACGACCGACATGGGGATGCGTTGCCTCGGGATTTACGACGTCGCCGGTAAGGCCCGCGAGGAGCACGGCGCCTGCACCTTCACCGACAACGACGGCGATGAGATCATGGCGACGTATGAACGCAAGACCGCCGAGGGCGGGATCGAGACGTTGGTGGCGGGGACTGGAAAGTTTGCGGGCATCTCCGGGACCGGCGAATGGACCGTTTTGAAGTTCCCGGTTAAAGCGGACGACAAGATGTCCAGGGGGATCGTCAGCGAAAAAGTCCACTGGAAAATACGCCCGCAGGCCACGGGGGCAGACCTCACGTCCAGAAATTGATCCCCCCACCCTTCGGATCTCTCCCCACAATAGGGAGAAGTTGTCGGTCAGCGCAGCTTGAGACCAGGCAGTAGCCGCGTGATCTGCGCGTCCCGGCGGCTTCGACCATTCGCCCGGTTTCCGCCAATTCCTCGGGGGTCGCGGGCGCAACCTCGAGCGTCGAACTGACCGGTCCGGCAATGTCGATCCCCATCACGTCGGCGCCCTCGCGGGCGAAGGCGACCGCGGTCGCGCGCCCGATGCCCCGGGCGGCGCCAGTCACGATCGCAGCCTTGCCACGCAGACGGCCTGAGGGTTGGGTTCCGTCCGACTCCAGGCTGGTTGCGGCCATGATCCTTTTTCCCTCACCATACGTCTAAGCCCAAAAAGCTGCCGAGCGAGCTGCCGGACCGCTGCATTGGCGCCGTCGCCCAATCAATGTACGAGAGGGCCGTCAAGCTGGGGAGTCCTCGTCAGCACGAACTGCGACTAAAAGCAGATTTCCGTCTCGAAGGGCAAGGGTCGGACGGAGCCTGCAGAGGTCAGACCGGGAGGGACAATCAATGCTCAATACAAGTGTGATCGGCCTCTGCGCGGGCTTCCTCGCGCTTCTTGCGGCGCCGCTCGCCGCGTCGGCCCAGGATGCGATCGCCGCGCCTGCTCAGAAGACGATCGGCCAGCCGCAGTCGACCAAAGGCGACATGATTCCCTCGCTCGCGGTCATCAATTCCCGGGGGGCGACTCTCCAGGGCAACATTCTGACAATGACCGACGTGGGATCGAATTCGATCGTCTTCGCCGATCGTCCGTACAGAGCGGCCGGGCACGTGCTGACCAAGCACTTCCTCAAGGAATGGGATGAGGGAAGCGACAGTTTCGCCAAGGATCCCCCGAACGCCACGATATCGGTGCTGAGCGCGGAGGGCGATACGGTCGAGGACGCCGTCGTGGTCCTGAAATCGCCAAAGCTCGAAGGCGACAAATTGACCTTCGAAGTGACGGTGCTCGAAGGGGGACTGTCGAAGGCGACGGGACCCGCTTCCCTGTTCATCGACTGGTTCGCCGCGCGCGGTTATGGCGGTCGAGGCTTCGTCGCCGGGGGCGGCGGATGGCATGGCGCCTGGTACGGTCATCCCAATTACGGCGCGGTGGCGGGAGCGGCGGCCCTTGGCCTCGGCGCCGCGGCGGTCGGCGCGGCCGCGGCCGGCGCGTACTATCACCCCTACGCCTATCCGTACTACGCTCCGCCACCACCGCCGGCCTGCGGCTATTACCCCTATCCGCCCTGCTACTGAGGCGAGGGGACGGCGCGGGGCCGGGCGATGCGTCTGTGGAGTTCGAATAGCCAGAGTCGATAAAGGCATGCTTGCCGAGGGAGGGTTTTATGCTGGGGAATCTTTTGACGCGCCGCGCCGCGCTGGTCGGCCTTGCCGCCTTTACTGCTGGAGGTTTGAGCGGCTGCAACACGACGCCCTCGGGAATCCAACCCGTGGCCGCCGGCGGGCTGGGCGGCGCTATCAGTGTCGATACGACGCCGCTGGTGGCATATGTCGGCAATCCCACCGCGGGCTGGGTGCAGCAGTCCTTGCCTGGCGCGCTTGCCCAGGTCGTCGGATCGAGGGCGTCTGGCGGACTTCACGTGCGTATCGACACGCTCTACCTGGGCAACGGCGGACCAGGCGATCCTGACCGGATGAGAGGCGTCGCGACCTTGGGCGGCCGGACGATCAACGTGCGGGCAATCTCGACCTATTGGCCATCCCCGACCGATCAGGCGCTGCCGGAACAGGCGCTGCAGGGCCGGGTGCAGGCGCTGTCAACCGCCTTCGCCTACCGGTTGAGGCGGAAAATGGGGTCGTAAGGCGCTGAGGCGCTGTTAGCCAGCCGCCGCGTTCCTTTCGTTAGCGCTTGCGCGTTGCCGTGGCTTTGCCGGCGGCCTTTTTGACTGTTCCCCGCTCGCGTTTGGTCTTGACGGCTTTGGCGGCGGCTTCCTTGCGATGAGCTTGCGGATGGACGCCGAGATCGCGCCATGACGTCTCCTTAAGCTCGACGTCGTAATGTTCGGCCGCCTTCTTGATGTTGGCGAAGGCCAAGGCCCGATCCTCGTCGGACACCTCCGTCACTTGATCGAATCGCGCGACGGCGTTGCGAACATGCTTCGCGTCGGTCATCGGCTCTTTGCGCTGGCTCGGAAACGCGAACACAGTGTCGGGCAAGTCGCCTTTGGCTGTCAGCTCCCCGTGCTTCTCATGGGGCTTCCAGGTCGCTTGCATCGGGAACTCCTCCTTGTCTCGCTGGCCTCGGCGCGGGCCCGCGCCACGAGCGCCTGCCGCGGAAACGCAAAACGAGCCCTTTTGTTTCGTAAGCGGGGCGGACGAAGGCTAGCGGCCGCCGGCGGCGCCGGGCGCGAGATACTGGACCCTGCTTGCGGGCCGGCGATAGAGCGCAAGCGTCGCGATCAGGCCGCAGACCGCCGCGAAGCTCATCCAATAGCCGGGCGCGGCCTTGTCGCCGGTGTGGGCGATGAGCCAGGTCGAGATCAAAAGCGACGAGCCGCCAAGCGTGGTCGCGAGGCTGTAGGCCAGCGAAAAGCCCGACGTCCGCACCGAAGCCGGGATGACCTCGGTCAGCGCCACGACCATCGCGCCATTGTAGCAGGCGTAAATGAACGACAACCACAGTTCGACCGTAAGCATCCGGTCGAAGGTCGGCTCCCGCACCAGCCAGGCGAGCGCCGGATAGGCGGTCAGAAGGGCGAGAACGGCGAAGGCAAGGAGGATCGGCTTGCGGCCGATACGATCCGAAAGAGCGCCCGAGATCGGCAGCCAGACAAAATTCGACGCCGCAACGGCGATTGTCACCAGGAGCGCATCGGATTCGGTGAGCTTGAGCACGCTCCTGCCGAAGGTCGGCGTGTAGACCGTGATGAGATAGAACGACACCGTCGTCATCATCACCATCGCGACGCCGCCGAGCACGATCGGCCAGTTGGCGCCGAGCGTGGCGAAGATCTGCGCCGTTGTCGGGTGAACTTTTCGCGCCGCGAATTCGGGCGTTTCCTCGAGCCTGCGGCGGATCACGTACAGGAACGGCACGATGGCGCAGCCGATGAAGAACGGGATGCGCCAGCCCCAACTTGAGGCCGCCTCTGGCACCATCAAGTTCGCGATCGCATAGCCGAGCAGCGCGGCGAACACGACTGCCACCTGCTGGCTCGCCGATTGCCAGCTGACGTACAGGCCCTTGTTCCCGGGCGTCGCCATCTCCGACAGATAAACGGACACGCCGCCGAGTTCGACGCCCGCGGAGAATCCCTGCAGCAGCCGCCCCAGCACCACCAGCATCGGGGCGAGCACGCCGATGGTCGCGTAGCCCGGCACAAAGGCGATGAGGATTGTGCCGCAGGCCATGATCGAGAGCGTGAGAATAAGTCCTTTGCGCTGGCCGATGCGGTCGATGTAGGGCCCGAGCGCCAGCGCGCCGATCGGACGCATCGCAAATCCCGCCGCGAAACTTAGGAAAGTCGCCATGAGCGAGGCGTAGGGGTCGTCACTGGGGAAGAAGGTCTGCCCAATCTGCCGGGCGTAGATGCCGAACAGAAAGAAGTCATACATTTCGAGGAAATTGCCGCTGGTGACGCGCAGAATTGTCTTGATTCTGTCGAGCCTTGTTTCGTGCATCGCATTCCTCCCTCGGCGCGCTTGTGACGCATGAAACTGAGGCTGCATCGAACCGGTGCGACTATTTGCTCGCCCAACGCGCCGCAGCGCGGCCAGCCGCCGCGCCGGTCGCGAATGCGGCCTGTAACAGATAGCCACCCGTCGGGGCCTCCCAGTCGATCATCTCGCCGGCAACGAAGACGCCCGGGCGCTTCCTCAGCATGAAGTCCTGGTCGATCTTCCTCCACGAGACGCCGCCGGCGGTCGAGATCGCCCTGGCGATCGAGGCGGTTCCGACGAGACGAAGGGCGCAGTTCTTGACATGCTTCGCGAGCGCCTCGCCTTCGGGAAGAGGTCCCGCTTCGCGCAGGATGTTCATCGCGGCAGGCGTAAGGCCGGCGCCTTTGCGCAGGAGCGTGGACAGAGATTGGCCGGGCTTGCGCTTCAACCGCGCCGCAAGCGTGGCTTCAGTGAGGTCGGGCTTGAAGTCGATCGTTATCGTCGCCGATCCATGGATTGCGATCGCTTCCCGAAGTGAGGCGGAGAGCGCGTAGATCACGCCGCCTTCGAGGCCGGCGCTCGTGACCATCGCCTCGCCTCGAACGCGCATCTCTGTGTGAGAAAGCGCTACATTTTTGAGTGGCGAGCCGGCGAAGGTTCCCCGTATCTTCGGCGACCAGTCGACGAGGAAGCCGCAATTGGCGGGCTTCAGCGGCGTAACCGCGAGTCCCTCAGCGCGAAAAGCCTCGACCCAACCGCCGTCCGACCCGAGGCGCGGCCACGAAGCCCCGCCGAGCGCGAAAATGACCGATGCCGCTTGAACGCTCTTCTCGCCCGACGACGCCATGAAACGAAGCGCTCCGTCCTCATCAAAGCCGAGAAAGCGGGAGCGTGGAACAAAGTTGACGCCAAGCTCGCCGAGGCGTCGCAGCCAGGCGCGAAGGAGCGGCGTCGCCTTCAGGCTCTTCGGAAAGACTCGCCGGCTTGAGCCGATAAACGTCTCTTCGCCGAGTTCTGCGGCCCAGCCGCGAAGCCTGTCAGGCGGGAAGGCTTGAATCGCCGGAAGAAGCCTGTCGGCGCTTGGCCCGTAACGGGCAAGAAAAGTCTGAAGCGGCTCCGAATGGGTAAGATTGAGGCCGCCTCGTCCCGCAAGCAGGAATTTGCGCGCCGGACTCGCACTCGCATCATGGACCACGACGGTTCGCCCGGCGGCCGCCATCGTCTCTGCCGCCATCAACCCGGCCGGCCCTGCGCCAATGACGAGACAGCGCCCCTCGTTCGCAGTGGTCCCCGCCTTCATCCCTGTCGCCTTCCGAAAAACCGCGCAGGCTCATAGCATAGCGTTCGTCCCAGAGCCGGAGCTCCCATGGCCAACGCCGCTGATTTCCGCCGCATCGCGCTCTCGTTCGAGGGCGCCGGCGAGTATCCGCATTTCGACCGACGCGCCTTCAAGGCGCGCGTCACCTTCGCGACGCTTGCGCCGGACGAACTCAGCGCCAACATCAAGTTCGCGCCGGACGAGCAGGCGCTGAAATGCGCGGTCGCGCGCGACGCATTCGCGGCGCTCGACAATGCCTGGGGGCGCCGCGGCTGGACCTGCGCGACGCTCGCTGCGCTGAGCGAGGCTGAACTCAAGGCGGCGCTAGAAATGGCCTGGCGCCACGCGGCGCCGAAGGCGAAAGCGCGCAAGCGGCGTTGACGCCGGATGACCTAATCGCGCCCCGAGCCCTCATCCGGCTGGCGATAGCCCGTCCGGAAGGACGGGCGTTCTTTCGAACGCCCTATGCGCCAGCCACCTTCTCCCGGGGGGAGAAGGGGTCTTCTGCTGTGATGCGCGCCCTCCCTTCTCCCCTTGGGAGAAGGTGTCGCCGAAGGCGACGGATGAGGGCTGGCCAGATCGAGCCGAGGTCTACAGCGCTAGTTCGCCAGCTTCTCGCTCTCGATCCAAAGCCGCCTTGCCGCCGTATCGTCGCGCGCCGCCGTGGACGGTTCCTTGACCCCGCGCTTGACGAAATACTCTCCCGTCGTCTTTTCGACCTCGGGCGAAGAAGCGAGGTAGATGATGGTGTCCGCGCCCTGTTCCGGCGAGATGAAGAACAGCCTCAGCACTGGTAACAAACGGCCGAGCATGCCGCCGCTGGAATCGCCGAACCGGGTCGCGACAGCGCCAGGATGGAGGCAATTGGCCGTTACGCCAGTGCCGGCCAAGCGACGGGCGAGCTCGCGGGTGAACAGGATATTGGCGAGTTTCGAGCGACCATAGACTCTAAGCATTTTGTATCCATTGGCGCTCTGCAAGTCGCCGAAATCGAGGCTCACGCCCTGGTGGGCGCCCGACGAGGTGGAGACGACCTGCGCCGGCGCCGAGGCGATAAGCTTCTCGCGCAGCGCCTCGGTCAGCACGAAATAGGCCATGTGGTTGAGGGCGAAGGTGAGCTCGAGGCCCTCGGGCGTCACCCGCCGATCGGAAAAGATGGCGCCGGCGTTGTTGATCAGCACGTCGATGCGCGGCTCGCTGGCGGCGATCGTCTCTCCGACCTTCCGCGTTTCCGCCATGCTCGAGAGATCCGCCAGATGCAGGCGATGATCGAGCCCGGGCGCTTTCGCTTCAAGTTTGCGCATCGTCGCTTGGGCGCGAGCCGCATCGCGCGCAATGAAGACGACGCGAGCGCCGAGCCCAGCGAGCGCGAGGACCGCGACTTCGCCTATGCCCGAGGTCGCGCCGGTGGCGACGATGGTCTTGCCCTTCATCGAATGGATCCTTCGGCTTCGGCTTGAAGCCTCCGACACTTAAGCTCGCTCGCCCGTCGCCAAAAGAGGACGCCCGATCAATTGCCTGCGACGAGGGCGCCGGCGCGCCAGGGTTTCGCGGGCGATCCGCCAGCGTTACGATCGTCGCGAGAGGATCAATCGATGGCCAGAGACCAGCAGGGCCTCGCGCTCGCCGGCGCGCCCGATTCCGCCGGCGCGTTCGATCGCGCGATGACCGACTATTACGGGCTGACCGGCGATCCGGTCGGCGTGCTCAAATCTGCTCTCGCGCGCGATCCCGGTTTCGTTTTGGGCGGGGTCGCGATCGCGGCGCTCACTATGATCGGCGGCTTTCGCGGCGACCATCCGGAGGTCATGAGCGCGCTCCGCGCGGCGGAAGCTGGGATCGGGCGCTCCTCACAGCGCGAACAGAACCATCTGGCCGCCGCCAAGGCCTGGGCGCGGGGCGAGTTCTCGCAGGCGATCCTCGGCTGGGAGCGGATCCTGGCCGATCACCCCACCGACGCGCTCGCTTTGCGGCTCGTGCAGGACGCCTATTTCTTCCTCGGCCGGTCGGCCGCCATCCGCGACTGCGCCGAACGGGTCCTGCCCGCTTGGGGTCGCGACAATCCGCTGGCTGGCTTCGTCCTCGGGCTTTACGCCTTCGGTCTCGAGGAGACCGGCGATCTCAAGCGGGCAGAGGACTTCGGCCACGAGGCGCTCGCCCGCAATCCGCGCGATGCCTGGGCGACGCATGCGCTGGCCCATGTGATGGAGACCGCGAACCGGCACGAGGAGGGCGTCGCTTTTCTCAAATCGACACGGGCGGATTGGGCGCACGCGCATTTCATGGCCCACCACAACGGCTGGCACCTTGCCCTCTTTCTGATCGAGCAGGGGCGGTTCGACGAGGTTCTCGCCGACTACGATCGCTACACCGCGCCGAAGCTCGCCGATGACGCGACGCTCGACCGCATCGACGCTTCCTCGCTTCTGTGGCGGCTTGAACTCGCAGGAGTCGATGTCGGCGACCGCTGGGCGCTGGTCGCCGACCAATGGATGGCGCATGTCGACGACCATCTGCTCGCCTTCAACGATCTGCATTGCGCCTTCGCCGCCGCGCGTTCACCCGAGCCCGATCATGCCGCACGCCTGCGGCAGTCGCTCGACGCGTACGAGCGCTCGGGCTCAGGCGAGAACCGGCAAGTGACGGCCGAAATTGGCCGGCGCCTCGTCGATGGCGTGCTCGCTTTCGCGGCCAGCGAGTACGGGCGCGCAGTCGACGCGATCCTGCCGGTCCGCCATGACGCGGCCAGGATCGGCGGCAGCCACGCGCAGCGCGACGTCATCACTCTGACGCTGATCGCCGCAGCGCAACGCTCGGGACAGTGGAGTTTGGCGCGCGCGCTTCTCGCCGAACGGGGCCGATCGGCCCCGAATCTATAGCGACGGCGTTAGACGATCGATCATTGAACTTAACGACAACGCCAATTGCGGCGTTCGGCGACGTTTGCTCCATATTACAATAGTTTAGCCGAACGGGGCCAGGGTGCGTGGCGACAATGCCACACAGGGCAAAAATGGAAAATAAAAGTCGCTGAATCGCACGTTGTCGGCTGGCGCCGAATTGCCGGCTGCGTTAAGGAAGGCTCAACGCGTGCGCTCTATTTTGATTCAATTGGGACAGCGTGAGCGTAGGGCTAGGGATGCAGGGGATCGAGGTTACATTCGACGACCTTTCGTTTGAGGGCGGGGATAATCCTCAACGGGTTCTTCCAAAAATTGTTCCCTTCGGAGCCGCTTTGGCCTTCGCCGGGGCGATAGGTGTCTGGGCTCTGCACTGGCAGGGTTCCACACTTCCCGATGCGGTTTTAGCTCTGTGGCCTGCGCCGGCCGCGACACATGCCATTTCGAAGCCCTTCGCCGACATCGCCATTGACGCCAATCTGGCGGCCCAACTGAAGTCGGCTGTTCCTGCGGCGCCGCAGCAGGTTGCAAGCCTGGAGCCCACGGCGCCGTTTCCGCTGCCTAATCTCGAAGCCTTTCCGCCGTCCCCGCCGTCCGCGAGCCTGCCGCTGCCCCCCGGGCGCGATTTGCCGGAGATTGGCGAGACGGAAAGCTTCCCCTTGCCGCCCGCCCGTCCGCCTGGCTTTGGCGCTCCGACCCAGTCCACGACGCCCGAGCGCCATGCGTCACGACCCGATGTGGCCGTCGCGCGTCCTGCCGCCCCGGCTGACAATCGCAACGTTTTCGAGAAACTGTTCGGATGGGCGCACCCATCCTCGCCGGTCGTGGCCTCCGCCACCACGGCGCGCATCGCCACCACCCAGCCGGTCGTCGCGGAGAGAGACTCGGCTGCCGCCGCTGGCGGCCTCGGCAGAGGCCCACTGTTCAGCTTCCCGTCGCCCTTTGGAAATTCGGCCCCAGCGCCAGCTTCCGGCTATGATCACTATACCGCCATCTATGACATCTCCGCCCGCGTCGTTTATCTGCCGGACGGAACACGGCTTGAGGCCCATTCGGGTCTGGGGCAGGCGCTCGACAATCCGCGCTTTGTAGCCGAGCGCGCGGTGGGTCCGACGCCGCCGCATGTCTACGAACTGACTTTGCGGGAAGGCTCCTTCCACGGCGTGCAGGCGATCCGTCTCAATCCGGTCGGAGAAGGTGGAATCTACGGGCGCGCGGGATTGCTGGCCCATCCGTTCATGCTCGGCCCCAACGGCGACTCGAACGGCTGCGTGTCCTTCAGGGACTACGAAGCCTTCTTGCGCGCCTACCAGAACGGGCAGGTCAAGAAGCTCGCGGTCGTCGCCAAGCTTTAAGGGTCGTTTCGCGGCCACTCCGCCTAGGACGCTGATCACTTCCCGCTTGCGGGACGCGGCGCGTCCGGCTGGCGAGTTAATACCGCCTTCATCCGTTTCCCCCCGGCAAACCGCGAGCCTTCGTCCGGCCGATTGCGGCGGGCGCAAACGTCGGGCACTGTGCCAGACGGCCATGGGGGAACGGAGTCGGAAAGCTAAAGCCATGTTCGCCTTGACCGCAGACCATCTCGCCGTCCGCGACATGGCGAAATCATTCGCCGACGAGCGCCTCGCCCCCAACGCGCTTCATTGGGACGAGACTGAGCATTTTCCGGCCGACGTTCTGCGCGAGGCGGCGGCGTTGGGCATGGCTGCAATCTACGTCGGCGAACAGCATGGCGGCAGCGGCATGACCCGCTTCGACGCGGCGCTGATCTTCGAGGCTTTGTCGACCGGTTGCCCCTGCATCGCTGCCTTCCTGTCGATCCACAACATGGTCGCCTGGGTCATCGACAGCTTTGGCTCGCCGGAGCTTAAAAGCCGTTTTTTGCCTCGCCTCGCCAACATGGAATTGATCGCCAGCTATTGCCTGACGGAGCCAAACTCGGGCTCCGACGCCGCTGCGCTCACCACGCGGGCCCGGCGCGACGGGGACGATTATGTGCTCGACGGGGTCAAGCAGTTCATCTCTGGCGCCGGCGTCAGCGACCTCTATCTCGTCATGGCGCGCACTGGCGAGGGCGGTCCGTCCGGGATTTCCGCCTTCCTGGTCGAGAACGGCGCGCCGGGCTTAAGCTTCGGAGCGAAAGAGAAAAAGATGGGATGGCGCGCGCAGCCGACCCGTCAGGTGATCCTGGAAGGCGTGCGCGTTCCGGCGGCCAATCGGGTCGGGCCGGAAGGCGTCGGCTTCAAGATCGCGATGGCCGGGCTGGACGGGGGGCGGCTCAACATCGGCGCCTGCTCGATCGGCGGCGGGCAATCGGCGCTCGATAAGGCGATCGCCTATATGCGGGAGCGCAAGGCTTTCGGGCGCCGCATCGCCGATTTCCAGGCGCTGCAGTTCCGCGTCGCCGACATCGCCACTTCGCTCGAGACGGCGCGCTCGATGCTGTGGCGCGCCGCGAGTGCGCTCGACGAGAAGTCGCCCGAGGCGACGCGCCTGTGCGCCATGGCCAAGCAGATTGCGACGGACACAGGCTTCAACGCCGCCAATGACGCGCTGCAATTGTTCGGCGGCTACGGCTACCTCGCTGATTACGGCGTCGAGAAGATCGTGCGCGATCTGCGCGTGCACCAGATTCTCGAGGGCACGAACGAGATCATGCGGGTGATCGTGGCGCGCGGGCTGATCGAGAATTAGGCGTCGCGTTGGAGATTTTGTGCCAGGAATCCGAGGAACCTGAGGCGCACTTGTGGCGTTCATCGCGAGGACGAAGCAAGGATAATGCAGAAATTTCCGCGACGGCGTTAACTTAAACCGCTGGGCCTCTCCTGATCCATAGCTTGATCTTGGGCGCCCGCTCGGATTACCTAGTCGCGGAAAAACTCGAAAACTCGATTTTGAGCGATAGCGGGCTCACCAAGCTAAAGGAATTGGTCTCATGCCATTCAGCACTCTTCTTCTGTCTGGGGCGACGGTCGGGATGACGACGCTGGCGCTCGCCATCGCCGCTCCAGCATCGGCGCAAGAGCCCTACGCGCATACACACTACACGCACACGCATTACGCGCACACACATTACGCGCACGCCCACTATCACCACTACGAGGGTCGTCAGATCGTCGTTCATGCGCAAGAACCGGTGGTCGTGCAGAGCCCGGGCTCCGCCTGGGGGCCCGTGGCGGCGGTCGGCAACGTCGTGGTGGGAACCGGCCAGGCCGTGCAGGGAGTCTTTACCGGCTCGGGCGCCATTGTGGGCGGGGTCCTGGGCGGAGTGTTTGGCGGCACGGCGGCGCTCTTCGGCTACCCGTACAACCCGGCGCCGAGCTACGCATATGGCGCGACGTCGAGCTACCCATACGGCGCCCCGTTCGCCGCGCCGTTCAACGCGGCCGGGGCCGTGGCCGCATCACCGTTCCAAGCGGTGGGCGGCGCTTTCGGAGGGACGCCGGCCGCCCAGCCCGGCTACTACTGAGCCACTTCCGGCTATACCTTGGCGGACCATGGGGTTGAGCGACATACACGGTCGTACCAATAATCTCGGGTGCGATCGGATAAATGAAAGAGTCAAAAGCCGGCCTGCTCGACTTCGACGTCGAGCGCTCGGCCGGGGCAGGAATGAGCGCACAACCTACGTAGCCGCGCGGTTGGCGCCCAGTTTTGTTCCGGAGTGGTGGAAAGCGGCGCGCCCGACAGGATGAAACGGGGCACTCCTATGTCATTGTTGTGCCTATTGTCTCCAAAATCGTCGGTGGCAAACGGGCTTGCCTTTAGCGCCGCTCGCGGTCCCGTGAGAGCTTGAACTGCAACGGAAGCGCTGGCGGAAAAGTGGCCGGACCGTCGTCCGACGTGACTCGCCAGCCGGCGGCCGGCATGCAACTCGCGCAGATCATCACTTCACAGGGAAATCGGTCGAGACTGACACCGAGCGCCACTCGGACAGGATGGCTGCATCCGACGCATGCTTCGCTTCGATTGCCGCAACGGTGTCGCTTCCGAGCGGCAACCGCACCGGCGGATTGGGCGCATCGACGAATGTGATCAGCACGTCCGCCAGCTTCGCGGGATCGCCCGGCTGGTTGTGGCTGAGGCCGACAGCGACCGTCCGGACTTTGCCCGCCGTGCCTCGTAG
>Ga0210406_10000738_pt1 | contig 43137 bp, 28 predicted proteins | sample IncBWC30MmetaG_FD_155454 | JGI IMG/M metagenome (GOLD analysis project Ga0210406, IMG submission 155454) | Forest soil microbial communities from Barre Woods Harvard Forest LTER site, Petersham, Massachusetts, United States - Inc-BW-C-30-M | ecosystem: Environmental > Terrestrial > Soil >...
GGGCTGGGAGAGAATGAAAAAGCATTGGAACAGGCCAAACGTGCGGTCGCCGAGTACAAAGACGATGCGGTGAGCAGTCAGCAGACTGAGCAGCTGCTTGCGGCTGTTCAAGCGCGGGCTGGTCAGGTCGATTCTGCGTTGAGTACGATTTCTCAGATCCTCGATAAACCGTATGGAATCACGCGCGCCCAGCTTCAGCTCGAGCCCGTCTGGGATCCGCTGCGCAAAGATCCACGCTTCCAAAAACTCTGCGAAGAAAAACCGAAGTGAGGATCGACAACTTCTTCGCCGAGCTGAGGCGGCGCAATGTTTACAAAGTCGCGGCCGCTTATGCGGTCGTTGGTTGGCTGCTGGTCCAAGTTGCGACCCAGGTGTTTCCATTTTTCGAAATCCCGAACTGGGCCGTCCGCCTTGTGGTACTCTTAATAATAGTAGGCTTCCCCATCGCACTGGTCATCGCCTGGGCGTTCGAATTGACGCCCCAGGGAATTCGACGCACCGAAGTCGCCGATGCGATGCATCAGCACTCACGAAATCGCGTGTGGTTCTACGTCGTGATCATCGGCGCGGTCTTGTCCATTGGATTATTTTTTCTTGGCCGCTCCATAGTGCGGCATGCGGCTTCAGCCCAAACCGAGCATCCGACCGCGTCAGCTATCTCCGACAAGAGCATTGCGGTTCTTCCTTTCGCGAACCTGAGTCACGATCCGGACAACGCCTATTTTGCCGCCGGCATCCAGGACGAGATCATCACCCGTCTGTCGAAGATTGCTGACCTGAAAGTGATTTCCTGCACATCTACGCAACGATTCAAGAGTTCACCGGATGATGTGCCGGCGATCGCAACCCAACTCGGCGTGGCGAACATTCTGGAGGGAAGCGTCCAACGCACAGCTGACGCCGTTCGCGTAAATGTGCAGTTAATTAAAGGCGAGAGCGATACTCATCTTTGGGCGGACACTTTCGACCGGAAGCTCACGGACATCTTCGCGGTGGAAAGTGAGATTGCGAAAACAATCGCCGCAACTCTTCAGGCAAAGCTAACCGGCTCGGAAAAGAACGCGATTACTGCGCAACCAACTCAGAACACTGAAGCCTATCAGCTTTACTTGAAGGGACGCTTCTTCTGGAACAAACGCACCGGGCAGAATTTGAACAAAGCCGCCGATTACTTTAATCAAGCTATCGCGGTCGATCCAAACTACGCCCTTGCCTATGTCGGATTAGCTGATGCTTACCTTTTGATGCCGTTCTATGGCGCCGGCTTCCCGCAGGATTCGTATCCAAAGGCCAAGGTAGCAATCGCGAAAGCTCTTCAACTCGATGATGCGTCAGCGGAAGCGCACACTTCGGTCGGCCAATTGTGTTGTTATTACGATCTCGATTTTCCAAAAGCAGTCAGGGAGTTCCAGCGCGCGATCGAATTGAATCCCAACTACGCAACCGCACATCAATGGTACGGCAGTTCGGCGCTCGTGTCGCTTGGTCGATTCGATGAAGCCGTCGCCGAGGTGAAAAAGGCTATCGAGTTAGATCCGCTTTCGCTCGTGATCAATATCGACATGGGCAACACGTATTACCGGGCGCGAAGATATGGTGAGGCCATCGAGCAAATGCGAAAGACCCTGGAAATGGATCCAAGTTTTTATTACACCCACTGGCACCTTGGCTTGGCCCTCATGGCGAAAGGTGATCTGCCGCAGGCGATTGAAGAATTCAAGAAGGCGCGAGAATTAAACGATAATCCTTCGATGCTTGGACTTCTGGCTTACGCCTACGGGCGTTCGGGCGATAAAACGGAAGCGACAAAAATACGGGACGAACTGCAATCACTTTCGAAGCAGCGCTACGCGTCGGCCTACAGTTTTGCACTCGCCCAACTCGGACTTGGTGATAAAGAGGAAACACTTCGACAGCTCGAGAAAAGTTATCAGGATCGGGCGGGAGAAACCCTGAGGTTTATCAGAGTCGACCCCTTGCTCGACCCGCTGCGCCGCGATCCGCGGTTCGAAGCGCTGGCAGACAAAATCATTCCTGCGCGCGAATTCAAATCACAAACTACGTCGAGATGAACTCGGGCAACTTCTTTTCCGAGCTGAAGCGACGCAACGTTTACAAGGTCGCAGTAGCTTACATCGTCGGCGGCTGGGCGCTTTCGGAAGGGATCTCGCAAGTTTTTCCAGTGTTCGACGTTCCGAACGGGATCATTCGTCTGATTGTGATTCTGATCACTGCGGGTTTGCCCGTAGCGCTCGTTCTCTCTTGGATGTTCGAGATAACACCGGAAGGAATTAAGCGTACGGCAACAGCTGACGCGATGCCGGCGTCAGCGAAACCGAAGAACTACGTCTGGCTCTATGTCGTTGTGATTGGCGCCGTGGTGTCGATCGGATTGTTTTTCCTTGGACGTTACACCGTTTCGAATAGTGCCAATGCGGCTCGCACCGAGGCGGCCACAGAGATTCCCGGGAAGAGCATCGCGGTGCTTCCGTTCGAAAATCTGAGCGACGATAAGAGCACCGCCTATTTCAGCGATGGCATTACTGAGGAAATACTCAACGCGCTCGCCCAGATTCCGAACTTGAAAGTGGCGGCGCGGCGATCGGCCTTTCAGTTCAAAGGCAACGATCTCGATCTGCGTAAAATCGGTCAGGTGCTTGGAGTAGCACATATCCTGGAGGGGAGTTTGCAAAAGGCCGGCGATCAGGTGCGCATCAACGTGCAGTTAGTCGACGTGCAAAACGGCTTGCAGGCATGGTCCGAGAAGTACGATCGCAAACTCGACAACGTCTTCGCGGTCGAGGATGAAATTGCCAAGGCGGTCGCGACCCAGTTGCGCGTCCAGCTCACGGGCGGCGCGGGGCAACCGCTTGTTGTTGACAGCACGAACAATCCGCAAGCGCATGAACTTTATCTGCGCGGACTGGGTTTGCTGGCCGCTCGAGGTCCCGGATTACGCGAAGCAAGTGACTTATTTCAACAGGCCGTAAAACTCGACGCCGGTTACGCGCAAGCGTGGGGCGCGTTGGCCATAACCGAGCTCCTCCTCCCGTCTTATGCACTCGACACGTTCGACGCTTCGCTCCCGCGAGGCGAGTCGGCCGCGCAACGCGCTCTTTCGCTCGACCCTAACACGGCCTCGGCTTACGTCGCGGTCGGGATCGCCAACAGTCTCCGTTGCCGCTGGCCCGAAGCCGACCAGGCACTCCGCCGCGCCCTTGTGCTCGCACCCGGAGACGCAGAAGTGGTAAATCAATATGCCCAATTCCTCTCAGCCGTTGGACAGCTTGAGCCGTGCTTGCGCGAGATCGAGCGCGCTCAGCAGCTCGATCCATTATCGCCGATCATCGGCGTTATTCATGCCGGCGCCTTGGCTTCGTTGAGGCGTGATAACGCGGCGGAAGTACAGATCAAAAAGATTCTCGCGGCGTACCCTGAGTTCAGGCCGGCGCAGGCCTGGGCCGCCGCTCAGCATATCGAACGCAAAATGTATCCGGAGGCAGAAGCGGAGCTGCGTTCTTCGGGCAAACTCAACGGTCAAAATGGAGACGCCAAAGCGTTGCTCGCCCGCGGCGTGGCCGACCCGGCCCAACGCGTCGCAGCGGTAGATAGCCTGAATACTTCGGCGGACAATGCCGATATCCGGCAGGACGCAATTTTCTACGCATTCTATCTCGTATCATTGGGAGAACGTGGCCGTGCCTTGGATGAGCTGGAAATCTATGCGGTCAAGCACAACAGCGCTTTCGCGGCATGGCTCTGGAATCGAGGTTTCGATCCGTTGCGTGACGAACCGCGTTTCAAGGCGGTTCTTGCCAAACTGGCCCTGCCCTACACGCCGCCTGCCATCACCGAGCCATGAGTGACAAACCCTCTTTCTTTTCCGAACTGAAGCGGCGCAACGTTTATAAAGTTGCCGTCGCTTACGCGATTGTTGGCTGGGTCATCGCTCAAATTGCGACCCAGATATTTCCGTTCCTGGAAATCCCGAATTGGATTGTGCGACTAGTGATCGCGCTAATCGCAATTGGATTTCCGATTGCGCTCGTGATCGCGTGGGCATTCGAACCGACGCCAGAAGGGATCAAACGAACTGAAGTCGCGGACGCCGCACATGAGCACTCACGCGGCAGGACGTGGATATACGTTGTTGTCATCGGCGCAGCGATCTCAATCGCACTATTTTTCCTTGGTCGATACACCGCCCAAAATAAAACGACCTCGGCCGCACCTGACGATATACCAAATAAATCAATCGCCGTTTTGCCTTTTGAGAGCCTAAGTGAGGACAAGAACAACGCTTACTTTGCCGACGGCGTGCAGGATGAAATTCTCACCCGGCTCGCGAAAGTCGCGGACTTGAAAGTCATTTCACGCACCTCAACGCAGCGATTTAAGAGCACGCCATCCGATTTGCGCGATATCGCGAAGCAGCTCGGCGTGATGAACATTCTCGAAGGCAGCGTGCAAAGGTCTAACGACCAAGTGCGGGTGAATGTGCAGTTGATCAATGCGATTACTGACGCGCATCTCTGGGCGGAAATTTACGATCGCAAGTTGACCGACATTTTCACAGTTGAGAGCGACATCGCGAAAACCATCGCCGACACATTGCAAGCAAAGCTCACCGGCTTGGAGGTGAAGATGATGACGAAGACTCCGACGGCGAACAACGAAGCATACGAGCTCTATCTCAAAGGCCGGTTCTTCTGGAATAAGCGCACGGCGGTGGATTTGCGAAAGTCGATCGACTTCTTCAATCAGGCGATCGAGAAAGATCCCGGTTACGCACGAGCCTATGCGGCGTTGGCGCAATCTTGGAAGCTGCTGCCCGCTTTCAATGGAGGCGCGCCGCAAGAATGTTTTCCGCAGGCCGAGATCGCCGCCAAGAAAGCGCTCGCGCTGGATGATACCTCGTCCGACGCCCATGCCGCCCTTGCTTCGCTCAGAGGATTGAACGGATTCGATTATCCCGGGGCCATGATCGAATACGAGCGGACTCTGCAGTTGAATCCGAACGACGCGACCGCGCGTCAATGGTTCGCAAATGATACTCTCGCAAATGTCGGCCAGACTGAGCGCGAGATCGCGGAATTGAAACGCGCGGTGGAACTCGATCCGCTATCGCTCGTCATCAATAGCAATCTTGGCGTCGCTTACATCCATGCCGGCCGTCTGGATGATGCGATCGCGCAATTGCGCAAGACAGTAGAACTCGACGGAACATTCTACTATTCCCGCTACAATCTCGCCCAAGCGCTGGAGTTGAAAGGCCTTATTCCGGAAGCCACGGCCGAGTATCAGAAAGCAATGAGCATGACCGAGGATCCGGTTCCGCTCGGAATGTTCGGACGTCTTTGCGCGCTGCGTGGTCAAAAAGATGAAGCGCTAAAAATCCTGCAACGATTACGCCAAAATCGAGAGCAACATTACACGGCCGCTTATGGTCTGGCTCTTATTTATGTGGGCTTGGGTGATCACGACGAAGCACTCAACTGGCTTGAGCAAGGTTATCGCGAGCACGATGGATTTAATATCGGGCCTATCCGCGTCGATCCCCTGCTCGCGCCGCTTCACGGCGATCCGCGTTTCGAAGCGCTGGCCGAAAAAGTTGTTCCAGCGCGAGAATTTGGAAAAGCCGTAACTCAGAAATGAGTGCCGGGGAGCAACGCAAACTCGCTGCCATCATGTTTACGGACATGGTCGGCTACAGCGCGCTTTCACAGCGCGACGACAAGCTGGCTCTCGAGTTACTCGAAGAACATCGCGAGATACTCCGGAAAATTTTCCCCGAGTTCAACGGCACAGAAATTAAAACGATCGGTGACGCTTTCCTGGTCGAGTTTCAGAGCGCGTTGGAAGCTGCGCAATGCGCGATCGCGATTCAACGGGCATTAGCTAAACGCAATGCCGACGCTCCTGCGGAACGGCAAATCCAGGTCCGAATCGGCGTTCACATTGGTGACGTGGTGCATCGCGGTGGTGATGTTTACGGAGACGGAGTCAACATCGCCTCGCGCATCGAAGCGTTGGCGGGCGCCGGCGGGATTTGCGTTTCGATGGATGTCGAGCGCCAGATTCGCAATGCGGTGGAGACTCGCTTCGAGAAGCTGGCGCCTACCGAGTTGAAGAACATTTCGCTGTCGATGGATTTGTTTCGCATCGTGCTGCCGTGGGAGAAAAAATCAGAAGTCAGAGATCGGAAGTCAGAGATCAGAAAAGGCTCTGTCGTTCCTAAAAGCAAAAAGTCAGTTTTGGTTGCCGCGCTCTTGCTGATTTGTATCGGAATCGGCTGGTGGTGGTCGACCCGTCCACACAAAAATCTGGCTGCGCCCGCTCCGGAAGCTAGCCAGCCTCAAAATATTCCTGAAAAAAGTATCGCGGTGTTGCCCTTTGAAAATCTGAGCGACAATAAAGAGAATGCATTTTTCGCGGATGGTGTGCAGGACGAAATTTTGACCGACCTGGCCAAGGTGGCAGATTTGAAAGTGATCAGCCGCACCAGTGTGATGCAATACAAAGCCGCGGCAGCGCGGAATCTGCGGGAGGTTGGACAATCACTTGGTGTCGCCCACGTGCTCGAAGGCAGTGTGCAAAGGATCGCGAACAAGGTTCGAGTGAACGCTCAGCTAATTGACGCTCGCAACGACGCGCATCTGTGGGCGCAAACCTATACTCGCGATCTGGCTGATGTGTTCGCGATCCAAAGCGAAATCGCCGAAGCCATCGCTCAACAGCTCCAGGCGCATTTGTCGGCGGATGAGAAAGCGCGGATCGCGAAGCCATCCACGACCGATCCGGTGGCCTACGATCTGTATCTGCGGGCGAGGCAGCTGGATGATTTGTCGAATGATCCTGAAGCCAAAGGAAGTCTGCTTCAGGGGATCAGTCTGCTTGAAGAAGCGGTTAGGCGAGACCCGAAGTTCCTGCGGGCTTACTGTCTTTTGTGCGAAACTCATCTGGATCTTTACTGGGGAGGTTCTGACCACACCGACCAGCGCCGCGAACTGGCGCGGGTCGCCCTCCAGCGCGCCGAGGAGATCCAGCCGGACGCAGGGGAGGTTCACTGGATGAAAGGCCTCTATGCTTACCACGGATTTCGTGATTACGATCGGGCGTTGCAAGAGCTTGAACTTGCGAAAAAGCTTTTGCCTAACGAAGCACGGGTCTACGTGAACATCGGCGCGGTGGATCGCCGAACCGCGCGTTGGGAGGAAGCAGAAACAAATTTCAAACGCGCGGTGGAACTGGATCCTCGCAACTTCGTCGTGACCATGGAAGCAGGATCTACCATGGCCGGCATGCGTCGATTCGCCGAAGCACGGCGCTTCCATGAACAATCGCTTACCATCCTGCCGAACAATCCGTTCGCTCGCACTCTGCTCGGGTTCGATTTTTTTGCGGAATCGGGTGACGTCGCTGCTTGGCGGAAGCAACTCGACATGGTTGCGCAGCAAGGTCCGGAGGCTGCGCGTGGGGTGGCGTTTCCGCTTCTACTTTGCAACTACGCGCAACGAGATCGAACCGCCGCCGAGAAGGTGGTCGCCCTCATTCCTGCCGAAGGCATTGCCAACAGTTTCGACGAAGCATCTGTGCCGCGCGATTATTGCGTGGGCAGAACGGCCTGGCTGTTCGGTAACAAGCAGCTTGCTCAGACAGCGCTCACGGCGGCTCGCGCAATTTTCGAACGCACGACCCGTGAACAACCCGATTATCCGCAGGCGTGGGCTTACCTCGGACTTAGCGATGCGATGCTTGGTCGCTCTGACGAAGCAATTCAAGAAGGAAAACGCGCCTGTGACATCCTCCCGGTTACAAAGGATTCATGGGTCGGACCGGCGTGGATAACGTATCTCGCCACGATCTACGCTGCCTGCGGTCAGACGGATCGGGCGTTGGAACAGCTTGAGGCGTCAGCCTCGCTTCCGGTTGGCATCAGTTACGGCGAGCTGAAGTGTAATCCTGATTGGGACCCGCTCCGCGGCGATCCGCGGTTTGAAAAACTTGTCCTTTCGCTCGCGCCGAAAGAGAATGCCGAGAGTTCAAGAAAATGAACTCTAAGAGTTTCTTTCTCCGAACCGAAGCGGCGCAACGTTTACAATCGGCATTGCCTCGTTAGATCGCGGGTTTTGAGATGGTAACAATTTGATGCTCTCCGAGCCTTCCTCAGATGTGAAATTCGAGATCGGGCACGTCCTGTTCATCGACATCGTCGGTTATTCGAAGCTCAACATTCACGAGCAAAGTGAGCAGCTTGAGACGCTGAAGCAGATTGTGCGCAGCACGGAACAGTTCCGAATCGCAGAAGCCGAGGGAAAGTTGTTGCGTCTGCCGACTGGCGACGGCGGAGCGCTGGTTTTTCGAACGACTCCAGAAGTGCCGGTGTTGTGCGCGCTGGAAATTGCGAAAGCGCTGAAAGCTTATCCCGAACTGAACGTCCGCATAGGCATACATAGTGGTCCGGTCAACGAGATCAGCGACTTGAACGAGCAAGCGAACATCGCCGGGGCCGGCATTAACACGGCGCAGCGCGTAATGGATTGCGGAGATGCCGGCCACATCCTGCTGTCGAAACATGTTGCGGATGACTTGGAACATTATCCACGCTGGAAGCCTTTCTTGCATTCGTTAGGCGAGTGCGAAGTGAAACACGGCGCCCGTATCGGCGTCGTTAATCTCCACAACAATGAAGTCGGTAATCCGAAAGCGCCAACGAAATTGCAGGCCGTCCATCAACACCGCGCGCGGACGCGATCGGCTGCGATCGCAGCCGCGCTGCTAGTGTTGTGCGCAATCGTTGTCGCTTTTGTCATCGTTTCAAAGAAATCGGCAACATCGACGTCGGCCGTTCCGGAAAAAAGCATCGCCGTGCTTCCCTTTGAAAATCTGAGCGACGATAAATCAAACGCCTATTTTGCCGACGGCATTCAGGACGAAATCCTAACGAAACTGGCGAGCATCGCCGATTTGAAAGTAATCTCGCGGACGTCCACAGCGAAATACAAGAGCAAACCGGAGGATCTTAAAACCGTCTCGCAACAGCTCGGCGTCGCGAACGTGGTGGAAGGGACTGTGCAACGAGCTGCCGATAAAGTGCGCGTGAACGTGCAGTTGATCGATGCGCGTGCGGATTCGCATCTTTGGGCGAAAACGTTTGATCGCGAGATCAAGGATGTGTTCGCGGTTGAAAGCGAAGTTTCACAGGAGATCGCCGATGTGCTGCAGGCGAAGCTGTCGCCCGCCGAAGCAACTACCCTGGCTACCGCGCCAACCCAAAATGCGGAAGCCTATGATTTATTTTTGAAGGGGGAATACGAGGAACGAGAGGCTGAGAGCTCGCTCAAAGCCGAGGCATTCGATCAGGCGGCCGCCTGGTATCGACAGGCGATCGACCGTGATCCGAAGTTTGCTTTGGCCATGGCGCGGCTTGTGGAAAGCCGGATGTTCCGCCGCTGGTTCCTAAGCTCGGTGACCGACGCTGAACTGCCTGAAGTCAAGAGTATGGTAGAGCAGGCTCTGGCCCTGGCACCGGACCTCGCGGAGGCGCATATCGCTCTGGGAGAATTCTATTACTACGGCCATCGGCAATACGACCAGGCGTTGAGTGAGTTCCAGCACGCTGTCCAGCTGCAACCGAATAATGTGAGGGCTCGGGAGTATTGTGCATTCATCCATCGTCGCCAGGGTCAATTGCAGCTCGCTTTGTCCGAACTGCAAAAATGCGCGCAGCAAAATCCCCGGGATGACCTGCTGGCGGCACAGATCGGCGGGACCTACTCCGGCTTGCGGATGTGGAGTGAAGCGACCCAGTCCCTGGAACGCTCCCTGGCGTTGAATCCTAACTCTGTGATCGGGATGCGTCTGCTAATTTTCAATTGTCTCAACGCAACCGGCGATATCAAAAAAACGCGACGCATTCTGGCGAGCTTTCCTCCGGACCCGAAACTAACTGCTAACTTCACCTCTGGCAGCGTCTCGAACGTGATCGGCGCCCGGGCCTACGTGTCTGTGATTGAGCGAGATTTTGCCGCGGCTTTGGAAATATGGGAGAATGAAATCACTGATCCTGCCGGTAATCGTGAGCGACTTTGCGCCAGAGTGGCGATTCACGTCCTGGCCGGCGATGCCGGAGGTGCGCAAGCCGAAACTGAGAAAGCCCGTGTGTTGGTCGAGGCTCGATTACGCGAGCGACCGGATGATATTTCCCCGCTGACACAGTTAAGCTGGATATATCTGGCTCTCAAACGTAACGCTGACGCTCTTAAAGTAGCGCGCCAAGCGGTTTCCCTATTCCCGCCGGAGAAAGACGCCACGCAAGGTGCGGCCTACGCGACTGGGCTGGCGGAAATCGAGGCGCGCACTGGTGAGACAAACGAAGCGGTAAAGAGCCTTCGATGGTTACTTTCCGGCCACATTGGCGGTTTCGTCTCGATCAAGTTGCTGAAGATCGATCCGGTCTGGGATCCGATTCGAAACGATCCGGGATTCCAGCAACTCGTCGCCGGCAAAGAGCAGATCGGCCCTAACAAGTAACTGACGATGAACCCCGCGCAACCTCTTCGCCGAACTTAGATGGGTAATTCCCCAGACGTAAAGTTCGAGATCGGTCATGTCTTGTTCATCGACATTGTTGGTTATTCCAAGCTCAACATTCACGAGCAGAGCGAGCAACTGGCGACGCTGAAGCAGATCGTTCGCGGCAGCGAGCAATTTAAAAAAGCGGAAGCCGAAGGGAAACTCTTACGTCTGCCGACGGGCGATGGCGGTGCGCTGGTCTTTCGTACTACACCGGAAGCGCCGGTCTTGTGCGCGCTTGAAATCGCGAAAGCGCTGAAAGTTCATCCGGGACTGAAGGTGCGAATGGGAATTCATAGCGGTCCGGTCAACGAAATTACCGATTTGAACGAACAGGCCAACATTGCCGGGGCCGGAATTAATTCCGCGCAACGGGTGATGGACTGTGGCGACGCCGGGCATATTCTTCTTTCACGGCGCGTAGCCGAAGACTTGGAGCATTACCCCCGTTGGCGCCCCTACTTGCATCCGCTCGGCGAATGCGAAGTAAAACACGGCCACAAAGTATCCCTCGTTAACTTTTATGACGGCGAAATCGGGAACCGTAGTGTGCCCGGGAAGATCAGGTGCGCCAAGGCGGATCAGGCAAAAAAGTTTTGGAAAATAGCGGGCGCTGCCGCGCTCGTAGTTCTGTTGGGAGCGCGCTCGCTTTATTACCATTCGCGCCAAGGCAAGACGCTCACCGACAAGGACACGATTGTGCTCGCCGATTTCGCGAACACGACCGGTGACTCTGTTTTTGATGGGACCCTCAGGCAAGGACTTGCGTCGCAGCTGCAACAGACACCGTTCATAACGCTCGTCTCGGACTCGATCATTGCTCACAACCTGACACTGATGTCGAAAGCGAAAAACGCGCCGCTCACTCCGGACTTAGCGCGCGAAGTTGGTCAACGAGTCGGCGCAGCCGCCACCATCGACGGCTCCATTTCAGCCCTCGGCACGGACTACGTCGTGTCGCTCAAGGCAGTGAATTGTCGCGACGGAAATTTACTCGCCCAAGAACAGGAAACCGCGAGCGGAAAGGAGCAGGTGCTGAATGCTCTCGGCCGGGCTGCTACCAAAATGCGAAAAGGATTAGGCGAATCGTTAGCGTCAGTTCAGAAATACGCCGCGCTGCCGGAGGACACCACGACTTCATCGCTGGAGGCGCTACAGGCGTACGCCATGGGAAGCAAAGCGACCGATGTCGATAACGATTATCTAGGCGCGATTCCGTTCTTCCAGCGCGCGGTCGCCCTAGATCCGAATTTCGCCATGGCCTACCTGGCGTTAGCCGGATGTTATCAACCTCAGGGCGAACTCACGCTGGCCGCGGAATACGCGCACAAAGCCTATGACCTGCGCGATCGAACGAGCGACCACGAGAAACTGAGCATCGCAGCATTCTACGAGATCGTCGTTACCGGGAACCTGGAGGCTGCTCGCCGTTCCTACGAACTCATAGCGCAGACTTATCCGCGCGATGAGATTGCCCAGATCTATCTTTGGTACATCCACATCATCTACGGAGATTACCCTAGGGCAGATGCGGCGGCGGAGCGAGGATTTGAGATCAATCCCGACAGTTCAAACAATTATGTCAGCCTGATGTATTGCGACCAGTACCTGGGCCGGTACGATCAAGCGAAAGCCGCGGCCGAGCACTCGCGGGCCAAGAAGCTCAATTCTCCCTGGTATTCCCTGGTTCTTTACATGGTCGATTTCCTTCAGAACGATCCGGCCGGCATGGCGAAACAAGCCACTGAGACGCAGGGAATCCCGGGAGTGGAGGATCAAATGTTGTTCGTCGAGTCTGAGACCGCCGCCGATCACGGCCAGTTAGGCCAGGCTCGCGAACTCACTCGCCGCGCGGCCGACTCAGCGCTACGGGCGCAAGAAAAGGAAACCGCGGCTGAATACGAGGCGCATAATTCCGTCCGCGAAGGATTAGTTGGACTGATCGACTTCGCCAAAGAAGATGCACAATCCGCCCTGGCGACGATAAAGGGAAAACATGGTGAAGGATTTTCCGCTATCGCCTTCGCGCTCGCGGGCGATATCGCCAACGCCAATCGCGCGATCGATGACCTAACAAAGCGATTCCCGCAAAACACTGCTGTTCAAACTCGATATCTGCCGATGGCTCGGTCGGCTCTCGCCCTCAACAATGGAAACGCCCAGGCCGCCATCGAGGCTCTGTCCCCCGCTGCGCCTTACGAACTCGGACACACGAACGAGGACTTCACCTTTGCGCTCTATCCTGTTTATTTTCGGGGGCAGGCTTATCTGGCGGCGAAGAACTGGGCCGGCGCTGCGGCCGAATTTCAAAAGATTCTCGATCATCCCGGGATTGTAGGAAACGAGCCAATCGGCGCGCTCGCCCATTTAGGAATTGCACGCGCCCATTCTCTGTCCGGGAACACCGCCAAAGCGAAGAGTGCCTACGACGATTTCTTCGCGCTGTGGAAAAATGCCGACCCCAACGTTCCGATTCTCAAGGAGGCGCGGGCGGAGTACGCGAAACTGCCGTGAATCCAACGTCATCTCAATTCAGCGACCTAAAATTCGAGATCGGGCACGTCTTGTTCATCGACATCGTCGGTTATTCGAAGCTCAACATTCACGAGCAAAGTGAGCAGCTTGAAACGCTGAAGCAGATTGTGCGCAGCACGGAACAGTTCCGAATCGCTGAAGCCGAAGGCAAATTGTTGCGACTACCCACTGGCGACGGCGGCGCGCTGGTTTTCCGAACTACCCCTGAAGCGCCGGTGTTGTGCGCGCTCGAAATTGCGAAAGCGCTGAAAGCTTATCCCGAACTGAACGTCCGCATGGGAATCCACAGCGGCCCGGTCAACGAAATCAGCGACTTAAACGAGCAGGCGAACATCGCCGGCGCCGGCATTAACATGGCGCAGAGGGTAATGGATTGCGGAGATGCCGGCCACATCCTGCTGTCGAAACATGTAGCCGACGATTTGGAACATTATCCACGGTGGAAGCCTTATTTGCATTCGTTAGGCGAATGCGAAGTAAAACATGGCCACAAAGTATCTCTGGTTAATCTCTACTACGATGAAATCGGTAATTCGGCGATGCCGCAGAAACTTCGCAAAGCGAAAGCGGTTCGCCGGACGAAGCTCTCCACGCTTTCGGTCACCGTGCTGCTCGTCCTCCTGTTAATTGGCGGCGGAGTTTATTATCGTTTGCGCCAAAGCCGACCTCTTACCGAGAAAGACATCGTCTTGCTCGCGGACTTTGCGAATTCCACCGGCGACCAGGTTTTCGACGCCACCTTGCGGCAGGGGTTGGCGGTTCAGCTCGAACAATCTCCTTTCCTCAGCCTCGTCTCCGATTCGCAAATCACGCAGACCCTCAGTCTGATGGGCCGATCCATTGAAACCAAGCTGACTCCGGAGATCGCGCGCGAGCTTTGTCAGCGAATCCGGAGCAAGGCGTTCATCGCTGGATCGATTGCAAGCCTTGGGACGCAATACGTCGTGGGCCTTCGCGCGGTCAATAGCGTTTCCGGCGCCACGATTGCCGAAGAACAAGTTCAAGTGTCCGCCAAAGAAAAGGTTCTGGATGCGCTGAGTCGTGGCGCGACGAAGCTGCGTGAGAAGCTCGGTGAATCACTCAGCACGTTACAAAAATTCGACACTCCTCTTGAGCAGGCGACCACCACTTCTCTTGAAGCCTTGCAAGCTTATAGCCTTGGGATGAAAGCCCTCGTGGGCCGCGGCGATAACGCAGCCGCGCTCAGTTTCTTTCGACGTGCCATCGAGATCGATCCAAAGTTCGCGAACGCCTACACTTTGTTGGGCGAAGTTTATTCCAATCTCGCGGAGATGGAGTTAGCGGCAGATGCTTTCCAAAAGGCTTTCTCATTGCACGACAAGGCGAGCGAAGCGGAGAGATTTCACATTGACTCAGCGTATTATTCCTGGGGCTCGGGCAACCTCGAGAAAGCGCTGCCTATCTACGAGCAATGGGAACGGACATATCCACGCGAAAATGGCGGGGCCAATAACCTCGGTTGCGTTCTGTTCCAACTAGGTCAGTACGATCGCGGGCTCGCCGAGGAACAAGAGGCGGTGCGTTTGGATCCGGCGGGTGGCATTCACTACGGCAATGTCGTCGTGGGATTCATGTATCTCAATCGGTTCGACGAAGCTCAAGCCGCAGCCAACGATGCAAAGGCCAAGGGCGCCGATTCAGCCTACTTACATTGGGGGTTGTATCTGCTCGCATTCGTAAAAGGGGACAATGCCGGGATGGCCGAGGCGGCAACCTGGGCTGTTGGCAAACCCGGCATAGAAGATTTGCTACTCTACTACCAGGCCGGGACAGCCGCCTGCTCCGGCTCGCTCGAAAAATCGCGCGAATTTTCTAATCGCGCGGTCGCTTTGGCTGAGCAAGCCGGTCAAAAAGAAACGGCGGCTGGTTATTCGGCTGATGCCGCCTTGCGCGAGGCCCTGGTGGGAAATTCCGCCGAGGCAAAACGCTATGCGAACGCCGCGTTGGGACTCTCCCATGGACGTGACGTGCAGTTCGGAGCGATATTAGCGTTTGCGCTGAGCGGCGAGGCCGCTGAGGCGCAGGAGTTGAGCGATGATTTAGCAAAGCGCTTTCCCGAAGATACTGAGGTTCAATTTAATTACCTGCCCGCGTTACGCGCTCAGCTCGCGCTGTCTCGGAACGAGCCTCCCGCTGCCATTAATGCACTCGAGATCGCAAGCCCGTACGAATTAGGTGTTCCGAACCAAGCCGGTTTTGCTCCCGCCCTCTATCCTGTTTACGTCCGCGGGCTCGCTTACCTTGCAGCAAACAATGGATCCGCGGCTGCCAGTGAATTTCAGAAGATTCTGGATCATCGGGGCATCGTGTTTAACGAATTGATCGGCGCTCTGGCCCGTGTTGGTTTGGCACGCGCTTACACTCTGTCCGGCGACACGGAGAAAGCCAAAGCCGCGTATCAGGATTTCTTCACTCTTTGGAAAGATGCTGATTCAAGCATTCCCCTTTTGATCCAAGCAAAAGCGGAGTACGCGAAGCTGCCGTGAATCCAACGTCATCTCAATCCAGCGAACTAAAGTTTGAGATCGGTCACGTTCTGTTCATCGACATTGTCGGTTACTCAAAGCTCAACATTCACGAGCAAAGCGACCGGCTTGAGACCCTGAAGCAGGTTGTCCGCGGAACCGAGCAGTTCAAGAAAGCGGAAGCGGAGGGAAAGCTGCTGCGGTTGCCGACCGGCGATGGTGGCGCATTGGTTTTTCGAACGACTCCAGAAGCGCCGGTGTTATGCGCGATGGAAATCGCTAAGGCGTTGACGAATCATCCCGAGCTTCATGTTCGGATGGGAATTCATAGCGGCCCGGTCAACGAGATCGCCGATCTAAACGAGCAGGCGAACATCGCCGGCGCCGGCATTAACATCGCCCAACGGGTGATGGACTGCGGCGACTCCGGCCACATTCTCCTCTCGCGCCGTGTTGCCGAAGATTTAGAACACTATCCGCGCTGGCAGCCTTACTTGCACTCGTTAGGCGAATGCGAAGTGAAACACGGGTTACGCATCTCGATCGTGAATCTTTACAGCGCCGACACCGGCAATCCGGAGTTGCCGGAAAAATTTCGACAAGCAAAAAAGAAGGGACAAAAAGCGCCGACAATGGCCGGGCGCGCCGAAGAACTGTGGATCGCCGTGCTTCCTTTCAAGAGCTTCGGTGACGCGGAGATGGAGTTTGCAAACGGTCTCGGCGAGGAAATAACGACCGGGCTTTCGCGGTTTGGTTATCTTTCGGTCGTCGCGAGCACATCGGCGGCGCGACTGAAGGGTGAGACTGGAGACGAGAAGGCGCTGGGTGATAAGCTCGGCGCGCGTTACGTAGTCCAAGGAAGCATTCGCAAAGGTGGCTCCGGCATTCGGGTGACTGCGCAATTGGTCGACATTCAGACCGGAACTCAGCTTTGGGCCGAGACTTACAATCGCGACCTGCAAGCGTCCACGATTTTTGACGCGCAGGACGACATTGCCGCGCGCATCGTCGCCACTGTGGCCGACAGCTACGGCGTTCTGGTTCATTCGTTGAGGGAGGCCACTCGACAGAAGGACGACGTCGATCTAACGCCGGTGGAGTGGAAGTTCGAGTGTTTCGCCTACCGCGAGCAAATTACGCCCTCTGCCCACGCTGCACTCAAAAGTCGGCTGGAGCGCGCGGTGGAGCGGGACGACCGACAGTCGGACCTCTGGGCCTGCCTTGCGCAGATCTACTTCGACGAATACGCGTTTGGCTTCCCGGGCGGCGCAACCTCTCTCGATCGGGCCCTGGCTGCGGCCCGTCGCGGAGTCGAATTGGATCGGGCGAACCAATTCGCGATGGTTGCGCTTGCGCAGACGCATTTTTTCCGCCAGGACCTCGCGGCGTTTGCTCCTGCGGCTGAGCGCGCGATGGCCCTCAATCCGCTCAATACCGATGCGCTCGGGATCTTGGGACTGCAAATCGTGCACACAGGCGAGTTTGAGCGAGGCACCGCGATCGTGCGCCGCGCGATGGAACTGAATCCGAATCACGCGGGCTGGATGCATTTCGCTCCTCTTTGGGATCACTTCCACAGAGGCGAGTACGAGCAGGCCCTCGAGTGCGCGAACCGCGTGGACGTGCCCGGACTCTTCTGGCCCTATCTCGTAATGGCGTCAGCCTGCGGGCACCTGGGCCGGCGCGCCGAAGCCGCCGCTGCGATTCGAGATCTCTTGACGCTCGATCCCGAGTTTGCGGCGCATGCGCGCTCGAACGTCGGGACCTGGCACTTCGCAAGCGGCCTGATGGATCCCATTCTCGACGGGCTGCGCAAAGCGGGACTGTCAATTCCCGAAACCGGATCCTCCGACTCACCGACGCAGAGCGGGACGTTCACGGATAACCCGCAGCGGCCGCAAAACATCAAGGGCGCTGCGCCAGCCAAATCCGTCGCGGTGCTGCCGTTCGTCAACCTGAGCGCAGACAAACACGACGAGTATTTGAGCGACGGGATGACCGAGGAACTAATTAACGCGCTGGCCAGGGTACCGGGCCTGCGCGTGCCGGGGCGGACATCTTGTTTCGCTTTTAAGGGCACAACCGAAGCGGATATTTTCCGGAAAGTCGGTGATCAGCTGCATGTCAACACAGTGTTGGAAGGAAGCATCCGCAAAGCTGGCGATCAACTGCGGGTTACGGCCCAACTCGTGAATGTGGCCGACGGTTACCATCTCTGGTCGGAAGATTACGACGGCGACGTAAGAGATATTTTTACCTTTCAGAGCAACGTGGCCGAGCGCGTTGTCGAAGCCCTGCAAATCAAGTTAGGCGTCGAAGAAAAACGCACGTTGGCGAAAAAGCCGACCGAAAATCCGGAAGCTCATCGCCTCTATTTGCTGGGACGCTATGAATTTGGCAAATACAGCGAAGCCGGTTGGACCAGCTCGATCCGCTACTACGAGCAGGCGCTAAAACTCGATCCCAACTATGCCTTGGCGTATTGCGGCCTCTCCGACACCTACGCCTACATGGGAGGAGTAGTGATGCCGAGCAAAGAAGCGGTGGTTAAAGAGAAGGAATTCGCGCAACGAGCGCTTCAGCTCGAACCGCAACTGGCGGAAGCGCATCTTTCCCTCGCTTGCGCACTCGCCGGCGCTTTTGATTGGCGGAACGCCCAAGTTGAATTCGACCGCGCCATCAAACTAAATCCTAATCTGGCCTGGGCCTATGAAATATATGCGTGGTTTCTGGGCGGGCTTGGCCTATTGGACGAGGCGATTGCGAAAGACAAGAAAGCGATCGAACTCGATCCGCTAAATTCGTTCTTTCAAGCTGCGCTAGCTTACTTTCTGTATCACGCACGTCGATATGACGATGCAATTGTTCAAATCAGAAGGACGCTCGACCTGGATCCCACTTCAACCCTTGCCCGTCATTCGTTAGGCTGCTGCCTCCTGTGGAAAGGCGACCCGGCGGGCGCAATCGCGGAATTTCAGCGAAGTAAAATAATGGTGGCCGGTGCGTGGTATCAAGGACTGCTCGGTTACGCTTATGCTATTTCTGGAGATCGACCCAAAGCCGAGCAGATCTTGCGCGAACTCGAAGAGATGGCAAAACGGCAATACGTCAGTACGACAGCCTTCGCTGATATCTATCTAGGATTTGGCGAAAAGGAGGATGCTTTGGATTGGCTGGAAAAATCGTATCGGGACCAGGAGAGTGCCTGTTGGTATCTCAAGGTTGATCCGATTTACGATAGCGTGCGCAACGAGCCGCGTTTTCAGGCGCTGGTAGAAAAAGTTTACGGCTCGAACCTATGACGATCGATAACTTCTTCGCCGAGCTGAAGCGACGCAACGTTTACAAAGATACCTTATGACGTGGACACAAGTTTATGACCCCGCCGGGCACTGGTGGCTGTCAACGATCATTGCTGCTCTGCCGATTATCGTTTTGTTAGGCCTGCTGGCCGGATTTAAAGTGCGAGCACATCTCTGTGCCATTGCCGGCGCTGCCACTGCTGTGATCGTTGCGATCTTAGCCTTCAAAATGCCGGCCCTGCTGGCGATGAGCAGTTTTTTTTACGGCGCCGCTTTCGGTCTACTTAAGATCGTCTGGATCGTCATAGCGGCGGTCTTTCTCTACGACATTTCGGTCGCGACCGGCCAATTCGAGATCATGAAGCAGTCAATCGCGGCCATCACGCCGGATCGGCGCCTGCAACTTTTGCTGGTGGCGTTCTGTTTTGGCGCGTTCATTGAAGGCTGCGCCGGCTTCGGTGCGCCGGTGGCGATCGCGGGTGCATTCATGATCGGGCTTGGTTTTAAGCCGTTCCAGGCCGCGGTTTTGAATTTGATTGCAAATACGTCACCGGTGGCATGGGGCGCGATTGGAACGCCGGTTCACACTTTGGCGGCTGTGACCTCGCTAAACGAAAGCGATCTGAATGCGATGATTGGCCGCATCCTTCCAATCACCGCGCTCATTGTTCCGGTGTGGTTGGTCCGGACGATGGTGAGTTGGAAAGAAACAATTGAAGTTTTGCCTGCAATCCTGGTGGTGGGCGTTTCTTTCGCTGCGACGCAGTGGTTCTGGGCTAATCATATGGATAGCAACCTGGTGGATATTTCCGCGGGCGTTGTTTCCCTATTTGTGACGTTGCTTTTCTTGCGAGTTTGGCGACCAAAAACGATTTGGCGCTTCGCCGATGAACCCGCCGTCGATGCACCGTCGGCAAGGAGTTCCATCGAGCATTACTCGCCTCGACAAATTGCCAGAGCGTGGATGCCCTTCGCGATTCTATCGATTTTCGTTTTGTGCTGGGGACTTCCCACAATCAAGACCGCGCTTAACCAGGCCACGACTCCTTCCTTCAAAGTCGTCACGGCCGATGGCAAGCCGCGCCCCGGTCCGCCGGGATGGGACTGGCCGTATCTTCACGGGAAAGTTTCGCGAACAGCGCCGGTTGTAGCTAAGCCAACAGCTGAAGCTGCGCGATTCGACTTCAATTGGCTCACTGCTACCGGAACCGGCTGTTTTCTTGCTGCTATTCTCGCCGCCCTTCTGCTTGGACTCGGATTGAGGCGGATCTTCAGCATTTTCGGCCAGACGCTGATCCGATTGCGCTTCGCAATCATCGCGATGACCTGCATGCTCGGCATCGGTTACGTGACACGATACTCCGGCATGGACGCGGTCTTGGGGCTGGCATTTACGCGCACCGGCTGGCTGTTTCCGTTTTTCGGCACTTACATCGGATGGCTTGGCGTGGCGCTAACCGGTAGCGACACCTCCTCGAACGCGCTGTTCGGCAGCTTGCAGAAAATCACCGCGCAGCAGCTGAACCTCAGCCCGATTCTGATGTGCGCGACCAATAGCGCCGGAGGCGTAATGGGCAAGATGGTTGATGCGCAGTCGATTTGCATTGCCACCGCGGCAACGAATCAGGTCGGGAACGAAGGCTCTATCTTTCGATTCCTGTTCTGGCACTCAGTGGCCCTGGCAGCGATCGTCGGGATTATCGTGACGCTGTACGCGTACGTTCTGCCGCAATACATTCCTAACGGGTTGAATTTCATTCATTGAACGAGCGCCAACATAAGCACCGCGTCGTTGCGGGAATAATGCCGTAGTTTTATGCCGCCCGAGTCTTCCTCAGACGTGAAATTCGAGATCGGTCACGTCCTATTTATCGACATCGTCGGCTATTCGAAGCTCAACATTCACGAGCAAAGTGAACAGCTTGAAACGTTGAAGGCGATTGTTCGCGGAACCGAGCAGTTCAAGAAAGCGGAAGAGGAGGCCAAGTTGCTCCGATTGCCGACCGGCGATGGCGGCGCGTTGGTTTTTCGAACTACTCCTGAAGCGCCGGTTTTGTGCGCCTTAGAGATTGCTAAGGCACTGAAAGTTCATCCGCAACTGAAGCTGCGAATGGGCATTCACAGCGGACCGGTCAACGAGATCAGCGACTTAAACGAGCAAGCGAACATCGCCGGGGCGGGAATCAACACTGCCCAACGGGTGATGGATTGCGGCGATGCCGGCCACATTCTCCTCTCGCGCCGTGTTGCCGAAGATTTAGAACACTATCCTCGCTGGCAGCCTTACTTGCACTCGTTAGGCGAATGCGAAGTGAAACACGGTCAGAAAATATCCGTCGTTAATTTCTACGACGACCAGCTTGGCAATCAAGAGATGCCGGAGAAATTCAAACCTGTAGCGGCGGCCGAACGCCAGTCCCGCTCGGAGTCGGCCGCGGCAGGAGCGCAGCCAAAGTCGGCCATTCCCAAATGGACATTGATCGGGGCAGCGGTCCTGATCCTCGTCGCTATTGCCTTCGGCGGTTTTCTTTACTGGCAACGAGAAAAACTGAAAACGTCTGCGCCCACATCAGTTATTCAGGACAAGTCGATCGCGGTACTGCCGTTTGTCGATCTCAGCCAGGCCAAGGACCAGGAGTATTTTTGCGACGGCATTAGTGAAGAAATTCTCGACACCCTGGCGAAGGTAGAAGGTCTCCGCGTGGTTGCGCGGACCTCGTCGTTCTCATTCAAAGGAAAAAATGCTAATGTGAGCGAAATAGCGCAGAGGTTGAACGTGCAAAACGTTCTCGAGGGCAGTCTGCGCCGCGAAGGGAATCGCATTCGGATCACAGCGCAGTTGATCAACGCACGCGATGGTTTTCATCTTTGGTCGGAGACATACGAGCGCGAATTACAAGGGGTGTTCTCCGTGCAAGATGAAATCACGCGCGCGATTGTGGACGCCTTAAAGATCAAGTTGGCCATCGCTCCCATCGCTCAACTGCAACCGAACAGCGAAGCGCACGATCTTTATCTCCAAGGTCTCTATTTTTCGAACAAGAGCGGCGAAGAAGATCTGCGCAGAAGTTTGGACTTTTTTCAGCGCGCGCTCCAAAAGGACCCAAATTACGCAAAAGCCTGGACGGGGATTGCAAAAGCGTGGGAATGGCTGGCTGACGTTTACGTAAAACCGCTGGAAGCTTATCCGGCGGTGAGGACGGCCGCCACCAAGGCGATTGAGCTCGATGACAAAGAGGCGGAAGCGCATGTTTATTTAGGTGACAGCCAGCGCGTCCTTAATTGGGACGTTGCGGGCTGCGATGCCGAATTGAAACGCGCCTTGCAACTCGATCCTAACTGCGGCGTTGCACATGTTTTCACGGCGCTTTCTATTGCATCGCAAGGAGGCGCCGAGGCGGCCGCGCTGATCCACATACGGGAGGCGGTAAAAGTCGACCCGCTTTCACCTATGATCAGCACCTTCGCCGGCTTTATTGATATTGCTTACGGACGCTTGGACGACGCGATCGCGAAAGGGCGCCGGACGCAATTGCTCGACCCGAATTACCTGTATCTAGGTTCGCAATTGGCTGTGGCTTACCGCGAAAAAGGGATGTTTGCCGAGGCGTTGGAGCTTTATAAAAAAACTGCCGAGGCAACCGCTATTCCAGAACCGGGCCTTGCCATCACCTACGCGAGAATGGGCCGCAGAAATGATGCGGAGCGCGTGCTTAACGAAGTGAAAACATTCGCTGCCACGCATTACTTCGCGGGTGAAGAGATCGCCAGCATCTACGTCGCGCTCGGGGATAACAATGCAGCATTTCAGTGGCTCGAACGCGCCTACAACGAACATTCCGGCTCGCTTCATGGGATCGTAGCGCGGCCGATATTTCGTCCCCTCCATTCCGATCCGCGATTCGCTGCGCTTCTGAAACGGATTGGACTGGACCCAGCCAAAGCTCTTGTCAGCCCGAACAAGCCGTGAACCCGCGTAACTTCTTCGCCGAGCTGAAGCGACGCAATGTTTACAAAGTCGCGGTTGCTTACGCGGTCGTCGCGTGGCTCTTGATTCAAGCGGCCTCGATTTTGTTGCCAACATTCGAAGCGCCTGCGTGGGTAATGAAAGTTTTCGTCGCGGTTCTTGTTTTCGGCTTTCCCGTCGCGCTGATTTTTTCCTGGGCCTTCGAAATTACGTCGGAAGGAATCAAACTCGAATCTGAGATCGAACCGAACAAATCGATCACGGCTCACACCGGCCGAAAGATTGTTGCGATGACGATCGCGCTCGCGGTCGTCGCGGCCGGTCTGTTCGTGTATCAACTCGTGCGCTCGAAATCGGATACATCATCGAGTTCGCCGGCAGCGGCGGCGATCACGAACAAGTCGATCGCGGTGTTGCCGTTCGACAATCTCAGTCGCGATCCGGACAACGCTTACTTCTGTGAAGGCGTTCAGGATGAAATCCTGACGCGGCTGGCCAAAGTCGCCGATCTCAAAGTGATTTCGCGCACGTCAACACAGCATTTCAAAAGCACGCCGGACAATCTTCCCCAGATCGCGAAGCAACTCGGCGTCATGAACATTGTCGAAGGCAGCGTTCAGAAAGCGAACGATCAGATCCGGGTGAATGTGCAGTTAATCAACGCTCTGTCCGACGCGCATCTTTGGGCTGACACCTACGATCGGAAACTGACCGACATTTTCGCAGTCGAAAGCGAGATCGCGAAAACTATCGCCGAGACGTTGCAGGCGAGACTGACCGGTTCGGAGAAAAGCTCGATCGCGAAAACACCGACGGTGAATCCGGAAGCTTACGAGCTTTACCTAAGGGGAAAATTTTTCGCCGAAAAGCGGACCGGCGCGGACTTGCACAAATCGATCGAGTATTACAATCAAGCGATCGCCAAGGATCCTAACTACCCGCTCGCTTACGTCGGCCTGGCCGATTCGCATCTGCTTCTTACTGCTTACGGCGCAATTTCTCCGAAAGAGGCATTTCCTCCCGCCAAAGCTGCTTTAAAGAAAGCGCTCGAGCTGGATGATTCGCTGGCGCAGGCGCACGCATCATCGGGGTTGCTTGCCACTCTCGAACTGGACATCCACCGCGGGATTAGCGAATTGGAGCGCGCGATTCAATTAAATCCAAATTATGCGACGGCGCACCACTGGATCGCACTTCCGTTAACGTCTATCGGACAGTCCGAGCGCGGGATTGCCGAAGGAAAACATGCGATCGAGCTCGATCCCCTCTCCTTGATCATTAATGCCGATCTCTGCTGGGTTTATTTTAATGGGCACCGTTACGACGAAGCGGAAGCGCAGGCGCGCAAGACTTTGGAAATGGACCCGCACTTTTATATAGCGCATTACTATCTGGGGGAAGCCCTTCAATTTAAAGGGAAGCTCGCGGACGCGATTGCTGAATTTCAAAAGTCCTTCGAATCAAATAACGATCCGTTCTCGCTCGCCATGTTGGGCCAGGCTTATGCCCACCAGGGAAAAACGGACGAGGCCGGCAAGGTTCTCACTCGCCTGAGGGAACAGGCAAAATCGCAATACATCTCGCCTTATGCTTTCGCGGTTGTTCTGACAGCGTTAGGCGACAAGGCGCACGCGATCGAAGAATTGGAGCGTGGCTACGAGGATACCGGATTCTATATTTCTCTCATCAAAGTAGATCCGCTGTTCGATGATCTTCGCGGCGATCCGCGGTTCGAAGCGCTGGTGCAGAAAGTGGTCGCACCCAAATCAGAATCGAAGCCGTGAGAATCGACCCGCCTTCGGTCCGAGCCGGACCGGCATTAAGCCTACGGCGCGGCAAGCAATTTTTCGCCGAAGCTGAAGCAGCGCAATGTTTGCAAGTTCCAGTGAGTTCTGCCGCCATCCATAAAAGAATAAAATGAGAGCGAGTAAGATTATTTGTTTCGCAGTTGGGGCGATGTTGAGCGTTACAGCAACGCGGGCGGATGAAATCACTGTCGTAAGCAATGTCCTTGGGCCGGAGGGTCCGTTGTACGTTGACGACAACCTTTACTACGTTGGCTGGGCTTCAAACACGCTCTCGAAGTGGGATGGCAAAACAACCACCGTATTGAATCACACGGAGGGCTGCGGCCATAACGGGTTGGCCCTGACAAAACAAAAGACATTCCTGCTCGCATGCACAAACGATCCCGGCGCAATTCTGGAACTCGATCTGACCGGGAAACAGTTGCGGCGATGGGATGCTGACAGTAACGGCAAGAAATTTGACGGCGGAATAAATGATATTGTGGTGAGCGCCAATGGCGGCGCTTATGCCACGATCTGGGGTCCATACGCCGATCCCCCAACCCCAACGTCGGTCATCGGGAAAATCCTTTATCTTGCTCCCGGCAGTCAGAAGTGGGTCGAAGTGGCAAACGATCTCAATTACGCGAACGGAGTAGGCGTCTCGCCAGACCAAAAGACTCTTTACGTCAGTCAGACCGTCAGCAACTGCATGCTGAAGTTCACCATTGAGCCCGACGGCTCGTTGAGTCACCGTTCAAATTTTGCTCTTCTAAATGTTCTCGTCCCGAACAAGAACCAATCCCCGTGGCTGGGGCCGGACAGCATGAAAATCGACCGCAAGGGCAACATTTACGTGGCCCAATGGTTTGGCGGTAAGATTTTGAAGTTATCTCCTAACGGAAAACTTCTCCACGTCTTCGAAATTGCCGCGGGCGATGGCACGACCAACATCGCGTTCGGCAAAAATGAGGACGAATTGTACGTGACGGTGGTGAAAGACCCAAACGATCAGCAGGCGAAAGGTAGCGTGGTGAAGATCAAGAATGTCGAGTAGCCTCTGGCTCTAGTGAATTTCCACAAGTTTTTCGCCGAGCTGAAGCGCCGCAACGTTCACAAGGTCGCGGTTGCATACGGCGTCGTCGCCTGGCTGGTCATTCAAGTAACAGCCACGATTGTTCCCGCCCTCCACTTGCCCGACAGCCTAACGACCGCGCTTGTCGTGCTGACGCTGATCGGGTTTCCGATTGTGCTGGCAATAGCGTGGGCGTTCGAGATGACGCCCGAAGGAATGAAGCGAACGGCAAACGTTTTGCCGGACGAAGTGGTTCCGCAGTGGAGTCGGCGAAAATTTGGTGTGTTCGTTGTCGGCGTTGCGATTCTGGCCGCGTCGCTGTTGACGTATCAATTTTTGAAACCGAAGTCCACCACTTTGCCAACGGTCGAAGAACCGGCGCCAATCAAGCCCGTTCCACAAAAATCGATCGCGGTGTTGCCGTTTGAAAATCTAAGCGACGAAAAAAGCGCGGCCTATTTCGCTGAAGGCATTCAAGATGAAATCCTGACCAAGCTCGCCAGCATCGCTGATTTGAAAGTAATCTCGCGCACCTCGACGGCGAAATACCAAAGTAAGCCGGAAGATCTAAAGATTGTCTCGCAACAGCTCGGCGTCGCGACCGTTCTCGAAGGCACGGTTCAAAAAGCGGGCGACAAAGTTCGCGTTAACGTTCAGCTGATCGATGCTCGCGCCGACTCACATCTTTGGGCGAAAACCTACGACCGCGACATCAAGGACGTCTTCGCCGTTGAAAGTGAAGTCGCGCAGGAAACCGCCGACTCGCTCGAGGCGAAACTTTCCCCGGCCGAGGCGAACACGCTGGCAACCGCGCCGACAAAAGATCCGGAAGCCTATGACTTGTTTCTCAAAGGCGAATATGAAGCACGGCTCGCCGAGAGCAATTTTCGTCCGGACTCGTTCGATCAGGCAACATCGTGGTACGAACAAGCCATTGCCCGCGATCCACATTTCGCGCTCGCGATCGCGAGGCTTGTCCAAAATCGAATCCTGCACCATTGGTTTGTCGAATTTCTTAGCGAAGCGGAGCTTGCAGATCTTCGCAAGAATGTCGACCGCGCATTGGACATCGCTCCAAATCTTGCCGAAGCGCACATCGCGCTCGGAATGTTTTATTATCACGGCCGCCGCGACTACGAACATTCTCTGGCGGAATTCCAGCGGGCCGTCGAGCTGCAACCGAACAACTCCCAGGCCTTGGAATATCTCGGTTTGGTCCACCGCCGGCAGGGAAAATGGGCGCAAAGTTTGGTTGAACTACGGCAAGCTCTCGTCCGGGACCCACGCAACGCGTCACTCGAAGCGAATATTTCGAGCAGCTCTGTGCACCTCCGGATGTGGAGGGAAGCGGAGGCCGCTGGCAGGCATGCGATTAACATCGATCCGCACGAGACAATTGGCATGCGCACTCTGCTACTGTCGATTCTGAATGGACGCGGCGATATCGATGAGGCGTTGCACGTGCTCGCTACCTTCCCGGCCGACAGCAGACTCACTTCGAATTCCCTTTTCGGCAGTGTTCCCGGCATCACGGGCGAGCGCGCTTACGCGCTGGTCATTGCGCGAAAATTCAACGAGGCATTGAAAATTTGGGAACCATCGGCAACGAACGGAGTCGATGAGCGCCGGGAAATTTCGGCCCGAGTCGCCATTCGCGTTTTGGCCGGCGATTTCGCGGGTGCACAGACCGATGCGCAGAAAGCGGTCAAGATCCTCGAGGAGCGATTACGCGAGCGGCCGAGCGAAATTTTGACGATAACCGAATTGAGCTGGGTCTATCTCGCGCTTTATCGCAACGCTGACGCCCTGAAATCTTCGCGCAAGGCTGCCGAATTGTTACCGCCACAAAAAGATGCGCTCGTTGGTGACTACAACCTGACTGGACTCGCCGAAATCGAAGCCCGCGTCGGCGAGACTGCGGACGCAATCGCGATTCTTCGACAACTGATGTTTATTCCGGCCGGGGACAGCGTTTCGGTCGCCCGCCTCAGGATCGATCCCGTATGGGACCCGATTCGAAACGATCCGAGGTTTCAAAAACTGCTGAGCGAGAAGGAACTCGCCGGTCCGGGCGAATGAAATAGCGACCGGTGACGAGTGACCTTTAATAAAGTGACGTGTGACGGGCAAGTCTGGGAATAATCGTCAGGTGTTCATTTTTTTCCCTGTTCCATTCTTCTTTCACCGTCGGGCTCATCCGCCGGATTTGCCGTTCACTTCATGGTGGCAGAAATTTGATGGTTGTTGTCATTGCTGCCATAGCTTAAAACGACATGATTAGTTCCATGAAACCACGATCAAACTCGAAGCAGGCAACCCTAACTCTCCTCGCGCTGCTGATTCCGGTTGCAATCTTCATCGCCGCAGCGCCGACTGAAAAGACGGGATCTCTCAAACCACCGGACAAGGATCCGATTCCGGTCGCGTTTTTGATTTCCGACGGCGCTGTAGTCATCGATTTTTGCGGTCCGTGGGAAGTTTTCCAGGACACAATGGTCCCAAGTCGACCGGACATGCCGTTCCGGCTTTACACCGTCGCTGAGACCAAGAAGCCGATCCGCACCAGTGGCGGAATGCAAATCGTTCCCGATTACACGATCGCCGACGCGCCTGCGCCGAAGGTCATCGTCATCCCCGCTCAAAGTAAACCGAGCGAGGCGGTGCTGGAATGGATTCGCAAATCAACAAAGACAACCGACGTGACCATGTCGGTTTGCACCGGCGCATTTGTTTTGGCCAAAACGGGTCTGCTGTCCGGAAAAAGCGCCACCACGTTTCACTCTGCGTTTAATTCCTTCGCGATGGAGTTTCCCGATATCCAGTTGAAGCGCGGTGCCCGCTTCGTTGAAAACGGAAACCTGGCGACCGCCGGCGGACTTTCATCCGGCATCGATCTCGCGCTGCGCGTGGTCGAGCGCTATTTCGGACGCGATGTCGCACAGAAAACCGCCTACAACATGGAATATCAGGGGCAAGGCTGGATGAATTCCGATTCAAATTCGGTTTACGCAGTCGCTCCCGTCTCCACCGCCGAACATCCGCTGTGCCCAGTCTGTGGAATGGATGTCGATCCCAAGATCGCGGCAAAATCCGTCTACAAAGGCGAGACTTATTATTTCTGCTCGGGCGAAGACAAGAAAACATTCGACGCCGCTCCGGACAAGTTCGTAACCAAGTGACCGGTGCGAAGTGCTCAAGCACGTTGAGAAGTTGAGTGGTTGAGATGGCAGAAACCAAACGCATGGTGTTCGTTGCGGGGCCGGGAACCGAAATCCTTGATCTGGTCGGGCCACTTCAGGTTTTTGCGCGCGCGTCGGACATGTATTGCCGCGAAAATCCTGGCACGCATTCGATCTATTCGACCGAAGTCGTCAGTATTTCTTCGGGTCGCTCGCTAATGGCAAACTGCGGGCTGGGTTTCGCCGCGCACAAAATGTTCCGGCAGGTTCGCGGCAAAATCGACACCTTGCTGGTGGCCGGTGGCGACGCGATTGAGAGGAACGAAATAAACGCCGAGGCAGTGCGGTGGTTGAAAACTGCGGCAGCGAATTGTCGACGCGTCGGTTCCGTGTGCACCGGCGCTATGCTTCTCGCCCGCGCCGGACTGCTCGATGGCCGTCGCGCAACGACGCACTGGAACTGGTGTCAGACGCTGATCAATCGCGCGCCGCGGGCCGACGTTGATCCAAATCCCATTTTTGTTCGGGACGAAAATATTTACACGTCCGCCGGGGTCACCGCTGGAATGGATCTCGCGCTGGCGTTGGTGGAAGAAGATTATGGTTCGCGGCTTGCACTGCAGGTTGCCCGCAATCTCGTGCTTTATTTGCGACGGCCGGGCGGCCAATCACAGTTCAGTACCGCGCTCTCACTCCAGTTCACGGATCGAAAACCGTTGCGCGAATTGGAAGCGTGGGTGCTGGATAATCTGAACAAGCCGCTCACCGTCCCGGTGCTGGCGATGCGGGTTTCGATGAGTCCGCGCAATTTTGCCCGCGTCTTCAGCAAGGAAATGAAAACGACTCCGGCGAAATTTGTTGAACGTTTACGGGTAGAAGCGGCGCGGCGCCGGCTCGAAGAAAGTCAAAACAGCATGGAAACAATCGCCGACGAGTGCGGTTTCGGAAACGTCAACTCAATGCGCAACGTCTTTCAACGAACGCTCAAAATCCCGCCCGGCCAGTACCGCCGCCATTTCCGGCATGTGAAACGACAAAGGCGAGGGAAAATCAGCGACCAATGATGAGATGAGTTCTACTGCCCCCGACGGGACTTGCTGTTTTGCGATCGGTTCTCCCAGCGCTGAAGCGCCGGGCTATTGTCCTTCAATCACTCGAACTCACCATCCTGGTGATTAGCGATTATCGTCTTGTCCTGATTTCGCCCAGGCGGCTTTCCGTGCAGTCGCGTATTTTTCCGCAAACTCTTTGGTCGTGAACGTTCCCGAGTCCCCATCGGAAATAATACCATTTCGGCCAACGCCGGAGAATTTAGCGAGATACTTTCCAACGTGAGGGTCGATCATAGTTTCGATCTTGTTGAACATTTCTCGCTGACTGACCCCGTCTACGAACGTGACCATCACGTCGAATCCGTGCCAATGGTAAAGCTTCTTGTACCCGAGATAATCATCCCACTTGCCGGCCGGTTTGCCATAACGACGGTCAACCTGCGTCTCAGTTTCGCCGACCCGGGCTAGGGCCAGGTTCGCGCAAAGGAAAAAGCCGGAGATGAGAATTAGGAGCGTTACCGTTTTCATTGTCTTTCTAAAAATGGACGGGCGTCGGGGTCGGCAACGCCGTCAGCTTCTGCATACTAACTGATTTAGTCATTCGCCGAAAAAAGCAATTGCCCAATTTACGGCCAGGTGCCGGCGAGTGCGCTAAATCGGCTGCATTACATTAAAATTTGCTCAGGCCCATCTGATTACGCATCTGTCGATGCCGTTCAGCCGACCATTGTGATATCAGGTTCTTTCGTCCCTGTGAGTTTACATTCCGTGGGACTGAGTTGGCGGTGTCTGTGACGGAAGTCCGGTCCCCTGTTGCCGACTCGTGGTGGTCGTTGTCGTCGTAGCGGTCTCACCTTTGTTCGAAGCGCACGAGCTCAAAATCACGGCAGAAATCGCAAGAACAAAGACGAACGTCAGTTTTTTCATGAACCGAGTCTTTAATGCTGGATCGGAAGTGTCCAGATCAATAGCGACGCCGTGTTGTCATCCACTGCCGCGAACGTTGCGATGTTGTCTTTAACATTGACCGCCAGTCCAAATGAACCGCCTTGGGAAGGATCGACCGAAAGCTGGGTGATGAACTGCCCCATCACCGTGAATTCTACAATCTCGCTCGGCTGGTTCGGATCGCTATTGATTGAAGCTGCGTCATTGTTAGTGACTAGGAAATGTCCATTTGGAGCCATCGCCAGTCCGAGGGCACCATGCAAATGGTTTGCATCCGTATAAACGATGCTGCCCGTTCCGTTGCTGCCGGTCGCCTTTTCAGCGTTCTGCACCACATAGACGGCGTTGTCCACGGTGGATGCGATGAAGAGCATGTCGTGATTCGCGTCATAAACTAACCCGGTCGGCGCGTCTACGAAGGTTACTGAGTCAGGCTGATGCTGATAGCCGGAAGCAATCACGGTTTTCTTCATCACCGTCACGCCATTCGAAGTCGTGTGAAGATTAAGTCGCACCACAGTCCCATCAAGTGCGTTTGAAACAAAAGCGGTGGGATTATCGCCCCGGTCGTCAACGGTCATGTCCCACGGCCCGTTGATGGCTAAATCTGTGATCATGCTGAGCAGCTTGCCTTTGGCGTCGATCACCAGTAACGAGCCCGGGTTCGATGGGTTAAGTGTGCCGTCTGACGAGGGTATACTTCCAACAATCACGAAGCCTTTCCTTAGAACGGCCAACGCAGTCGTGAGTCCGGTGCCGGGTCCACCTAACGTCGCGTTCGGAACGGTAAAGAAGAGTGACTGTGAGCCATCGGCGGCGATTCGAACAATCGTCGTGCCGGTGCCTTGCAGGTTGCCAAGCCTGGTAGAGTTGTTGAAGTTCGAGACGAGAATATCGCCAGGTTTCAGCGGCCCGCCCGTGTTGTTAGGAAAATCGTGTGGAACAAAGGCGACACCGTATGGATTTTGGTCCCCGTTCGACGGCACGGTGGAAATGTCCGCGGGGCTTGGCAGGAACGGAATGACTGGAGGAGCAGCCAGCGCTCCCGTGGCCAAAGCTGCAAAAATAGCCGTAACCGAAACCAATTTGACCGTCCGAATCGTTTTCATAAAAATCTCCTTCGCGTTGATGTGTGTTATCTACCCTGAGTGGCGGTTGACTCGTCGCTCGCCCGCGGAAGCGGGTCAGGTGGAGCTTGTAAGGAGACGCCCAACGAACTTAACGCGGGAAACAAACTCTGGCCGCGGGCAAGAGAGTCAACGACAAGTGAAGCGTGCGAAGCCTAATTCTTTGGTCGGGTGACGCCTTATGGCGCAGTAGACGCCATTTCCGGGCTCACATTCGGGGCAACGCCCAATTCAGTTTTCAACGTTTCAGTTTTTCAGCTTTTAGGAATCACGGTCGCAATAACGACGCGTTGATATCACTGAGCTTGGTGCAACCGCAGAGCAACATCGCTTCGTCGAGCTCGCGTCGTAAAATTTCCAACACCTGGGCCGCGCCTTGTTCGCCGCCAACGGCCAAACCCCATAAGATCGGCCGGCCGATCATGGCCGCACGCGCACCGAGCGCGATCGCCTTGAGCACGTCGCTTCCACGCCGAATTCCACCGTCGACATAAACTTCACAACCATCGCCAACAGCATCGACAACGTGTGGGAGTACCTCGCAAGTTGCGGGAGCGGTATCGAGCTGGCGGCCGCCATGATTCGAAACTACGATCGCCTTCGCGCCATGGTCCGCGACGCGGCGAGCGTCATCGCCGCGACACACGCCTTTCACGACGACCGGCAATCGCGTGCAACCGCACAACCAATCGAGATCGTCGAAGCTGAGATCAGATTTGAAATTATCGCGGACGTAGGCCGCCATTCCCGAGCCACCCACCTCAGGAATATTTCCCTTCCCCAACGGCGCGAGATTTTCCACGGTCAAACCCGTCGGTAAGGTAAATTTATTCCGGGCGTCGCGTTCGCGAGTTCCGAGGCCCGGCGCATCTACGGTGAGGACGATCGCTTCCGCTTCAGCCGCCTCCGCGCGTTGGACCAGCGCGCGGGTGATCTCGCGGTCCTTATATATATAGAGCTGAAACCAGCGCGGCCTTCCCGCTTGGGCGAAAACCGCCTCCATGGCGGTGTTTGACAGTGAACTGAGGATAAACAGGGTGGCCGCCGATTTCGCCGCATGCGCCGCGGCGATTTCGCCTTCCGGGCAAGCAAGTTTGTGAAAAGCAGTCGGCGCGATCGCGATCGGCATTGAAATGCGCTGACCCAGCACGGTCGTGCTCAACTCACGCGGCCCTACACCGGCAAGCACGTGATAATGGAGCTTCAGTCGTTCCCAGCCGGCGGCGTTCTCCCGCAACGTGATCTCGTCCAGGGCGCCGCCTTCGTAATAATCGAGCGCATCCTTCGCCAACGTCCCGCGCGCGGCTCGCGCATAGTCAGCAACGTTAAGAAGTGGCTCCTGGTTCACGGCCCTAGTCTAGCCGAAATATTTCCGCGTTCCGAGTTTCAGTTGGCCAAAGTTGCAGCTCGCTCAAATTCCCAGAGCCGAGAGCACCGTAGAATATTCATTTACGGCTGCGACCAGGTGAGGATGAGACGCCTCGAAATTTTGTGCGGACTGTTTCAGCTCTTGCAGAAGTTTCTTGAGATGTTCGGGGCGTTCTTCTTTGCGAGCAGCTGTGTGCGCCGATGCTTCGACTAATTTGGCGATGTTCTGGGCGTGGTCCGAGTGCACTTGCGAAGCCTCGGCGATGGCTGGCTTGATCTTTGACAGCGCTTCCAACAACTCCGCCTTTTTCTCGGGAGAAATGTGGTCCGCCGCTGCAACGGTCAATTTGCTCTTCTCAATCCTTTCTTCGTTCATAAGCACTCGTCACCCGTCACATATCACCTGTCACTGCAGACTGACAAAATTTGAAAGCGCGCTCACGATTTGGAGCCTAAGCCGCATGCGCGACGATGTCGACGTTCTGAGTCTACTTGCGAGCCGCTCGTTTCAGCTCTGACCCGGTGGCGACAGCAAATGTCAAATGTTTAGATCTGACCCCTAAGCTGGCTACTAGACCATTCTCTGCGCGTTCCAGAGGATGAAGATTACGATTGCGTACATCCAAAGCAGATTCAGCACTCCCAGCGGAATTCCGAGCGCAATGCGCAGAATTAGCCATGTGACGAAAAGTGCTATCGCGACCAGAAGCAAAACCCAGTTCATTTCTACTGGATATCGCATGGCGCGTGGGTTTCAACCGTAGTTTTCCGTCTTTACCCTTTCAGCGTTTGAAACTCGCTCGTTGCCCACACTCGCTCGCTCCTACCTCGTCGCTTTACCTTCTACGTTGGGCGTCCCACGCCCTCCATTCAGGGTTTCAGCTTTCGGCGTTTCAAATCGCAACGTAGGTTGCCGACGGACAACGAATGAACGCGAACTTCTTCGGCGAACTGAAGCGGCGCAACGTTTACAAGGTCGCCGTTGCTTACATCGTTGGAGGCTGGGCGCTTTCGCAGGGAATCTCGCAGGTCCTTCCGGTCTTCGAGGTTCCGAATGGGATCATTCGCTTGCTCGTTCTCCTGATCATCATCGGATTTCCGATCGCGCTCATGTTCGCGTGGGCGTTCGAGATCACGCCGGAAGGAATCAAACGTACCGAAGACGTCGATCCGACGACGCCGCACAAGATTCACGGACCGTGGATCTATATTGTGCTGGTCGGCGCGGCGGTTTCGATCTCGTTGTTTTTTCTCGGCCGGTACACTGCGCCGAATGGAATAACATCTGGCGACGAGAACAAATCGATTGCCGTCTTGCCGTTTGCGACATTGAGTGACGATCGCGACGACACCTATTTCGCCGACGGCGTGCAGGACCAAATCCTGACCAACCTGGCCAGGGTTTCCGATTTGAAAGTGATCAGTCACACCAGCGTGCGCCAATACAAGACCGGCGCCGAACGCAACATGCGCGAAATCGGTCGGCAGCTCGGCGTCGCTTACATCATGGAAGGCTCGGTCCAACGCGCGCGGGACCGCCTTCGCATCAACGCTCAGCTGATCGACGCTCGGACCGACGCGCATATCTGGGGCGAAACTTACGACCGCACCGCCGCCGATCTGTTCGCGATCCAAAGTGAGCTCGCGCAAAAGATCGTCACGCAGTTGAAGGCGAAGCTTTCGCCGCAACAGAAGGCCGAGATCGAAGAACGGCCGACCCAGGACCTCGACGCCTTCGAGCTTTACATCGAGGCCAAGGCCGTCGTTGACAGTTATATTAATGCGACCGATGTCCGGGCCGCGTTGCTCGGAGCGCTGAAGTCGCTCGATGAAGCGATCAAGCGCGATCCGAACTTCGTCTCCGCCTATTGTCTATCCGCGCGCGCGAACTCGCTCCTTTTCTTCTTTGATCTCGATTCAACTCCAGACCGCAGTTCGCTCGCAGAAGCCGCAGTCAATACGGCGCTGAAGCTTCGTCCCGATTCCGCAGAAGCGCATTTCGCGCGCGCCGATTTTCTTTTTCGTTGCCGCCGCGACTACGATCGCGCACTCGAAGAACTCGCGATCGCGCGGCCGGGCCTGCCGAACAGCACACCCTTCTTTATTCTCTCCGGCTACATCAACCGCCGTCGCAACCATTTTCCGGAAGCAGAGCGCGATTTCTCGACCGCTTTCGCGCTCGATCCCCGAAATCCGAACGCCTACAACCTTCTGGCCGACACGTTCGTGCTCGAGCGCCGGTTTCCGGAGGCGCTCCGCGTTTCTGACAACGTGCTTGCTTCCGGAGAGACGGTCCCGATCGTCTATTTCCGACGCGCTTCAGCCTACCTGTACGGAACCGGCGACACCGGGCCGCTGCGCGACGTTCTAAATAAGTACCCGGAAATGGAATTTGCCGGTGGCCAAACGCCGAACCGGGTCTGGATGGCGATGTTGGACCGCGATTACGCGAAAGCGGAAAAGTTTTTAACCGACTCGCCGCGAAAAGATTTTCAGGACGTCGACTTTAGCTTTTACTTTCCGAAATCGTGGTACGAAGGGATGATCGCGCGCGCGAAAGGCGATTCGGCGAAAGCGACAGCTGCGTTTCGCGAATGCCGCGATATTCTTGCCCAACGCTTAATCGTCAAACCAGAACATGCGCGCACGATCGCAGTGCTCGCGCAAGTCGATGCCGACCTTGGTCAGAAAGATCTGGCGATTCAAGAAGCACAACACGCGATCGATCTGATGCCGGTCTCGAAGGACATTTACGACGGCGCCCTGGTTCTGGAAGGTCTCGCTCAGGTTTACACCTGGACCGGCGACCGCGACCGCGCGATCGAATTAGTTCAGAAACTCTTGACCATGCCCGGTTACACCAACTACGCCCGTCTGAAATTGCATCCACTCTGGGCCCCTATCCGCAGCGATCCTCGCTTCGACAAGATCGTTGAATCACTCGCTCCTAAATGAGCGTTAATCTGCCAACCACGCCGGAGCCTTACTTGTCAGTCCGGCTCGGCCCGAAGGCGGCCGCCTCTCTGACTCCTCAATGACGGCAGGCACCGGGCCTCGGCGACCGCGGCAACGGCGGGGCTGGTGTGGATTTTCCTTGCTGTTGCAAAGGCAAAAGTGTTACAAACAGATCTTCGGATAAACATGGGTATTATGGTTAAAATAACTCGAAATCTTCTCAGCAGCGCTCTTCTCCTCGGCGCCACTTTTTTCTTCTCTTCCAATGCAACAGCAGCTCTGGTGGACGTTTTGGGCAGCGCGAAGGGCTTCTCGGTTCTGACCTATAACACGAACAATACGTCTGACTCGGCCTTTCAAGGTGGACCGATTGGCGTGGTCAACGGGGACTGGACGCAGAGCGGCGGCGGAACAACAAATACCCAGCAGCCAACCCAGGTGATCTTGAGTCCCGGCCACACAAATAATGGTCCGGCGGTGTTGACGACAGTGTTCAATGCTCCGCAGCTGAATTCGGCTTGGACGGACGCGATGAACGCCTCGGCAATGCTGGCCTCGCTTGCACCTACCCAAACTTTTGGAGCGATTACGTCGGGCATGAGCATTACGGAATCGGCTGTTGGCAAATACGTGTTTAATATTTCCAGCATCAACCTCAATCAGTCGGCGCTTACGCTGAGCGCGCCGGCGGGATCTAGCTTTGTTCTTAATATTTCCGGTGACATTACTCTCAACGGCGGCAGCTCGGGACACGGCCTGCTGCTCGCTGGTGGCCTAACGTCCAGCGACGTGATCTGGAACCTTACTGGCTCCAACAGCAGCATAACAACGACTGGTGGCGGTAACGCAAACACGATCTATGGAACTATTTTGGCAACGGGATCGAACGCTTCGGTCAATCTTCACCCCGGCGGCGTGGTTGGTGAAATCATTGCCACGACTTTGACCACTTCCTCTGGCGCGCTGTCGAGCATTCCACAGGTCCCTGAAGTGACGCCCGGCTCGGTCATCTTTGGTTTCCTTTGCCTGGTCACATTGGCGAGTTCATGGCGGGCGCGAAAGGCGCATGCCTTGAGTTGATCGCCGACTCGAGACACAAGTTACGGCCGATTAAGTCGCATCGGTTCGGGATATTTGTCTGACGAAGGCCGCTGATTTCAGCGACTTGTTAGGCGCCGGTCTTAGCGAGTAACGCGTCGACGTCCGAGACAAACGCTGGAATGAAGCCCTTACTTTTAGCGCTGTGCCACCACGCGCCGCCGCCAGTTGTTTTGAGCAAGTCGCAGAGAAGCGATCCGGCCGTCAGTTCGAAAGTTCCCTTCGGAAAGACACCGCGCTGAGTTCTGTCCCAAATGTGGAAGGACGCCCAGGCGTATTCCTGCAGCACCTGTTCCAGCCGCAGTTGATCGGCAGCATCTAACGCGCGTTCTCCGTGAAGGCCTGCGGTCATGAGCTCGGCGATGTCGCGGTTTGTCGCGATCGCCTGCCGGAGCACCGTCCACTGCGCCATGGTGGAATTGTGTTCGTTGCGCTGCAGCGCGCCGGTGTTGTGTTTGATCTGCAAGCCGACAAAGATCAAAGACACGATCACGCCAATCGAGGCAACAATTTGCGCGAGATAAGATAATTGCTCGAACGACATGCGGTAGGTTTTAGGCTGATTATCAAAACTGCTGCTGTGGTGGCGAGGCGAAACGGTAGGGAAGTGAAGCGTTAAGCTCGGTTGGAGCCACGCTCCTTTAGGAAGCGAAGAGAATTCGCGAGCTGGGATTTAGCCAGCAACTTCGCGTTGTCGCTGCGTGGTTGCGTAGCCCGCTTTACCTAAGACGTCGCTGATGACCGAATCGAGGACCGACAGCTTAAAAGGTTTATAAACCACGGTCGCGTTCACTCGCTGAAAGAAAAACTCGATCCGCGGATTGTTTTTGTGTCCGCTAAAAAAAATGAAGTGGTTGGCAGTACCCGGCCGGACCCGTGTCACCGCCCAGTAAAACATTTCGCCGCCCATCTTCGGCATCATCATGTCGCAAATGACGATATCGAAGCGGGCTTTCATGATCTCACGCAAGCCTTCGATGCCGCTCTGGACTGAGGTCACCTGATACGAGCGGGAGACCAGATAATCGTGAAGGACCTCTCGGAAATCATCGCGGTCTTCGAGGAGCAAAACCTTCATGGCCGGCCCCTCGGAGGCCACCTCTTCTACGGGAATGTGGATGGTTTTTATCTCCTCGCGGTTGGGAGTTCGCGGTTGCTGCGGGCGCATCGTTCCAAGTCCATCAGCAAGACAAGTGCCTAGGAAGAGAGTTGATAGTTGATAGCTGAGAGTTGAGAGATTCGCAGGCTGGGTGTCAATCGATCGGCGAGAGCCCCAATACTCCGTTGGAGTCATCGTTCTTTCCGGAGTGACCAGTGACGACGATGTCCAACGCCGGACGTCTTTCTATCAACTCTCAACCATCAACTTTTCCTCGTCAGTGCAAGACGCGATTGCCGCCGTGAACGTAGAAGTCTACGGGCACTTCAACAGGGCTGGGGCTGCCCGACTTAAACGTCCATTGTAGAAGAGCTTTGCAGGCCAATTTGTTCAGGTCTTGGTAACCAGTGCTTTTTACAATTTTGACTTCGTCCACCAGGCCGGTCTTGGGGTTTATAGTAAGCCGAAAACGACCGCTCCCTTCGGCACCATGCAAAACGAATCCAGTCGGATATTCGGGCTCGATCTTTTTGATTAAACCGGGCGGCGTTCCTGTCTTCACTTCTGCCTCCAAGCCGCGCCGCTGCGCGTGCGTAGACAACAAACCAGCTTGCAGCGCGATGAGACTGACGACGGCGACCTTTAACGAATGATTGGTAAACACAATCAAAAGATTAGCTCGTACTGCAGAAGTGGCAACAAAGAGAAATGACGAGTGACACGTGACAAGACCCAAAGGTTTGCAGTGAGAAAGAAGCGTTAGGAAAAGCTGCCACAGAAGATCGGTTTGATCCGCGTAATCCGTGGTTGTTGCGAAAGGATGCAGTAGGAAGGAAGAATCAAGAGAACACGAATTCGAGTTGCACGAAAATCGGCGGACAAAATGGATTTACAGACAAATGGATATCGGATGCATTATGAGCTCTTCGGCGACGCGGTGGGCGCGCCGTTATTGTGGTTGCACGGATGGAGCGGTACCGGCGCAGATTGGAAGTACATCTTTAAAGAACCTCCAATTGGTTATCGGTTGATCGGACCAGACGCGCGAGGCAATGGCGCATCCACTGGCCTTGAAGGCGCGCATTCCTTCCGGGAGTCGGCCAGCGATGTGTTCCGTCTCCTCGATCACCTTGGGATTAAGCGGGCGAAAGCGATCGGTCTTAGCGGTGGTGGAATCACCTTGCTTCACATGGCGACGCAAGAGCCGGATCGGATCGATGCCATGATCGTGATCAGTGCGCCCCCATATTTTCCCGACCAAGCGCGAGCGATTCAGCGTCAGTTCACGTTTGAGTCTTTGAGTGACGCCGAGAAAACGGCGATGCGCGAACGTAGCAAAGGCGGCAAAAAGCAAATCGATTGGCTGGTGGAACAAACCCGCGCAATGGCGGAGACAACCAACGATGTCCAATTCACGCCATCACTTCTTCAAAAGATTACGGCGAGAACGTTGATCGTTTTCGGCGATTCCGATCCGCTCTATCCGGTGCAGCTCGCTGTCGAGTTACGAGAAGTGATACGGCGCTCGTCACTTTGGGTGGTGCCAAACGGTGGTCACGGACCTGTGTTTGGAGCCAATGCACCGCGCTTTGTGGAGATTGCGAGTTCATTTCTGAACGGGAATTGGCCGAGCGAAAAGATGAAGTAAGAAGGCAGAATTAAGAGACTGTTACTCACCACGAATCGACACGAATGGACACAAAGCTTCTCCGGTCAGGAGAATTGGTGTTTATTAGTGTTCATTCGTGGTTAAACCAATCGTCACGATTTGCGCTGCAACGCTGATATTTTCCGCCTCAGCGGCGACGCTGTTGACGAGGGACGAAGCAGCGCGCGATCGCGCGATTCAGTGGCTGCAACTGATCGACGCCGGCCGTTACGACGAAGCGGCGTCGGAAGCGTCCCTGGAGGCTCGCGCGTTGGAACAATGGATGAATCATTTCAAGATGCAACGTGCGCCGTTAGGCCGGGTGAACAAACGTGAATTCGTCGATGCGAGACACACTTCGGTTTTTCCCGGGGTGCCGGATGTTCGGCAGTACCACGTGCTGCGATTCAAGACTTCATTCGAACACAAACCGACCGCGATCGAGCAAGTCACGATCTCGAAGATGGGCTGCTGCTGGGAAGTCTACGAATACAAGATCAGTGACAAGTGACCGCAACTGAGGTTGAGTTGTTGAGGCGTTGAGATGGTTGAGACGAACCACTGCCCGCCTCCGTCCGGCCTCAACAGCTCAACTTCTCAACGCCTCAACCATTAATGGGCTGTTTGAATCCAAACAGCCTTGCAGGCGCATCACACTATTAATATGAGCAGGCGCGCGCTTGTCGGGATTGTTCTGATTGCAATTATCGTATCGGCGGCGAACGCAAAACTGGTCGATGACGGAACAATCATAAAGAACGTCATCGTCATTTCGCCGGAGCGCGCGACTCCGCTCGCCCACGCCGTCGTTGCAATCCGTGATGGAAAGATCGCCGCAATCGGGACCGATCTCGTAGCGGGCGCGCATGCGAAGGTGATCGATGGGCGCGGCGGCTTTTTGATTCCCGGCCTGATCGATTCGCATGTGCACGTTGGCAATCAAGGGCCGCTCGACGACGATGCCATCGACAAGCACCCGGATCTGCTTACAGCGTATCGCGCGCAGCTTCCTCGATCGTACCTGGCGTTCGGATTCACAACGATTGTCGATCTTGATTTGAAGCCGGACACGCTCAGTTGGTTCAACGCTGCGCCGGTCCATCCGAATTTCTGCAGTTGCGGACGCGGCGTGCGAATTGTCGGCAGTTACATGGCCTTGAAACCGCCGAAAGATGCCGCGGCCGCAAACGCGGCGAACATCGTTTACGAACCGAATACGAAGGATTGGCCAGCGGACCTCGATCCAAACGACTACTCGCCTGCACGCGCGGTCGCGCGAGCCCGCGACGCGGGCGCGATTTGTCTGAAGACTTTTATCGAACCCGGCTTTGGCGGCGCGGCGCATTGGCCAACGCCCAAGCCGGAAACTTTGGCCGCGCTTCGCGAAGAAGCGAAACGAAGCGGACTTGTTTTCGTTGTCCACGCGAACGCGGTTGAAAGCTGGCGGGCCGCGATCGCCGCGCACGCGGACGTGGTCGCGCACGGCTTGTGGCATTGGGACGGCAACAAAATGAATTCAACGCCTCCGCCGGAAGCGCGCGACGTGATCAAAGCTGCCGCGAAGAACGGAATCGCGGTGCAGCCAACGTTGCGCTGCACCTACGGCGACTTGTCGATCTTCGACAAATCTTTGATGAACGATCCGCGATTTGGCGACGCGTTGCCGCGTTCGGTGGTCGCTTATCTCAAAAGCGATGAAGGAAAAGCGGCGCAAGCGGCGGTCACAAACGAATACAAACAAGCGATCGCGCAGCTCATTGGCAAAGACGTCTCTCCTTTGAAGGCGATGTCGGTCGGATCGGAACGCGCCAGCGCCACGCTGCGCCTGATGGTGGACGAAAATGTGAGGTTGCTCTTCGGCACTGACACGCCGTCGAACGAAGGGATCGGAAACCCGTCGGGATTAAATGGACGTCTGGAACTCAGTCACTGGATCGATAGCGGCGCATCGCTTCCGCGAATTCTGCGGGCAGCGACGATCGACAATGCGACTGCGTTCGGATTTTCGGATCGAGGGACGGTTGAAGTCGGAAAACGCGCGGATCTCTTGCTGTTGCGACAAAATCCGCTGCAGACAATCGCAGCCTACGATTCAATCGACACGATTTTCCTGAACGGCGAACCGCACGCGCGCGCGTCACTTGTGGCTAAATAAGAGTGACAAATTGCAGTGGAGACGGCACGCGCCACAGTTAAGCCATGCGGTCGGAGCCGAACGCCTACTCGCGCCAGTGGTTTGAATTCTTTCACGTTGGAATCGACGAAGCGCGAACGGTCCAAGAAACGGACTTCGTTTGCCATTGTGCACCACGCGAGGAGTTCCCAAAGATCATCGACGTTTGTTGTGGCATGGGGCGACACGCGCACGCACTTTCAAAGCGCGGTTACGTAGTCACCGGAATCGATCGCGACGCGGAAGCAATCACTACGGCGCGCGAACTTGGCGGCGGACCAAATTACATTCTAGCGGACATTCGCGATTGTCAGTTTGCGCCGGAAACTTTCGATGCGGCGATCGTATTGGGACAAAGCTTCGGACACTGCGATCCGGCGACGAATCGTGACATTCTATTGCGCATCGCGAGCAGTATTCGGAAACGAGGCCGCGTCATTCTCGATCTCTGGAACCCAGAGTTCTTTCTTGCGCATCAAGGCGAACGAGAACTCACGACGTCAAAGGGAATTGCGCGTGAAATCAAGCGGGTCGGCGGCGATCGACTTTTTGTGCAACTCGATTATCCGGACGGCGCGCACGAAAAATTCGAGTGGCAACTCTTTTCTCCCGAACAGATGGAGCGAATGGCAAATTCCGCGGGCTTAATCTTGTCGACTTCGTGCAACGGTTTCGACGCGAGGGCCGTTCCCTCGCCGACCGAACCGAGAATTCAGTTTGTTCTTGAACGCGCCGGAAGCGACTGAATTCGTTAAATCATTCA